>JAEHJW020006352.1_pt1 | contig 55275 bp, 56 predicted proteins | sample 9271431 | NCBI WGS metagenome assembly JAEHJW02 | reverse complement strand
GAGAGGGTTAGTAGCTATCGGTACTACTAAGATTCCTAGAGAGGGTTAGTAGCTATCGGTACTACTAAGATTCCTAGAGAGGGTTAGTAGCTATCGGTACTACTAAGATTCCTAGAGAGGGTTAGTAGCTATCGGTACTACTAAGATTCCTAGAGAGGGTTAGTAGCTATCGGTACTACTAAGATTCCTAGAGAGGGAGAGGGATTGCACCCCTTGCTATCTAGAGAGACGAGACCCCTACCCAACTGGTCTCGGTCAGAGGGCTAGTAGCCACCCCCCGCTGCGCTTGTGTGGAGTAGGGGCGGCAAACCGCTACCCACATACCCCCGGAAAAACCGAATTTTCCCCCGCTATAAAGGGGGGAAAAAGGGGGACTTTCCCCCCGCCTATCTTCCTTATTAACATCCCTACACCCCTGGAGCCGTGGTAGCCACCCTTTGGCCTGCCGCGTACCGTCCTTAATAGACTACATAAGACGGGTAGGCTTACTAGGCTACCTAAGACGGGTAAGAGAGTTCCCCCTTGCTATCTCAGGCTTCATAAGCCCCGCGCCGCTAACCACCCCCGCGCTTGTGGGTAGCCATACGCCGCTGCGCGACGATGCATTCCTTTACCGCCGGAGAGGGGGTCCGCCACCTAATTTCAGGGTGTAGAGAGAAAAAAGAGGTTCCGGAATGCCATTAGTCACGCGAACTGTCCCTATCCCCGGCCCACGCAACAACCGCGCCGCCGCGGTTGCCCAAGAGCGTCTCAGCGCCATCGTCCCGTTGGCGCAGCAGGAATCCCTTAATAGTATTGGCGTCAATGCCTTCCCGTCCCTGATCTACCACCTGCTGACGCCGGGGGGTGGTAAGGTCTGTACGTGTTCCCGGGTTCTAGATACCAGCAAAGACGCGCCCCTGTTCGATGCCAACGGCAACGCTAGTTCCGAGCATATCACCAGCCTTCTGGAGGGTAGCCAGTTCGGGATCATCGACTATGGCAAGAAGCCTACGGGAGGCAACGTGATCGGCTCCCGTGGCGGCCCGTTTACTGCCCCCGTGGACGACGTGATCGCGCCACCGACGGCTACGACAATCTCCCCTACGGATCCTACTATCGGCGAGGTAGTGGATATCTCGCACGACTCCTTCGAGGTCCCCACAGAGGCATACGGGAATGGGGCGTGCCCGGTCTGTTTTGGGACGGGGGTAGTAGGTGGGTTTCAGGTCTACGGTGGGAGGCGCATCGTTGTCGATTCCACACACACTGGCTTGCAACTGAACGCCGGTGTTACCGTTGACCAACTAGAAGCGCCCTACGATCTGCTCTTTTTCGGTGTCGGGGCTAACGCAGCGTTTACCATGACCCTCCCCTACCTAGGGGTGGTTCAGTCTGTGCGGACGTTCCACAAACGCGAGTTGGTCCCATTCCTTGTGCAGATCCAGGACGGCAGCGGTGTTTGGCAGCCCTTCGATCCTACTACCGCCAGTACCTACATGGATGGACTACCCCACAATTTCCGGCTTCTTTCCCCCTACCCGGAAGAGGGGCGTCTGACATACCTGGAGATACAGATCACCCAAAGTGACCTGGTGCCGATCGATTTCAGCAAACTCTCCAGGACGGGGGATCTCTCCATCCTTGATCCTCTCCAGGACGTTCAACTGTGTATACCACCTACGATCCCCTATCTGTACCCGGGGGACATCGTAGCCGATTCCATCTACGGTAAGCTCTGGCGGATCAAGACAGTGGAGTACAACAACACCCTGAAGCGTAACTTGGCATTCCAATGCGATGCACGGTTGGTTCAGGAGTACGAATTTCTCCATCAGCTTTGGATACCGCCCCGTCAAGATTATGCCCAGGTCTCTCTTGAGCCCCGGGCTGTCAACCAAACCCCGTCTACCACTTTGATCCGGTGAGGATAGCATGGCAATCTCTAACCCACAGATTCTCAATATCGCTGGTCTGCGCAGCCGTCTGCGTGTGGCCGACATCACGAAAACGAAGGGGCCCATCCCCGTCAATGGCTCGTCGCTCATCGTCGGCCACGAATACGGTTTCAGCCTGGTTCAATGTGTTGTCTCCAACCCCACGGGGGCAGGCGTCGCCGGTACCACTACCGTAGCCGTGCTTGGGTCGCTGAATGGGCAGGACTTCGAGGTGATCGGCACTATCACCATCACCGGGGCTGCTGGTCAGGGTCGGGTCGCAGGCCACACCATTTTGTCCGGGGTCTGGCCTTTCATCTATTTCGTCGTCACCGCTGTAGGGACCGCCGGAAGCGTGGTCGACGGCTACGCCCAGCCGGTAGCGGGGAACCTCAACTAAGAGGTGGAAAAATGAAGTTGGTACTACCCCGATTTACCACAGCAGCCAGCCTGTCGGAGTTTGCATCCTTGCTCCAGACAGAACTCGGCCGATCCGAAAAGGATCGAATCCGCTACGCCTTCCGGGTGTTGGGTTCAGCCACGTCGTTTGCCGATCTGCGTGTGGATATGCTCCAGAAACAGGGGGCGCTCTTGGGCAACCTAGAGGCGAAAGCCCGATTGCTGGACTCAATGTCCCTCCAGCTTCGCTACACCTTCCGGGATGACTCGGCCAATCTGGCCGAAATGCAGTCCAAGATTGCGGCGATGCGCAAGGTGGTAGGGAATCGGCTGAAAGACCTCCTGCTGGAGAACGAGAAGCTCGCCAAGGGCCTGCTACCCAAACCGTCGAAGCGGTTGGTTAGCGCCGTCCTAGACGGGGTGAAGGCCAAGTTGAAGGGGCGGCTCCCGGTTGCCACTACCCATACAGGCGTGGGGGTTCGAGGGGATTCCGTGGTGTTTTCTACGTCGCTGCTGATGAAGAGCGTCGTGGACGATACCGGGTTCAATCACCCAGAGCTGACGCTTAACATCCAACAGGTCTTCGACCGGGAGGGTAGCCTGTTCAGCAATGGGAATATCGCCTTCTTCTCTACGAAACCCGTACTGCCAGAGTCCCCGGTGCTGGGTGAGTTTGTCACCTTCAGCACCAGTGACGAGGGGGTGGCGGGCGCTATCTCCCTGATGCAACGTGGGAAGTTCGCGTCTTTGCTGGACGCTCTCCCCGTCCCACCGTTGGCGGACTTCTCCGCCATTCGCAGCAAGTACGTCAAGGCGATCTCTGTGGTAAGCAACAGAGTCATCTTGGTGTTGAGCCCGCAGGTGCGCCGGGGTGATCTCCAGAAAGTCACGTCGGTTCTGGTGAAGGCGGTTTCTGCCTTGTTGGCACCCTACACCGCCGGACGGTTGAAGTACCAAACGGATCGGGTAGGAGCGAACTTCCAGCTTACGTTCATGCTGGTAGCGCCGCCGACGCCTGCCCTGGACGTCAACCATGCAAAGGAACTTTCCGATGTGGTCGTTAAGAGTCTGGTACAGATGGGCTTTACGCCGTCTGATCTGGACCGTCTTCGCAGTTTTCTTAATGGGGGAGTGCAATGGCGCAAGTGATCGACGCTCTCGCACCAGGTCAAAACTACACCGCAGATGAGGCCATCCTCATTCAGCCCTTATCCCCCATCGTCGCCGCTAGTTCCACGGTAGAGTGGCAGCTGCTCACGTTGACGGGTATTCTGCTCGCGTCTGGTTCTGGGTCGGTAACGAGCGCCGCTACGCAGCCGTCCGGCTTCACTCTGGTGAACTTCACTGGGGATATCGTCGTACCAAGTACGGTTCCGGCTACGCCGGTAGGCCAGAACTACATCCTCAGCTACTCGGTCAACCTGGCAACGGTGAGCAGTGGGAATACCCTCTACCCGTACCAACGTCGAGTAACCGTAGTTACGCCTACGTTCCAAACGCTCGGGGCCGCCACTACCGTCGAGTTGTTTGGCAACACCGCTACCCTCCAGTTGACGCTGTCGGCCGCGTCGCTTTCCTCCCTGTCTTGGTCGCTGTTCCAAGGGAATAACACGGTTGTTCCACCTACGTCCCTGACCCCAGCCCCCACCGACACGACAGACGGGTACGTTTACCAGACGGCTTACGCTTCTTCCAACATCCAGAACGGGGCGCGTCTCGGACCATATCTCGTCTTCTGGCAGTATCAGCTCGCGGCCGGAACGCCAGTCTACACGGAGATGGGCAAGCTGTTCCTGATAACCCCACGCATCTATCAGGCAGCCACGGCGTTGCAGCAGTACATCCAACGCGCCATCATCAACCTCGACCAGACGCCGGACATCATCTTCAAGCCAGAAGACCTTCTCGGGTGGTTGAGCGCTGGCGCCGCTGCGTTCAACACCTTCGGCCAGCCTACAAACTTCTCGATGGTCAATGCGAGCGATCCCATTATGTACTACTGGGTGATCTTTGCGGCGGTCAACGCCCTGCGCTCCCAGTTCCTGGTAGAGTCCCTGAAGTCCTTCGAGTTCTCTGGGCAGGCCGTATCCTTGACGGTCGACCACGCGGGGGCGTTCGAGTCCCTGGCGAATACTCTGGAGCAACAGGTTCAGGAGCCGTGCCGTCAGTTCAAGACCATCCTCTCGAAACGAGGCTTCGTCTCGGGTGACGGAAACGTGGATCCGACGGGGCTTGCGTATGGTGCGATTGGCAGTGTAGGCATCAGCCTAAATCCCATATCAAATCTTTTCGGTTTTAATAACTCTAGTTCCTGGCTTGGAGTCGGCAGAATCATCTAGCTCGGGATAGGTTGCTAATTTAATCCGGTAGCGTAGGCGATTGCTGCCGAATCCGGAGACTGTAATGCTAAAACCCCTCACTACCAAAGAGTTTATCAAGAAAGCCCAGGAACTTCATGGGGATCGGTACGATTACTCTAAGGTCAAGTACGTACGTAGCTTTATTCCCGTAGTGGTCGTTTGTACGGAGCACGGGGAGTTTCGGGTTAAGCCTAACAGCCACATAAGCGCACGGAGTGGGTGTCCGGCCTGCGCGGTTGACCGTCTGACCAACGCTAAACGAAAGACAACCGCCCAGTTTGTCGAGGATGCTCGGGAAGTCCACGGCGATAAATACGACTACTCCCGGACCAAATACGTTCGTGCAGGGGATAAAGTAACCATAGGTTGCCCAAAACACGGGTGGTTTGAACAAAAGCCCAACTCGCACCTGAGTGGCAAGGGGTGTTACGCCTGTGGTCGGTCTGCTGCGAACAAGGCGAATTCTGCTGGTATAGACGCCTTTCTTAGGAGGGCCAAAGAAGAGCATGGTTCCAAGTACGACTACTCCAAGGTCAAGTACAAGAACGCCTTGACCCGGGTGGAGATCATCTGTCCTGACCACGGTAGTTTTTGGCAAACGCCCGGCGTTCACCTCGCAGGTAGTGGGTGTTCGGTCTGTTCGGGCAGGGGGATGACCACTTCCGAGTTCGTCAAAAGGGCTCGGGAAGTCCACGGCGATAAATACGACTACTCCCGGACCAAGGTGAAGTATGCTAACCAGCATGTCAAGATAGTTTGTCCAAAGCACGGGCTTTTCCATCAGACACCAAGTAGTCATATGCGCTGTGGCTGTCAACGATGTGGGCGAGACGTTGTAGCCAAACAGTTCGCTTTTTCTCAAGCTGAATGGGTGAAGAAAGCACGCGAGATCCACGGAAACAAATACGACTACTCCAAGACCAAGTACACCAGATCTGCGGGGAAGGTGACGATTGGCTGCCCTCATCACGGATTCTTCGATCAGGTAGCTAATAGCCATCTACAAGGGATGGGGTGTTTCAAGTGCGGTGCAGTAGACAGGGCTGCGCAGAGCCGTGGTAGAGTACATGACCGTGAGTGGACGCAGAACTGGATGCGTAGTTGCTTCTCCTATAAAGACTATGAGTTCCCAGACGGCACCGTTGTTAAAGTTCAGGGGTACGAGCCATTCGCACTTGACCTATTAATGGCGGAAGGTCTGAAACGAAAAGACCTGTCGTTAGGGGAAAAGGTACCACGCATTTCGTACACCTATGACGAGGCAGAGCGTAGCTACTTCCCAGACATCTATCACGTCAGGTCCAATACCCTGATAGAGGTGAAGTCTTCCTGGACTTGGGGCAAAGAAAAGCCCAAGAACGTAGCGAAACTGAACGCCGCTCGGGACGCAGGCTACAACGTCCGGTTGTTGGTACTGTCAGAGACTGGCGAGGTTATGTTGGACAGATACAAGGAGGCCAGAGAATGAGAACGGGGGCTATTCTAATCAAGCTTCGTGGTTGGGCGTGGGTAGAATCATGTGACTGATTTGAGCTATCACATCGGAAAATGGAAACTTTCGTACCATTCTACCCTGAGAGACAGACATGAGAGTGATTGCTGGGATTTCTTCAGTCCTGTACCACATAACAACGACCGCCAGCGCCGCGCAGATCCTGGGGTCGGATCGCTTCGAGCTGAAGCCCAGCGAGGGAACCTCCGTGGAGGAGGATATCCATCCGGCTAGTTACTATTTGTCCACAGCACGCACGATATCTAGCAAGTACATCCGGGCTAACGCCTACCCATTCTCTACGATTCTGGTGCTGAACGGTAGGGGGTTGGCTGCCAGGCTCCCGGGAAAGGCGGTGGATTACTGGGGGCCGAACATGCGGCAGGGTGGTGAGAACTTCGAGTCCGAGGACCGGATTTTCAGCCCCTCACCGACTCTGCCGAACGCCCATACGTTCATCACGGCTATCCACTCCCTCCTTCCCTCGGGTGCGCCGAGTGCCTTCCAGAAGTCGGCGCTGTTTCAGTTGTTGGTTGCTACCAAACGCCGCAAGATCCCGACTTTTTGGTATACCGACCGGGCTGCGTTCCGCCTCCTTAATACCCGGAAGTCCACGCCGCTTGATCTGACGTTGGTTAGCCCGGAGAAGCCAGCCACCCGCGATAACTCTATGGGGTACCTATCAGCGTGGTTAGCTCTGTGGGAAATGCCCCGGGAGGTCTACTTCCGCCTCCTGGCGCTACCGGAGAAGGAGCAGCGTGCCCGGGGGTTGAGCGAGCGTATGATCCGTTGCCAGAGTATGGCGACGTTCTACCCCCGGGATGTGGAATCCTTCATCGCGGACCTCCACAACGCCAAGAGTACACCATACGGCAGCCACGGTAAAGACAGGGAGGCCCTCGACCGAATCATCGCCATAATGAGGCGCAACAAGCTCACCCCAAAAGCCTTCTACTCGGCCATCGGGGACAAGTTCAGGAGAACTGCGTGAAGATCAATCCACTTGCCTGGCTGCTGCTTCTCGGGGCTATGGCGCTCCCCCGCGTCCTGCACGCGGAGCCGTCATGGTTCATCGCAAAACAGACCGAGGCCACTGGTGTAGATCCTGTCTCCCAGAAGCAGATGTTCGGGTCTTTTGAGAGCGACGTTCGGTATGTCCTCATGGAGAGTTCGGCACCTAGTATCTCCTACATGTCAACGAATGGGCAGCAAACCCTCTCGATGGCAGGTGAAGTAGGGGTCATCCCTGAGGCCAATCAGTATTTTACCACGTACGGTACGTTAGGGGGTGGTCTGACCCTAGACCGGAGTGGGTCAAACGCCCCTATCTCTGTGGCTCAGCGGGAGGTTCAGTTAGGGATTGGTGCGGTCCATGTTTTCCCGCTTCTACACTCGAAATACGTCCATAGTTGGGTAAGCGCAGAGGGGGATGCGTCCCTGATGCGGGACTGGGCTACTACGTCAACGCTGGATACAGGGATCATGCGGCTAGGTGGTACAAACTGGTGGCTTTTCCGCTCGGAATTCCCGGTAGTAGCTGGCTTGACTCTAGGGGTAGCCCAACAGCAGTCATTCAACCCCTGGAACATCAACGCCTTGGCGACATCGCGCGTAGGGTACGGCAGGTTGGATCTGATCGCGCAGGCCAGCAAGGGCATCACCCTGTACGGGTCTACCCAGGCTGTCGGACGAGCGCATTACTCCACTTTCGGGTTCAACTATGCCCTAACCCAGCGTGTCTCCCTGGGTATAATCCACGAAGCTGGCTACGATCCTCTTTTCGGCATAGCCAGCTTGAACGTCACGTCGGTTACCTTCGGGTACGCCATGCCGGGGTGGTGATGGCCTTAGTCGCAAAGAGTAAGCCCGTCCGGTTCTTCGGTCGTGGGCGGCAGCAGATCATCCGGGATACGTACCGGCCAGGCGGCAAGAGTTGGTTTGACATCACGAAACGGGTACAGTCCCAGGACAATGGCCGGTGTCAGGATTGTGGGATTGATTCGGTATCTTCCCAGGACCGATACGGGCGCGGCCTCGAAACTCACCACATCAAACCCCTTAGTAGGGGTGGCAGAACCGTAGGGGCTAACTTGGCGACTCTATGCCCCGGATGCCACCAGAAACGGCACCGCCACACGCTTTCGGGGCGTTGATCCCTGTTATCATACCTAATTTGAGGGGATCCCGGTTTCCCTTCTGAGAATGCCAGATGCAACTCCTTTCGACACGCTCTGTTGAGGCATCCAGTCTGCGCACCCAGCGGATGCTCAGTTTAGCCCAGCAATTCGACAAGCTGCGCTGCAAGACCCGGCTACTGGGCCCACTAGACACTATTAGCGTGATACCAACGCGGTATCCGTTCTACTGGTGCATCAATAAGCTAGGATGGACGGTAGAGAAGACCCTCTCCGGCCAGCATCGCATCCACTCCCGGAACGGGCACTTCCAACTGGAGCATATTTGGCAGGGGGTTGACTACCTCCGGCCCGTAGGCACCGATTGGTGGGAAGCCTAACTACTACCGCCACATCCTCAACTAACCAGGAGATTTCTGTGCTCCCGCTTTCTGCCCTTAAGCTCAAAAGAGCCATTCGCCGTGCCCACCTTGCCGCTGCCGTTAGCGTCCAGCAGGCTTTAGGGGAACTCAACAGCGCCCTAGAGGACTCTGGCAAGTTCTTGGTTGCCGACGACGAAAAGACGGTGCGCGGGTATCCGCTCACTGGCGTCATGTTCACGGGTATGCTCACGGGGATCAAGACCAACCCCGCCGTTGTTTTCCAGTCCGTTGCGGAGGACGCTGGGTTCACGGAGTACAAGCGCCCTGCATCCCCTACGGGTATGCTCATTCTGCGGCGCGACGTTGCCGGTGGCGTGATCCAAGTCGAGTACAGCCCGTTCCTCGGTGGGTACTACTACACGTTCGCCAAGCGGTGATCGGCATGAGCGTCTTGGCTAAGCTATCACGGCGCGTCCTGTACTCCCTGGGGATTCGGCGTGTGGTCAAAGTGAACCGGCCCAGTGATGTTGCTAACCTGCCCTGGTCAGGGGATCGCAGAGCAGATAGCGGGTTGTTTGTCGCGGTGGACGACTACGTCTGCAATCGCGCCAAAACAGCAGAGGACGCAAGGAAGGCTCTGGAGCTCATGGTGAGACACGGCATGGGTCTTAACCTAGCCATAACACAGGCTGACCTTCTGAAGTGGGTGACCAGCTCAGGCCCGAAGGCATTTCCCACCTGAAACACGCAGAGTTTTTGTCCAACCTAGATTCTCTCAACGACATGGAGAATGAGCATGAATAGCGCACAATTGTCCCAAGACCGCATCCTGAGCAAGTTCATGGCGCGGACCCCGCAGGTCACCGCGACCATCCACGATTTCCAACGTATCAACAAGTCGTTGTACCGGGTGATTGCCACCCTTTCGACCAGCGATCTGACGGAAGATCAACTCCGGGTTGCCATCGCCGGAGCGGTCGGGAACAACTTCGGCATCGTGGAGTCCTCGTTCCGTCCGGTGGTTGGCGCGAAGATCCCCGCGGTCGTGGGCTTCGTCGCGGCGAATCGGACGAGCATGGATTACGAAACGGCCTCTACCAAGGGGTTCCGTGAAGTCGCCAAGAACATCTTCATGTCGCCGGAAGACGAGTCGCTGTGGAGCCTCAACATCGTCGGAGCCACGAAGACCCTGGTCCGCAACCTGCCCGACGATCTCGATCAGGTGATGGCGTCGGCGCGGCTTCGCGCGTACAACGTTCCCAAGCTCGCGCAGTTGGAGATCGCATCCCTGGCACCGAGCATGGAGTACGCCGCGTTCGTCGATGGCAACACGCAGAAAGTCCGCTACGGCTTCGTGCTGGCGGTAGCTGACGAAGTCAACCCGAACGGAGACGAGTCGTTCAACGTGGAGGGCGACGACGAGGAAGAAGGCCAGGATCCGGATGAAATGGTCGCCGTTCAGTGCGCGGCTGGTGACATCGCCCGCATTTCGATTCGCCAGATCGTCGAGTCGGCGTACGTAGGGAAAGAGTTCGCGGAAATCGCCAAGGAAGAAGGCTGGGATCTCCCGAGCAACGTCTCCCAGACGGAATACTACCGCAAGCTATACAGTTACGCCCCGGATTACGCCAAGATGATTCAGGAGCAGATCGAAGGGCACGCGGTGGTCTAAGTTTTACCCTTTGTGGTCACGGGGACAAGGTCTAGCTAACCCTGGTTGCGCCTAGCAGCAACCTAACCCGTGGTCACTTCCTAGCTAGGTGGGATCATGAAAAAGTGCACAACCCAAGAGCAGTTCTTAGTAAACGCCAAGCAGGTTCATGGCAATAAGTACGACTACTCCAAGGTCGAGTACATAAACTCCAAAACGAAGGTGAAGATAGTCTGTCGTGCGCACGGTATTTTTTGGCAAAAACCGGGCACACACATAAGTGGTAGTAGCTGTCCACAGTGCGCTCACCAAAACCGGGCTAACGTTCTTCGGCTATCTGTCCAGGGGTTCCTTGCCCAATCTCGGAAAATTCATGGCAATAAGTACGACTACTCCAAGGTCGAGTACAAGAATAGTGGAACCAAAGTTGAGATCGTCTGCCCCGACCACGGTAGTTTCTGGCAATCCCCGAACGCACATACAAGGGGATACACCAGTGGCGGGATCGGGTCAGGATGCCCCGACTGCGGAGGAAAGAAAAAGCTAACAACCCAAGAATTCCTCACAAGGGCCAAGACCGTTCATGGCAACAAATACGACTACTCCAAGGTCGAGTATAAAGGTGCCGTCACGAAGGTGACGATTCTCTGCCCCGAGCACGGTTCCTTTTGGCAGACCCCACTGAATCACTTGCAGCAGCATGGCTGCCCGAGCTGTGCAAGGACGACCCGTAGCAGTACTAGGACATCAGGTGCCGCCTCCACTTTCGTCGGAAAGGCCCGGGCGGTACATGGTAGTACGTATGACTATACTAAGGTTAAGTACCAATCCGCCGATGATAAGGTCAAGATCATCTGCCGAAAGCATGGAGATTTCGACCAAACTCCCGGTAATCACCTAAGCGGACACGGGTGCCCATCCTGTGTACCAATTGTCAACGTGTCATCGCAGGAACATGCTTTGCATGACTTTTTAGGTGAGCTAGGGGTGGCCTTCAAGACCAGCGTTCGTGGGCTTCTTCCACACAACCTCCGACAGGAAGTAGACATCTTCCTGCCTAAGCAGAAATTGGCAATCGAGGTCGATGGGATCTACTGGCACTCCGAGGCCAACGGTAAGGGTAGAAATTACCACTATCAGAAAACGGTACATGCGAAACGGCAGGGGATACAACTCCTTCACTTCTGGGATTTCGAGGTCGAACAGAAACCGGACTTGGTCCGTTCAATGATCCAACAGAAGATAGGGCTTTCCCGGCGATTGTTCGCTCGGAAGCTCCTGGTAGACGCTGAGGTTCCTTCTGCGGAAGCCCGGGAGTTCTTGGTGAAGAACCACCTTCAAGGTTCGGTCAATTCCAAGCTAAGGTACGGCTTGCGAGCCCCAAAGTCCGGGAAGTTAGCCTGCCTGATGACTTTTGGAGCTTCTAGATTTGACAAGTCGGGTTCTATGGAGCTTCTCCGCTTTGCGTCAGCCCAAGGAATTACCGTAGTAGGTGGAGCTTCGAGACTCCTGGCAGCTTTCCGGAAAGACCATCCGACGGAGACGTTGGTTAGTTATGCGGATCTGAGACACTCCCAAGGTAACCTCTACAAGCAGTTGGGTTTCAAGCTCTCCCATCGCTCAAGCCCGAACTACTTCTGGTTTGGTCAGGGTCAGAGGTTACCAAGATACCGAACCCAGAAACACAAGTTAGGTAAGATTCTTGGGGATGATTTCGATCCTAGTTTAAGTGCAGTAGAGAACATGCAACGAGCTGGTTTTTCCCGGGTTTTCGACTGTGGAAACTTGGTTTTTAATATGCCCCGGATTACGCCAAGATGATCCAGGAGCAGATCGAAGGGCACGCGGTGGTGTAACCCTCGGCAACGAGGATTGGATGAAGGGGGTCCGGGGGCACCCTAGGAAACGCCCCCGATCACGCTGATGTCAAGGTGCCTGCCATGCAGATCGTGTTTTCCCGTGCCCGCGGGGTTGCAGTGGTTGCCGAAAACACCATTGCGGAGATCACCAAGAAGTACAAGCCGCAGTTGGACGAGTTGCAGTCTCAGATCAAGCAGCTCCAAGATCAGTTGACTATGGCTGATCCTAATGAGAAGGACTCCATGCGCAGCCAAATCGCCGACCTTCGGGCGCGAAAGGCCAAGCTGATCCTCCAACGCGACGCGGAGCGGGAGCAGGTACGCCAGCAGCGGTCTGAGACCAGCGGGGCCTACACTAAGTTCCGTTTGACTCGCCCAGACGTTGCCTCTATCGCCAAGCAGCTTTTCCCTATCATCCGTCGCCATAGCACCGAGTCCTTCCTCGCTGGTTCATACCGGCGCGGTGCAACGGACATCGGGGACATGGATTTCATCGTCACAGACTGCGACCTGGCGGCTCTGGTCGAGGGTATTGGCGAGAAGTTCGAGGTTAAGAAGGTGGCGCGTAGCGGTGCATCGACCACGACGTTAGTGCTCCACCTATCGGAGAAATCGGAGGCCCAGGTCGAATTCGTGAACGTCCCGGATCGATCCGTAGGGGCAGCGCTGCTCCACTCAACAGGCAGTGGTGAGTTCAACGTAGGGTTACGCACTTACGCCCGCCAGAAGGGCTATCTACTCAACCAGTACGGACTGTTCAAGAATGGTCGATACGTAGTTGGTAAGTCGGAAGAGTCTATTTTCAATCGACTCGGCCTCAAATTCATCCCACCGAATCAGCGTAACGGCAGTTTCTGGGATGTGAAGTCGAAATTCAAGATCAAGGATTGACCATGAACAAGGTCAAGTGCTTCTGGTTGGAACCTACAACGACAGCCCGGGCATGGCTACGGCGTTTTCCGTTTCGCTCGGACACCGCCGGTAGGTGCCCACATCCCGACAACAGCGGGTACCACGACGCGATGCTCCAAATCGCTGACATTCCCGACTACGTATGGGATCCTGTGATGGGTGGTTACCCGGACGCGAATGCTCGCTACAAGCCACCTGTTTCTGACCCACGTTGGCCGACGGCCTGCGCCTGCGGTTACCAATTCGCCGACACCGATCACTACCAAGTTTTCACCCGGTTGATATACCAGCGGACAGATACGGGCGAGACGCTCCTATTGGACGATGCGCCACCTGGGGCGATGTACGACGCTTTTTGGTTGCGGGGCGTCCCTAGGTACTCTGGTCCAGATGGGAGGTCTTTGTATGTTATCCTGCCAGACGGTAATCGCTGGTGCATTGACGGTGTAGCGTCCAATTGTACCCGGAAAGACGATCTCGTCCACAAGTGTTGGATCCGTCACGGCGAGCCGCCAGACCTGACGGTAGACAAGCGCGGGAACACGTGCCAGGCCGGGGCTGGATCGATCCTGACCCCTAAATTCCACGGGTTTCTCCGGAACGGGTTTTTGGAGGGGTGCTAGGCCATTACCGCCATGAAAACAAATGTCGTAGAGATAAAGCCTAACATCAATGCCAAGACGAAGAAAGGCATCAAATTGATGTTCGGTGATGACATGGCAGAGCGTATCTACTCACTTATCGAGTTAAACGATACAGAGTCTGGCGTGTTACTTGCTCAGAAGCAGATGCTGATCACTACATTAAGTCTAATTCCGTCAGCAGAAGAGGCTGCTAAATCTGGTGGTAACGGCGTCTATAGGTATGTCCAGTTGGTGAATCTTGCCCAAAGTCAAATCGAGACGATCAAGGCGCAGATGGACGTGCAGTTGGTAGCCGACTCGATCTGCGATAACACCATTCAGCCGACGTTTCTGCATCTGGCCCAATATGTCATGTTGGCGATGTACCGTTTCCGTGGTGAGCTGAAGGACTACATTCAGGCCAAAGATCGCAAAGAGGTTGGCCGCATGATTAACGAAACAATCCGTGCCATCGCTGCAACATTGGATGAACAGAACAAGGGCGTCCAAGCGAAGGTGCGGCAACGGATTGTAGATGTTTAACCAGGAGAAAAAGATGGATCTGAATACGGTAGAGGCACGCATCAAGGGTATGGTTGTAGTTGCTGATGATGATGCCCAAAAGCGGGTCGTTATCACTAAGCTGATCTTGACCAAGGCCGAGCGTCTGCTGCGCACCGCAGGGCTGCCCGAGGAATCGCTGACCCCCAGCATTCACCACGCGATGGTGGGTATGGTCGCGTACCTGATGGTGAACACTATCGATCCGAAAAACCCCAAGGAGATCCGCGCGTTTCTGTCGCGCTACCGTTCCCTGGTCAAGCGGATGCGATTCGCCCAAGACGAGACGATGCCCGGTGAAGAAGACCAGGCTGACGCGAAATAACCAATCGATACCACTACGGGAGGAGAAATGGGCCACCTACTGCGCGTAGAGGCACGCATTCGCCGTATTCTGTCACTGGCTGCGGCACCGACAAAACCACTCACTGTGATGATCCAGAAAGCACTCTACGCCAGCGGTCTTCATGGCTATGGGACGATGTGATGCGAATCATCCCTTCGACCAACGACACCACTAATCCGGGTACTATGCCGATGCTGTTCGGCGTACCCGCGAAGTGGCTGCTTCAGCGGCCTACGGTTCAGCGCATCCCACCGGGCTTCAACCAGACCCTCCCGGATATGTGGACGAAGGCCCTAGAGACGTTGGACAAGGATGCTGAACCACAAGAGCAGTGGGCGACAGCGGTAAAGGAGTTCGTCCGGGCTGCTAACCAAAAGAACGTGGTCCCGTTCGCCCCGAGTCACCTGGATCAAGGCGGGAATGCCTGGATACAGTCCTACCTGTTCCTGGCTAGGAATCACGCCGTTCAGTACCTCAAAGCGACGAAACTCCTGGATATCATCGACCCCTCCGACGTTGCCACGAAGATCAAGCTGACCGAGTTAGGGTTCCTAGTGGGAAGTACCCTCACAGGAACCTACGACGGTGGTGTGAACGTTCTTACGAAGCTCCTAGCCAGCCCCGAATTCAAGCTCCACCGTGTCGTAAACGACTCTGGTATGACGTTCGCTCGCGCCCTGCTCCCGAACGTTTGGTTCAGCGTGACGCTACTAAGTGGGAAGCGTCTGCGTTTCGCGTTCACCATTTCCGTCAACCATCACCCGCTTATCCCCAACGTCGAGGAAAAGAAGGTAGGGCAGATCAAGCGGTGGATAGACCGCAACATGTGGCGGCCCGTAGTCCGGTCGTTGCCTGTGCGTCGGAGCCTTCCTGTTCGTTTCCAATCTTTCTGAGGTACCAAATGATTGCTGACACTCTCCCACCGCTTCCGCACGGCATCCGCGTTTTCTCCCCAACCGCTCAGATGTCCGAGGCGAGCATCAATCGCTACGTCCAGCAACTGAACGTCAGCCTCCTATCCATGCCGAGTGAGCTGGGGTTCCGGGTTGCGAGAGAGACCTTCACGCCAGACTTCTTTCTGGGTATTAAGGACTCCGGGTTCAAGATGGCCCTTACTGCGCTGCTGACCACGTTGTATGGCGATCGGCTGCCGTTGTGGGGCGCTATACAGCAGCGCGACCCGTCTGTGCTGGACTTGATCTGACCGACGATTTCTGTTAAAATCGGGGTTTTCGTTCACGGCCCCCTGAAAGAGGATACCAAATGTTGCAGATTGCTTGGGCAAAGAAATCGCAGACGCCCCCGGGTGGCGTCGAGGTACTGGCGGCGAAGCCGAAGGCACCACCAGCGGCAGCACCCGCGGCGAAGGCACCTGGGGCGAAGGCACCTGTGAAGGTTGGGGTGCGCTCCCCTCTCCTGGACATGCCGACCCCGGATTGGAAGCAGGACAAGAACGGCGAAGAGGTGCGTACCATGCTCCTGTGGTTGATGGACGAGGTATTTTCGTCCATCCCCCTCATGGTAGTGCCGTATGTGAAGCAGTACATGATGCGGACGCTGTTTGGCGTCACCCCGGAGGCGCGTAGCAGCAACCCCAAAGAGGCTCGGTTGCAGGCATTCCAGTTCCTTGGTGTTGTCGGGAAGGAGGCTTACGCCCGCCAAACGGAAGTGATCCAAAAACTGAGTCGCAGCGTTCGTGTCCGTGGGGATGCGAAATCTGGCTTTACCGTTTCCCTCCCGGTGTACGCGCCGAATTTGGGCGAAACCTACAATCTCGGGGCTCGTTCGTTGGTGCGGTCCTTCATGTCTGCCACAGCGGATATGTCGTACGAGGAACAGGACCAGAAGATGAAGGAGATGCATGGCCGCGCCCCGCAATCCGTCCTGAAGATCTTTGGTGAGAACGTCTTCTACGCCGAGCGCCCTCTGGATGTCCATTTCCCTCCGGCGGAAGTGTTCCGCGACGGCAAGCTGGTGAACCCGGCGGTGATCCAAGATGCGATCAAGACCGCCCAGGACGAGGCCGAGTCCCTTGTGACTTCCGTCCACCTCCCCTCCTGGTTTGAGTTGTCCCCCGAAGACGTACCCAAAGCCCTGAAGTACCTCTTCTCCAATGTCAAGTCCATCCGTCTGATCGGCTCCCCGACCTCCGCTCGTTCCGGGATCTCCACCGTTGCGTACGATGGCAACGAGAAGTTCGAGATCGACAGCGGTGAGAGCGCCCTGGCTGCGTTCAAGTCCGGTAAGCAGCCACTCATCGAGGAGGCGAACCTCTACCTGAACCGAATCATGGATTCCCGTTCGTGGATGATCTACCTGGAGTTCAACATTGAACCCTGGGAGGCGAACTACATCTGCGGCGTGGCGGACAAGAACGACTACCCGCCGGAACCCCAAGACATTGCGATATGGTTTACGCAGTGGCTTGACCACCTTGACTCGGACACGAACGTTTGGTCGTATCGTCGTCCTAAGTCCATTGAACGGCTCAACCAGCAACTCATCGGTGTAGGGGTGCAACCCAAACAGCGTACGTCGCCCGATGGGATTACGATTCACCCGGAATACTACATGCTGGGTATTCCGAAAGAGCTGCCCACCCTCCATATCTTCAACGAGAACTTGGTTGCGCACAATACCCTCCCGAATGGGGAGTTCACGTTGTCGGCCCCGGAGCGCAAGAACTTGGCGCGTCACGAATCCGTCGTGGGGGAGGAAGCGGTCGCACTCGCGGCCAAGGAAGGCGTCCCGCTGGGGTCCGTCGAGTATATCGACTGGTTCAACAACAAGTTGGTATACACTAACATGTCCGGGCTGGAGAGCGTCCTTGATTTGGAACGCTGCCTGCCCGCTCGTGCCGCCAATATCGTAACCCTGCTGGAGGCCCCGGTCTACGGTCAAGGCTCTAGCGAAGAGTCGGCGACGGCCCTGGCTGATGCTCTGGCGCTTATCTATGAATTCGCCATGAAGGAGGGGGATGGTACGTTCGCAGAACCCCACAACATCGTCGCCGAGATAGTGGAACGCCCGGAGAACAAGGAGCAGTTGGAAGATCTGCGCGTGTTGTCGAACTGGGGTCGCTTCATGCAAGCCCTGGGTTCCCCTAGCCCTGTAGCCTCTTCTATCTCTGAGCTATTCAGCAGCGTGGAGCGGGCTGCGCGGTACGCCACGGACGATCTGAAGGAGCGCAATCCATGGATTGAGGAACTGAACATCGTCAAGTTCCACGAACTGAATCCACACTCCCCTGTCCTGGCGTACCGTATCTTCGGTGAACTTTTCGTTCGGGCTGCCAACTCTTTCACCGACGTGGATCTGCTGACGAAAAACAACAAGAACCTTATCACGAAGCTCCAGGCAATCGCAGTCCGCACCTGTATCCTGAAGTACCTGGACAGATTCACCGAGATCAATGCCCAAGACCAAGAAGAGCGGAAGCTGTACCTGAATCCGCCCGCCTACGATCCAGACTTCAAGTTCGACGAGTACGCTTTGGTTCAACCAGACCTGACTCTGCAACCACATCAGGGTCGGTTGGGGCAAGCCCTCACCTACAGCCCCTTGAACGCTATTCTAGGGGTTGCAGCGGGTGGCGGGAAAACGATCCAAGTCCTCATCGACATTGCATTCCACATGCACAAGGGTGACGTACACCGGCCCTTGGTGCTGTGCCCGTCGCACTTGGTGAAGGACTACGTGGCAGAGGCGAACTACGTCTTCAACGGGAAGGTGAACGTCATCGCCATCACCAACTACACGATCAAGACGTGGGGTGAGAAGAAGCTCCTGGCTATGATGGCGGGGGCACCACCGAATACGCTCGTGGTCACGGACTACAACACCCTCAAGGGCAATATGGTGGATGTGGCGTACTCCACCATCGAGTACAAGGTCAGTCTGAACTGCGAGCTTCTTCGCCAAGTTCAGTTCGACGGTGTGTGGGTGGACGAGGTTCACTACCTGCGGAACGTCAACCAGCGTTCGATCTCCGTCCAGCGTTTGATGAGCGAAATCCCGTTCAAGCGCATCCTGTCCGGGACGCTCATCGTCAACCAACTCGATGACCTAGTGAACGAGTTCTCGCTCATTGATCCCACGGTATTTGGGGCGCGGGACATGTTCCTGCGACGCTACGCCGAGCGCATGTCTGGCAACCGTGTCGAGGTCTGGAAGCCGGGCGCGTTCGACGCTATCCACCGCCGTATCAGCGCGAACGCCATGTTCCTGACGGCCCAGCGGAAAGAGTGGGCAGCCTTCCTGCCGCCGCGTATCGAGCGGTACCACTACGTTCCTCTCTCTAAGGAACAGCGGGCTGTCTATGAAGCGATTCTGGAATCCACCTTCGACAAGATCCGACTGGAGGATCCGGAACTCTACGCCCGTCTTACCGCCAACCAGAACGGCGGTGACCAGGAGAACGACGAAGCTCTCGCCAGCGCGATCAACGTCTATCTGGCGCGGCTCGATATCTTCCTGGGTGCTCCGGGCAGCGACGAGGAATCCAAGGTTCTGAGTGAGAGCGACAAGATCAGCCCCAAGGCGGTGGAGACTGTCAAACTGATGCGTGAGCATCTGGCGAAACAGTCGGAGTTCCCGGGCAAGTGCCTGATCTTCTGCCAGAATCACCGGGTTGTCGATGCTGTTTGGGACTACATGCCCAAAGACTTGCAAGCCATGACCGTGAAGTACAATACGTCCAGTAAGGTCAAGGACTTGGCAGAGTTCACGAACAACCCCAAGAAGATGTTCCTGATTGGGATCGAAACCTCCCTCAACACGGGTACCAACCTTCAGTTCTGCACCCGTTTGATTCGACTCCAACAGGTTTGGACGTCCGGGGAGATGGAGCAGGCGGAATCGCGGATCAACCGCCCCAACTTGAAGGGTGGGAAAGACACGCGCAAGGCGGTGATCTTCGACATGATCTCCGTCAACCGCACCATCGATGTCGCCAAGAACGCCCGGCTGATCGCCAATATGATTAGCGCGGCGAAGTTCGAGAACCAAGGCGCTCCGGCCTACGCCCAGCTGGATCCGCCCCCTCTGGTGTCGATGAGCCTGGAGACGATCAAGAGCCACAACGACTACCGGGAGACTCTTTCCCGTCACCACAACGCACTGAAAACCCTTCGTGAGATCCAGAAGGACGAGTACACTAAGTACCGGAACGACCCTAGGGTGCCGAAAGAGTTCAAGGCCGTCACCCCAGCTGGCGCCCCCGAGGGATCTGGGCTGCTCAAAGAGGTTCCGTACGTGGAGGGGATGGACATCTACGCCGGTGAGGATCTGGGGCTTACCCCGTACTATGACTGGCTTCGTGACGAGGGGAGCGAGTCCGAGGGGGCCGTCGGACAACTTATCCACACCGAATGGGGTGATGGTGAGATCGTCAAGGAGTTCAAGGACAGCCTCCGTGTCAAACTCCTGGGGTCTGGGCAGTTAGTCGGCGCCAAAAAGACAGCGACCTTCATCATTACCCAGAAGGTTACGTCTCCGACTCAGATTCGGAACCAGCTGGCGAAGATTGTCGGGATGAAGCCGCTGGATCCGGCGGATATTGCCCCGTCCCCGGTCACCAAGGTTATCCCGGTGGCTCCGATCCGGAAGGGTGAGACTGCCGTTACGGATGAGATCCTGAATGCGGCGGATGACGATGGTGTTCCGCAGGAGCAGACGTTCAAGCTTCAAATGGAGGTCGATCCCTACAACGTCTGGCGCATCCAAGCGGGTTCGGATGTCTTCTACCGCATCACCAAGTCCGGCAACCCGTTCAAGGTCAAGCCTGGTCAACGGAAAGTCCGGGTGTACAAGACGGACGGCACTTGGTTCTGGATGGACGAGGAAGACGAATCCAAGACGGGATCGGCAGCATCGTCCAAGGATGCCGCCGTCGCCGCCCTGAAGTACCTGGAGAAGTCCGAACCCGCCGCGGTGGAGGAAGAAGACACGGAGACGGACGAGCAAGACCAGCCGGAGGACGTAGATACGGACGAGGATTTCCAGGGGATGATTCCCCCCATCAGCAAGATCAAGGGTGAGTTCTACATGGGCCTGGGTCTGCTTAACGGGGAATACTGCCTGAGCTATGATGGGGAAGATCCGGAGACGGATATCCCCCAACTGAAGAAGGCCGGATTCGTGCTCTGGGACAAATACCCGGTGTGGTCGATTCCGATCAAGCGCCTGTCCCAGATGAAGCTTATCGTGGAGTTGCTCCCCGAGAAGTTCACCGTGGACGAGTCGTACATGCAGCCCCTCCGGGATACGCTGAAGCTGTATAGCTCTGGCAAGAACCGACTGCTGCATCCCAACGCGGCGATCAACAAGGAGTTCCGCACGTTCATTCGGAATCGGCCCAAGGTACCTACTAACCCGAATGAGATTCGCCCCTACGTCTACATCACGGCCACCGGCGAAGAGGCGAACCAGCCGGAGCTTTACGTGGTCGTGGATGCGCGGACGGCTGCTGCCAACAAGCTCAACGCCCGGGTGAAGGTTCCCGGCACGAAATGGACGAAGTCGCATGAGCCGTGGTACGGGTACATTACCCCCTCGCACTCCCAGATCCGCGAGCTTATCAAAGCCATCATGCAAGGCGGTGGTAAGATCGAGAACCTCGATGAGATCAAGGAGCTTTGGGTCAATCTTACACCGCAGCGGCGCAAGCACGCCGACCAGAAGTAAGTAGCCCTACAGTAGGGGTTGTTAGACCCCCACTACTTAACCATCTGTTAACCGCACCAACATTGTTGAAAAGGTACCATGATGAGAATCATCCTCCGGCCCGAGATCGCCGCAAGTGGTAAGAAGTATGAACTGACCGATGAGACGATCCGCCAAGCAGGCAAGACGCTCCACAGGATCCGGGCTTTGGTTAGCATTCCGGCAGCGAAGGTCAAAGCCGGGGATCTTGGGGGTTATGTTGAAAGCGAAGACAATCTCGCACAGAATGGTAGCTGCTGGGTAGGAGATAACGCCAAGGTCTTCGGGGGTACCGTAGTCTACGGGGATGCCAAGGTCTACGGGAGTACCAAGGTCTTCGGGAAAGCCCAGGTCTCCGGGGGTGCCCAGGTCTACGGGAATACGCAGGTCTACGGGAATGCCAATGTCTACGGGGATGCCCGGATCTATGCGAACGCTCAGATTTTTGGGGATGCCTGGGTCTTCGGGAAGGCCAAGGTCTACGGGGATGCCTGGGTCTACGGGGATGCCCTGGTCTTCGAGAATGCCCAGGTCCTCGGGGATGCCAAGGTCTTCGGGGATGCCCGGGTCTATGGGTACTCCCAGGTCTACGGGTACTCCCAGGTCTACGGAACTGCCAAGGTCTACGGAAATGCCCAGGTCCTCGGGGATGCCAAGGTCTTCGGGGATGCCTGGGTCTACGGGTACTCCCAGGTCTACGGGGCAGCCCTCATTTCCGAGGGCGCTATGGTCTGCGGGAACGCCCAGGTTTTCGGGCTCGCCCAGGTATTCGGAAGTGCCCAGGTTCTCGGGAGAGCCAAGGTCTTTGGGAAAGCCCAGGTATCAAAGGATGCCCAAGTCTGGGGTAATGACACGGTCTCTGGGAATACCAAGCTCCCGTAAACCGCCCCCTAGGGGATCGCCGGGCCTTTTTGCGGCCCCTACGGGCCTTCCGGCCCTCCCGGACGGCCTTGCACCCCTCCCCGCCCCCGAAAATCGATCCTAGGGCCGCTAAAACGGTCCTAGGGGCATCCTGCCGGGAGACTTCCCGGCCTTCCCGCCCTCCCTCTGCCGGATCCCGCCCGGAAAAACCCCCTAAAACAGTCAGGAATTCCCGGACAGGCCGGGAACACTACTAACAACCACACGTGCCTTTTGTCTGGAGACATACTATGCACTTGCAACCCAAGCATATCCGTCAGATCCGCGCCTTCCTGAACCACACCCTTCCGGCGCAGCTCCCGATGGTCGACACTCTGGACTACGAATTGATCGCGGCGTACAAGGGCTGGGTCACGGGAGTACGTGGGGTTTCCGGGCACGATGGTTCCTTCCCCTCGAACCCGGAAGCCATCCCTGCGGTCGTAGCCAAGTTCGGCGCCCCTGCCGCAGGGAAGGATGTTGCTGCCCCCACCAACGCCCCGGCGAAGCGCGTGGTTCTGCGCGACGAAGCTCCGGATGCACCCGCCAACCCTGATCTGGAGCGGCTGCTGGCGGCCGCGCAGAAATCGCGCCCGTCCATGACCCCGTCTCCTACCAAGAATGAGGGGCAACGCCCGGATCGGGGCGTGGTTCAAATCGCATGAGGATCATCTTGGCTGCATCTAACGCGGCACTCGTGGATCTGCTCCTGCGGGCCAAAGATGCCTACTACAACACGGACACCTACCTGCCACTCACCAAAGCGGACAAGCTTCTCGTCCAACGAGTCTTGGGGGTATCTGCCGTACCCGACAAAATGTCGGATAGCCTTTTCGACACTCTGGAGGATGCCCTTCGGGAGGTCGCCCCCAAGGATCCGTATTTCAAGAAGATTGGCGCTGTCGTTCGGGCGGGGAAGGTCAAACTCCCCTACCCAATGCCGTCGCTTGACCAGCTAAAGACGGATGACGCTATCGAGTCTTGGTACGAAGACAACGAGGCCGAATCGTACGTGGTAGAGGACAAGCTGGATAGCGTGTCTATTGGCATCGTGTACGAGCAGGGTGGCAAGATCAAGGCATACACTCGGGGGGATGGTAACACAGGTCAGGACATTTCGCATCTGGTACCCTTCCTGAACCTGCCCCCGACGTGCCCGTTCAAAGCCATCCGTGGTGAGATCATCATGGAGAAGGCGCGTTTCGAGCGCAGCTACAGCGAGGCGTTCGAGAACCCACGGAACATGGTCTCTGGGCTAGTGAACGCCAAGAAGGTCCACGAGGCGTTCGGGTCTAGTCACATACAGGTGGTCTTCTATGGGGTACTCGATTCCACGGGCATTCCATCCCAGCAGCTAAAACGGCTGAAGGCTGCGGGGTTCGCCGTTGTACCGTTCCAGGAGATCGACGCGGATGACCTCACCACGGAGTGGCTGTCTGCCTACCTAGAGAAACGACGGGCCTCCAGTAAGTACGAGATCGACGGCCTTGTGGTTGTCCGGAACGCGATGAACCGTGCCGTTGGCTCCGGCAACCCTACGTGGGCATTCAAGTTCAAGACCACGTCTAAGGAGGCTACTGCCAAAACAACGGTAACCGGGGTTGAGTGGAACGCATCGAAGCACGGTGCAATCAAGCCCGTCGTTCTGGTGAAACCCGTGCGTGTCGCGGGGGTAACCGTTTCCAGGGCGACGGGGCATAACGCCAAGTTCATCTACGACAACAAGATTGGACCAGGGGCCTCTATCGTCATCGAGCGTCGCGGGGATGTCATTCCCTACGTGGCCGAAGTCGTACGCGGGACGAAGCCACAAATGCCGGACTCGGCAGGCTACGAATGGAAGTGGGATAGCACGAAGGTCAATGCGGTCCTAGTCCAGGGGTCTGCCACGGACGAGGTCAAGATCAAGAGGCTGGTGAATTTTTTCCGGGTACTCGGGGCGGAGAACGTAAGTTCGGGTCTTATTTCACGGGCATACGAGGGCGGTTACACGACCCCCTCCAAGATCCTGCGTATGACCAAAAGAGACTGGATGAAACTCCCCGGGTTCCAGTCGGCGCTGGCGGAGCGTTCCTACCAAGCGGTGCAGGATTCCGTGTCCGCAGTAGACCCAACCTTGCTCGCAGATGCTACTGGCTTGCTCGGCCCGGGGTTTGGTCAGACTAGGTTCGCCGCGCTGTTGGAGCTATACCCTGATGCTCTTACGACGTGGGGTAAGCTCACACCAGACGAGATCTACGATCTGGCTATCGAGGTTCCGGGGCTAGGTGATATTCTAGCGGAGCAGGTTGCCCAGGGTTTCGGGCGGTTGCTTAAATGGCTGGCTTCGGTTCCCGAAATTCGTCTAACCAAGCCGCCGAAGATCAAAAAGACCAGCAACAAGCTAGACGGTCAGTCCATCACATTCACGGGGTGGCGAGACGCGGACCTAGTAGAGAAGATAACTAAAGCAGGTGGGCAGTACGTCGACTTCGGATCGAAGACCACGATCCTAGTCTACGGTGGTCGCCCTAGTAGCAAGGTCGACAAGGCGAAAGCCAAAGGCATCGATGTGATGTCTGTCGATCAATTCCTTTCGTACCTAAAGAAGCTGGGGGTTTGATATGCCAGTGATCCTGGTTACGTCCGCAGAGGGTGATTGGTTCAAATCGCTCACCCCCGAAATGCAAAAGCAGTACCTGGAAGAACACCCAAACAGCAAGTACGCGAGCGGTGGTGCCCACAAAAGCGAGACACAATCTGATGGTCACGGTGAGGGTGGCGAACATCATCTTTCGCACGCCACACGTCAAGTGCTTCGCAAGCTACCAAAACCCGTGCGTTCGTTTTTCCACAAGAAGGAGTACGAGCCTAACGCCCCTTTCCGGAAGAAGCTGTCCGCGTTCACCCACAACTCCGTTCACCTGCTCGCCAAGACGGTAGTGGAGGAGGTAGGGGAATGGAAATCCGGTGTCGCAGCGATCAAGCGGTTGGCGACAGGCACCAAGTACAAAGACCTCACCCACGAACAGCGGGAGGGTCTTACTAACACGGCGAAGTTCATCGCTACCGTAGGGATGACGGTGGCGCTCGGTGCCGGTCTTGAACACGGAGCCGAAGGACTCGCTGAGCTGGTGAAGGGTGGGGTCGCCACTGCGATGGGTAGGGAGGCGATGGTACACCTGCTGTCGAAGTCGGGCGCTAACGCGGTGATCCACGCTGCGGCGGACGACGACATGGCGGTACTGAAAGACTTCATCACGAAGTTTGCCCAGTCGCTGAAGGATGCCCCCATCAACCCCGAGAAACTGGCGAATGCCGTTCACGACGAGCATACCGCCAAAGACAAGGAGCAATCGAACATGCGCGTGATTCTGTCGAAGTCTTCCAACAAGTGGTCGGACGCGGTTACCAAGAATGAGAAATTCCACACTCCCCCTGGACTTTTCACACAGTCGGCGCAGAAGATTGCGACGTGGTTGCTCGCCAACAGCGATACTGTCGGCCAAGCCGTGAAGCGGATCGTGTTCTACATCGAACGCGCCGGTGACAATCTGTCCAGCGACGACAAGGCCCGTCTGGAGAAAGCAAAGAAGCTCATCCAGGCGAAGGAAGAATCCAACATCGCCGTCTTCGAGTTCTAACCCACTCGGACTCCTATGCCCTCCTGCAATACATGTGGCCTGCTGCTGTCCTGTAGCAGGCCACAGAAAACAACCTTTAGTGGGTGTGCGAAGTTCCAGGAATTCCAGCTTCCTGGCGGCCTATCCTCTCTGATCGAAGAGGTGGGGGGATCTCTATCCCCCGCCACAGGCCGCGTTGCCGCGTTTGGTGACGCGGAAGAGGATGAAGATCGTGAAGTCAACCTCCTGTCCATGATCGACGACGTATTGGAGGACGCCTCTGGCTCTGGCATAGTCCCACCAGACATTCGGGTAGACGACCGCGACCTGAAAGAATTTCCTAACTTCTATGCCTGGTCGACCGCTCCTAAAGGGTCTGGTGTTACCCCATTCGCGCGTCAGTTGTGGATAGGCGCCCACCTATTCAGCGAGGTATGCGTTCCGTGCTCCAAGGATAAGAGTTGGGCGAAGGACATCCATAAGGTTCCGGTGGATGCACCACTACGGGAGCTTGGGGGCCGTATTCAGTTCCTGGAGTACGGTAGGTGTCCGAAGTGCGGGGCAACTAAGGTGGATGCGTACCGGACCCGCGACCTCAACCCCTACCAGGAGCTGTGCCTGGTAGTGGGCCAGCGTGCTGGTAAGTCCGCTGCCGTTTCCTTCTACAGCGCCTACCACATCCACAAGTTGTTGAAGTTGCAGAATCCCAATCAGGTGTATGGCCTCCCGGCCTCCCAGACACTAGCCGGAACGTTTGTGGGGCTGACCTTCTCCGCCTCCATGCAACTGCTATGGATGCCGCTGGACACGTTGATAAAGAACTCTCCCTGGTTTATAGAGTACCACAAACTCCTTGGGCATTACGGCAAGAAGTACGGTGAGGAACTAGTGAAGCACCTAGACACCATACTTCACTACCGGCATCGCGGGTTGCTGTTCCATCCTGCCGGGGCGGATAAGCGTAAGTTGCGTGGTCTGACCCGGATCTTGGCGGCGATTGATGAGCTAGGCTGGTGGCCGATAGGAGGTACAGGAGACGACTCCCTAGAGAAGAGCGGGTTGGAAGTATACAACGCCCTGGACCGCTCTCTGCTGACCGTTAGGCAGTCGGCTGTGCGCCGCTGGAAGGAAGGGTACGTCAACATACCCACCGCTTTCTCCCTGAACGTGTCTAGCCCCTCGTCGTGGATGGACATGATTATGCGCCTGTACCGCGCATCACTCTCATCCAGGAAGATGCTAGGTTTGCAGCTACCTACGTGGGAACTCAACCCGGAGCTGCCCCGTAGCGCCTTCAATAGCGAGTTTGCCAAAGACACCGTGATGGCAATGCGTGACTACGGGGCGCAGCCGCCAACAGCCAACAACCCGTTTATCGCGGCCTCGGACGTTATCGACGCCAGTTTCTCGCTTGTCACGTCTAGGGTCGTGGTAGAGTCCGCCGTAAAGGTAGACAGCACAGCCACTCTGCGGCAAGTCGTACGGTTGGCGCAGAACTACAGGAGTACGGGTGCCGAGCTACCACCATCACTTATGGCCATAGATGCGGGTGTCACGAATAACTCGTTCGCCTTAGTGGTAGGCCATCTGACTCGAAGCTCTAACCCTAATGAGCTGCCTGTGGTGACGTATCCGGTGCTCGTAGAGATCATCCCGCGACCGAATGCCCAACTGTCGTTTAACAGCATCTTCAAAGAGGTAGTGATCCCGGTCGCCAAGGCGTGTAATGTTCGCGCTCTGCTCGCAGATCGGTGGAACAGCCTCATGCTTCTGGATACAGCCCGGGAAGAGCATGGGATACACGCCGAGCAATACTCCGTCAAGCGACAAGACTTCGACCTAGCCAAGAGCTACCTGGACGGAGGGAAAGTGAGGTTCCCTCTGCTGGACACTAAGGGTATATCCGGTGGCGTTGTGCAGTTCAACCCAGATGAGTACCCGCAGTGCTTCCGTGGTAAGACGATAGACCACTTCTACATGCAGATTCACACGGTAAAGGACTCCGGACGTAGTGTGGATAAGGGAACTGGTCTAACGGATGATCTATTCCGTGCCTGGATATTGGCGGAAACCTTCCTCCGCAACACGGACTTTACTACGAAGCATGTAACTGGGGCGCTCAAACGCACAAGCAACGTTGCCCTGGGGGTCGTTGCCGGGAGATCGGGTGGCGGTGGGGGAGGGGGTGGCGGTGAGGCGAGCCGTTTGGGTTCGGTAGCTGGGCGAAGCTCCAGGTAACACAAGGAAAACACAAATGTCAGACATCACGGTGGTTCAGACGGACGGTGGTACGCTAGGGGATACGATTGCCAGCTTTCCTGCCATAGCGGAGCGGTGCGCCCGCGACCCCTCCCGTACTGTTCGCGTGTGGTTTGCGAATTCCGCGGCGTCCAAGCTCTTCAAGGTACCACTGAACGCCGTAGTTCTGGCGGACATGCCTGATAGGTTCGACTTCAAGCTGTCCGCGTCTGATGCCTACCGCTGGCACAAGCAATGCCATATGACGCAGGCGTACTACATTGGCCTGAGCCTAGTTCCGCCTCTGCATCCACCCCTCCCGGACTTAGGTATTCATTGGGACGAGTATCCGGAGAGTCGAGAGTATGACTTCATCGTATCTCCATTCTCCAATACCGATATCAACGGCAACAAGAAGTGGCCGATGGGACGGTGGCGTCGCGCCCTAGAGTTCCTTCGCAAGCGTGGTAGAACCCTTGTGATCGGCACCCCTTCCGATGCAGCAGACTGGGTAGCCTTGGGGGAAGTTCGCGGGGTGGACAGGCTATCCGGAGCGCCACTGCCCGACGTTATGCGCCATATTGCGAATTGCCGCATGGTAATATCTATCGACAACGGTATCAGCCACGTGACCGCCGCGATAGGGGGACCACACTTCCTGCTGTACCCTGCGGTACTGCCGATCTGTTGGGTATCGAACCCCAATGCGAATGCACACCACCTGCACGTTGATCCAAGGTCTCTGCGTGCAGAGGACTTCCTCACACCACTCTACCGGGCTTTAACCACACTCAGGAACCCGACATGAAGCTAATCCACCCAATGAAGAGTATGATAGCCGTACCTCTCACAATCACGGGCGAACCCGAGTGCGTCGACCGTGTCCTGGCTATTCTTGGGATGATCCACCTGTTCAGTTCGTGGGGGCACTCTGGAACTTTCGGGATTGCCTGGGACGGTGACGGATCGGACAAAGTGGAAATCCAAGGATCCGCGTTTGACCCAACTATGTATAAGGATCTAGCAGAAGCTACATCCAATCACGGAGGGGACATTGAGATCGTCGGCGCAGATCGCACAGCCTTCTCTGGCAAGTTCGCCGAAACCCCAAAGAAAGTGTTCCCTCCCAAATCGTAGGAGACCAAGAATGGCGCAAGAACTCAAAATTCCGGTGCTGGCAGGTGCTCAACCGCAGGCCACGCAAGAAGCAGCCTTGTGGAGCGTGGAGCAAGAGAGTATGTGCCCTGCTTGCAAGCGCCCGATGTCACGCGCTAACGTGGCGGGCGTCCCTGCCTTCGTATGTCTGGAGGATCGTACGGTGCTCCCCGCCAAGCAACTGGATGTCGTGACTACTAACAAGGGCGCCTGAGCATCATGTTCAAAACCAACTCACGTCTGGGTGTGCGAAACGCGAAGGTAGTATCGCATGTCGAGGCACGTCCCCCTTCATTCTCTGGCGTCAGCAAGAGGTCCGAAACCGCCGGGTTCAACCTAGCCGGGATGATGGGCAGCAACTCCATGTCCATGAGCATTGCCGGTGGCGGTACCGGCAAGCAGCTGGACTTGATGTTGACGGGGCTGTTGCCATCCGAAGATGAGGCTGTACTACGCCGCCTCTATTTGGACATGTACTACTACGACGCAGTCAGTGGGTCATGCTGCGACTTACTATCCAACATGCCGTTCTCGAACTTTGACCTTATTGGCCTGGACGAGAAGGATCTGGATATCTACGAGAGTAGCATCCAACGCCTGTCGCTGCGAAATATGCTGCCCGAGATCAGCCTCGACTACCTGGTGAATGGCCTGTACTGCGCTACGCTGGTCTTCGACAATAAGACCAAAGCCTTTACAGACTCTATCCCCTTTCAGCCCTGGCAGGTGCAGGTAATAGGGACGCCTCTGTATTCGCGCGATCCACTCATCAAGATTTCTCCCGACTCCGAAATGAAGCAGTTCTTTTCGGAGAATAGCGACTACTTCAGGACGCTCCAGAAGCAGATTCCACCGAAGCTTCTGGAGGCGTTCCGGAGCAAGCAGTTCACACCAGACCCGCTTACTACTATATACCTGCCACGACGCACCTTCCCCCATCAGTTCCGTGGCATAAGCTACCTGAAGCGGGCGCTTCCGTGGTACCTGATCGAGAAGACCATTTACCGTGGGACTCTCGTTGAGGTTGGTCGGCGCCTCCGGTCCCTGCTGCATATCCAGGCAGGGGACGAAGCGTGGGAGCCTACGAGCAATGAGTTGAGTTCGATTACCCAGATGTTCCAGCAGGGTGACTTCGATCCGTTAGGGGCAATCATCACCACACGCAACTCGGTTCAACCTACGGAGATTCGGCAGGGTGGTGACTTCTTCAAGATCACGGACATCATCGACCAGACAACGACGGTCAAGCTCCGCGCCCTGGGCGTCAGCGAAGCCTTCCTGTCCGGGGACGCTACCTACGCCAGCGCAGAGACGGGCCTGAGCACCTTCCTAGAGAGTTTGATTGCGTACCGCGATCTCATAGACCAAAAACTGTTCTACAACAAGCTCTTCCCCGTGATCGCTGTCGCCAATGGCTTGTACAAGGACACTAACGCGGAGAAGGCCGCAGGTCTACACAAAGACCTGGGGTATGCCGCGAACGATTCCACGAACCTGCGTATCCCGTCTATTCGGTGGCACAAGGAGCTTCGCCCCTCCAATGATCGTGACACCTTCGACATGCTCCAGGCCCTCTCCGACCATGGGGTTCCGGTCCCTATCCGCATGTGGGTAGCGGCTGGTGGTATCAACTATTCGGACCTGATAGAGGGGCTGAAGCAGAACAAAAAAGACGAGGACGAGCTGAATAAGTTCAAGTCTGGCGGTGGCGGTGATGAGTCCGATGACACCCTCACTTCATCTATCCGCGCAGCCCTGGGTAGTTTCTCTCGTCGACCCGGCCTTCTTGATCGGGACTTTGGCGAAGGCGGCGAAGCCTTTACCACTACCGCTACGGGGAAGCGCCGGTACATCATAGGGCAGCGCCGCGCTCATACAGCGGCCAATGAAAAGATCGTTCGCTCCCTGGCGCGCATGGCTGATCCGGACTACTACGCCAAAGTAGCCCGGCGGGTAGACAGACGCATGGTACGAAACCTAGTTGGACTTGGGGGTTAGTATGCGGAAAATCTTGGCAAAGAGCGGAGCCTTCAGCGTCAGCGATCCCGAGACGGCTCCCTTCCTGAAGGCGCATTTCATTGGTGTATACGCGCCTGTTGGACTAGCAGTGGAGAAGTTTGAGCGTACGTATGCCCGCTGGGTCCGGGCGATCAACATTACCAAACAGAATCGTCTCACCCCCGTGGCGGTTTTCCTTACACCAAACGCCCGCATCGCCAAGGTATTTACTAACCTAGGTGTCTATGTCGTGGCTGCCTTCCCTATGTCGGAGGACGACCGCAAATTCTACGCCAAGCAGGTAGGTGACGCTATACCATTGCGCTGTTCTGTGGTGTACGAGTTCAAGCTCCCTGACGCCGAGGACAGTAATGTAGTCCAAGAGCTGGTGGCAAAACGTGAGGAAAAGGGCGACGAAACCTTCGTGGTGACTGTCCCCTGTGTCCGGCTACAGAAACCCCCACAGGTCAAGACCGAAAACCCAAATCGCGTTTTGCAGGACGCACCTAAGCAGGAACGCGAGGCCGCGCCGGACCCATACGCGCAGTTCCCGCTAGACGACTTGATGGAGCAGTTTGTCCAAGACTTGGATGACCCCTCCCTCCCGCTGGAGCTCCCTGAAGGGTTCTCCGACTTCACCAAGATCTGACGAACCACGCTTGGAGGTTGTAATGCAACGTGTGACCAGCAGAAAAATCGAGATCGTCACCCCGTCATTCAACGGCGGGGTAGAGGTTGCAGAACTTACCAAGGGGCGCAGCGTAACGGCGGACCCGGACTCTGGCCTACTTGTTGTGGATTCGCCGGAGGTTCAGCGGATGGCAGGCAACAATCCTCTGGACTGGAATACGTGGTTGCGTTTTTGCGCCCCGTGCTACCAAATCAGTGCGGATGTGAACGACTACATCCTGTTCCCTGCCCAGATCATGATCTCGGACCTCCCCAATCGAAACGCGGTGGGGTTCCCCCTGAAAACGCTCGTTTCGTGGCACCGCGATGCTGGTATGGCCGCCTATAGGATGTGGAAGGGGCAGCCGGTGTTTGTCGACCACGCCAATAAGGTCGACACGGCAGCGAGTGGCGTGATCGTTGATGTCTCCCTTCGCAGGTTGGCAGGGTACGGGACGAAAGCCAAACCCCTCTACAAGCTCCAGTTCTTGATGGCGGTAGACCGCACGAAGAATCCGACCCTCGCCAAGGCTATCCTAGAGAAGAAGTACGGCATGGTGTCAATGGGGGCATACGTGAGTGGCTACATCTGCTCGGTATGCGAAGCCGAGCTGGGTGAGTGCTCCCACCTTGACCCGGATGCTCCGTTCGACTTCTACCTCACGCGGGACGGACAGCTCGTATTCCGCCAGGTGTATGGCATTACACCTTTCGAGTGTTCCGTGGTCGGTGTCGGGGCGTTCCCGTCCAGTACCTTCCAGCAAGTGATCGACGTGAGTACCGGCGACATTCTCTGGAATGATCGGTGAGGGGGCGTTCATGCCAACGAAGGAGGGTAAACCACAACCAGGCGACTGGGTACTAAACCCCAATTACGACCCCGACGACCCTGACTCCGTGTACCGCCAGGCTATATCCCTGGTATCAGGTACCCGAGTGAAAACACTAGCCTTCAACCAAAACTCCGTATTCTCCCACCCTCTGTGGATACCCACCTATTTGCTCTCATGGGATAGCAAGGTTAAGGCGTGGCGGATGCGCAGTTCACGCACGCCATAGTCAAGCATCGGAGGAAATATGGGAGAAAAATTCGACGGCACCCAGGGCTTCTACGCCGCTCTCGGGGTGTCCGATGGCACCAAGAGCAGGATCGGAAAGCTACAGGAGTTAGTGGAATCGGCGGACGGCCTGGAGATCTCTCCGCTCGATGAACTCCACTGCACTATCATGTTCTCGCCACGGGAGATACCGGCAAGCCTAGTGGTATTCAGCGGTGGTACTGCGACGTATGCCGTCAACGTCGCCTTGTTTAGCCAGGACGAGAGCACACTGGTGCTGGAGTTGATCCCTACCCCCAGGCTGGTCAACCTGTTCAACAAGTGGAAGAGCGTCGGCGCTGAGGGGACATGGCCTGACTACCGCCCGCACATTACCATCGGTAAATTCCCAGGGGGCTCCTCCGCAGACGGTAAAAAGAAGGTATGTGATCTTCTCAACTCCCTGCTGCAAGGTCATCCACTACGTGTGGAATTCACCGATGAGTACATCGAAAACGCAAACGCCTAGTGGTTCCTCCTCCCATCTAGGCGAATCCTTAGCGGCGCAGCGGATTGTATCCCAGTCCCTGCGCCGCTCTTTTTCGTACGTGCAGGAGAAAACCGGCAGTCTATGGATATGTTGTCCCCACCCGGAGCACGGCAAGCGGGACCGCACACCATCCCTTAAGTTCAACTTGGACCAGAATGCTCCCGTACCCATTGGCTTCTCCTACTGCTTCGGGTGTGGGCAGAAGATGCCGTGGAATGCCTTTGCGGAGAAGTTCAAGCTACCAGAGCGGCTCAAAGATACGGATTTGGAGCGTACGGAGGTCAGTAACGTCCGCAACAAGATCAGACGCATATACGCCAAGTCCGATGCCCAAGCCCCGACGCTGGAGGGCATAGCCCTTGACAGCTGGGGTGTTTCTGCGTTGCATGACGTACATGACGACTGGCGTGACATATCCGCCAGACTGTTGCAGCGTATAGGGGCGAAGCTGGGCGTCTCGCGTTCCGCAGAAACTAGTCAGAACTTGGCCGAAACGAGCCTCTTTCTACCCGTCAATGTCAACCAGTCGACTGTAGGGGTCGTAAAGGCGCGAATGTTGGCTATCAAGGGGGCACCATCCTACTACAACTCGGTAGGTGAGTGGTCGAAGACGAGTGGTTTGTTTCCGTTTGACTACACCATAGACAGGATGACGAAATGGGGTACAAGGACGCTGGTTATAAGCGAGGGACCACGCGATGCCCTGAACGGTTTGGCACACAAGATCCCTGTCGTATCCATCCTAGGTGTGAAGCTATGGACAGAGCGCAAGCGTAACCTAATCCTGAGCCGGGACGTGGAGAAGGTAATTCTAGCGTTCGATGGGGATTCCCCCGGCATAAAGGCCACTAAAGCCCTGTACGAGGCATTCGACGGTTACGTGGACGTAGACTACCTCGCCACTCGTAAGTACAACACCAAGAAGGAAGCGGCTGATTTAGGGGCAGCCCCTCAGGATATGATCGACGAGCTGTTGGACATGTGCTACCATACTAAGGAGTGAACTACTATGACTCAGGCGAGAAGTGGAACCATTTACATGTCATCCGTTACTACGGTTGATATGGCGTACTACACGCCAGACCACAAGATCCGTGGTCTGTCATTCCGCCCTTGTATCTCCGTATCAGGCAAGCTGGTAGATGGCGAAGAAGTTGTGGCGGATTTCTCATCCATCAAGAAGGACATGAAGCACGCCATCGATGATCACCTGCGAGGGTATGACCATAAGCTGGTATACGATCCGGAAATAGCCAGACTGGAGCCGTCTTACGCTCCGGGGGTGGCTACGCTGCTGCCCATTACCCGCGCACCGCATGACCACCTACTACCTGGGTATTGCACATCCCTTGTCACTGCTGGCATGAATGGCTTCCGCACGCTGGAGTATGCCAAAACGGTTCTCGGTGTTATCAGGAGCGAGAATTTGCATACCCTGCACATATTGGAGATTATGGCAGCGGAGCTAGAGGGGTATCTCTCCGTGAAGTTCCCTTCGCTGTCCTTCCAGGTTACCGCTAACTCGGTCGTGGAGGACCTTTCCGACGCCCAACTCACCCCAGCAGGCTATGCGATCACCAGGCCTTGCTATTTCAGCTACACGCACGGTCTAGCCCAGAGCACTTCGTGGGGTTGCCAGTTCATCGCGCATGGGCACACCAGTTTCCTTCAGCTATTAGGGAATCGCGGCGTCGACACTCTTGGTTTCTTGGATATGTCCCGGCATCCTAACCAAATGCCCCTTGAGGAGATCCTCCTGGAGATCCGCCGGTCTCTGGATGATAAGTACATCGTGAACAGTAAGTACGTTCACCCTACCCAGCACCAGCACTTGGCATACGTATCCTACGTGAGCCAGGATCGTGGTCGTATGGAGTATCAGTTCGACACTCGTAGGGTGGGGATGTTAGTCATCGATGATGAGCCCACAATCGAGAACATCGCAAACTGGATCATCGAGCAATGGGGACCATACTTGCGCAAGCAGGGGGCTACTGGCATATACGTGAGCGAGGGTTTGACCAAGGGTGCCCTTGCTTCTTGCCTCTGACCTCTAGGTGGTAGTTGTCACTAACAGGGACGTACGTATGGACTTCAAGTACATAGTGGTTAGAGTGGGTTTTATCCGGAAGGGGTCTACGAATCCTGACTTCTTCTTTAAGATGCCCTTCATCTTTCCAAAGTCGATGACGCATTCGACGATGGCCGACGCAGCTATGTCAGCCATAAAGAAGGACCAGGAAGCTGTAGGGAACCGATGCACCATGGACGTATCATCCGCTGGGTTTGTGCGCCTGGACTCACTAGGTGGTCCTACGTGCTACGGCACCAGCAGCACATTGCTCATCGGTGTAGACCCAGACGATGAATACCTTCTGCGCACCTATACATACACCAGTGGGATAGAGGGCTGACGATAATGAGGGGGTACGGGCTGTCCCAATGAGAAAACCCAAGTTCGTCCTTGCATTGGAGGAAGCATACCGCGAAGCACTAGAAGTGGATGCTGTATCCATACACGACACCACAAGTAAGTCGGGGCCGCGCCACCTTGAGCTCCACATGAGTAGTGCGCCTTACTGCCCAGTGCGGCATTTCTACTCTATCTGCCAGGAAAACCCCGTATCCCCTCTCCGTACTATGCCCTACAGCATGGCATTCTACGTTGGTGTAGGAACAGCCGTTCATACGGCTATCCAGGCAGCTATGGCTCAGGGGCGTACCGTGTACGGGAACTGGAAGTGCCATGCATGTGGGCATTTCAAGCACCTGAGTAAATCGCCCGTCTGCCCAAAGTGCAAGCATGAGCACATGGAGTATGTCGAGCTGCCCCTCCGCGTGGGTAGACGAATTGTTGGTCAAACGGATGGCGTATTCGACCACAAGGGTAAATACTACGTGATCGACTACAAAACGAGTAGCTTGAGATCCATTGATTGGCACCGCCGTACCAAGAAAGGGTTCCCTTACCGGCATAACCTGGAGCAGATTCTCAAATACTGTGTCCTGATCGAGAAGAGGTACGAGATCGAGGTATCAGGTTGGGCGTTGATCTACCAAGCCCGTGATAAGGTAACGGAGTTTGAGGTAGTTGGCGCTACGCTAGATGCAGATGAGAAAGCCCAGCATCTAGCGGAGATCAAGCGGTGGGATGCGCAGTTTGATACCGTGGTACGTGCCTCGACGCTGGAAGACATAGGCGACTGTATCCGAGACAAACCATGCAAAACGAAAGCGTCGTACCTGGATAGGTATCACGACAAGTTCGATGAGTGCCCTCTCGCGGATGTGTGTTTCTCCAAAGAGAGTCTACGGCTAACCCTCCAGTCAGCCTTAGATGGGGCAACCTGGCTACCCCTAACCACTGAACCTCTCACCCGCAGGAAGAAAGAAGATGCCACAGCAGAAGAGCCTACAGGCGGCAAGAAGTGACCGGAGGGCAAAACCCAACGCCTTTAAGGCCAAGCAAAAGACCCCGGTAGTCCGGCTTCTGGTGTGGGACGGGAACTGGTACATTCATAGGGCGCATCATGCATTTGGGATGCGCAGGCTTGTCTCACGCAGTGGTGAGGACGTCTCGATCCTCTATGGCTTCCTGCAATTGGTTGCGGCGGATCTTCGCAGGTTTCGACCTACACACGCATTGGTCGTCTTCGATGGTCAAAACAGTGCCGCCTATCGTTGCGCCATCTATCCTGCATACAAAGCCAACCGTCGCACTGAGGATGCCTCGGCCACCCTGGTAGATAATCAATCGCTGGTCGTGTTAGAGCAGCAAGCGAAGATCGTCCACGCCTTGTCCCTTCTAGGGATTCAGTCCGTAGCCAAACGCGAGGTAGAGGGGGACGATCTGCTGGCCGCGGTAGTTCACCAGTTCGGCAAGTCCAGCAAGCTCATTATCTGCACGGGCGACAAAGACATGGCCGTGCTAGTGCGCCCTGGCGTCAAGCTGTTCAATAGCATGACGCGCACGATGTACGACGAGGATGGGATACGTGAGCACTACGGGGTTCGACCCCACCAAATGACCGACTACCTGTGCATGTTGGGTGACTCTACCGACAACGTACCCGGGTGCCCACAGGTAGGAAAAGTGAACGCCATACGCATCCTACACACCTATGGTAGCGTCGATCTTGCCGTCAAAAGCGGTAAAGAGCCTCGTATCGCTACGTGGGTGAAAAATGGCGGGTACGAACTGGCGAAGTCCCTTATTTCGCTGAGATCAGATTTGGTTCTGCCCTTCGGGTTGGATGAAATGCATATTCGATCCGCAGTCGACGGGGCACGACAGCAACTAGCGGATAGTGGTCTAAAACACCACCATCCGTGGGTAGAGGAACATCTTTCGGGCAAACAAACCTCCACCCTTTTCCGGGTGTGACTAACACTGGAGTTCACATGAGCGTTCATGTCTGTTTTTCTGACGGTGAGTACCATCTGCGCTATCCTGGTATGTCCCAGGAAGAAGCGCAGGAGCTGGCTGATCGTATCAATGCAGGTGGTCTGCTCGACCCCAATCAACAGCCCCCGTCCACTGAGTGCGAGGATGTTACGCTGCGCATCCCAAAGCAGGCGCTCGATACGCTGACCGCGTTGGCAGAAGTAAGCGGGCAGCCCCTCCCGGCTGTGCTATCTGTCGTCTTGGCGATGCGCGTCACGAACCTCAGCCGTGAGGACCCACGGGAGCCACATCCATGGCACCGAGACCCGGGCTTAGAGGGCGAGAGGGCGGCAGAGTGAACTCGTTGGCGCGCATGGCCGCTGAGTTGACGGCAGACCCCGCGAAAAGCAGTAGTCCTACGCCGCAGGTACGCACGTTGCCTGCATCCAAGCGGATTCGAGCCTTTCTGGCGCAGAAAGTCGGCATGGTACCGCAGTCGGAGATTGTCGCTGCGTTTCCCGACTTGACCCACGCTCAGATTCTCGACGCTCTCTACCGGGTAGGTGCTATCCGCGAAACATGGTGGCGTGCCGGTAACTAAGCTCAACCTACCTAGAACCCAGGAACCTTCATGGCAATCTCGTATAACTCAGACGATTTCGTGATCGTCGAACAGCATGGCAAGAAATTCCTCGTCCTCGTTACCAATAATGCTGAAGACAGCAGCCAAGGTATCTTGGAGTCTAGCCGCCCTACTGGCGACGACGAGAAGATCGAGTTTGGTCAGGACGACGTAATCACCAACCTCGGGCCGCGCCCGAAGATCGGTACTGTCCACGGTATCCGTGTTGAGCCCTGGTTCAAGACTATCGAAACACCACTGGGTGAGTGTGAGATATACTTCCGGGCACTCAAAGAGTTCCGAGACGTGTTTCTGGCAGGGGTAGATACAGTCTCTACGGCGCTGAAGAAGCGTGGTTTGCGTAAAGCCATTGCCCCTGTCACCCTAGAGGCCCGTATCCCCAGGGGGAAGAATTCGCATGGTATGTACTATTTCGGGAAAGGCCGCGACGGGTTAGATAAGATCGTAATCCAGGCTCACTCTGAAGACGCCCTTCACCACCTTCTCTACCACGAGTTTGCACACGCTATTTGGTCCAGGCTCATGTCGGATAAGGCCAAGGCTGCCTGGGTGCTGAAGTACCATGCAGAAGTGGATGTCACGGAAGTGGACACTGGCCGCACCGCAGATTTGCTGGATGCTTTTCTATCCAGTGCGGGCAATACGACGATGAAAGACTTCCTGGATGATTTGGACTCGGACGACCAAGATGCCTTCTCTATGTGCCTTGACTGGGTGCATAGCTACCACTTCCTTAACCGCGACGATATGGGGATCCTGCATCGGGTTGAGTCGGAGGCTTGCCAGAAACTGATTCGTGAAGTATGGCCGTCGCAGGTTGTCTCGTCCGATATCCAGACGCGCCTGACTGACTACTCTACGAAAAAGGCTGACGAGTTCTGGGCCGAGGCGTTCGCGCTGTTCATGACCAATAAGAAGTCCGTGCCTGATGACGTGGCAGAGTTGGTACAGCGGACCCTAACCTTCGCCCAGCGACGGGCCAGTACCTGAACACCTACCATGCCTAACTCGCTGCAAGACAAGTTTCGCTACTGCCCCGCTGGTATCAAACTTCGGGCGTACGCGGGGATTGGTGTATACACCAAGTTTCACAAGTTCCGCAGATCGTCTGGCTTCAGAGTACGGGAGCAGAGCAAGCATCACATTTGGGTAGATACGCCGGATAGGGAGCTGTTCATCACCGACCAAACGATGATGGACGCCCCGCACTATCCGGAGGGGTTCCATACATTCACCAACCTCAGCTACTTGCATGATGGTCCGTCGCGTGACCTAGACCAGCAGATGGTTATGGTGAACTACACCGACCACATGAACAAGTACGATGGGGCCACGCTGCGTAATCAGGCTACCCTTGATGGGTCTATTATCCTCGCGGATTCGGGTGGTTTTCAGCTAGCCAGTGGGGACTACGACTTCATCGACCCAGAGTATGAGATAGACTGGTTGAATCGAAACGTCGATTTAGCCATGGTTCTTGACATACCGAACAGCGCCCCGCACTTGATGGTTCGATCTGCCCAGATACAGAAGAAGAACACCGACTACTGGTTGGCCCACAGGCGGCATGATCTGGAGCTAGTCAACATCATGCACGGCGTGGAAGAAGATGCGCTGCGCTACCACGAAATTGTGTTTGACCCCGCAATCGACAGGTTAGCGATGGGTGGCTTGTTCTACCTTGGCATATTCCCGTCCATGTATAACGTCATGTCGGGGATCTTGCACACGAATGACCACTACAAGCACCATCATGTTTTAGGGGTGACACATCGCGGGGCAATGATGGCGTTGATGTACGCAGCCAAACTCGGCGTCAGTCCGCTAATCAGCGTGGATAGCAGCAGCGCCCTCCAACTCTCCTGCTACCGTACCCTCTATCTGTACGACAGGATGGAGGACTCCCTGCGTACCGAGGATATAGGGAACAAGGGCAATTACTCCACTGGTCATCCGCGCCTCCCATGCTCCTGTTCCGTTTGCTCTACGTTGGTTTACGCCGACGTATTCCGAGAGCTACGTGGTGATATTGTGGATGCATTAGTCTGTATGCACAACATCCACTCGTTCAATCACTGGGTGAAGCATAATCTCTATCTGATAGAGAATGAGCCCAAGGAATCCATCAAGGCAGCGATTACATCCCAGTTCCAGTCAGGGTATGGCCCGCAGGGTGTGAAGGACATGCACGCCTTGTTGGATTTTGTCGAAATGTCTGCGGAGAAGGGGGTAGCGAAAGCCAAAGCCAGATTTGACCGCTATTTTCACTCGACGAAGAACATCATCCCCGCAAAGATGATATCCGACCAAGATTTGGTCAAAGGCGAAGGGTGCCTGGCGAGCGAGACCGCACCGAAGAACGACCATGAGTGGACAGAACACATACTCAATCAGTACGAGATTTTCCATGCGTCGGAGGGGTAAACATGCCACTAACCATGAAGCAGATACAGGCGGCTACACCACGGGATCGTGTACTGCTCTCTAGGGAGGTACGCCTGTCCCGTATCCAGAGGAAACTTCTCCCACCGGAAGGACGACGCTATGTGAGCGCCACTTCCTGGTCGCCTAACTCCCCTACAACTGGGAAGCACATCGTTAACCCACCGAAGTACACCACGTCGGTAGAGTCCCTCCAGGGGGACAAGGCGCTCCTGGTCAAGTCCTACGTGAAGGTTAGCTGCTCCTGTGAGGATTTCACGTTCATGTGGGAGTACGCCCTGAACAGAAAAGGGGCTGCTAATATCCACTACTCGAATGGTGAGCCCCCGCAATTCAAAAATTTAGGACTAGCCCCGGGGTGTTGCATCGCAGCGGGTACTTTAGTGCATACCGAGGGCCGTGGTCTAGTACCAATCGAAACGGTAAAGCCAGGCGATAAGGTGCTTGGTATGCAGGCGAGATACTCGGTGGTATCTGATTCGGCGTTGATGCGGCGACAAGCCACCGTATTGAATATCTCCCTCAGATCTGGTATTGAGTTACGTCTCACACCGGATCACCTGGTCCTGGCAGTAAAGAAGGGTGACTATAAGTCCAGGTGGTTTAGAGCAGACGAGCTGAAAGGGGACGACCACGTTACTCTGGTATTACCACCCCCACCTAAGCCCCTCCCGCTTAAAAGGTTGGATGCCCATTCATACGTTCTAGGTACTTTATGCGCGGAGGCTGGGGAGGTAGGTTACGCCCCTATCGCTGATAGTCGCCATCTTAAGCGGTTTCGTGACTGCTATGCAGCCATTCGCCCTGACGCTGTCAGATTCTTGAATTTTGGGACTGCCCGTAACCTAATACGATTGGATTCACAGAAAGAGCGTGAATACTGGATTCAGGAGGGGGTAAGTTTTGATTCTAGGACTCAACGGATGCCACCGAGCATCGTGTCCTCCACCTCAGTACCAGTTAAGCTGTCCTTTCTGTACGGCATAATGGAAGGTGATGGTTGGATAAGCAAGGACGGCAAAGCAGCAACAATCGGGACGTGTAGTCAAAAATTTGCCCAGGATCTACAGCAATTCTTGCTCTCACTGGGGGTGATGTCGAGCATAAGCTATGAAGAGTCTGGCGTCTGCTCTACTCCTATGTGGTTAGTGCGCCCGACAAGTGCTGGGAGCATAAGATTAAGCCGGATGCTCCCAGCACTTCTGAAATACGAGGGGCGCAGGGACTCCTGTACCACATCTGTCTCCGTAGTAGAAAATCGTGTACCATTCAGCCTTAAAAAGTTACATCGCGTCCTTTTGGATTTGATGCGCCATCGTCTCCTATTTGCTGAGAGTGATGAATACTTCGTGGTGACGGACGTGTGCAAGAAGTATGGTTTTTCTACCGAGGTATTGGCGGATCTCAGACGTGGTGAGCACAAAAACCGACTCCTAAAAGTGAAGCGTCCACATTCGCTGAAACCACTGTATAGTGCGCCATTGCGAGTCACCCTGGACGCCGCCAGAGCTAGGCACAGGTATCACCCAACCTTTGTACTTCGGAAGTTTACCGCTGAGAACACCACGAAGACTATGGTTAGGCGGTGGGTGAAGGAAAACCTAAGTGGGCATAGATACCTGAAAGACGTGGCGGCCTATTACGCTAAGGCACTGGACGACACTGTAGTGTACGAGCGCGTACTTTCGGTAAAAGAAGATGGTAGGGCTGACGTGTATGATCTGACTATCCCAGACGTGGAGCATTTCACGGCTAACGGGGTGGTAGTACATAACTGCAAACATTTGATCCGGTTGATGAGGGAAATCCAAGCCGCAGGTTGGTAACAACAATGAGAACATACCAGCACTCTGTTTCGTTTGGTGTCCTGAAACGAATCCGTGAATCCATACCGGAGAACTATACGTCCCAACAGTACGCCGAGGTCTTAGACGGCATACTGTACGCTGCCGTAGAGCCACTCGTCTGCAACACAGACGTGTTCCGCCTCTGGGTTCCGCGTGTCCTTGCGTGGTACAACAGCCAGCCGCGCAATCGAAAAATCTCATCACTGGAACGTGAGCAGTTACAGGCCAAGGCGTGCCTTTTTCTTCTTGTGCCACAAGAAGAACGCCTTTGCCTGTTGCGCAGTATGAAGATGGAGAGGAACATCATCACGTTTATCGTAGAGGACTTCCTCACACTCACGGCGGACTACCGCAGTACCATGGAGAAGACGTTCCGGGCTAAAGCACGGGATCGTCCGTCGCTCTTGTTGGAACTTGAGCGAATTGACCAGGCGGTAGGGGTGCATGGCATCGACGATCTGTATGCCCTTTTCCAGCATGTCCGGGTCTGGTATGCGCTGTACCTAGAGTTCCGTGGGTATCTGATCGAGAAGTTCACCCGCTACGCCATAATGAAGGCGAAAGAGAACTACGTCAAGGTGAACTATGCTCTGGACCTAGACGATATCATCCAGCATTACCTACTCGCTGTCGGTAAAGCAATAGACAAGTGCGATACCGATGAGGGACCGTTGGCATCGTACGTCGGTCAATGGTTCTTAAATGCGAGAACCACCGTCCGAAAAGAGATTGGGAACTTGCAGACGGAAAGCTATGAAGCATTGGAGGGGGAGGAATTCGACTTTGGTGAGCATACTGACGTAGAGAGTGGACTGGAGAAGATTCAAACCATCGAGCGAGTAAGAAGGCTTGCGCTTATCGCGGACCCATTAGGCTTTGGTAGGTTGGCATTAGAAATTGATGAGTGCCAACTCAAGCCTGACGAGTTCGCCCCGTTTCATCACAATTCAGTGGAGTGAAAAACAAACATGGCAGCAAATTTCAAACGCACCCGGTCGCAGACGGATACCACGGCGACAGCTGGTGGGGGCGACCGTGCCCCGCGTATCGACCAGATTGTCGAGCTGTTCAAGCCGCGTGGGGATAAGTTCTACACTATCCGCTTCGTTGGTCCGATCTTCAGCTACGGCGCTCACTGGTTCGAGATCAACAAGAAGGACGGGGGGACCGCCAGCATCAGCAAGGAATGTCTGGCGTGGGACGACACCACGGAGTCGGTAGACTCCGATCGTCTGTGCCCTTACTGCAAATTGGACGAGAAGGGTCGTCCTACCGTTCACTACTACCAAAACATCATCATCCGTGATGAGGTAGAGAACGCCCCCGCCAAGATGCGGCGCACTGCCAGCGAGAAGGAATCGGGGTTCAAGGAAAAGGACTCGGAATCCTGGACACCCGTTCGCGTTATGCGACTGCCACCGGGTGCCGTTGTCGCGCTCCGCGACATGGCAGAGCTGAATAAGCATGGCCAGAAGGGGTCAAAGAAACCGTACGCCGTTGACCACGAGAAGTATGGCTGCGATATCATCTACAAGTACAAGCCCAAAGAGGCCGGGAACGCCAAGCACAACTTCCAGAAGGGCGACCCCTCCCCGATCACCGAGGAAGAGGACGAATACCTCCTCTGGAACATCGAGGACATGGTCAAGCCCGACGACCTGAAGGTGGCCAAAGACGAGGCCAACCGCCTGCGTTCGCGTCTGGTGAACGAGCCCGACGAGGAAGAGGAAGAGGAAGAGGGGGAGTACCCCAAGAAGAAGAAGCCCTCGTTCGAGGAAGATGACGACGAGCCCCCCAAGAAGAAGCGGAAGCCCGTGGAAGAGGAAGAGGAAGAGGAAGAGGAAGAGGACGCGCCGCCCAAGAAGAAAAAGAAGCCCGTGGAAGAGGAAGAGGAAGAGGACGCGCCGCCCAAGAAGAAGCGGAAGCCCGTGGATGAGGACGACGAAGACGAGTCCCCCAAGAAGAAGCGGAAGCCCGTGGACGACGAAGACGAAGAGGAAGACGAGCCTCCCAAGAAGAAGCGGAAGCCCGTGGACGACGAAGACGAGCCTCCCAAGAAGAAGCGGAAGCCCGTGGACGACGAAGACGAAGAGGAAGACGAGCCTCCCAAGAAGAAGCGGAAGCCCGTGGACGACGAAGACGAAGAGGAAGACGAGCCTCCCAAGAAGAAAAAGAAGCCATCGTTCGACGACGATGACGACGACATTCAGTTCTAACTCTACCACGTAGCCTTACGTAACCTATACCCGGCCTCACCATTCAGGCCGGGTATTTCTCTGGACTATCCAATGAGCGAACCACTCAATTTCTCCCCGGACTATTCAGCCATTCTCAAGGGGGTGGAGCGCAAGTTCAGGCTCACACAAGCCAGCGCCGACATTGATGCCAGACGTTCCACGCAGCTCAGTACGGGCCTTCTGGCGACCGACCTGATAACCCGAGGTGGTCTGCTCCCGGGTTGGTCAACGACTATGGGACCGGAGGGGAGCGCCAAGTCTACGCTCTTGATGCACACCACTATCTCCGCAGTGGCGCATAATGTCCCCCTGATCGCATCATTCGACTACGAAGGTTGCGTCCCAGACGACACTAAATTCAGAGTAAATGGGGAAGATGTAGAGCTGAATACGTTGATCCCGCCTACTTACCTAGAGTCACCCCCAAGTGAACCTGGATTCTTACCTGATGTAACAGTACAGGTAGATACCATCGGCGGTACTGTAGATGCCTCTATCTACTATGGTGGTAACAAAGAGACTACGATACTGACCCTTGAGGACGGTACTGAGCTAGAAGGTGCTGACCATGGCATTCTTATCATCAGGGACGGTGCTTTAATGTGGGAGAAGATCGAACTCTTGATAGACACTGACGAAGTGGTCACAGCAGCGTAAGCCCCTTAACCATACGCTTTCGGGATAATGCAGCTACACTATCAGTATGGCGAAAAAGCAGAGTCCCACTAGGGCTGAATACTAGCAGTGCGGTCTTCAGTCCTGCCTTCTCCGTAGCCGCTAGTTTCCGTTTCATGGTGTTAAACAGGCGGACATCCGTAACTCCTGCGGTATATGTGCTTTTGACTTCTACTACCCACCAACTACCCTTGAGCTTGACGTAGAAGTCTGGTATGTATACACGGCGCACCCCTTCGTGTACATACGGTATGGTAGGCTTACCTTCAGCTACCATTACCAGTATGTCAGCAGGACTAACACCCTTGTCTAGTAAGTAGCGAATTGCGTGGTCTTCATACCCGTAGACAGCCACGCGGCGCTTGCCTAGCTTAACCCACTTTGCTTTGTATCTGCGCTGCATGACAGCATCATGCCAGCCAGGTATCTCAGCTATAGAATCGACGCCGTATTTCTCTAGAAGCACTGACTTCAGATGGTCCTTGAATGCAGGTGATTGGGTATAGTGCTTGAATCCGTACCTAGCTAATGATGTAGCGTTCCTGGCTTCCTCTCGTTCCTCCGTGTGCTCGTGCAGCCCATAACCATGTCTGCGTTTTGTGGTTATGTCTGCTCTCTTCATTAACTCAGGAGACGCAAAGCCTGGCGCGCCGTACTTAGCCGTGACATGCTGTACGAGCTTCTCTACAATCTCTGGGCTATGCATTGGATGTTCGACACCGTACCTCTCCAGTAATGTTGCGCGAATTTTGCAGCGGATGTCGTCACTGCTGAATGCATTACGGACACCGAAACGCTCCTTCATGGTTTTCGTTCTCTTCCGTTTTACTACAGGGCTACGACTGGGGTTATCTACTCCTAGAGTCTTCACGTAGGTTTTGATGGACTTTTTCCGAACGCTCGCAGACTGCTGCGGGTAAGCTACACCATGATTAGCTAAGCAGGTAGCCTGTTTCTTTCTCTGCGTATCCGGGCTACGACCCTGGCACCTATTAGAGCAGAAGGTAGTGTACTTCCCTGCCCTCCAGTTAGCCTTGTTTGTCTTGCATACCGGACATACAGGGGCACCGCCATAGCATAGATCATAGATAAACTGGAGCGTCTGTTTGCCCCTAGCCTTAGCGGCAGCACGTACTATGTCGCGGTCTTCTTTGTCTGGTATCTGGTTGAACACATCAGTTAGTGTTTGACCACTACGGTAAATAGATTGAATGGTAGTTTTCAGCTTTGCGACTGGTGTAGACATGGTAATCACTCGTTGATTTTGATTAAGCAGGATCAAATTAACGGATGCTTAATCAAAAGTTAGTTTTCAAGGGAACTGTATATGAATCAATCGTTTGCACGAGGTATCGTAGCCCAAGACGGTGTGAAAACACTAGAGCAGCTACGGACTCTCCTGCCTGGTCTTAGAACTGTAAAGGTTGCCAGTATACGCAAGAGCGGGCGACGCCGTGATGTTTGGGACGTATCATTGCGCGATAATAGTAAAGGTCTGCCCTACTCCATTATCACCAACGGGGTTGTTACCCACAATAGCTCTGACCCGCATTACTACTCCGGCGCTCTGTCCAACTACTTTGGGGGCAAGTTGACAGCCTCCGATATCTTCGGTACGGACTCCAAACCTGGTAGGTTGCGCCTGTACCACGAGAGCGTGGGTGAGGCATTTTTCGATAGCATGTCGTCTCTGTTGCGCGAAATGCCAGACAAGGTGTATGTCGACAAAGAGTGGTGGTACTGCTACGACAACACCAATGCCAACCGTAAGTTAGTGGGCAGCAAGTACAACAAGAAGAAGTTCTCGGAGTGGAACAAGTTCTACGTACCCTGCGACAGCGGTGGTATACCACAAGCCCTCCTGCTCCTGGACTCCTACCCCTATATGTACCCAGAGGCTCTGGACGAGGATGATAAGGGGGCAGGCATGGCCGCAGTAGCGCGGATGTTCAGCGCCAACATACCCAAACTTGCACCCAAACTCAAGCGCAAGAGCGTGATCGTACTGGGGGTTAACCAATTGCGTCAACGCCCTGCCGCGTACGGCGACCCCTTCTACGAGCCAGCGGGGGAGGCGATTCGCTACACCAGTCAACTGCGCATCAGGTCTACGAGCCGAGCCATCCCGCACGGGAAGGGGCAGTTGGAGGACGAGGATTCGGTTTTCGTGGATGGTGGTAAGGATACCTACCGCTATATCGTGCAGAAGATCGCCAAGAACAAGACGGGTGGTATTCCGCAGGCGGAAGCATGGCAGCGAATCTGGGTTTCTGATGCAGAAGGGAAGGCACGTGGTATCGATCCCGTTTGGGACTGCTACCAGTATCTTCTGCTGACGGGCCAGATCGATGGGCCACTCAAGAAGCTGCGCTGCACGGTTCCCGGTATGCCATCAACCATCGCATGGTGGGACTTCAAGGCCCTGGTGCTTTTGCGGGGTTCAGCCCTCCGCGATCACTGCGCCACGCTCAAGCTGGATAAGAACCCGAAACTAGTGGAGTTCTGCCGCAAGCAGTTGGAGTCTGGTGAGGCATTCACCCTCTACTCTGACGCCCAACAGGGCCTCGACGAGGAAGAGGGGGACGAGGAAGGTGACGACGAATAAGATCTCCACGACTCTGGATAGGTCCGCTGTCATTACCGTGACGCGGACCCGAAAGAGTGGCGGTAAAACACAAGTCGACGAGTACACTTCCCAGGAAAAAGAGGGGTCGTATATGGCAGATGGAGCAGAAACCCCGGCATTGGTCAAGGTCGGAGCCGCCAGAACTTACAATTTGGGGAACTACGAGTCCCTGCGTGTGGAGGTTCACATCGAGTACCCATGCGCAGCGGACTCAGTTCAGGAAGTGTTCAAGGAGTTGGCGACCAAGCTACCTCGTCGTATCGAGCGGGTCAAAGACTTGTTCGTAACGGATGAGAGCTAGGGGAGCGTGACCATGAGCCAGAAAGATCTGACTCACATACGCGAGTGGATACGGTCGATCCGTAAACGATGTGACCAAATCGAGCAGGTGCTTGACTCCTGGCCAGAGATTAACTGGCGCAGGGGTCGCCTCCCGATTCAGCTTCGTCCAGAGGAAGTGACGTTGCTGTTGGCTGAGTACCATAAGGGTACGGCCATGAAAGACATGGAGGCGATGTTTGGCTACAGCAACCCTGTCCTACAGCGTACCTTGATAGACGCAGGTGTGAAGCTACGCCCGGGTTGGGGGAAGCGAAAGCCAAAGCCTAAGAAAGTGGAGCCAACCGATAGCTCCGATACCTACGTCTGAGACAGAAGAAGAATGGACGCAGTTCTGATTGGTGATTTGCATTTGGACAAGATGTCCTCGATATTTGGTGATGCTGCTAATCGCCTCATCATGGGGGAGGTCGTTCGTGTTATCGACTACGCCATCGACCACGAAATCCCAAACGTCATTTTTCTAGGGGACATCGCGCACAAGAGCCGTCTCTCATACAGTGGGCAGATCGCCCTGCACGATGCTCTGGCGTACGCCTGCAATCAGCAACTTCGAGTACACGTCATACTAGGCAATCACGACCATGACGAGGACAGCGTTCACTCCCTGGAGCTTCTGTCTAAGTACGGCCCTGCTCTGTGGGGGAATTTGACCATACACAAGGGCGCTTCGACACCCATCGAAGTAGACGGGGTTGACTGCCTATTCCTCAGCTGGCCGGAGTGCTCTCCTGTTCAGCACACTCGTGGCTATCTCGCTTTTGGTCATTTCGAGGTCCGGGGGTCTACGGCTGACAACGGCCGCCAGATCAAAGAGGGGGTGGATTTTGATGAGGACATCCCACTATTTTGTGGTCATCTTCATACGCCACATGCCGTAGGTAACACTCACTACGTGGGAACCTTATACCCTACCAGCTTCGGTGAGTCGCCGCAGAAGAGCTTCACCGTGATACGGGCGGGTTACCAGGGTAGGAGGCTGAAGGTGCGCTCCCAGCGGGTCGATCACGAGGCGGCCATCCAACTACGTACCATAGTAGTCGAGAGAACCCGCCAGCTAGGTACGTTAGTAGACACAAGCGGTGCCCCATATCGCGCCGACACCCTGTGGAAGTACCGGATCGTCCTGAAGGAAGGCGTGGAGGTACCAGATAACTTCCTGGCGGAGCACCCTAACATAATCAAGGTGAAGGGGTACTCGGCACCCTCTGAGTTGGATGCGGTTCTTGCGGATGACTGGGTGAGCGGTGAGGATGAGGCAGGTGGCGTTCAACTAGACTCCCAGGGGGCGCTTGTGGATCTTCTCCAGAACGAATACGAGTTGCCGGAGAAAGCAGTAAAGAAGGCGCTGAACATGCTCAATTCTCTCGGGGGGTAGCATGATTACCATTACCACGAAAAGCGCCCGGGTTATGGAGTTCATCCGCGCGTGTAGGGTGTCGCATCAGCGGTTGCCCAGTGGGTTAATACAGCATACGTACGTCCTGCGCGTTAATTCCCTAGAGGATGTCATCCGATGGCACGCAGCATCATCGGTGTTCCGATCACATCTGGTCGTGATCTACCGGGGGTTGAACACGTATGAACTAGTAGACGCCCAAGATATCATTGACGCAGAGTTCGACGCCATCCGGCAACTTCAACAAATAAGGTATGACCATGAGATCCTCCCTCCCCCTCCATCTGAAGTACCGCCCCAAGAACCTGTCTGATCTGATCGGGCAGGATGCCATCGTAACCCGCGTCCAGGGGATGCTGAAGCGTAGCGAACTCCCTAACGCCTTTCTGTTGGTTGGTCCTTCCGGGTGCGGTAAGACGACCACGAGTCGCATTTTGGCGCGAGTTATCAACTGCGAGGATAACTCTGGTTGCGGCAAGTGCAAATCCTGCGTGGCATTCGACGCACAGAAACACCCAGACTACACGGAGCTGAACGCGGCCAGTGAGCGGGGCATCGACGAAATGAGAGCGTTGGTGCAACGCGCAGGGATGATGCCACAACTCAGTAACATGCGGATCCTGGCGCTAGATGAAGTGCAGCAGCTATCGCCACAGGCATCGCAGTTGCTACTCAAGCCTATCGAGCAGCCGCCTGCCCGTACGCTATGGATCCTGTCTAGCATGGAGCCGAATCGCCTGCTGCCCGCCATTGTGAATCGCTGCCAAGTGCTGACGGTCAAGCATGTGGAGTCCGAGGTTTTGGCGAAGCACCTGAGCAAGGTAGCCAAACGCGAGGGTGAGGAACTCCCGGACGAGATCATCCAGATGATCGCCGATCTCAGCGGTGGTACGGTACGTGCGGCAATGCAGGGGTTGGAGGCAGCCATTCAGTATGTGAGTGGACTAGAAAAGAAACCCAAAGACCTGACTGCGGCCTTGAAAGACGTGGTGCTGCAAGCGGGTATCGTAGAGGACGACGACAGAGCGGCGCTGAAGCTGCTGCTCGCGCTTGCTTTTGGCAACGTCAAGTCTACCCACTTGGCCATTCATTCGTCAAAGAGCATGGTCAGTGTGGCGAATAAACTCCTGTACCTCGCCACGTACTGTCTGCATCAGGTGTACGGACTGACGGACAGCTCTGTGGCATGGCCAACGGCGGCAAACCGAGAAGCTTGGTCGTCCATCACTCAGATTGCCGAAGATCGGTCTATCAAACCGGCACGGCTACCGCTGGTCGAGATCCTCAATACCACTATCGAGTTTCGGAATCGTGTGGTTAGCTTCTCGATCCCCGAGAACATCTTGGCTGTAGCAATGTTCGAGAAGCTCGCCAAGGACACGAAAGCCGTCTCACATGGAGTTTGAGCACGATGATGCGTCCTACCAGATGTTCGTGGACGACTTAGGTGTAGTGCGCGTAGTTGACGCAGATGGGAACCTTCTAATGTCCCTGTGCGTCTACAACCCACCGTTCCCCCTGACGCAATTCGAGCGCGTAGACGTAGGTGCCCATCTGTTTAGCGAGCTTCTCTCTCACCCAGCCGTCATGCGTGCCTGGGAGAGAAGCAAGACGCAGCTTCTCCACTAGCCATGAAACGCATTGTTGGCATACGCCTGAAAAACTTCGTTCTCTACCCAAAGGTCAGCCTTCGGCTTGACGTACCTGGTATCACTATGGTGTATGGTAGGAACAAGAACGCGGGGGAGCGCAGTACCAATGCCGCAGGGAAGAGCCTGTTGCTCTCCGCGCTGCCCCAGCTACGCTACGACTCCAGTCCTCTTACCACGGAGATCAAGACTCGCGCCAAGAAGGATGCTTGGGGTGCGGATACACGGGTGGAGGTAGTCGTCGCAGAGGGCGACCATGAGTTCACCCTCATCAAGGAGCATACCAAACGCTCCTTCGCTTACGAAGTGCTGCGTGATGGCAAGCCTGCCAAGGTACGCACATCAGAGTACGCCAAGTCTCTATTCGAGCGCATCCTCCCCTGGTCAGAAACCGAATACTTCACGTACATCCACCTCGATAGCTCACGCCCCAACCTACTCCGGACGGGGTCTCCCGCCCAGCGGCTAGAGTTCTTCTCCGAAGTCTTCGGTCTGGACAACCTAGACGACCAGCGTAAGCTAATAAAAGCCAAGCTTAATGCGGTGCATGACAAGGAAGTGGTGCGCAAGGAAATCGAGGCAACCCGCGCCGAGTATAAAGCCAAAATCCGCGAATTGGAGGATGGGATACCGGCCGATGCCGATGACATATCGCGGCGCATTGGCGACCTCAATAAGAAGATCAAGGCCCTCCAGCAGGTGTACACCGAACTCAAGAGCGTGGCCGCAGTTGCCGAGGTCTACGATTACGTGTCCAGGGTCTGTGGTCGAAGCAGGGACGAGATTGCGACTTGGCTTGAGGATGTAGACGGAAGAATCCGCAAAGGCAAGAAGCTTTTGGCGGTTGCGCAGCAGTGGCAGAGCTACGACGAGTCCCTGGCTGCGTATGTCGCGCAGCGCAAGGCGTTCACTAAGGCCCAAGAACGGCTGCTCCGCGAGTCCTGGTGTGATGGCTGCGATGATCCGACACAGTACCGGGCAATCTACAGCAAAAAGTCCAAGCAGCACAAAGAGTTGCGAGCCACACGCGCCCAGCTACAGAGTGACTTGCAGGACTACGACCTGAAACAGGAAGACGCGCACCCCAAGCTCTCTGCCTCTGAGTTAGAGGACAAGATCCAGGTAGGGGTTGCTCGGGAGAAGAAGCTAACAAGCTCCCTGGCGCATGTACGGAAGCTTGCTACTTCGTTCGCCAAGCATTTCGACGGGAGTGCCGACGCTGCGTGTCCAGTATGCGCGACAGAACTCCCTGCGACTGACCAGAAGGAACTCTACGAGATCATCCAGCGGGACATGGGGTCTCTCGAAACGAAACTGGCCGCGGTGACGGAGAAATTGGCGGAGTATCGGCGAAGTCTATCCCACAGGCAGGGGACCAAGGTCGCAGAGAAACTTGCGCGTATCGAAGCCACCTGGGAGGAAGAAGAGCGCCGAGAGCAAGCCACATTGGAGTTGCTGTCGGTGCAAGTGCCGGTAAAACCCTCAGAGCCGGACGCGCCGCGACCAGACGGGGTTGCGCTCGAAAAGATCGAGACGCAGTTGGCTAAGCTCCAGCGCCTGAAAGTCCAGGCGCAGGTGGTACTTCCGATGGCCGATACGTGCAGCCAATACATAGGCGATGATGTCGACCTTCAAGCTTGGCTGACGAAGACCGAGACCAAACTCGCGTACCTCCAGGAGAAGGTGAAGCCTCTCGCGGATGCTTGGACGGCCACAGAAGCCAATAGGATCTTCCTCGGGCAGATGAAGGAATCCCTAGCCCAGTTGGACGCGAAACTTGCTGACCACGCCGTCGATGACGATGAGGCGAAGCTCTGGGGTATCCTGTACGAGGCGTTGTCCAACAAGAAGCTGAAAACAATCCTGGTGCAGCGCCTAGCGAAACACCTGGAGATCAGCATGAACCGGAACGCCAGCCTCCTGTTCCGCGAGCCTACGCGATTCGCCTTCCACGTAGAGGGGGTAAATTTCCACATTCTCGCTACGCGAAGAGTAGATGGCGTAGTTCGCACCGCAGACGTACGGACACTATCTGGAGCAGAGAGTCGGGCGTTCAGCTTTCTCTTGGCTCTGTCCATCATCCCCCTCCTGCCTGACGATAGACGCACGAACTTGATGGTGCTGGATGAACCTACGACTAACATGGACGAACCCTTCATCGAAATGTTCTGCGGTCAGTTCTTGCCTAAGTTGGCTTCCGTCATTCCGTCCGTCGTGGTCATATCGCCGCTCCCCCTGGACATATCTGTCGCCAGAACTGTCCTCGTCACTAAGGAAGGGAAATCCACAACCGTGTCCATCACTAAACCCGCCCAACTTCGAGGTTAGACTATGCTTGCGCTCTATGGTGTGTCGAATAGCAGTATCGTGACCTTCATGCGTGGGTTGCGTCCTGCCGTTATGGAGGCTGTTGCGGACGATGAGGTAACCAAGTTCAAACCTACCCTGCTGGCGTTCGAGGACGGTGAGGATGTGGTCTCCGCGCTGAGGGGGATCATCCTTGTCCCTACGGTGGCTCTGTTTTCCAGGTGGCGAGAGTTACTGAAGGATCGCCCTGTAGTGGTCGTTATCTTCGACACCGCTATCCTGCTGGAGTATGTCAGTGGGTTGAAAGCGTTGGACGTAGCGGAGAAAATGCAGTCGCATACGTACACGTTCAAGCCTATCGACTACGCAGCGTTCTTCTCGGAAGTGCTACACGCCAAGAAGAGAAAGTCCCACGTCGAGGTAGGGGCGAAGACAATGGATCTGATCCCGCGCATGTTAGGGTCGACAAAGGCCAGCATCCTGTCTCCGATCCTGACATACACCTATACGCTGAAAGACATAGGACAGCGGCACAAGGCCCAGGTCGCCTTGTTCGAGTGGTTGCGCAACGGTGAGCCGGGGTCGATGCCGCGTCTGCCTGAGAGTACGGAGTCCAAGAGACTGTTCACGTTCCTATCTGGCGAATCCGCTACCAAGCTAGTAGGTGCGGTACGGGCGGTAGTGGGTGGTAAGTCGGTCGACGCGGCGGCGAAGAAGTTTGACGTATCCGCTTTCGATATCCGGTACGTACGTGCGCAGTTTGGAAAATTGGGTATCACTTAACAACTACACAGGGAGGTGTAGCATGGGTGTAAAGGCAGAGGCTGGCAAGTTCTACTTCAGGTGCGACGATTTGCGAGCAACCATCACCAACGAGTGTTGCGCTGACCGTCGGCAGCGGTCGCGTGGCCGGGAGGAAAAGGCTGGTGGGCCCGGGATGCTGTGGGTGTGCGTGTCCGGTGCAGCGAGTCCCGCACCTACCTGGAGAGGCAACTTCCTGCCAATCGTGTGCAGACCGAACAAGTAGAGACAGTGGTACCCGTCTCCGAGTCCTCGGTGGCTCGATATCGCAAACGGGCCGTTCCGTTCTTCTTTCCGGTGCGCCCGTGACTGGGTGAGTGCCGCACATTAACAACCCAAAGAAAAGCCGGGTCACCCCAAACAACGGGGTGACCCGGCTTTTTTGCGTTCGCGGGGGTCCGGGCAATTCCTGACTGTTTTAGGGGGTTTTCCGGGCGGGATCCGGCCCGGAGAGGCGGG
>JAEHJW020003288.1_pt1 | contig 55352 bp, 80 predicted proteins | sample 9271431 | NCBI WGS metagenome assembly JAEHJW02 | reverse complement strand
CTTCAGTGCAGCATGAAACCCACCTTGCAGAGCCCGGAACTGAGGAAGCATTCCGGGGTGCGTCTGAACGACCTATGCGTGACGTAGCGGGTTGGTGACCGCTCTCCCTGGTCAACCGGCTCGCCTTGCGGCAAGCCCCCACCTACCGCTCAGCGGAGGTGGTGGGTGATTGACGGGCTTTCCGCTCTGGCCGCAAAGGCCCCTTCATCGCCGACATCCTGGGCCATCTCCTCGACCTGGGATCGCAGGGTCTCGATTTCCTCTTCCACCTCCTTGGCCAGCACTTTGCGCAGCGGATGCCTCGGAGGCAGGAAGCCAGGGAAATCCAGCCCCTTGAGCGCCTGGTTGAGGTACGCCCGGGTTTTCCGGGTTCCGAAGAGCTTGATCATCTCGAACAGCGCGCCGCCCAACAAATCGTGCACTGGGGCGCTCGCCTGAAGGTCGCCATTCGTCCTGTCACGCAGGTAGACGCTGAGCCCGACATGGCCGGTCAGCACCTCTTCCTGTCGGGGGTCTTTGGTGGTGACGAGGGAGGTCGCGATTGGTAGTTCGCCTTCGGAGAAGACCTCGGAGGAAAGCCGCTTGATGTCCTCGGGCTCGCTTCGCATGAGGCCCAGCGTGCCGTCAACAGCCGGGTGGATGCTCGTCGCGTCGTCCTTGGCCCAGTCGACGAACCGGCTCGACATTCGGCTGTCGTCTCTGATCAGCGTCTCGGAGTAGGCTTGCGTGATAGCGAAGCCGATGGTTTCGGCTTCCGCATCGCCGTTGACGAGCAAGGCCAACTGATGCTCGGTTGGATCTTCGCCCTCGGGATCTTCGTTGGTTCCGCAAAGCTCGGGCAGGACTCGGAGCGGTTGGTAGGACCGAACCAGGAAGATGGTCTGTGCGTTGGGGTTCTCGCCGTCGGCAAGCCCATTCTGCTCGCCACGCAAGGCGACGACGCGCATTGGCAGATCGGAGCAGACGCCGTGAAAGATGCGGGTTGGCTTCGAGGATGCGGTCAAGGGTTACTCCTTGCGCCAGTCCGGGCGCAGCTCTGTGTAGGCGATGCCCTCGGCCTCGAAGTGGGCGCGCGCGCGCGCCATCTGCAGGTCGATGGACGCCTTGGCAAAGGCGGGGGTGACGAACTTCAGGCGGTCGCGGACATCCTGCGGCCCGAAGTCCACGTCCAGCAGGTAGGTGCGATGCTGGTGGCCGGCTGCATGGTCTTCGTCTTCATCGTCGCCATCGGCCAGCATGTCCGGGGCCTCGCACACGATCACGAATCGGCCGGCGATGGGCTGGTTCTTGACCAAGGTGAACGCCTGGGGGCCGCGGTGCGACAAGAGCCCTTCGTCGTCGATCAGCAGCTGCTCGACGCCGCGACGCCCGAAGAACCGACCCAGTACGACGACCGACAGGTGCTCGGCGCCGATGGCCTGGCGCACGTCGGCGAAGTGCTGCCCGGGATCGACATCAAAGATCTCGACGGACTGGGCCACAGGGTCGACAAGGATGGAGCGCATGCGAGGGATGGAGACAGGGGAAAAACGGGAGGCCCCAGCATAGCCGCAGGGCTGTCTGTGCCTGCTGAAACCCCGGGCGGGACCAACGAAAAAAGCCCACCGACAGCGAGAGCTGTGCGGCGGGCCGTGGGGTCTGACTAGACGGCGTGGCCGTCGGTTGCGATCAAGAGGGTGACACGCCCTCCGTGCGACACCAGGAAGCGGTGCTTGCCGCTGCGAACGACCACGTAGGGGTGGCCTTTGGAGCGTGCGCCGGACAGGATGCGCTTGGCTTCGGTGCGGGGCAGAACGTCGCCGCGCTTTTCGTCGCTCCACCGTGCGAAGGGAGTCGTCTTCATGCCGCGAACCTCCCGCGCTGCAGCTCCTCGAGGTCGAAGCCGATCTCACGCAGGACGGCCGAGACCTTGTGGGTCAGGTCGTCCTCGGTGCCGTCATTGTCGATGACGTGGCAGCACCATTCGGCGTAATGGTCGGTGGACGTCGGCCCGCCGCGGAAGGAGACCCCGGGGCGGCGCAGTCCGATGACAACCCCGCCGAGCTGGTCGATGGCATCGCGCTCGTTTTGCTGACGCACGTCCGAGCACACGACCAGGCGGCCGAAGCGCATGGCGTGGACCGCGCGCTCGACGAAGCGCTTGACCCAGTAATCCGGGTCGATGGCGCGGCGTCCTTGCGCGATCTCGATCAGCACGTCGCGCTTGCTGCGTCCGCCGAGGATCGCCAGCGGTTCGTCCTTGCGGGCGTCCTCGATGTCGGCCAGCTCGGGAAAACGCGCGTGCACCTCGGCATAGAGCTCGTGCGCGAACTTGATGTGCTCGGCCCGTGGGCAAAGCGACATCAGCGCGCGGGTCACGGCATCCTTGCCGACGCGCTCGGGCCCATGCAGGCCGATGACACTGGGCAGTCTGGGTCGCAGCATCAGAAGTCCTCCATGGAAAATGCAGCGGGAGCCTGGACGCTCGGCGACGGGGCGGGGGCCTCGTTCGCCGGTTGTGCCGGGGGTTCCGTGTTGCCGGGGTCGCCGAACACATCGAACAGATCCGCCGTGCGAGGCTTCAGAGCGTCGTCGACCGACGGGCGCATGGCTTCGGGCAGGGTGCAGGGCTGGTAGACAAAGCGCATGCGCGCTCGCTCCAGCATCAGCTCGAAGCTCTGCTCCTTGGGAATGGCGCCGCACGAGCCGCACTTCGGGTAGAAGGATGATGGCTCGAAGAAGGCGCACTGGCCGCAGGTGAATGCGGCCGGCTCGGGTTCCGGGTTCGCCGGTTCCTGAATGGCTTCGGTGGCGTTCATCGCGGCCTCCGCAACCACTCGACGCCATACTCGACAGCGACCAGGCCGAGAACCGCGAGGGCCGGCCAGGTGCATTTGACGATTTCAGCAATCATCAGGTTCTCCTCTGGGGTACGTCCCGGCTACAACGCCTCGGGCGAGGCGCGACCTGTGAAGGTCTCGGGACAGAAAGGGCGTAGCACCAGGGGGAATGCGGCATCCGCGCAAAAGCCGCCCAGCGCCGGCCGGGCCGCTCGCGCACGGTCAACCCTCGCCGCCTTTATCGGCCAGCGCCCCCATGAGGCGGCTGCCGCCACTGAAGCTGGCCACCGGCACCGAATCGTCGCCTGCGGCCGCGCGCCGGGGAGCGCTGGGTTGCGGGGGCTGCTCCGCAGGAGCCCGCTCGGAACGATCTGCGTGGGCAGGGGAGGCGGGGACGCCTTTCATCCCTCGAGCCCAGGCGCGCAGGACCTCCTTGAGCTCGGCGCCGAAATTGACGTTCGGGTGTTGGCGAATGAACTCGAAGATTTCCGGGTCGCGCGACTCGGAAACGGTGATGGGAATGGCGAATTTCGCGCTGATGGCCATGTTTGTCTCCGTTAATTGAGGTGCCCGACGTAGCAGGAATGACGCCGGAATCCTTCTGCGACCGCGTAGCGCGGGTTTTCGAGGAGCTTGGTGTGGGGATAAACCCTGTGGAGCCGCGGCGCGATCAGCGGGGCGCCGCCGCCAGCCACCAGCACGCCGTCGAGCTTGGATGCGTAAGGGCCGAACAGCCTCTGCGTTTCGGCGATGATTTCGCGCGAAACGGCGTCCGCCGCCTCGTTGATGATCGGGCTGACGTCGATTTGCTTGCCGTAATGACGGATCACGCCGCTGAGAAGCGCGCCGGTCAGGTCATCCGGTGAGGCGGAATACTCGCGCGCGAGGAATTCCGGCGTCATGCGCTCGTAAATCCCGCGCAGTCCTTCGCTCGAACCCGATGCGTGCTCGATGATCTGGCCGGCATTGACCAGGATGAAATCGGTGGTGAAGTGGCCGATTTCGACCACACCCCAGGATTCCTCGTCGATATTCCTGCGCGCGGGAGCACCGTCCGGGTCGAGCGCGATGATTTGGAGCGGCCCGTAGGGCTGGGGTTGCACGCGAACCGAGAGATTCGCCGCCATTTCCTCGCCGTAAGCCTGCGTGATCACGCCTTGAATGCGCGAACGCGCGGCCGTTTTCTGCGTGGCGTAGAAGGCCGCGGGCAGTCCGACGGTGATGATCGACCCAGCCAGCGACATTCCCACGGATCGGCGCACACGATCCAGCGCGGAAATCACCAGAATGTCGTGCGTTTCCGAGAAAACCCAGTTCCGATCCTGCCCGGTGAATGCCGCGAGCTTGCCTTGCTTCGCCGCGGTTTCACCCACGAACCAGTCTTTTCCGTCGTACCGCACGGTATCCACCTTGGCGGCCAGCGCGGTTCGCTCATCGAAGAGCTTGAACGCCTGGATAACCAGGGTGGGGAAGATGATGTTCTGGATCTCGCCCTTCGAGGTGTCGTTGACCGAGACCTTCGTGGCGGAGTGTCCGATGTCCAGCCCGACTCGCAGCATCGCCTCTCCCATGTGACAAGGTGTGTCAATGACGAGCCCCAGGCCCGCGCCCAGGCGTCCTCGTCATGCGCAAGGATAGAGCATTGTCAGGCTACAAACAATCGACAACTACCACTTTCTGATGGTTGTGAGTTGTCAACTTTCCACGATCGTTTGCTACCCGTCGACTATCGACGCAGTAGCGAAAACCTTCGCACGAAGGTTTTTTGTCGATAGTTGTCGCTCGGTGCTCCCCGGATCCGCGCCAGGTCGAGCTGCTGCGGGGCTTGCCGAGCCGGATCACGGCAGCTTGCGAGGGCACGAGGTGCGCGGCCGCCACCTGGCGGCTGCGGGGGTCCGGGGCCAGGCAGCGGCGGGGGCGCAGAGGGGCCGCCGTCGCCCCCAAAAGCGGTTTTGGTGGGGGGTGCGTTACAACTACAACGCACATCGCGGCGAATTTAGCTAGAAACACTTGGGATTCCACCCCAGCGCTCAATCGACTAGGTGGGGGGTGCGACTGAACCAAATTCGGCCTCAAGGAGCGGCATGGAACCCGGCCTTTCCGTACCCGTCGGATAGCTTGCGGAAGTCGTCGACAAGCTGCGTCGGGTCTGCGTCTTTCAGCGCTTTGAGGGTCGTTGTCGAGAACCGTGCAGGGGATGTCAGCGACATCTTGCGTGTTGTCGAACTCGAAAGATCATCAACTTTCGTCCGACGACAGGCAGCAAAAAATCATCAACTTTTTGTCGGCAGTCACCCGGTCTTCCCGTCCCCTCTCCCTCACATCCGCTCTGGTCATCGCCGGCCGAAACCACTTTCATCCACGGGAGGCAGGGCCGGGGGCCCTACCTCCCGCGTCTTCAAGTGGGTCGGCCGGCTCGAACCATTTGCGGTCAAGCCACCTGCGCGTTGAGCCGCCTTGGCCGTCACCCCGGCCAACCCGACAGGCGCAGTCGCCCGAAACAGCTGTTCGCCGAGCTGTTTTCAGCTCGGCTCCCAACTGGTCGGGCTGGCCTTTATCGCTGCGGGAGGGCCGGATTGGCCGCCAGCGTGGAGCGCCTGCGGAAAGGCCTAGCGCCTCGAGGCGTTTTCTTCGTGCGGAGAAAAAACAAGCGATTGCGAGGCGCTTTGTTCCTGCGGAAATCCAACCGGCGCTTTGAGGGTCAGCACAGAGCAGCGCCCGGAGCGCCCGGGTCTGGGGTGCGAAACACTTAGGAATTGCCGCTTCCGTCGAATCGTCAATCCCAAAGTGGTCGCCTCTGTGCTTTCGGTGACATTCAGATGCCGCTGCGCCCGGCCCCTGGATCGACTTGCGTCGATCTGCGGTTTGGAGTTGGCGCCACAAGCGCATCGAGAAAGGCAAAAGCGCTTTTGGTCGCACGCCTCCTTGGGAAGAAGGAGCCTAGATCGAAATTTCGGTATGCTGTAGTCGCATCCTCGTCGCGACCATCGACGCCCGCCGCAAAACTTTGATTAGCAATGTCTTCGGGACGTTTTATGAATAAAGCCAAACTTCTTCAGCTTCCGCCAGTGGCAGCTAGTAATGATGCCCTTGTCGAGCAAGGTGGACATGACCCGAGGCGGTCCCTGTCCAAGGAGGAATACGACGCCCTTTTTGCACGAGCGATGGAAACTGCGCAGCGGTCGATTCAACTTCTCCGTCAAATCGATCAACTGCTGGAAGACGCAGCCCGACAATTTGATCGTTATCAGCAACACGAACAAGGAACGATTTTGATTGCTTTTCAGCAATCAGGGAAGATGCGAGCCCCATTTATTTATGAGGTTCGAGCTCGAGCAGAAGGCGGTTTTCGTATTTTTCGACCCTCGAAGGAGGGTGTGGCGAGTTGGACGGTGGCCAAGAACTGGGGGCGGTGGCACATGAATCCCGGAGCGCCCTTCAAGATGGGGTTGGTGGCGATCTCCGAGTTGCTGGAGTTTCGCGTGGAGGTTGTGGCCTACCTGGTGGGGCGCCCCTTCAAGGGCATCCGAGCGATGGAGAATCGCTGGAAGGCGATGTACCTGCGCGTTGCGGGAGCGTTGGATTCGATGTCTCTGGCCATCGAGCGGGACTGGACGAAGGTGCGCAAGGAGCGCGCTGCGGGGGTTCGACCGCAGAGGCGCGTGAAGGCGATTGTGAAAACTCAAGGAGATGCGTGATGCGGGGAGAAATCGAAGCGGAACTGGATTTGGAGTCGGAGTTGTCGATTTGGCGTCCGGCCAGGGCGCCTGCGGGCGTCCCGAAAATTCTGATGAGCTGGAACGAAGCCCGGTTCGAGGAGGTGTTCGGGTGCAGTTTGAAGGAGCTGGATCGAACGTGGAATTCCAGGCTCGTGGGTGGGAAAACCCGAAGGGATTGCGGCTTTGCGCCGAATCACTCCATTCCGAGGATCCATCGACTGCGCATGATGCTCGGCGTGGGGAATTTCCGGCTCGTTCTTCGCCACCCCGTTCTATCGGATCTGGTTCGTTGGTCCAACGAGCGACTGGGTTTCGGCGATCTCTCCACTCCAGAACCCGGTGCGATCTTGATGCTGGAGATCGACGCAGATCTTCGTGGGCGGCTGGAGGACTGGCGATTCATCCCAGGCCTTGCCTGGGATGTTTTCTCAAGCGACGGCGGAATCGTCCGGCTCAACGAGCTGTGGAAGATGCTCGTCGGCGGGTGCAGCGATGAGAGCATCGAGCTTCTGGCACTGGCGTTCTGGGCCAACTGCGACATGCAGGGCAACCACGCCCCTCTGCACCTGGCAGGCCAGCGCGACAAGCGCATCGCCGAGCAATTCTCCGGCGAGAAGTGGGCAAAGTGGTTTGCCATGCCATTCGATGGGAGCATCCAGCAGCCCTTCCTGGCCACGGCGGAGGCCTTGAGCCATTTTCAGGAATACGTCGGATCCCTCAAGACGCAGCCGTTGAACATGGAGCCGAAGAATCTCCAGGCGTGGTCGCAAATCTGGAAGAATCTGGTTGCGGTGCGTTCGATTTGCGACGCAGCCACCACGTTCGACAAAGGATCTGCGCAAACGTCGGCCTTCGCCATGGCGCTCGTCGCGATCCAGGGCGCCGTCGATCGCATGCAGATCTGCGAGAACGCGAAAGCGATTGCCGAGCGCGAGCGCTTCGCCGCGCAATTGGCCAAGCTGCGCAGCTTGCTTGATCGGGGACGAATTGACCTCGGACGCGACGATCTTGCTCTGGCGATCAAGGAATGGTGCCTCTGGGTCGACAAGGCCTCCAAGGAAGTGCTTTCGATCGAGCAGTCCTACAAGCAGATCTGCAACAAGGTCGAGGAACGATCGAAGGAAGCTCTGAAGAACCCGGACGCTTTGCGCAAAGCGCTCGACGCCATGCAGTCCTATGGCTTCGATGAGAGGATGGCCAAGGCGCTCGAAGGCGAGCCCGTGGTGTCTTTGCCCCCTTGCGAAGAGGAGGTGGATGCGAAGACGGATGAAGTCTCGAACGCGGGCGGGATCGACGGTGAGGATTCGCAAGACGAGACCCAAGCCGCGGAGATCGCTCTGCTCACGAGCGAACTGCAGGAGGCAAAAGCTGCGCGAGAGGTCGCTGAGCAGAACCTTGCGGCCGAGCGCGAGAAGACCCGCGCGGCCGGCGAGCGCATCACCGAGCTGCAGGCCGATCTGCAGGAACAGTCCGAGGTTCGCCAGGCTTGCGGCACGTTCGAGTGCAGAGACAGCGTGCTCGAGCGCGCGCCTGAGAAGATTACCCCCGAGGTGGCGCTGGCCTTGGCGGCAGGGGCCCGGCCGATGCTGCGGGTTCTGCCGAGCGCCTTCGAGAGCGCTCGCAGATCGGCGCCTTTCCGCCACGCCAAACGCCTGCTGGGCTTGCTCCTCGACCTGGGCGGGGCCTACGCGCAAGCCCTGGCGTCGGGGCAGCCGGACACCACGGCCCGGGCGGTTCTGGGCAGCAGCTACAAGGCCGGCGAGTCCGATACCACCATGAGCGTGAAGGAATACCGCGAGGCCAGGACCTTCGAGGTGGACGGAGAGCCGGTGCTGATGGAGCAGCACGTGGGGATCGGCACGGCGCCCAACCTCGGGGAGACCATTCGCGTGCACTTCGCCTGGATCGAGGGTCGGATCGTGGTCGGCTACGTCGGCGAGCATCTGCCGACGATGGCGAAGGCTTGAGGGTGGACAAGTCGTGAGCGGGCCGCACTACGGTTCCTGTGCGGTGTGTGGAAGGCGCACGCCGCGCCTTCGCACAGCGCGCATTGCGTTTCGGCTGCTGCTGGGGGCGAAAGCGGTTTTCCCGGCAGGCACCCAGGTCTGCGGGTGGCATGAAGGAGAGCTGCTTGCGGCCGATCACCCGTATTGGGATCTGGCGGATCAGCCGATCGAGCGACCGATTCTTGAAAGCTGGATCGCCGAGTTCGAGCGATGGGTAGCCGGCGACTGTCCGGTGCAGTACACGCCCGGCGAGTGGGAGTGGATGCGCTCGCGGGTGCAGTGGTTCCGAGAAGCCGTGGCCAAGTCCCCCGATTCCGACCTGGCGAGCCTGCGCAACAGCATCCTGGACGACGTCTTGCGCAGCCGCGGGATCTCGATCGCAGGGGGCGCGCGAGAAGTGTTTTCGAGCAGCCCGGTCTGAAGCGGCGGCGCCCAAGAAAAAGCCGCTGGCATCGTTGAGGATGCGCAGCGGCGGGTGGGGTCGATGAAGGCAGCTCACGCTGGCTCCATCTGGTCGACTAGCCGGTGATGAAGAACTCGTTGGCGAAGTCCCGTTGCTTCAGCTCGGCGGCCCGCTGGGCCTTGTCCGTTTGGTCGGCGTGGAAGGCGTTGGTGTCGTTCACCAGTTGCGTCCACGAAAGCGGCGCGCTAGAGGTGCGTGCGCGCAGGAACCGAGCCATGCGATCGATGATCTCTTGATCGGGCACAGGCGCAGAAGGATCGCGCGATTGCTCGGCCAGGAGCTGAGCGATCATCGCAGCGTTGGCGCGCTGCTGGTCGGTGGAGTTGTCGATCAAGCCGTCGGCCTGGCTCCACGAACCCCATCCGCAGACACTCCTGACGGCCTTGAGCATCGGGTTCAAGAAGCCCGCGCGAGGAAGAATGCGCTCGCCAACCAGCGCTGCTTCGACCAGATTGATCGCCTTGCCACAGACAAGCCATCCCGAGTGCGAGAAGAACGGCGGATCGGCGAACAGGTCGGCCTGCACTGGGGCAGGCTGAAGCACAAGCCACTCCACTGCGTCGCCGGAAAAGCCGTAGTCCTTGAGCTTGTCGCGGATTTGACGACCGCAGCCCGGAAGGATGGGGCAGCGAAACTCGCCTTCGCTCAAGGCCAGGGCCAACGAGGGAGCCAGATCCGTCTTCCCGACGCCCTGGAGAGCTTCGATCGCTTCTCGTGCAGCCATGACCTGGCGGTAGCGCGCAAGGGTGGCATGCTGGTGGTAGATCTTGCACGTCAGGTCGACCACACCCTTGTCGAGAAGGCCCTGAAGCATCGGCCCGTACGAGGGGTCTTGGAGGCACAAGGCATCGGGCATGGAGATCGACACCCATCGGTCAGGGACCGGCTCGACGTCCAGGATGAGGATCTGGTCTTGCCCTTCCTGGCGAGTCGGGTTGAGGGTGCGAAGGCTGGCAGCCCAGCCGTTGTCGAGCTGGAACCGCGGGCTCGCGGTGGGAGCCCCCGGATAGCTGGCCTTGGCAGGAGACTCACGCTCGAGCACCCCATGCGAGACGCTGTCGTGAAAGGTTGCGTGGTCGTGCATTTCCAGCATCGCGCACAGTTGCTCGATGGCCTCTTCGCTCAGCGCCTGGATGGCCGGGAGCGTCAGCGCTGTGAGTCGCCTGGGCCCGACGTATTGCGCGTCTTCCGTGTCACGCACGTTGTAGCGCCCCAAACCGCGGGGAACCCGGCTGTTGCAGTAGATCTCCAGCGTGGCCGTTTCGACGTCGTAGATGTAGGCCCACTCGCACATCCAGATGAAGCCGGCTGAGTTGAGGATGAAGGGCAGCCCGTCGTACAAGGGCTTCCACTCTCCCTGAACGGAGCGCAAAGCGTCGTACCAGGTGGCTTCGGGGTTGGACCGCAACTGCTCGACGCCTTCGAGGTGCTTGGTCAGGGTGTCGTACTGCTTCTGCGTGGGCTTGCGGTCTTCGTGGACCGGCTTGAGCCGCTTGGCGACCTTGGCCAGCTGGTCGGCGTCGGCCGTGCGGAAGAACTTCAGGGTTTGGACTCCGAGCCAGGTCGGATAGGAGTCGCTGTGAACATAGGCGATCTTGTCGACGTTGTTGACGCGAAAGCCGATGAGGCCGCGAGTGCCCATGATGTATCTCCTTGGGAATGCCCGGCGAAGGGCGAGGGGGGAAGCCGCGGTGAGGATGCGGCACCAGGTCGAGACCTTGGCCCCAAGGAGATGCGGCGGCGACGCAAATGCCGGAGAGCCTGGTCTGGACTCTGGCCGGCGCGCGCCGCCGCGTGCAGAGATCAGCGCACGAGCAGGGGGTTGCCCATGTCGACGATCGACAGGTTGTGCGTGGCCTTGAGCAGCGCATCGGCCTCGGCGCGCACGATCGGGCGATTCAGGGAGGACCAGGCCTTGAGGTAGGTCGTGACCTCTTCGGGCGGGTTCGAGCGCATGACGAAGTCACGCACCAGGTCGCTGTTGGCCAGCGCATCGAGCGCGCCGAGATTGCGCTTGGAGCTGACCCAGACCATCACCGCGGCCAGCAGGCTGGGCAGCAGCACGATACCGCAGAGGTTGGGCGCTGCGTGAAAGCGTCCGATGGCCGCGGCTGCGTAGACGCCGATCAGCACGGTGTAGGCCAGGTAGCCGGCCTTGAGCATCTTGCGGCGGCTGTCGATGTCTCGCTGGCTGAAAGGGGTTTTGTGGATGTCGATGCGGATGCACATGGGGTTCTCCGATCCATGGATGAAGAGTGGTCAAGAATGCGCGACGATACACGACGAGCATGACGGTCAACTGTACCTGCAAGCCACCCACTGTGCGACGGCCCACTCGGGGCTCGCCTCGGGGGCTCGCATCGTTCTTCGATGAACGCCCGGCCCGCCACGTCCCATGCTCCAGGCATTCTGAAAAATACATGCAATCAATAACTTGCAACGCACGAACTGGCTTGCCGCGTGCTTCCTTGCCCCCGCGGCAGGTGCCTAGACTGCAGGTAGGTGGCTGACGGCCTGTGTTCTGACCAGGATTTACCCGTATCTTGTGGAGCCGCCGACGATCCGTTATAGTCCCCGAACAATTTACAAATTCCGCGAACCATGACACGATCGAATCCAGCGCACCTGTTGCGCCGAGCGGGGTTGACCATGATCCTGGTCAGCAGCCGAGAGAGGGTCTACGGGCCCGTCAAGGTCGAAAGCGAGCTTTGGGAGAAGGCCTCCAAGCTGGCGGGTGGAAAGATGCTCCTGGCTCGCCAGATCGGGGAGCACCTGGCGCAACTCGACACGCAGATTCCCGAAGAGCTTCGCAAGTCCTATCGGTCGACCCCGTGGCGCGCCGCGTTCGGCAAAGGACGCGAGGGCCTGGTCGAGGACTACCTGAACGCCTTCGTGCGCGAGCATGGGCGCTCCGTCGACGGCCGATCCACCTCCAACGTCACGCTCGCGGGGGCGGCATGAGCGCGAACTTCATAGGGAGCCACCGCCGCGTTTACACCCGGCTGTGGGGCGACGCCAAATTCCGAGAGCTTGACCCGGCATCCAAGATGCTGTGGATGTACCTCTTGACCGCGCCCGAAACGTGCCCATTGCCGGGCATCCATATCGGTCGCCAGGGCCAGTTGACGGAAAGCGCGATGCTGCCAGATCGTGAGGCGTTCGACCGGGCGTTTGCTCAGTTGGAGACCCTTGGAATGGTCAAGGCTGACTGGGATGCGCGGGTGGTGTGGCTTCCCAACACTTTTCGCTACAACCAGCCACTGAACCCGAGCGTGACCGTCGCGTGGGTGCGCGAGGTGGCCAAGTTGCCGGAGTGTGCGTTGCGTGACGCCATCGGTGCATCGCTATTCGCGCATGTCAGCGCGCGCGGCGAAGCATTCGCAAAGGCTGTTCGCAAGGCCGGGCTGCGCGCGGACGGAGGGCTCAACCCATGAGCGGCGCCCCTTTCCTGAAAAAGAACGGGAGGCCGGAAGGCATCTACCGCAAGATTTACATGAGGATCTGGAACGACGAGAAGTTCCGGGGTCTGTCGAAAGATGCTGGATGGCTTTGGGTTTACCTCATTACGGGGCCCCACACCTCTCAGATTCCCGGCCTTTCCAGGCTGGGGCGCTCGGCGGCGGCAGAGGACCTCAAGCTCAGCGTGGCCGAATTTGATGCCGCATGGGCGCAGATCGAGGCCGAACAGATGGCGATTGCGGACTGGAATGCGAAGGTCGTGTTCTTGCCCAATGCCGTGCGCTACAACCCACCGGAGAACCCGAACGTGGTGATCGGATGGGGCAAGGCGTTCCAGTTGATCCCCGAATGTGCACTGCGCAGCGAAGCGGCCAAGGTCATGCGCGAGCAAATCGCAAGCCTGGGGGTCGACTTCGAGCGTGCCTTCGTCGATGCCTTCGAGCTTCGCCAGAAGACCTTGCTGGCCTACTCACCCAAGCGAGGTCGTGTCGACGCTGCGCCTGCTGTAAGGCGCTCCCGCAAGCCACGACATGATGGGGTACAGAATGTCGGTGAGAATGGTGGGAACCCTTCGCCCAACCCTTCGGAGAACCCTTCGGCGAACCCTTTGGGTAACCCGCCGGGGGGGGTTTCGAGGGGGTTTCCCGAGGGTTTCGACACGAGCACGCACGGCGCAGAATCGACTGCAAATAGCGCATCCAAGACCGCATCTTCCCACCTCAAAGTGGTGGCCTCTGCGGATCGGATCGAAGGCCAGGCAGCGCAAAATAGTTACGCAAATTCAAAGGCTTACGACGAAGGGCATAATGCCACACACAATGGGGGGAACCCTTTGGGCAACCCTTCCACGAACCCTTCGGGGAACCCTTTGGGGAACCCTTGGGGTAACCAGGAACAGGAGCAGGAACAGGAACAGGAACAGGAACAGGAGACACCCCACTTGCGCGGTTCCGCGCAAGAGTCGCCACCGCTGCGCGGTGCCGACGAGCGGGTGTCAGTCGTTGACGTGTTCGAGATGGGCTCTGCAAGCCAACCCAACGAACCCTCCCGGCTGTTGCAGGATGGGCTGACCTCGAACCTCGAAGATGAAGACGAGGGCGATGTGAGCGGCGATCGAAGGAGCGCCGTGCCTTTCAAGGCGCTGGTCAAGGCGTACAACGAGAGCTGCCCATCGTTTCCCGCCTGCAACGGGGCGCTGGAGGCCTTGAAGGCCAACATGCGGGCCCGGTGGAACGATGCTGTGTCGCTGGGCAAGTTTCCCCGCGAAGACCGCGCGGCGGGCCTGCAGTGGTTCCGCGAATTTTTCCGGCAGTGCGAAGAAAGCGACTTCCTAGCTGGGCGCAGTTCCAACTCGGACTTCCGGGCGAGCCTGACGTGGTTGATGGGCCCGAAAAACTTCCAGAAAGTCATCGACGGCGTGTACTCGGCTCGCCCACGTGCAGCGGGCGCCGCCGGAGCCGCGCAGGCCGCGCGTGCGCCGGGGCGTGTGGTGGCGGTCGTGCAGGAAAGCACACGCGAGCAGTACCAAGCCGGGGGGCGCGCGAAGGAGGGCTTCAAGTGGCTCAACACCCCCGATGGCCGGGTCGAAGTGCCGATCGAGTGGTCGATGGCCGACTACCGAGCCGACAAGGCGGCCCGGAAAGCGGCACAGAAATCTGCCCAGGGAGCGGCCCAGGAAGGCGCACAGGCGGCGAACGGGGCGTCAGCCTTACCCCTGTAGCCAAAACATCCCTCGAACGCCTCCAAGGCCCCAAAAATGGCACGGACAGAAAAAGCCCCGGCTGCAAGCGCTCGGCGCCAGGGTGGCGCCCGCGACGCGGAGATTGCCGCGCAAGCCGAAGAGCTCCGCAAGTTAGTCGCCGAGATGCGGGCCCGGGCGGGCATTCCTGCGCGAGCAGGCGATGCAGACCCGGCCGCAGCCGGTGAGATTGCGCGCTTCGTTCAGGGCGTGCTGGCCAGCCGCGGGCGGCAACTTCCAGGCCGAGAGGCAGATTGCGACATCCACGGCGCCTACACATCGCGCGAGATCCATTTGCTCGGGCAATCGCGCTGGTCGGGCTGCCCGGTGTGCGCCCGCGAGGCGGCCGATCAGCGCCTCGTGGCCGATGCCCTGCGCGGCAAACAAGTGCGAGAGGCCAAGCGGCTGGCGAAGCTGGACGCCATGCTCGCCGAGTCCGGCGTGTCGCAGCGGTTCCTGAAGGCCAATTTGCAGACGCTGGTGCCCGAAAGCGCCGATGAGCACGCGGCGCAGACCTTGCGTGGGATGGCGAAGATCGCACAAGGTTTTCTGCAGCGCCTGGAGCGCTCCACTATGGGCGCCGGGAACCTGCTGGTCTACGGAGGCTGGAACACCGGCAAAACGCACTTGGGATGTGCGATCGTGCGCGCTGTGCTGGAAGGTGGATTTTCCGGCTACTACACGACGCAGTCCCGGATGATTGCTTCCATGCGCCGTTCTTGGGGGGCGCGAAGTGACGGCGCAGACCAGATCGCCTTCGCCGATGTGGACGTGCTTGTGATCGATGAGGTGGGCGTGGGATACGGAACCGAAGCGGAGAAGTTGCAACTCTTCGACTTGCTCGATGCCCGATACCAAAACCGTCTTTCAACGGTTTTGATCACCAACATGACCATCGTGCAAACCTGGGAATTCCTGGGGCAAAGGTTGCAGAAAAAACTCAACGAAGACGGCCTCGAGGAAATCGAGTGCCTGGACTCGGTCGATTTCTGAGGGTCCTCGAATGAACGTGGAAGAGCAAGCGTTTCGTACGACCACCGGGCTGACCGCAGAGCAGTGTTTCGTCGGCTCGATGCTGGTCTATGACGAAATGGGATGGGATTTGTGCGCAGAGAGTCTTCCGGCCCTTACGGACTTGGAGGATCCGTGGTGCGTGCAGGTGTATGCGAGCTTGCTGGAGTTGCGCGAACGAGGAAAACCGTGCGACGCGGCATCCGTGTTTTTCTACATGCAGGAAAAGTCAGGTGATGCGATTTCGATGCAGGAAATCCACAACCTGACGACGCACTTCGTTTCTGCGAACAACCTGCTTCCTGCGGCGCAGCGGGTGATCCGGGATGCGCGGATCCGCAGGCTTCAGGGCGCGGCCCACGCCGCCCTCATGCAGGCGGCCAGCCCCAACGGGGAAGATCCCGAAGAAGTGCTGGCGCGGGCCATGGCCGAGTACGAAAAGATCGGCGATTTGCGCTCGCTCTCGTCGGGCTTTGAAACCGTGCGCGAGCTGGCTGCGCAAAGCATCGACAGGTTGAGTGATGCGCTGGAAGGGCGGGGGAATGAAGAGGTGTGGCCGACCGGGCTTCAGCCCCTGGACGAAATGTTGGCCGGTGGATTTCGCCCCGGGGAGTTGATCATCGTTGCCGCGCGGCCTTCGGTCGGCAAATCCAGCTTCTCGATGCAGGTTCTCTTGAACCAGATGCTTGCGGGCATCAAGACGGCGTTTGTGTCGCTGGAAATGCCCAAGCACCAGCTTGTCGAGCGGATCCTGGCTCAGATGGGGCGCATGGATCTTGGGATTTTGCGGCAACCCAAGCCAGAGACGTTCCCCGAGGAATATTGGGGCACGCTAGTTGATTGCGTCGAGCGCATGGTGGCGGCCGAGAAAAACGGCGGGGAGCTTCTGATCGACGAAGGATCGGGCATCAACAAGGCATCCCTTTACAACCGCTTTCGCTTGGCGGCGAAACGCGGCGTCAAGGTGATGGCTGTCGACTACCTGCAATTGATCGATTTGCCCGGGCGGGAAAGCCGCACGGACGAGCTCGGCGCGATCAGCCGGATGATGAAGAGCGCGGCGAAGGAGTTCGGCATGGCCTTGATCGCGCTGTCGCAGCTCAACCGCGACGTGGAAAAACGCGCGAGTCCCCGGCCGATCATGGCCGACCTGCGCGCCTCCGGGGAAATCGAACAGGACGCCGACACCATCATGTTTTTGTCGCGCGTCAACTCCGGCGAAGACCCCAAGGAAGGGCCGGTGCAGGTGTGTGTGGACGTGGCCAAGCAGCGCCAAGGCGTGTGCAGCGCGTTCGCTGCCACCTTCAACGGACGCTACCAGCATTGGGGCGTTTCGACCGAGCCACTGCCTTCTATGTCCGGCGGTGGGCGGGGTGGGGGCGGTGGGCGCGGCGCGTGAACGACGCGCAGGCGCAAGCTGGTGATGCGAGAAAAACGTGTAGCGACAAGGGTTTAGATAATGGCGTGATTATGGGTTGGATAATGCGGGTAACCCTTTGGGGAACCCTTCGCCAAAGGGTTCCCCAAAGGGTTACCCGAAGGGTTCGTGGAAGGGTTCACCGAAGGGTTCGTGGAAGGGTTCACCGAAGGGTTCGTGGAAGGGTTCACCGAAGGGTTCGTGGAAGGGTTGGGTGAAGGGTTCCCAAAAGGGTTCAGGGAAGGGTTCGCCGAAGGGTTCGTTGGTTGGCTTTGGTAGCCGATCGACAAGCGAATTTGAGAAGAGAGGTCTTGCTGCAGTGGTCTGATGGTGGGGCCTTCGGCCTGGCAGCCGAGCATGTTCGAGATGCAAAGTCCGCGGAAATCTCGCGGCATCACCCCGCAGGTACGGGGGTTCGGGGCCGAGCAGCCCCATCAATGAGCGGAATAGGAGCTTTGGAATGACAGAGATGACGCGAGACCAAGCGGTGTTCGTGCTCGAGCGAGGTCTGGACCGACTGGTGCAAGCTGTGTTCGTGGAGCGCATGCGCTTGGAGGACGTGAACGAGGCCGCCGGGCTGGGGCGCACACACCGACCAGGCGGATCCAGCTCGGCCACGCAGATGCTCGGGCGCGACGAGGACACGCTGCTGGAGCAGCTGCGCGAGAACGCCGTCGAGTACGCGCTGCGCCAGTACGTTCGCCAGGCCGGCGAGCGCTTGCATGCCATCGGCGGTCTTTCCCTGATGCGTGACGTCGCCGAGCGCGTGGCCAACGTCCCGCTGTCTTGCCGGCCCGGCATGAGCGGCGAGGAGAGCTACGACCGAAAGATGGGGTTCATCGACGCCGCCTGGGCCGGCGTGGGCACCTGGCAGAACTAAAGGAGGTCGCGCGATGGAGGAAACCGCCCTGTTTGCCGATCAGTCGGGAGCGACGTTCTCCCCGTGCAGGCAGTACCGCTACGCCCTGTGGCGCACTTGGGAGCCCGATCGGGCGCCGTGCATGTTCCTCATGCTCAATCCCAGTACGGCCGATGCGATCGACAACGACCCGACCGTTGAGAGCTGCCTGCGCCGTTCGCTGAAGATGGGCTTCGGCGGCCTGCTGGTGTGCAACATCTTCGCCTACCGATCGACGGATCCCGAAAAGCTGTACGAGGTCGAGGATCCGGTGGGCCCGGAAAACGACCGCATCATTCTGGCTCGCGCCCGCGCGGCCGGCATGGTGATCTGCGGGTGGGGCACCCACGGTGCGCTCCATGGCCGCGGGGCCCAGGTGCTGCAGCTTCTGCGCAAGGCCGGCGTCAAGCCGCACGCGCTGCGCATGAATGTCGACGGCTCGCCGCAGCACCCCCTGTACGTCGGCTACGAGATCGCGCCGAAGGAAATGGATCTTTCGTCGCAGATGGACGGTTAATGCGTCATTCAAGTTCTGGCAGCGCTTTCAAGGAATTCCCGTTGGAGGAATTTTTCCGCAGCCATCCCCCTTTCCTTTGTGCGGGCCGGTTGTTCCGGGGCCTGTCGAGCACCAAACTGATGGTGCATAGCAGCAATTTCCGCTGCTGTCGATTCCCCGCCTGGAAAAGGGAGGACGCTGCGATGATCGGTGAATGGTTGCGCAAGCTCAAGGGCGCGTTTTTCGTCCCGGACGAGGCCCCCGTCGTTCGGTGCTACTGCTCCGAGCCGCAGGGACCGCGCCCGCACGCCTTCCTGATGGTGATTCTGTGCGACGAGCCGATGTCCACCGTGTACGGCAAGCTGACGTGTCGCTTTGACCGCAGCAACTCGACCCTGACCGTCTCCGAGGCCTATGTGCTGGAGCGCTGGCGCCATGTCTCAATGTTCCAGGACATGCTGCACGCGGCCGTCGAGCGCTGCCGCGCCAAGCGGGTGATCGTCGAAGAGACCTCGAACGAGGCCCAATGGTCTCGCCTGTTCGGGCAGGTGGTGGCGGGGGCGCGCGTGCAGGCATCCGGCACCCCGCGCGCGGCGCTGCAACTTGTTCCACGCTGAGCCATGGAAGGCTACATCCGTCTGGGCAACTTCCACCGCGGCATGGCGCCCGATGCGGCGCCGGAGCCGGGCGAGACGGTAGTGGCCGTCGATCGCAGCCATCCTGTGCTGGGCAACCGGCATGTGCTGCACAACCGCAACGACCCGGCCGAGCGCGCCCAGGTGATCGCCGCGTACCGGCGCGACATGGACGCTGACTTCGCCCGCGGCGGGCCGATGTCGAAGGCGGTGCGCGATCTGACCGACCGCGTGTTGGCCGGCGAGCGCCTGGTGGCCATGTGCCACTGCCTGCCGCGGCAGTGCCACGGCCAGGTCATCATCGAGCAGGTGGAGCGCCTGTGCCGTGAGGCAACCTGCGTTGACGGGGCAGCCGTTAAGACATAACATAAAGCCGTCAAACGGAGCATGCTATGTCGCACGAATCGGGCTTTCGGCCCACGATCCTGACCCTTACCGGCCCGACGTGCTCGGGCAAGTCGCACCTCAAGGAGTTGCTGGTGGCCAGGGGCTTTCGCCCGGTGGTCTCCTTCACCACACGACAACCCCGGGCGGGGGAGGTCGATGGCGTGCACTACCACTTCGTCACCGAGGAGCACTTCGAGGCGATGGAGCAATCGAGCGCCTTCCTGGAGACCGTTCGTTTCGGCGGGTGCCGCTACGGGTCAGCCATCACCCCCGATCTGCTGGTGGGCGCAGGTGCCGCCAGGCCTCTCGTGCTGGTCTGCGAACCCAAGGGGGCGGCGAACATCCGCGCCTTCTGCCTGCGCGCGGATTGGCCGTTGGTTCAGGTGTTCCTCGACGGGAGCGACGAGCTGCGCGCGCGCCGCTTCATGGGGCGACACACCCAGGACATTGCGGCCTGCGCGTCCGAGGAACAGCGAAGCAAGACCGAGGACGGCTATGTGCACCGTCTGCGCGAGATCGCCGTCACGGAGGCGGCGTGGCGTGCCGCGGCGCGCTCGGGCTTCCAGCCCTACGAGCTCGTGGTCGACCAGTTCGACGAGAACACGCAACGCTGGACGATTCAGGCCATTCTCGACCGGCTCGGCATGGCTCAGGAGTTCGCAACATGAAGAAGGTCATCCTCGAGCTCGCGCTCGAGCAGGCGCAAGCCGTGCGTGAGGCGCTGGATCTGCGCACGCGACTGGGTCTCGGGCAGGTGCGCGAGATCGTCCAACTGCTGCGCGATGGCTCCATCCCCTTCGGAGAAGGCGTCCACCAGGGCGGCGAGATTGCTGATCGACTGGATGCGATCGAGGATCTGCTGAAGGGTGTGGCCGATCAGATGGGATTCCTGTCCAACGGCTCCTACGGCATCGGTCACCAGGCGGTTCCGATCGCCGCGCGCCGTGCATACGAGATCGAGAAGGTGCTGGACAAGGCGCTGGCGGAGGACGAAGACCCTACGCCGAAGATGCGCGGCGTGCACTACGACGGGCTGGGCCCGCGCTACACGCAGGATCCGGCGCCTTCGGCCCGGGTGGTGATGACGTCCGATCGACCGCAACTGGGATCGGCGGTGCGCTGGATGTCACAGGCCGGCGGCTACCGCAAGACCAAGGAGGGTGTCGTCGTGCTGGTGGTGCCGGCCGGCGAGCCCCTGACACGGCTCAAGGATCGACTGCCCGGGCTTCCCGGACTGGAGTCCGCAGGGATGTCGCGCAAGCACGAAAGCTACGTCGTGCAGGTGGGCAAGCGCCTGTACTGGCCAGTGGCCAGCCGGCTGCAGGTGGTGGGGGCCGGCGACGCGGCGGGCCTGCACCATGGGTGAGATCGTTCGGGTCGTGATCGACCACCGTGAGGCGAGGTCTCCCGTGTACGCCGCGCTGATGCGCGCACCCGAGGTCGAGGCGGTGGTCGAGGAGCTGTCCTGCGGGGACTACCTGCTGCGCAGCGACTTCGCCGTGGAGCGCAAGGAAGCCACGGACTTCATCAACTCGATCATGGATCGGCGCCTGTTCGCGCAGGTGGCGCGGCTCAAGGTGGAGTTCGAGAGGGTGCTGTTCGTGCTGGAGGGCGACCCCTACGCAACGCGCTCGGGCATCCAGCCCGAGGCCGTGCGCGGCGCGATCTCCTACCTGATGACCATCGAGGGGGTCTCGGTCAACATGGTGCCGAGCCACCAGGAGACGACCGCCTTGCTGCTGACCATGGCCCGGCACCTGCAGCACGGGCTGGGCTACGACGTCCCCCTGCGCGGGGACAAGCCCAAGGATCTGCGCGACCTGGCGCAATTCCTGGTCGAGGGGTTGCCGGGGGTGGGCGCGAAAACCGCGCGGGCCCTTGTGGAGCACTTCGGTTCGGCCAGGGCCGTCTTCGAGGCCAGTGAGCAGGCGCTGTGCCAGGTGAATGGGGTGGGCGCCAAGAGCGCTGCGCGCATCCGGGAGGCGCTGGAGTTTCAGGCGTCGGGACGGGCCTGAACGTGAATTGACTCGAGTCAAGTGCCATCGTTCGACAAGAAATGGGCAAAACATGCCCATTGCAACCCTAGACCACGTAGGATCATTGTTAATACATAACAGATCGCTGAATGCTCGCATTGCCATGAGGAAGCGCACGCGCCGCAAGGTCTGGGCCCTGGTCAACCCGATCGAACACGCCATGAAGGGCGCGTCCGTCGTGCTGGATCGCGCGCAGCTGAGTCGCCAGAACTGGCTGCTGCTCGATGAGCTGCGAGCCGGCACGATGACGCTGCGGCCGGCCTTCGACCGTCTGACCCGGGCCATCCTGGTCGGGGATCGGATGCGACAGTTCAGCCTGGGGCGTGAGCATCTGCGCACGTTCGAGGCGGCCATGGCGGCGCTGAACGCGATCCGGGATCGCAAGAACGACAGCGGCCGGGATCACTACCTGGCCAGCGGGCCCGAGCTGCAGGCGCTGCGAGACGCACTGCTCGTGCATGACGTGCAGCTGGAGTACGCGGCCGTGAGCGAGCTGCAGGAGGCCTGGCGCAAGCTCGAAGCCTCCGAGATGACCGTGCAGGGCGCGATGCGCAGGCGCCAACAGGCGGCGTGAGACGTTGAAACAGGAGACCAGAGCATGCTGGAACAGGATTTCGAGAGGACCCGCGAAGAGATTCGCTCGAAAGCGCGGGAGATCGAGCGCAACGTGGCAACGATCTTTCGGGCCGCCGCAGAAGAACTGGAGCGGCACGTGGAGAGCGAAAAGGGCGGGGGAATGGGCGCCTGCGGTGCGCCGCAGTCCAGCAGATCGCCTTCCGCCGCGAAGGCCGGGGTGGAAACGTCCTCCGGCGCCGAGACGTGGGGAAAATGGAAATTCGCGGCCGCTTTCCTTCTGGTCGTGGCAACGCTCGGGGCCTTCATCTATAGCTGGCCGGCCCATCAGGCCGCACAGGCCCGCATGGCCGCCGCAGCCGGCCCGAGTCAGCCGATGACCCCGAAACGGCTTGCTGTCGAGGTTGGCGTGACCGGGATCAAGGCGCTGATCTACAGCCTGTTCTGACGTGCTCGGCGAGAAGCCTTGAAGGCCCCACACCATGTCTTCCTACACCGTTCACGAGCGCGCCGGCTGCAAGTACGTCACGGGCTCTGTGCCGATTTCCGAGATGGCCGCGATCATGGCCGCCGCGGGCGCAGACCATGTGATCTCGAGCCCGCTGGCCGAGCTGCTGGGGGCGTCTCTCGCCTGGGGTGCGCCGGCTGACGTCCAGGCGCTGCTGCAGAACCTGCGCGCCGAGCGCGATGCCTTGCCGCTTCCGGCTGCTCCGCCAGGTATGAGCGAGGGGGCGTATCGCTGGGCCCTGCGCGGCGAGCACGGTCTTTCCAGTGCCGCGATCCTGCTCAAGCTCACCGGCTACCGGCACGAGTGCCTGGTGGATCGCCGGGGATGGCCCCATCCGTACGACGCCGACGATCTGCGACGCTGCATGCTGTTGTTGCGCGAAGCCCCCGAGCTGCGAGAGCGAATCGGCGAGATGCGCGAGTGCTCGAAGGAGTGGGCGGCGCTGGCCGGTGCCTGGCGCGAACTCGAGGAGATGCTGATCGAGGAGCTTTCCGACTGGGAGAGTCCTGGGCCCGACGCGCGAGCGCCGCGGACCTGTTCTCGAATGGATGAATTGCTGTGGGGGCGCAAGCGTGCTTGATGGTCGCACGGAAGATCAGGCGGCTCCTGTCGATCCCAGCGATCCCGGCTACGCCTTGGAGCTGCTGATCCTGGTGCGCCGCGGGGGCTCGCCTTCGCCCTCGGGATCCGCGCGCTTGGGCGTGGTCGCAACGCTCCTGATCGGCTCGCAGATCTGTTTCGGGTGGCATGGCATGGGCGGGGCGTTCCACTACACGGACTGGGCCACGTTCGAGCGACGTGAAGAAAGTGGCACCGATACGCTGTACCAGGGCGAATTCCTGCGGGCCGACGCCCTGGAGACCGGCGCCGATGTCGTGGTCTTGCGCTTTGCCGCAGGGCACCCGGCAATTCGCAGCGGCCGGCTGCACGACGGGAACCTGGGGATCTTGCTCAATGCGCTCTACGTGGCCTTTCGCCACGGGGCGCCCGACGCGCAGGATCGGTTCAACGAGCACATCACCAGGGCGTTCCGCGCAATGTACGGGCGAGCCTGGGACGGCTGCATCGCGGTGCTGCGCGGCGCCGAGCTGGAGGAATCCTTCGCGCGCGCTCCGGCACCGCGGGCACGGCTCCATGCCTTTGGGTACAAACCCGGCAAGGCCGCAGGCGGTTGGTGGCATGCCAGCAAGCGCATCTGGGGAGATGTCCGGGAGAAGGTCTGGGCGCGGATCCGGCGCGCTCCCATGCTCTCTTTGTGGGTCGCGGCGACCGTGGGCGTCTTCGTCCTGAGCGTCGTCCTCGCGCCTGTCTTCGACCCGGCGCAGCACCTCGAGCCGCCCGCCACGAAGGCGCAGATCGATGCCGCCGCGGCGAAGCTGCAGGGGCATGACCTGGCGGTGTTCAAGGCGTGTCTGGGGGAGCAACTTGCCGCCGGGTCGCCTGTGACCGCGCTGGACATCCAATCGTGCTCGGAGTCGGTGAAGGACATCGTCTTGCCGGCCGAGGAGCGCGCCGTGGCCAGCGCCATGCACGACCCGGCCAAGGCAGCGGCGTTCGCGCAATGCACGGCATTTCTCGCGCCTCCGCTCTACAAGTTCGAGGAGAAGGACTGCCTGCAAGCCGCTGCGGCAGCGGCGGCGCGGCATCGCATCGTCCTGCAGCAACGAGCCGTAACCCTCGCCATCCAGTGACCCAAGGAATCCCCGTGTTCGCCCCTGAAGACATCCGCCTGGTGCCCTTCGACATGAACGCCATCGCCTACGCCGCGGCGTACCAGCCCAATCTGGCCAAGCTCGAGCACAAAGGCGCGCCGACCGGAGTGATCCACGGCGCCATGAACTCCTTCCTGTCGGCTGCGGCCGCTTACCCCGGGGCGTTGCCGGTGGTGCTATGGGATGGACATGCGGCCTGGAGGCGCGCCCATTGCCCCGGGTACAAGGCCAACCGATCGGACAGCCCGGAGAAGATCGCCATCAAGGAACAGGTCAAGGCCCAGGTGCCGGCGATCCAGTTGCTCTTGCAGGCGCTGGGAGTGCCCCAGGCTCGCCATCCCGATGCGGAAGCCGATGACCTGGCCGGCTGCATCGCCCGCCAGGCGCAGCGTGCAGCCACTCCCACGCGCTTCGCATCCCCGGACAGCGACTGGTGGCAGGGCATCAACGAGCTGGTCGACTGGGAGAACCCGCGCGACGGAACGATCATCGACCTGGAGACCATTCGTGCGGTGACCAAGATGGCGCCGCCGGACGGCTGGGCGGGGCCGCAGGAGTACATCAGCGCGAAGATCATCGCAGGCGACACCAGCGACAACATCCCCGGCATCCAAGGTGCCGGCCTGCCCACCGCGGCCAAGATCCTGCGCACCGCACCTCGAGGTCTCGACGGCCTGCTCGAGGGCGACTTCACCGCCAAGGGGGTTGTCGCCGATCGGCTGCGCGCCGAAGAAGGGCGCGAGCTCGTGCGCTCGAACCGCCAGATCATGGACTGGACGCGAGCGCCCGTGCACAACCCCAACACCCTGGCGTTGTGGGCCTACCCGGAGTCGATCAGCTCGGCGCGCGAGATCTGCGCCGAGTTCGGGTTGACGCGCCTGGGCGCGCGGCTGCAGCCGGGGATGGTCAAGGGTCTTTCGCAGATTGTCCAGCCCGCCTGGGACGTCGTCACCACGGCCTTGAACTGGCCGGCGCAAGCCCGCGACGAAGGGGAAGGTTCCTGAGCCCGGATTTTCCGAAGAGCCTTCGCCTTTCCGTGAGAAAGGAGCCTGCCATGACCGATCCCACGGCCAACACCCCCGCCTTTCTTCCCCTCGGCATTTCGATCGCGGCGCTTGTCTGCGCGGTCGCGGCGCTGGTTCATTCCTACGACATCACCCGCTACGGCGAAGACAGCGTGAAGATGCAAGCCGAGTCGGCGCGGATCATGGATAGCGTTTCTGCCGACGACTCCGTGGCCATGATCCAACCGATGCTGGGCCAGGCGCAACGCTCCGTGAGCGAAGTGCAGGCATCGGCCATGGGCCGCATGATGATGAAATCTGCGCGGCCGGCCGGGGACGTCGCTCGCATCTTGGGGGCCTCACCCAGCAAGGATGGCTCGACGGGCGCTGAATCGGCAGACAAAGGCCGGCCATGAAGCCCACGATCGGCTGGATGCGCGTGTGGCTGGCCCTGATGGTGGTCGATCTGCACTCCGGGTTTTCAGACCTCCTCACGCGGATGTGGCTGGTGCGTCATCCTGCGAGCTTGGCCGCGCGGCTGAATTTTGCCGGTGACGGCAACATCGCCGTGATCGGCTTTTTCATCATCAGCGGCTACTTGGTTGCGCACGTCGTCGAGCGCAAGTACGACCCCGGCCGCCTCGACCACATGGTTCGCTTCGTGGTCTCGCGCTACATGCGGATCTTCCCGCTGTTCATCGCCTGTTTCGTGCTGTTCATCGTCGCAGCGCTTGCGCTGATTCACGGCGGGGTGTCACAGCCGCCCTGGCAGATCGCCTCCAACGCGCTGCTGCTGCCCATGGGGATCCAGGACCTCTTTGCCCGCGCGGCCTCGCCGCTGTACCGGCACATGACCCCGGACTTCTGGGGCGCGACCTGGACGCTGCCGCTGGACTTCCTGTTCTACCCGCTGGGCTTCCTGCTGATGCGTTCCAGGAGGCTGATCACGCTCCTGCTGGTCGCTCTCCTGGCGTTCCAGTGCTACGTGTGGTGGCGTTCGCCCATTCTGCCCCTGAACGCCTCGGGGCAATGGGTGCATCACGGAGCGAAGCTGACTTGGTGGAACCTCTGGTACTACACGACGGTCCCGGCGACGATGCTGCCGTTCCTGGCCGGCATGCAGGCCCGCCTGCTTCCAGTGTCGGCGCCGTTTCGGGGCTGGGTCGTTGTGCTGTGCACGCTGGCGATCTCGCTGCTGTGCTTCTTCCCCTATGGCGTGTCGCCCTTTGCCGCGGCAACGGCGGCGCTCGCACTGTTTTGCGTGCTGATCGTCGAGCTGGGCAAGAACGGGCAGGGCAAGCGCGAGGCGCTGCTGGGCAACTTCACCTACTCGCTGTACCTGGTGCACCAGTTCCTGGCGGTGGCCATCCTGAGCCTGCTGGGCGCGTACTGGATCGCGGTCGGCGTCGAAGGCAAGCTCTTCGAGCCCATGCGAAGACGCCTGGACGCGGCCATTCCGCGATACCTCGGGGGTCTGCAAGGGGTGCGCGTCCAACCGGCGGCGGCTTGGATCGCTGTCTGCGTGGGCATCTTCAGCGTGGGCTGGTTGCTGTGGCTGTACCAGATGCACGGATGGGCCGTGTCAGTTTGAACGGGTGGCCATGAACAACGGATGGTCGCGCGAGGCGGCCTCGCGGGAGAAGGAACGTGAGTGAATGCCATTGCCCGCTCGGGGCTGACGAATGCGACGACGAGTATGGGATTTTCCTGCCGCTTCGACCGGGCTGTTTGCGCCCGTGTCAACGCCGCCAGTACATTCCGCCGACCCGTGAGCAGCTTCCCGTGCTGGATGCGGTGTACCCGCGCAAGGAGAGCTTCGATGGAGAGGGATGACGGGGATCTGCTGCGGCGCCTGCGGGAGCAATCGCAGGCACGCTATCAGCAGCTTCAGCTGGCGTTTCGCTTCCTGTTGGCGGGCGCTTGCGGGTGCGTTGTGGCGCTGGGCTTGTCCAGTGTCTTCGGGGCCTCCCAGTCCGCGGCCTGGAAAGCCGGCCTGGTGGCCATGCTGGTCATTGCGACTCCGGTGCTGTCCGTGCTGATGGTGATGATGCGCAACGCGCGGGCAGCCAGCAGCCTGGGGGACGTCATGGCAGCCGGCTATCGCCAGGAGCGCGCTCGCTCGGCCGGGAGGGATCTGTGAGCGACAACATCGTGGATCTCGGGGCGTTTCGCGTCAGCCAGGTGCGCGAGCAGCCTTCGCCGGATCGGCGGGCTTGCACGCACAAGCACCTGCAGCTCGACGACCACGGGGACGTCGTGCGCTGCGTGGACTGCAACACGCAGGTTTCGGCCTACTGGGCGCTTCGCCACCTACTGGGCGAGATCGAGCGGTCACTCGCGTCCTTGCGCGCGCGGGAGGATGCGCTGGCGAAGGCCAAGGGGGAGAGCCTGCATCTGCTGGCCGCGCGCAAGCTGGACAAGGCCTGGCGAGAGGGCGGGCAGGTGCCGGCCTGCCCCCACTGCGGGGGCGGTATCTTCCCGGAAGATGTGCGTCGCATGGCCCATATCGACGCGGACATCGAGCGACGTCGTCGCGCGGTGATGGCTTCTTCGGGAGAGTGACGTGATTCCCATCGAACACGCCATTCGTGCCTACATGGCCAGGGTCCGCTGGCTCAAGCAGGTGTCGGAGTTCGCGCTGCTGGGATCCCTCTTCGGAATGCTCGCCTTGCCGATCTCCTGGATCGGGGGCCCAGCGGTGCGGCCGCTGGTCTACACGCTACTGGGGATCAACGTGATCGCGGGCTTGGCCATGATCTACGCCGCGGTGTTGCATTCGCGTCTGAGGCGTTCGCCCCTTTTCGTGCTGACGAAAATCAGCAGATCCCTTCACGATCGCAAGGATGAATGAGGGCTGACATCCTGTTAGGACTTAACATAGGCGTGTCTGGGCATCAGCCCAGCGTGTATCGAGGAACGTCGTTGACCGCAAAATCACCCACCATTGCGCCGAACCTGGCCGCCAAGCTGCGAGGCTTTGTCGATGGCCAGTTCGTGCGGTGCTCGCGCGCCGATTTCGAGCGGCTGGACGCGCTCGTGCCCGGAGTGCTTGCCCTGCGCAAGCGCGAGGACGTGGCCTGGAATGGCTACGTGCTGAGTGGGGCCGATGATCGAGCGAGCGAACTGGTCAAGGCGTTCTTGCAGAAGCACCGCATCGATCCCGAGCGCGTGCGCGCGGTTTCGGGCAAGTCGACGCTGGCCCGCCAGCTTGCCTACATTGAGCGCTCCGTGAGCCTTGGGCGCAAGAAGCTGGCGATGTATATCGAGCCGCAGGCGGCGAGCGACCTGGACTACCTGGCCGCGCAGCTTGGCGGCAAGAAGGTTGCGGTGGAAAAGTCCCTCGCCGAGATGGCTGCCCGGATGCGCCGCAAGGAGGCGCGGTGAGCGGCGTGGTCGATGACGTGAGTCGGGCGGCGTCCGCTCTGGCGGCGCGGGCCGCGGCAGACGCAGCGCAACGCCGGGCCTTCGAGCAGATGTTCTGCCTGCGCTACGGCGTTCTTCGTGCCAAACGCGGAGGCGGCGCGAAGGTCGCGCGGCCGGCGGGGGCCACCAGCTTTTCGGCCATCGCCGAGCGCTTCGGCGTGTCCAAGCAGTGGGCACATCGCGTGGTGCGCTCCATGCTCGAGGAGCGCGCGCATTTGCCCAAGCGAGGCTGGGTGATGACGGCGGCGTTGCGGGATCGACTGGAGGGCGGGCGCATGGGGGAGGCCGAAGCCGTCCTCGGGGGCTTGCGCGTGGACGACGCGCTGCGCTTTTACCAGGACGTCTTCGACATGGGGCAGGTGGAAAAGAGCACGGAGGAGCTGCGCCTGAGCAAGCAGCAGTTCGATTGCCTGGTCGACGTGGGATCTTTCCGGTTCGGACGCGGCCTGGTGGGCGCCCGCCTTGTGCTCGTCGATGGCCTGGTGACCAGCCAGGCCGCGCGGCAGGCGCACACCTCCAAGCAGAACGTGAGCAACACGAAGCGCAGGTTGTTGCGCTGGCATGAAAAGGTGCAGCAGGGCTATCCAGCGTAACGGCGAGCGCACCGAATCGAACCCGGCTTCTCAGCGATGAAAGCCGGGTTTTTTTCGTCTAGGCGGTTGACGGTAAATACTAAAGCGTTTATTCTGTCTACCTGACGATTCACTAGCATGGAGCATCGGTATGCCCGTCAACACAACATCCCCGAGCAAAGCGCAGATTCAGGAAATCCGCGCGGCCATCGACGAAGCGCTGGCCGCAGTGGCCACACGCTTTCGCATGGAAAGCATCAAGCTGGGCTCGATTCGCTATGACGCCAACGGCTTTTCGGCGCGTCTCGACGCGGTGTTCGAGGGCGGAGACACCCCGGAGATGGTGAATCTGCGCATGGGCGCGAGCCTCTTCGGGTTCAGGCCCGAGATCGCGGGCGCCGAAATCTCTTACAGCAGCGATCAGTACCGCGTCGTCGGCCTTCGGCGCACGAAGCTGATCCTCGTGAAGCAGCGCGACGGGCGCGAGTTCACGGCCGATGCCGTGTCGGTGGCTCGAAGCCTGCGCAAGCAAGGTTCCGATCTGGTGACCCCGGAGGATCCGACCGCGCTCGCCTTCGCCTCCTCGCGAGAAGAGCGTCGGATCGCTCGGGCCGAGGCGCGGGCCTCCTGATTGCGCGATCGCCTTCTCGTTCAGGAGCCTTTGATGGCCGATTCCCGATTCTTCGACGAGGAAAGCATCGCCGAGCACTTCCGGCAGCTGGCTGACGGCCAGTTGGCCGAGGTGCACTACGTCACGAACGCCCTCAAGGGCGAGGTGTTCTTCGATCTGCTGATCGAGGGGGTGCGCTTTCGCGGCCTGTGCACGGCATCCGGCCCGTCGATCGAGCGGATGTGGGACGCCTCGCATACCGTTTCGGTGCAGCTGGGGGTCGCGTCGATCTCCGAACTGCAGGGACGAGAGCCCATTCGGGGCCGCTCGCTGGTGGAGGGGCAGCCCTGGAGCATCTGCAAGTACCGCCACCAGCCGCGCATCAGCCTGGACGGATTGAGCCAGCGCGGGATCGCCCGGCTGGCGGTGGAGTTCGGCATGCCCATCAACGCTTTCGGGCGCGGGCGCCATATCGACGAAGCACAGGCATTTTATGCTTCGCCGGCCTTCCAGGCGCTCATGCGCTGGGCCGACCGGCACCCGCACATGGCCGCCCGCGCGTCCAACGAGGGGCACTACCTGCGCGGGTGGGCTTCGGTCTTGCTCGATCCGCCAAGCGGCGGCTCGGGTTCGGCGATGGTGGCGTGACGATCATGGCCGACCCCTTCCAGCACATGGCGAGCGTCCTGGTTCCGGCTCAAGCGGCGCCGGCCGGGCCGCCGATGCCGGCCAAGGGCACGCGCACGCAGCGCATCCGGGATTTGCTGCGCCAAGGCGTCCCGATGACGAGCCGTGACATCGCCGAGCGGCTGCATCTTCCGTCGCCCGGCGGAGCTGCGCTGGTGGCCGCCTTGCTCAAGAACGACTTGGCCAAGGCAAGAGTCGTTCGTCGAGGCGAGTTCTACGCCTGGTGCGCAACGCCCGAGGCGGATCTTCAGGCGCAACTCGCCGCGGCCGCCGCGCTGCTGCGACAGCACGGCTACATCGTGCAGCGGAGGCCGTCGTGAGCATCGAGCAGCTGATCCTCGACGGGATTCGCAAGGCCGGGGAGCAAGGGCTTTGCACCCAGGCCATCGTGCAGGCACACGCTTTTGGATACAACGCGGTGCAGGTGCAAAACGCGCTGCGCCGTCTGCGCAGGCAGCGCCGCATCGAGTACGTCGGAAGCCGATCTGCGGGGCATTGGCGCGTGCTGGTTCGCAGCGGTGTTTCACTGCAGCAGTGGCTTCAGCAGGGCCTTGTGAGCGGAGGTCGGACATGAGCAATCCGCGCCGTCACTGGACGGAGGCCCAGATCGATGCCTTGCGCCGCACCTACGCCGATCACTCCACGCAGGACATCGCCCGCGCGCTGGGCTTTCCGGTCGGCGCGGTGTATGGCAAGGCATCATCTCTCGGGCTGAAGAAGTCGGACGCCTTCATGGCCTCGGTGCTTTCGGGGCGCCGTCAGCGCGGGCACAACGACCCACGCATGACCGCCACGCAGTTCAAGAAGGGACAAACGCCCTGGAACAAGGGCACGCACTATCAGGCCGGCGGACGAAGCGCCGAGACCCAGTTCAAGCCGGGCGTTCACCCGCACACCTGGCAACCCGTGGGCACGTTGCGCCTGAACAAGGACGGCTACCTGCAGCGAAAGGTCTCCGACACCGGCTACTCGCCGCGCGACTGGCTCAGTGTGCATCGCCTGGTGTGGGAAGCCGCGCATGGGCCGGTGCCGCGCGGGCACATCGTCGTGTTCAAGGACGGACGCAAGACCAACGTGCTCGAGGAGATCACGGTCGAGCGCCTGGAGTGCATCACCCAGCGGGAAAACATGCTGCGCAACTCCATTCACACCCGGTTGACGCCGGAGGTGCGCAGGCTGGTGCACCTCAAGGGGTGCATCACTCGCCAAGTCAACCGTATTTCCCGAGGAGAGAGCTGATGAGCACGATGGACGACATGCGCGAGGAGCTGATGCAAACGCTTCGCGATCTGCGCAATCGAGATCGGCCCATGGAGGTCGATCGGGCACGCGCGGTGGCCCAGGTCGCCTCGGTGCTGGTCGACAGCGCTCGCGCCGAGGTGGATTACATCAAGGCCACGAAGGACGCTGATCTGCGCTCGTCCTTCATCAACCCGGCCATTCCCGGGCCCGAGAAGTCCTCCAGCGGCGGCAGCATCCAGCGCTCGCCCACGGGGCTCACGCACCGGCTGGGGGACTGATGAACGCCGTGGCTTCCAGCGCCGACGCTTTCGGCGCGACCGCCACCGTAGCCTGCCAGCGCTGGCGGCGCGGCCGCGAGAGCTACCGTCCAGCCGGCGAGGTCTTCGATCATCGCCGGGCCAGCGTGAGCGTCATCGACGCGGCCACGGCCAAGCTGTTCGTGCGCGACCACCACTACAGCGGCAGCTTCCCGGCCAGCCGCCTGAGCGTGGGGCTGTTCCGAAAGCGCTCCTTCCAGGCCGAGCAGCTGTGCGGCGTGGCCACCTTCTCGGTGCCCATGACCCAGTCGGTCATCCCGGCCTACTTCCCCGAGCTGCAGGCCAGCGACGGGGTCGAGCTCGGCCGTCTGGTCCTGCTCGACGAAGTGGAGGCCAACGGCGAGACCTGGATGCTTGCGCGGGCCTTTCGCGCGCTGCGCGAGGCGCTGCCCCAGGTGCGCGGCGTGGTGGCCTACTGCGACCCGCTTCCGCGGCACAACATCCGAGGCGAGATGGTCAAGCGCGGCCACATCGGCACGATCTACAAGGCGCACAACGCGGCCTACCGCGGGCGCTCGCGGGCCCGCACGCTGCTGATGCTGCCCAGCGGGAACGTCGCCAACGAGCGCTCGCTGTCCAAGGTGCGCAACGAGGAGCGCGGCGCAGCCGGCGTGGAACGCGATCTGCGTGCGCAGGGCGCACCTGGCCGCTTCTTCGCCGAATCGGGCCGGGAGTGGGTCGAGCGCCTGGTCGAAGAGGGGTTCCTGCGCCGCGTGGCGCACCCGGGCAACCACGCCTTCACCTGGGCGTTTGCCGACCACCGAGGAGGACGCCGCCATGGGCGCTGTTCCTGACAAAAGCGCCTTGGGCGCTTTCACGCACCGAACGATCGACGCGGCCGGCGCCCCGCCGGTTCAGACCCAGGCGGCCAGCAGCGTGTTCGATCTGACCGATGGGGCTGCCCGGCGACGCACCAAGGCGAATGCGCGCCGGGAGGTCGCCGAAGAGCAGGCCGAGCCGGCGGCGCCCGGCGGGCGGGACTTCCGCTGCGGGCTGTTCAGCAACGGCGAGCTGGTCCTGGAACTCGACGGCCAGAGCATGCGACTGCCGCGCGAGAGCACCCGTGCGCTCGTTCGCTATCTGGATCAGGTGGCCGGCGGCGCGCTCGAGCTTTCCTGAAGTGCTCTCGATGATCATCGAAAACGCAGCACAGGAAGACGTCAGCGACGAGTACCTGGAGCACTGCCGCGGCCTCATGCGCGAGTCCGGCTGGTACGTGCAGGCCTTCATGGGTCCGCCAGCGTTTTGCTACACGGTGGGCCTGGCCGGTGTAGGCATCGGCGCGACCACCGACACCGAGTTGCTGATCTGCGGCCTGGACGTGCGGGCCATGTTCGGATTGCTTCACGCGATTCACCGCAAGTGCGAAGAAGAGCGCTTGCGGGTGCGGGCGGGCATGCGCCTGGAGGGCTCGGAGCTGGCCAATGTGCCCCTGAAGTTGAGCCTGGTGAGCGCGCAGGACGCCTACAGCCACATGCCGCTGGCTCGGCGCCTGCTGGGACGCCAGCCTTGGGCCTTGCAGGTGCTGTGGCCCGATCCGAAAGGGGTTTTCCCGGATGAGCCGGGGTGCGAGGAGCCTTTCGCATCCCTCCAATCGCTCGCATTGCTGCGCACGCAGGGCGCACTGCAGTAGAAATCAGTTGACGTAAACACAGCGCGGCGTATTATCGGGTTGTCGTTTGTATTCACCCGGATAAGGCCGTGTCAGTTTTTTCCCCCGCTTCCTCGCCAGTCGACACCCGCCCGCACGCTGCGGGCTGGGTGCTGTACCTGCTCGAGTGCCGGGGCAACCGCCTGTACGCCGGGATCACGAACGACCTGGATCGTCGCCTGCACGCCCACCGCCAGGGCAAGGGGGCGCGTTTCACGCGCTCCTACCCGCCGCTGCGGGTGGTGGGCACGAAGTCCTTCCCCGATCGAGCCGCCGCCAGCCGTGCGGAGTGGGCGATCAAGCAACTTCCCCGCTGCCGCAAGGTGGCGTTCCTCCAGGAGTGAGGCCCGTCATGGGATACAGCAACCCTCTGTTCAATCTGCCAGCCGGCCGCGCGCTGCTGGCCCTGCCGAAGGAGCAGCGCGAGCCGCTGGAAAAGCTCTTTCGGGAACTGCGCGAGCAGGCCAACGAAGAGGCCGAGAACGCCTGGCGCCGCCGCAAGGGCCCGATGGCCGCCTACTGGCGCGCCGTTTCCACCTACGCGCGGCACGTTGCGCACGCGCTGTCGAAGACGGGCTCGGTCGATTCCGGCGCCGAGCAGACCGCCTGATGAGGCCCGCCATGACCGAAGCCTCCATCCAACGCTTCCCCCTGAACAGCACCGGCCGCGATTTCGTGGTCGGGGACATTCACGGCGCCTTCGACCTGGTCGAGCGCGGCATGCTGGCCGTGGGGTTCGACGCCTCGCGCGACCGCCTCTTCTGCGTGGGCGATCTGGTCGATCGCGGCCCCGCCTCGGAGCGCGCCCTGGAGTTCCTGGCGCGTCCCTATGTGCATGCGGTGCGCGGCAACCACGAGGACAACCTGCTGCAGATCCACGAGAACGGCGAGCCGCCGATCATGGCCTTGCAGTGGTACGCGCAGCGCTTCGGCGCGCAGTGGTGGCTCGATCGATCCCGCGAGGAGCGGCAGGCCCTGCTGCAGGCCTTCGCCAAGCTGCCCTTCGTCATCGAGGTGCAGACCCGTCGCGGGCTGGTCGGGATCGTCCACGCCGACGTGCCCGAAGGCATGGACTGGGCCACGTTTTGCGAGCGCATCGCCTGCGGCGACGAGGGCGTTCGAGCGGTGGCCACCGAAGGGCGTGATCGCATCCACTCCAACCGGGACGAAGGCGTGCGAGGGATCGGCCGGGTGTTCGTGGGCCACACCCCGCGCTGGGGCCGAGCGCGCTGCTACGGCAATGTCTATGCGGTCGACACCGGGGCTGTTTTCGCCGAAATCTACAACGACCACGATGGGCACCTGACGGTGGCCGATCTGGCGTTTTCGACGCAGGAAATCCTCGGCGCCCCGATCCCCGCCGGGCAGGTGCACACCCTGACCCGCACCCCCGAGGACGCTTCCAAGCCCTTCGGGCTCTACGTCCGGGAGGATGCGTGATGCCTACCGCCCGACAACTGCACCGGCTGGCCACGCGGCCGGCCGACTACCACCGCTTCCTGCTGACCGGGCGGCTGCCCGAGGGGGTCAAGCCGAACTCGCCCCTGCTCGATGTGCTTCGGCAGCTGGGCGGGCGAGACCTTGCTGCCATGCGCGGTTTCACCGTCGACGCGAGCCTGGGGTACGCCGGGTCGCGCCGCTTCGCCACCGCGGCGCAGGCGATGCACTGGCTGGCGCCATCGGACGAGGTCTTCGGTGCATTCCCGGCCGAAAGCTGGCGCATCAAGGGCTTTCGCACGCGCCTGAGCCTGGACGACGTGCTGGCGTGCTGCGCCTCCTACCCCGATCGGATGCTGCAGGACTATGCCCGCCTGCGCAGGAGCCAGCCGTGAAAGAGGTCAAGCGGCAGTATGCCTTCAACGGCCTGGCGGGATGCGTCATCCAGCACCGCAGCCGCCTCACCGGCCTGCTGGTGGGTGTGTACCACGCGGCCCAGGCCAACCTGGACGAGTCCGGCGGGCCATGGGTGACGGTCTGCGAGGAGCACTCCTGCTGCGTGAACCACGGCAACCTGACCCTCGCACGTCTGCACGCGGCCGATCCAGCCGGTTGGTGCGAAGTCTGCGGGGCCAAGGAAGACCGCGGCGAACTTCCGGTGAAGGCGGCATAGACCATGCACAAGATGCCTTTTCCCATCACCCCGGAATCGCTCGAGCGGCACGCCGCCGAGCTTCTGGACGCCGCAGCCCGGGGAACGCAGGTGTGCCCGCCCGATGGTCGGTGGCGCAGCGACGTGGAGGCGCGGCGCGAGGCGCGCGATGCCAAGGCCTGCGCCGCCTGGATGCGCGCGCATGGACAGCGCAGCGTGAGCTGCATCGGGCCATTCCATGCCCTCGACCTCCCGAAGAAGGCAGACCGGGTGCGCGTGCCGCGCGGCGTTCTGGTGCGGACGCACCACCCCTCACGCAAGGATGCCCAGGCGGCGCGCGATCAGATGGTCAAGGTCTTTGCCCTGGACCGGGGCTATGTGGACTGGACGAATGGAGAGCCGGCTGTCGTCAACGCCAAAGTGCGTTGGGCCGGTGAAGGACGGTATTTCCGATGGGCCGATTTCAACGAGGTCGAGGTGCTGGGATGAAAGAGATGACGCGAACCGATGTGCTTTGGAGCGCGGCCTTCGCCGCGGCGCTTGGCATCGCAACCGCGTTCGCCGGATTCACCGTGTACCTGGCGGCAACCGGCGACATGCGGCAGGCGGTGCCCTTCATGCTGATGGCCTTCCTGGCCGGCTTTGCGTCGACCGTGATGCAGGTGATCTGGAAGCCCGAGCGATTCGCTCAGCGCAGCCTGGTGGGGTTCTCGCTGGCTGGCGCATTCCTCCTGGCTGGGCTCGGGGCGTGCTTCCTGGCCTACGGAGGCTGGCAGGCTGCCTTGGCCGTGTGGGTTTGCGCCGCCTTGATGGTGTGGGCGATTGCGGCCGTCTACCGCATCGCGGTGGCCTCGTGAGAACGATCCTGAAGGAGATCATCGTGAGCAAGAAGCCCCTGGACTACACCGCGCTGGATGCGGCGATCGTGTCCAAGATCGGCCGCGTGGGCGGCACATCGGCGCTGCAGTTCCATGCCATCTTCTGCGACCCGGACGTGGGCCGCGCGTGCAAGGCGCTGGCCGCCGAGCACAACGGCGATCATCAGTCCAACGACATCGGCTACAAGGATGACTGGCGCTTCCTCGACAGCCGTCTGCAGGCGCTCAAGCGGGCAGGGCGCATTCGATTCTCCGGCCCGAGCAAGGGCTGGTTGCTCTGCGCCGCGCAGCCGGCGCAGGCGGCGTAGGAACGCCACCATGCGCGCCGATCCGAAGCGACTCGCGCTGGAGGTGCACCAGATCATCCGGGGGCACTACAAGCTGGTGACCTCGTGCATCGAGGCGGCCTATCTGTTCCAGCGCGCGGCGCTGAACCTCGGGGAGGATGTGCGGCGCAGCGTCGCGCAGGTGATGGCCTACTCTCCCTTGCTGGCCGAGGAAATCGCCAAGGGCAAGACCATGCAGGAGTGCTCCGATCTCGCGGGCAAACCCGGGTACTGGGCAGTGGCTGTGGGCTACCCTGAAAGTGCCTCGGATCGCTTCGGCGCGTCGGATCGCAGGCGCAACCGCTACGTCGGCCATGTCGTGTGCACCGTCGAGGATCGCGACCACATGCTGGTGATCGACCCCAGCGCAGACCAGATGAACAGGCCCTTGTACGGGCTGAAGATCGACGAGCCGGTGGTCTCGCGCGTTCCGCGCCTCACCCGCCATATTCTGCTGCGCAGCGACGACGGGGTAATGATCAGCTACGACCTGTTCCCGGACATGCCGTTGCCGCTGCCGCGCACCCAGGCCTGGCTGGACCGCCAGGCGAGGGTGCTTGCCGATCGGGTCCGCTCCACGGAGCGGCGCTCGATCCATCGCCTGGTGAGGTCGGCGTGATGCAGGTGCTTCGGCTGCGCACGGCCTCGGGGTTTCTTTCCCCGGAATGGTTCAACGCGGTGCGCCACGGCGCCCACCGCGGCACGGTGCTACCCAGCGGCCTGGTCGATCTGCGCGGCGTCGAGATGCGCCCGGAAGCCGGCGCGTTCGCGCCCGGCGAGGAAGTCGAGGTCTGGATCGATGGGGCGGGGTACTTCGCCGCGGCGCGCGTGCAGGACCTCGAGGCCGAGCGCGCGAGACAGCAAGCCGAGCGTGCGCGGCAAGAAGCGGAGAGTGCCGAGCGCAGGCGCCGCCATCTCGAGGAATCGCTGGCCTTCAATGCCCGCATCGCCCTGCCGGTGGCCTGGCGGCCGGCCATCAAGGACGTGCTCTCCGGCCTGTCCGAGCATTCCCGCGGCGACGGCTGCAGCAAGGCCACCGTCCTGCATATCTTGCTCTGGGAGCCCTTGCGCGTCGGGCGCCTGCAGCGCCGCGCGGGGGACTTCCTGTGCACCGCGGCCAGCGGCTCCAACGGCAAGGACTGGGCTGGGCGCAATGGGCAGCCCCAGCCCATAGGGCGCGTCACCTGCAAGGCCTGCCTGCGGCTGGCCGCCCGGTGGATGCGCGACGGCGACGAGTAGCGTTCAACCCCCACAAGGACACCCATGCAATTCAAGATCACCGGAACCACCATGCCCGTGCTCGAGCTCACGCTGGGCCAGGGCGAAGGCGTCATTGCCGAGAGCGGCGAGTTCTCCTGGATGGATGCCGATGTGCAAATGCGAACCACGACCGGGGGCGGCGGCAAGGGAGGCTTGCTGGGCGTGCTGGGCCGCATGCTCAGTGGCGGCACACTCTTTATGACCGAGTACAGCGCGCAGCGCGACGGCGCGCTGGTGGCCTTCGCCGCGCACGTGCCGGGCAGCATCATCAAGGTCGATGTGGCGTCCGGCGAGGAGTACCTGATCCACAAGCACGGCTTCGTCTGCGGCACTCGCGGGGTGAACTACAGCCTCGGCCTGCAGAAAAGCCTCGGCTCGGGGATCTTCGGAGGCGACGGCTTCCTGCTGCAGAAACTCTCCGGCCAGGGCGCGGCCTTCGTGGAGCTCGGCGGCGAGTGCGTCGAGCGTGACCTGGCCCCGGGCGAGACCATCCTGGTGCATCCCCACCACGTCGGCATGTTCCAGGCCAGCGTGGGCTTCGACATCACCTTCGTCAAGGGCATCAAGAACGCCGTCTTCGGCGGCGACGGCCTGTTCCAGTGCCGCCTCACCGGCCCGGGGCGAGTGTGGCTGCAGTCGATGACCGTCTCGCGCCTGGCGCACGCGATCTACCCCTACCTGCCGCAACCCCAAACCAAATGAGCGCCAGGCAAGCCATTCCCCGCTGGGCGCAAACGGCCTGGCTGGTCTTTGCCGACCGGGTCGGCGAAAAGCCCTTTCGACGCCAGCAGCTGGCCGACCATCTGAACCTGTCCAGGCGCCCGCGCGACTTCAACGAGGCGCTGCATCTGGCCGATGGCTTCCTTCGCGCCGCGGCCAAGAGGGGTGAGTTGGTCAAGGCCGGTCACGTTCACTGGGCGCTGCAGCGCAGGGCCGTGCGGCGCCTGGCCAGCGGCCGGGAAGTGCCTGCGCATCCGGGGGACTGCGAGCTGAAGGTGAGCACCCATGCGCCGGAGAAATACGTGCTGGTCGACCTGGAAACGGGCGAGGCCTGGGGCGGAGGCGCCCGCGGGTGGGAGCGGGCGACGCAGGCGGCGTGCAGGGAGGCAAAAGCGCTTTTGGAAGGCAGGGGAGGTGGCGGGCAGTGAGCACGACGCGGCTGACCAAGCATCAAAAGTCCCTGTTGTGGCACGCGGCGCTGAACGTGGATCCGGCCTGGGTGGCGCAGGGTGTCGAGGCGCTGGCCGGGCATCTGCGGGGGCGCTATTTGCGGCTGCCCGAGGGGGAGCCAAGCCTTCATCCCCTCGTTCGCGCTCTGGTGCGCAAGGGCATCATCGACCAGGTGAAGGTGAGCGCGCGTGGGCCGATGTTCGTGACGCTCACCCCCAAGGGCGCCGCCGCATTGCACAAGCAATGGGTCGATCGCAAGCAGCGCGACCATGCGCGCATGCGGGTGCTCGATGGACAAGAGGCCAGGGCGCGGCTGGTCCGCGCTGTGCGGCGAGCCTATGGATTGTTCCGCGATGGGAAGGGCAGGCTTCCCGGAGTCCCCGACCGCTGGATCAAACAAGCTCACCGAGCGCTGTACTTCGCGGCCGATCGAGAGAGCGAGTCGACCTACGAGCGCCTGCTGGATGCGGCGCATGGCATCCTCATAGATCATGTGTTCGTCCACTCAAGCGAGACGGAGAACGCTTGGCTGCACGATCTGCGCAGGCTGTACGTCAACCGATTGGGGCTTCGTTTCGTCGACCATGAGGGTGTCGGCGATTGACGCCCGGCAGGTACGGAAATCCTCGCCTGAGCATTGACGCTCGCAGCGTTAAGTCTTAACATGGGGTCATGCTTCACCTTCGTCCCCGCTTGACGCCATGACCACCCGAGTCCTCTTTCTCTGCAGCGCGAACCGGCACCGCTCGCCCACGGCAGCGAGGCTGTTCGCGGCTGTGCCGGGACTGGACTGCTACAGCGCCGGGACGTGCGCTGACGACTCGCCGCAGGGCGGGCGCCAGGTCGTGCAGACGGATGTGGAGCGCGCCGACCTCGTGTTCGTCATGGAGCCCCGCCATCGAGACCAGCTGTTGCGCCGCTTCGGCAAGCGCCACGCGGCCAAGATCGTGCAGCTGGGCATCGAGGACATCTACGAATTCGGCTCCCCCGATCTGGTCGAGGAGTTGCTGCGGCGCGTGCCCCAGCACCTTCCCCTTCCGGTGGACACCTGCGCGCTGCGCCGGGCCTTCCCCGCCCGGCTGGCCGCAACCTTCTGGTGAGCACGATGGCAACCCTGGACATCCGCGAACACACCTCGGTCCACTACGCGCCGAGGACGTACCACAACGCCCATGTGGCCGATCTCACGGCGGCGTTCGCCGTCGACTTCACCACGGCCGGTGAGCGCCTGACGCACAAGGCCGCCGCCGGCAAGTACGTGGCGATCGACATCGTGCGGCTGCAGCCCAAGGAGGCCGCCCAACTCGTGGTCCTGGAGGCGTTGCGTCTGGGCGCGCATGTGCTCAACGTCGCGGGCAACGGCATCTACCCCCTGCAAGCGCGCGGCTGGACGCAAGAGCGCATCAACGCCTACGTGGCTGACACGCTCGCCGCGGCGCACGACGCGCTGCGCTCGAGCGGCGACCGCGAGGCGGGCCTGACGCGCATCGTCAGCGGCGGGCAGACCGGGGTCGATCTGGCCGGTCTGGTCGCTGCGCACCGCCTGGGGATCGACGCCGTGGCCACACTGCCCAAGGGCTTCGTGCAGCGCGGGGCGGACATGGTCGACCGGCCGCACACCCGCGAGGCGATCCAAGCCCAGATTCTCGACTTCAGCGCGCGGCTGTCGCCGGCTTGCGCTACCACCTTGTAAGGCAACCCCATGAACTCCAACGACATCCACGCGCTGATCGAGCGCATCGCCTCGACCAGCAGCAAGAACGACAAGGTGGCCGCGCTGGCCGAGCATCGGGACGACGCCGAGCTGCGCCGCGTGCTGACCTACGCGCTGCTGCCCGGGCGCACCTACGGGATGGCGGCCCGCCCTGACGCCAGCGGCGCCGATGCGAGCGCCATCGACCTGGACGCGCCGCGTTGCGCGTTCGATGCGCAGACCTGGGACATCCTCGACGCGCTGGCCGAGCGCAAGCTGACGGGCCATGCGGCGCGCAACAGCGTTGCGCTGGAGATGCAGCGGCTCAGCGAGGAGTCGGCCGAGCTGCTGTGGCGCATCATCGTCACCGACCTCCGGGCGGGCTTTTCCTCCTCGACGGTCAACAAGGCCATCCCCGGGCTGATCCCCGATCCGGCCTACATGCGCTGCTCGCTGCCCAAGAGCTCGAACCTGGCGAAATTCCCATGGGAGCGAGGCGTCTTCTCGCAAAAGAAGGCCAACGGGATGTTCGCCAACCTGGACGTCTTCGCGGACGAAAGTGTGTCGCTGCACCTGCGCGAAGGCAACAAGCTCCCGATGGAGGCGTTCGACGACCTGGCGCAGACTGCGCAAATGCTCCTGGAGCCGGGTTTCCAGCATCACGGCGAGCTGCTGGTCGTGGAGAACGGGCGCATCCTGCCGCGGCAGATCGGCAACGGCATCCTCACGAGCGTCGCCAAGGGCGGCTCCTTCGGGCCGGGCCAATCCCCGCTGTACGAGGTCTGGGATCGCATTCCGCTCTCAGCTGCCAAGCCCAAGGGCCGGCACGCCGAGACCTACAAGGAGCGCATGGCGGCGCTGCGCGCCCTGTTCGAGTCCGGCACAGCCCACATGCGCCTGATCGACACCCGCATCGTCTACTCGATGCAGGAGGCCATCGAGCATTGCGTGCAAGTGATGGCCGAGGGCGAGGAAGGCACCATCGTCAAGAGCCCGGACCTTCGCTGGCTGGACGGCACTTCCAAGGACGCGGTCAAGCTCAAGGTCGAAGCCTGCTGCGATCTGCGCGTCAAGGGCATCCTGACCGGCCGGCCCGGCACGAAGGTCGAGGGCCGCCCCACGGCGCTGAACATGGAGACAGCCTGCGCGAAGCTGCGCGTGGACGTGACGGTGAAAAACGAGAAGCTGCGCGCCGCCATCGAGGCCAACCCCGGGGACTACATGGAGCGCATCTTCCCGGTGCTGTTCAACGAGATCACCTGCCCGTCTGCGAGCAACGATCTGCACAGCCTGTACCTGCCGCGGCTGGCCGAGGACACCTATCGGATCGACAAGAACGAGCCTGATGACCTGGCGCGGGTCTTCGAGCAGTTCGAGGAAGCCAAGTCGATGAAGGCGCTGATGGCGGCCTGAATCTGAACCTGAATCTCAACCTGATCGCCGCCACACCCAACCCAACTCGAGGACTACGCCATGAGTGCCCTGCCCGACGACATCTCCACCCCCGACGAACTCGGCGAAGCCTACAAGGAGCTGCGCTGGGTCCTGGCCACGCTGCAGAGCGATCTGGGCGGCGGCCACTTCGCCCGCAGCGTGACGCTGCGCGCGGTGCGCGAGGCCTTCTCCGCCGTGCGCGAGCGCGGCAGCCGGGATTTCATCCCCTTCACCGAATGCTTTTCCTGCACGTCCTTCGAGATGCGCGCGGCCACCCAGCATCTGCAACAGATCTTCCGGTTGCGCGAGGAGCCGGTCACGCATGAGGCCGCCGTCATCACCCAGTCCGGCAAGCGCGAAGCCGGCGCAGGCCGGCCGGCATCCCCGGGCCGCCTGGTGCTGCGAGGGGCCACCCTGTACTTCAAGACCGCGCAAGCCGGCGTGCAGCTTGCGCACATGCACGACATCTATGCGCGGCATGGCATGCCAAGCCCCGATCCGGCCGGGCGCTCGAAGTGGGAGGTGGACTGGTACGACGAGGTGAAGGTGTTCACGGAGTCCTTCTGTGGAACCGCCCCGAAGATCACCGTGAGCTACACCAAGAACCGCGAGACGGCCATGAAGAGCCTGCTGCGCGGGGTGCGCGAGTACCTGGCCGTGGACTTGCAGCCAGTGCAAGGCTGAAAGGGGCCGCTCGTGCAACGCCACCCGCCCGAGACGGCCTTGCCGATCGTGCCCGAATCGAAGTTCGGCACCGATCATTGGTCGACGCTCCTGCACATCGCGCATGTGTGCTGCGATGGAGGCGGCCAGGCGCAGCTCGACCCGGCCGTGATGCGCTGCAATGCCGCCCGCCACCCGGCCTTCGCGAAGCCGGATCAGATTCCGTGGAAGCCGGACTTCGGCACGAAGCTCCAGGGCCACCTGCTGGCGCTTCGCAGGCGCGACCCCGATCGCCCGCGGCGCCTGGGTCTGCACCTCGTCGAGCACGACGCCTGGGACTGCGTGAGCGACCTGGCGCAAGCCGGTTTTCTGGACATCCTCTGCTGGCCTGATCGCCATGTGCGCCTGACCGCCAAGGGGCTGTCGGCGATGAAGCAGATGATGGCCGCAGGCGTGGGCATCCAACATCTCGCGTGGTTCGAGTACAAGCCGGAAGCGCAGCCATGACATTCAAGAGAAGGCGCGAGCGCCACAAGATCGAGAGCTTCACAAGCCATCGCAAAATCGCGGCGTTTCGTCAACACCGAAACGTCGGAGAACACGATTACCGAATGGCATTCGACGTTCTGCACAGCTTCAGCCTCAACGCCATCATCGTCTACATGGCAATGCTCAAGCTCTACGGCCCTGGCTTGAGAAACTGGACGCTTGTCAACGGAGCGGACATCCTGGAAATCGCCAAAATAGCCAAGTCAACCGCAAGCCACGCACTCACGGAACTCGTCGAGTACGGAATCTTCGAGAGGAAATCGGCCAAAGGAGCCAACCGGGGCTCCGGTGGATGGATGCTCTATCGGCTGTGCAACCAAGAAAGCCTGCAAGCATTCGACTTCCGGCCGATCATCGAACAAGTCACGCAATGGCAAGCCATGATCGAAGAACTCGAAGCCAAGGTGTTCGCCGAATCCGATGCACAACACCAGACGCAGGAAATGGCATGAACGCCGAGCACCACTCCATCTCGCTGGCCGAAGCCGGCCTGCGTGACACCCTGATTCTCATGGCCTGCGGCGGCAAGAAGGCCGAGACTGCCGGCCAACCCGTGCCCCTGGTCGAGCTCTACCAAGGGCCCATGTGGAGCACGCTTCGCAAGCGCCTGGGCGGCGCCGAGCAGTTGCGCAGCAGCGGCGCGCATGTGGTGGTGCTGTCCGGCGGGCTGGGCGTGATCCCTGCGCTGTGGCTGGCCGCACCCTACGAGGTGCGCCTGACGCGCGAGCGCGCGGACGCCCTGATGGCGGTCGGCATTCAGGGCAAGGACTGGCGTGGCACGACGGTTCTGAGCAGCTTGTTCCCGCGCGATCGAGATCCTGCCGCCCGCCCGTGGCGCGCAGTGATCGCAGCCGGCGGCAGCGACTACCGGCGCGTGTTCCTGCGCTGGGCCGAAGAGCTGCGGAGCATGCACTATCTCTGCGCCGACGCCCCGGTGTATGCCACGACAGGCGGCATCGGCGAGCAGCGATCGCAGCTCGGGCAGTGGATCGATCAACTCGTGGGCAAGGACGCCTGATGGCCTGGCTGCTGCTGATCCTTGTGGTCTGCTCGGGCGGCTTCTGGCTGGCCGATCGCGTGCGCTTCGCCCCGCGCCGCCGCGCGTCTGCTGCGGCCGCGGTATCGGACATGCGAGCACAACGCGAGGCGCTGGCCCTTCAGGGTGGCGTGCTTGATGCCTCGTTGAGCGACGCCAGCATCGCCACCGCGCGGGAGCGGGCGCTGCAGCAGCCCTGGTGGCTGGAGTGGACGGCCGGGATGTTTCCGTTCCTGCTGCTGGTGTTCGCCCTGCGGGCCTTCGTGGCCGAGCCCTTCAAGATCCCATCGGGTTCGATGGAGCCAACGCTGGTGCCGGGCGACCTGATCCTGGTGAACCGATTCGTCTACGGGCTGCGCATGCCGCTGAGCCACGCCCGCTTGACCGCAGGGGCCGCGCCGCGGCGCGGCGACGTGATCGTGTTTCGCCTGCCCACGAACCCCTCGATCGACTACATCAAGCGCATCGTGGGCGTGCCCGGGGATACCGTCTCCTACGAGGACAAGCATCTGGTGATCGACGGCCGTCCGGTGGCCGAGAAGGCCGACGCAACATGGTTCGATCCGTCTTCCCTGCAGACCGACGACGTGTTCGCCGAAGACCTGACCGGCGTCGAGCATCGCATCCTGATCAACCCCCAGGCGCCGCCCAAGCTCGTGCGCGCGCCCGACGACTTCCCACACCGCAAGGCCTGCCGCTACGACGCGCAGGGCTTCGTCTGCACGGTGCCGCCGGGCATGTACTTCGTCATGGGCGACAACCGGGACAACTCGCTGGACTCGCGCTACTGGGGGTTCGTGCCCCGGCGCAACATCATCGGCAAGGCCTTCTTCGTCTGGATGAACTTCGGCAACTGGAAGGACATCGGGCCGATCCATTGACGGGTGCTGTAGGATTGGTCTCAGGCGGATGCCGGTCTGCCTGCCGCTCACACTGGCGAACCCCGAGAACCGGCTTTTGCTGCAACCGGATGGCCATGTGATCAGCCCCTGCGCCGTCGAACGAGTGAGCCTTTCGACATCGCGCGCATCGGGAGTTCACATGCAGCAAGACTTTCTCCGCGCGGCAATGGATGCCGGCGTTTCGATTACCGGGCATCTTGATTGGATGGCTCGGCCCCATGAGTTTGCGCAATCCGTTCTGGATCGCGCCAAGCGCCTCGCGCAACTCACCAAGAAATCCCACCCAGGACCCAGACTGGCCGAGAGGCAGGAGGCTGTCGCTCGGGCTTGTGGCATGCCCAACTGGCATGCGCTGCACACCGCCACGCAGCGTATCGTCGACGAATTCCAGAACGGCGTCAGCTATGACGTGACGGTGGATCAACGATGTGCTCGGTTGCTCGAGCTCAAGAGCGCCTTTGTCTTGCTCGCTGGGCCTCAAAGGGGCCTCCCGCCACATGCTCGGCTCAAGGAGGTGCTGGAGAAATTCGCGGGCCGCTTGGCCGAGCACGCGGGGATCTCGGTGCAAGAGGCGCTTGCGTTGCAGGCCCAACGATTCGGTAGCGAGTCCTGGGAGGCGTTGTGTGGGAGAGTGCCCGAAGACCAGGATGACGACCTCTACACGTTCCAGATTTGGAAGGAGGACGGCGAACTCAAGGGGCGGTTTATGTGGTCGGCGTTGTGCAGCTCGATGGTCGACCGGCAGGACGCAGTCTTTCAGGGCTACGAGTATCAGCCCAAGTCATCGCGCAAGAAGGCGCGCGCTCGGGTGGAAGCCATGTTGTCCAAGCGGCCTGATTTTCTGGAAGGTTGGCTTGCGCTGGGAACAATGCGCGATCTGGACGAGGAGCCGGTCGAACGGGCGATAGAAGCCTACAAGACAGGCATCGAAAAAGCCGAAGCCTTGATCCCGACCGGGTTCGAGGGGCGCATCGAGTGGCATGAAATCTACAACCGCTTCTATCTGCGCTTGCTGCATCGCCTGATGTTGGCGTACTGCGCAGAATCAGGCAATCTGTCAACGATTCTCGACCTAGTGCACAAGCAGATCCGCTGCGATCCGAGCGACACGATGGACATGGGGGCTTGGCTGCCAACCGTGTTGCTGGCACAGCGTCATGCGAGCGAGGCGCTGCAGGCCCTCGACACCGTGCGCGACTCCCTCAGAAAGAGCGACTTCGAGATAAAGGACGAGGCGCCCACTGTCTGGGCCATACGGGCCCTGGTGTATTTCGCGCTGGGCCGGCCCGAAGATGCAGCGAACTATGGGCTGAAGGCTCTTTTCGCGATCCCGGCAATACGCGCCCTGACCGCCAGGTGCGCGGGCAAGCCGGATCTTTGGCAAGAGTCGTTGGAAGTGAGTCGCTTGGTCAACTTCGACATGCAGGCGCTCTTCGACAAAATGCGGCTGGTCGCGATGCACTACGAACTGCCCATCACCTACTTGTTTGCACTCTTCTTGCGCCCGGGAGTGATCCGGGCCGAAGCCCAACTGCAGCGGGCCTATCTCTTGGCGAAGGATAGTCGCGACTACGAAGCGTATCGGCGATGGGAGCAGGAGTGTGACGATGTTGCGGCCACGCACAGCGCGTTGACGCGATGAAAAGTTAAGTATTAACATGGCTCCATGCTCCGGCACGATCGCCGGGGCTTTCAGGAGGCCGCCATGCCCAACCCCGCCGATCTGCACGAGCACATCACCACCGTCGTCGACTTCGCCGCCCGCTCCTCGAAGGAGTACGAGGCGACGAAGGAATGGACGGTCCTGCCCAGCAACTCCTGCATGACCGTGCGGGTGCCCGTGGCGCTGCTGCACCGCATCCGCGAACTCGGCGAGGCGCTGCAGCGCGAGGGTGTGGCGGCCGCCTGAGAACATGCCCGCGCATGCCCTTCCTTTTCTGGGCGGAAATGAGGGAAGCCTGAAGCCATGCCGGTGCTGAGCCGCGAAACCGTCTTCGTCTTCGGATCCAACCGCAAGGGGATTCACGGCGGGGGCGCCGCGCTGCACGCGGCGCGCTGGTGCGGCGCGCTGCGAGGGCAGGGCGAAGGGCTCATGCGCGATGCCAACACGGGCCTTTCCTGCTACGCGCTGCCGACCAAGTGGGCGCCCGATCGCACGCTCGAGCTCGAGCTGGTGGCCGAGGCGGTCTTTCGCTTCAAGGCCTTCGCGCGCGAGCACCCCGAGCTGAGCTTCCAGGTGACGCGCGTGGGCTGCGGCCTGGCCGGCTTCACCGACGAGCAGATCGCGCCGCTCTTTGCCAACGCGCCCGAAAACTGCCTGCTGCCCGGGCGCTGGCTGCGCATGGCCGACGAGGGCGTGGCCCGGGTCATCGTGGCCGGCAGCCGCACATTCAACCAGCGCGAGGAAGTCTTCGCCAAGCTCGCGCAGATCACGAGCAAGATCCACAGCAAGAGCGGCTTCGAGATCGTCTCCAGCACGGCGCCCGGGGCCGACACGCACGCCATCGCCTGGGCGCGGCATGCCGGATTCGCGGGCTCGGTGGCCGAGATCCCGGCCGACTGGGATCTGTACGGACGCCAGGCGGGCACGATCCGCAACGGGCAGCTGTGCTGGTACGCCACCCACCTGGTCGCCTTCTCGGACGGACGCGACCCGCTCACGCAAGACCTGATCGAGCGAGCCCGGCGTGAGGAGCTGTCGGTGCGCGTCCTGCCTGTGCGCGCCCCCTGAAGCCCGCGGCCCGGGTCGATTTCGGCCGGGCAGTCATCTCCTGAACTCTGCCATTGCCCGCGCGGCGAGACGCTGATTCGCGGCCCACCGGCCCCGGAAAAGCGCTTTTGCGGGCGTTCACCAGGAGATTTGACATGGGAGCCACCGTGTTCACCGCCCAGGCGGTCGAGGTCATCCAGACCCCGACGGGCCCGGGTTTCATCCTCTTCGAGGAGACCTACGAGAAAAACGTGCACCCGCACGACCCGAGCTGGGATTGCGTGGGTCTGGGACGTCGTGAGGACGTCCTGAACATCATCTTTCGCCACGCCCACGTCTGCGAAGGCGGCCTGCTGAAGGGCCGCGGGGGCGACATCACCCCCGAAGGCTACGTGGGCCGCTGGCAGAAGGCACTGCAGAAGGCCTACGCGATCGAGGCGCGCGAGGTGCGGATCAGCATCAAGGATCGCTCCTCCTCGATCGAAGAAGAACGTGCGCGCATCACCGACATCGAGGACTGCCCGCTGTCGCTGCAGCAGCGTGCTGCCTGGAACGCCGGGCTTTCGCTGAAGCTCGACCTGGCGCAAGACTTCGATGCGCTGGCCTGGCTGTGCCGCACCGGCCTCATGCGTGCCCGCAAGATCCGGGGGCTCCGCCCCTGCGATTGGATTCCCAGCGTCGACATGCTCGACCAGGTGTTCGCCCAGCGCTCCGGCAAGGAGCCGCCCATGGTGCTGCCGCGCCTGGTGCGCCTGTTCGATCGCCAGGAAGGCCTGTTCGAGATCAACGACCAAGGCGAGTTGATCAAGCGTGGCTGGTCGTACTCCTTCGTGGGCTCCTTCGTGGCCCGCTACGCCCAGACCGAGCTCGCCGAGCCTGGCTGGTTCGCGCGGCGCTTCAAGGCCATGCGAGCTGCGGCCCGCTCGGCGCCGATCCTGGACTGGAAAGGGGTTCTGCTGCGCCCCTTCGCACCCGAAGGCTCGAGCCAGTACCAGCTCGAGGACGCGCAGCGCCTTCAGGCCCAGTACCCCAACGGCGTCTTGCTGTCGGAGGTGCAGGGCTCGAGCGACCAGTACCACCTGAGCGATGCCCCGGGCTTTCGCTCGCCGGCCTCGCTGGTGAGCCTGTACGAGCAGGCTTCGATGCTCCAAGCCGCCTGATCTCAGCCCAAGGCTGGACCTCACCGCCCTCGCGCAGCACAGCTGCCGGGGGCTTTTTTCTTGAGCCCCGGGCGGCCGGGAGATTTCGGCCCAACCGGCATATCCATGGCACTACGCCAAGAAAGGGCGTCCTTGCGCGCTCAGATCCCTGAGTGTGCGTCCAACAGGAGAAGATGATGCAAACGAACTTTCGTCCGATGTTTGCCCTGCGGCTTGCCCTCGTGCGGGCCCAGGAGCGCCGCTTCACGCGGCTGATTCACAAGTACAACCGAGAAGTCGTCCCGCCGCTGTGGAAGCGGGTGCTGATGAATCTGGGGCTCTGAGCCTCAAAGCGTGCGGGCCTCGCCCCACGCATCCACACGCCGCTCCTGCGCCCTCCCGGGCCTTGAGCGGTTTTTCTTTGCGCGCTGCACAGGCTTGCGCCGCGGTTGCCGGCCCGCGGGGAGGTCGCGCCGCGAGATTTCCTCCCGATCTGCATTCCCTGCTCACTTGGAGTTCGCAGTTTTCATGTCCGGTCCAATTGGCTGGCGATGCGTGCTCCGCGAAATCGGAGGTAGACAAAAATGATGCTCGCTGTTCTTTTCCTCGCCATCGGGATTTTGATGATGGCTCCGGCAATTTTTGCTGTTGTCGGAATGGTTTTTGACAAGGTGTTCGGTCTCGTGACCGATGCCAAGACCAACCGCGTCGTGATGGATATTCTGGTTGCGCTCGCTTTTGCGACCAGCGATGTCCTTGGGTTCTTCGGAGTCCACGATGTCAGCAAGGGTTGGAAGATTGCTGTGTTCGTCTTCTTTATTGCCCTCGCTTTCGGTGCCGCGCGTTATGGCGGCAAGGGAAGCGATGGCGGTGATGATGACTAAATCGCGATGAGCCGGCTTGACATTCGTCGAGTCGGTGTTCATCATAGGGAGAACTGCCCAACGATGTGTTGGGCTCCAATAAGAAGGAGTTGGCCGTGAACACAATGGCCTACGACCTCTTCGCGACGTTGAGCATTTGCTTCGGCCTCATGGTCGGAGCATCGCTCTGGAAGGCGCAGAAGAGCGCGATCAAGCGTGATGTATCCCGGGTGCTTCACCTGGGACGTCGCCCGTAATCCCCCACAGCAGACCTCAAGCCCTGAGCGCACCGATTCGTCGGTGCCTCGGGGTTTTTTCTTTTCCGGCGTTCCCCTTTCATGGTGGTGTGCTCCATCTTTTCAGGAATCGGAACCCCGCCATGATCCCTCTGCGTCCCCCCCTGCAGCTCGCGCTGCTGGCCTGCGGCCTGGCCGCGGCCCCGGCGGCCTTCGCCCAGGTCGTCAGCATCACCCGCTCTCCGGCCACCGTGCATTTCGATGCGCGAGCTCAGGCCCGTGTGCAGCCCGACACGCTGCAGGCCGACTTCTCGGCGCAAAAGAGCGGCGCCGACGTCGCCACCCTGAATGACCAGGTCTCCTCGCTGATCGATTCGGCCGAGAAGACCGCGCGCGCCGCCGGGGTGAGCGTGCACACCACGGGCTTTACCACCTACCCGCACTACACGAACGACCACGGCTCGATGCACGTCGACGGCTGGACGGTGCACGCCGGGCTGCAGATCGAAAGCACCGACGCCAAGAAGCTCTCGCAGGCGGCCACCCGCCTGGGCAAGACGCTGCAGATAGACGGCATCGGCGCGCGGATCTCGGCCAAGCAGCGTGAGCGCGTCGAGAATGCCTTGACCCAGCAGGCCATCGCCGAGTTCCAGGCCAAGGCCGGGGCGATCGCCAAGGCCTTCGGCTCGCCGAGCTACACGCTGGGGGCCATCACCATCAGCGACGGCAACACGCCCTGGCAGCCGCGCCCGGTGATCTTCGCCGCGATGGCGCAGGAGCGCGCGGCCGCGCCGGTTCCTGTTGCCCCGGGCAAGCAGCGGGTGTGGGTGGACGTGTCCGGCTCGGTGCAGCTCGACCACTGAAGCGTGGGAATCGGAATCGGAGCCGGCCATGCGCGATTCGCACGCGAGGAAGCATGATGTCGCCTGGGCGGTGGCCGTGGCAGGAGCCGCCGGCCTGCTGTGGTGGGCGATCAGCGCGCAGATCGGGTCCAGCGCCTTGGCTGGGCCATCCGTTGCAGCCCAGGCCGCCTCGGCGGCCACGCACTGGCGCGACGGCAGCCTGGCGGTGCGCGTTGTCACCGACCCCGGCACGGGATGCCAATACCTGGCGTTCTGGGATGCCAACCGCGGCGCGATCGCCGTGGTGCCACGCAGGCGCCCGGTGGGCTATTCGGCCAGGCCGGTCTGCCGGTAGTGAAAAAACGGCCACGACACCCGAGAAGGTGTGCGTGGCCAGTGGGGTCTCAAGCGCGATGCTCGATGGCTCGGGCTGCCAGGAGGCAGCTTTCGCCGGTCATATAGCCCACCCACGCCGCGGCAGCGGCGAAGGACTCGAAGGCAGCCACCGGGCGGCCATCGCGCACGACTTCATGCGTGAGCTGCACGCGCTCACTCTTCACAGCCTCGGGCAGAGACTGGATCGACAGTTCCGGCACCCGGTACTTCGGATGCCGGTATAGCTCGACGCCGGTTTCCCAGTTGAGGATCCGCACGACGTTGCGATCGGAGATCGCGCCGCCACCGCGCTGGCCCGGGGCCAGGATGAGCGGAACCTTCATCGGCCCCATCGAGCGTGCGATGGTGCCGACGACGTCGTGCTCTTCCATCCAGTCGTGCCCGGTGTCACGATCGCCGTAGAACAGCCGCAGCGTGCTGCCGTTGCGACGCGCGTGCTCGAGCACCATCTGCACCTTGCGATCAGTGTCCATGTCGAACCACGTGCCCAGATCCGGGCGGCCGGCGATCTTGGCGAACTCGCTGCGGTACTGGTCGTACTGCTCGAGCGTTCCGACCTTGGCCGGGTCGACGAGTTGATCCGACAGCCACAGCGACTGATCGGCGTGAACGATGCCGACTTTCATCGCCAGTCGGGAAAGCTGGCGAAACACCCAGTCGAAGCCGCAGGTGCTCACCCCGGCTTCGGTTTGGACGATGAAAAGCTGCCTTTCCTTGTCTGCGACAACGGTTTCCATGATGGGATTCCCTCGGTAAACGCCTTGCCAGGGCGAGAGAGGCCGAAATGTGGCCTAGCCCCAAGGGAATGCGAACTGCCGGGAAATCCGGCGCTACAGCATGAAATACAGGGAGTTGCGTCTATGACATTCGACGATTGCCTATTTCCCTCGGTACGATGGGAGCATCGCAACCGCTTCTTTTCCCAAAAACCATGAAGTTCCATCCCCGCTTTCTGCTGGCTCCGGCCGCCTTGTCATTGACCCTGGTGCTGGGCGCCTGCGCCTCGGTCGCTCCGGCCTATCAGGCCTCCAAGGCCAACCAGGCCGCGCTGGCCAACATCCACGGTGCGCAGGTGGCCGTGGGCGCCTTCACGCAGCCGGCCGACATCTCGACCACCTGCCGTGACAAGGGCCCGGTGGAGCCGCCCAACAAGCTGAGCTTTGCCAGCTACGTGCAAGGCGCGCTCAGTGACGAGCTCAAGGCCGCGGGCAAGCTCGACCCCAGCTCGGGCGTGACCCTGACCGGGCAGCTCACCAAGGTCGACTTCTCCTCGACGCACAACCTGGTGGAGGGCTACTGGGACCTGAACCTGGCGCTGCACTCGAGCAATGGTCGCAGCCTGTCGGTGGCCGAGCACTACGACTTCGGCACCAACCTGATCGACATGGTCGCCTGCCAGGATTCGGCCAACGCGCTGCCCAAGGCGGTCGACGCGCTGATCCACAAGGCGGTGAGCAGCCCGGACTTCCCGGCCCTGCTGATGAAGAACTGAGCCCGGCGGGCAACGAGGAGAGCAGCATGCGAATCGGCCTTGTGCTGGCGAAAGTGGTCGTGCTTCTGGTTGCTGTGGAGGCGGCCAGCGCCATCATCGAGGGCAACCAGTTCGCCTCGCAGCTGAATGCGCTCAACGGCACCGACCTGGGCTCACCCCAGCTGCGCCTGGAAAACGTGCAGGTACACCGCGGGCTGTTCTCCTCCTCGGCCACGGCCGACATCGAAGTGCTCGGCATCCAGCCGATTTCGGTGCCGCTGGTGCTGCAGGCAAGCCAAGGGCTGCGCCCGAATGGCTCGGCGCTGCGGGTGGGCGTCACGCTGGGCGCGATCCCTGATCCGCAGGTGCAGGCGCTTCTGGCCAAGCTGCACGACCCCGAGCCGATGCGCGCGCAGCTCGACTACGGCCTGACCGGCAAGCTCAAGGTGGTGACGATCTCGATGGCGCCCGTGCATGCGGTCCTCGACGCCCAAGGAACCCGGATCGACTGGCCGGGCGCCCAAGGGGTGATCCACCCCAACGGCTACTTCGACAAGGGCGGGACGGCCGACGGCTCCATGCACTGGTCTGCTGTGCAGGTGGCCTTGCCCAAGCCGATCGGCGGCCAACTGCACGTCGGCGAGCTGGTGGAGACCTTCGACCAGACCGGGCGTATGACCAACTCCGCGGGGCACCTGGCCATGAGCCTGGGCCCCACCTACGCCACCGGCAACGCGCAGGCTTTTCGATTCGACGGCTTCCAGATCAGCATGCAGTACGGGCTGCATCGCAAGGAGAGCGGCTACAGCGACAACCCCTCCGGGCTTCCCGTCGGGCAGATCCAGATCAAGGATCTGCAGCTCAAGGCCGGGATCAGCCAGCCTGTCGCCGGCCAGGTGCAGGCCACGGCCAACTTGCGCATGCCCGACGTGGGCAGCGTGATCCAGCCCGGCATGACCCCGCAGCAGATCGAGGCGGCCAACCTGCAGATGCTCACGCAGATCCAGGGCAGTGCGCAGCTGCGCGTGTCGATGTCGCTGTATCGCAAGTTCGAGAACCCCACGCTGCAGCGCCTGGCCGCGGCCGGCCTGATCGAGCAGCAGGGCCAGGACGCGGTGAGCAACATCGCCATGAGCCAAGGCCACATCACGATCAACGGGCACGCGCTGGGCTCCTGAAGCGCCCATGAAAAACCCGCTGCCATCCGAGGTGGATGTGCAGCGGGCAGTGGGGTCGTGGCAGGGCTTCAGCTCGGTTGAGCCTCGGCCACCTTCAGGTCGTGCGACCATTCAGCAACTTCGGCGGGCAGATCGCCCGAGAGCAGGCCGCGGTTCGCCAGCATCTCGATCGCGAAGTCAAGCTGGTCTTGCACGTCCTTGGGGCTCGTGCCGTGGAGGTCGTAGCGCACGCGCAGCGTGACCACGAGCTCGAGGCTTTGATTCTGCTTGGGCATGACGCTCTCCTTCAGCCGATTTGCCAGGTGTGCTCGTCCAGGGTCTGCATGCCCTTGGTGCACGGGTGGGTGATGCGACCGTCGGGCCAGCGCGTGGTGATGCGCTGTCCGGTGCAGCCTTCGAGGCGGCAAGAAAACTGCCCGCCCGTGGCTTGGCCGCGCTGCTTGCCGTCCTGGGACAAGACGGTGGTGGGAGTTGCGGGCTGCTTCATCACGCCGCCTCCTTGATGCGAAGAACGCCTGCGGTCTTCGCCGAGCTCGAGGTCGCCAGCAGCACACGGCCGAGGCCTTCGTTGAACACCGAGGCCAGGGTCTCCCCGTCGTTGTGGATGCGCAGGGTGGGCACCGGGATGCCGAGCTGGGGATGCGGCGCGATCTCGGCGACGACGCTCAGGAAGTCGTCGATGTGGCCTCCGGCCGGGCTGACTTCGAGCTCGACCTGGCCGCACTTGTAGGCACGGTCCACGATGTTGATCACGAAGTCCGGGCCGCGTCCGCATCCGGCATTGCCGTAGCGACCACTGCCCAGATGGCCGACGATGCGGGTGGTCGTCAGCTCCTCGACCAGCGCAGCCGAGAAGGCCTGCACGAAGGCTTCGGCCTGCGCGATGGCCTTGGCCGAGGCCTCGCTGGTGTCGTCGAAGGCTCGACGCACCCGCAGCAGCTGATCGTGCAGCGACTCGATGACAGCGACGGCGCCCGCCAGGGTGACGGGCGGCAGAGTGGGTTGGTTCATCAATATCTCCGGTGGATACCCCAACCTACGTCCGAGGGCGAGGTTGCGGGAGGAAACCGGCGCGCATGTTGGCGCGGCCGATTGTCCAGAACGCCTTGCCAGGGCGGAAGAAGCCGTTGGGAA
>JAEHJW020001499.1_pt1 | contig 55385 bp, 57 predicted proteins | sample 9271431 | NCBI WGS metagenome assembly JAEHJW02 | reverse complement strand
ACCAGCTTCACCGCTTCCACCCGAAACTCCTTCGTGTACCTCCCCTGCGGGATTCCCTTCATTCTGACACCTCCATCGTGGTATTTTGTTATACGACTTTGGTGTCCACTTTATCCATCTTACCTCACATAGGCGGAATGAATACTCGCGGTATGGGGCGGCTGAGGATTTCCGGGGGACATATATAATGGACACCATTCTCGATATGAAGTGCGCCGAATGGGGCAAAACAATCGCGGATGCGGTCAAGGATGAATCGGTTATAACCAAAGCCCTCGGGGTCCTTCAGGAAAATGGAGTTTATGCGTTCTTTCTTTTTTTGTCCGCAAACAAGAAAGGGTATTCCAGTATTAAAGATAAGGCTTTTGAGTTCCTGAAGAGTGATGGAATAATGAAAAACATAATCGGAGATGCAAACGATCCGCTTAAGGCCGCACGGGAGGCGCTTGCCAAGGATATTCATGCGCTTCTCTTTGCCAAGGAGATGATCGAACGTGCTCTTGTATATGCGCGGTACCACGCAAAGGCAACGGGGGAAAGCGCGTGAACTGGAAGGCGTACAAGCTTATCTATACCGCCAAAAGCCCCGTCCATATCGGATGGCATACGCTGGGGTATATCGCCCTCACCCGGTACTATATCCCCGGCAAGAACATGTGGGCGGCATTTACGGAAAATCTTACAAGGGCAGGCAAAGTGTCTGGCGATATTGCCGGCATGTACAAGGAAACCGGAGAGAGTGTTAAAAAGAATTTGATAACCAGCTATTTTTATCCGTCTATCGAAGGAAAACCCCTTCTGCCCATGTTTACCGGCCAGGGCCTGAAGATGGGCGATTACGAAGTTGCGGAATTCGAGGGGCTTTTCATCAAATCTTTTGGCCAGACGGCTGTGTTGCCTCAGTCCAATACCGCAGAGGACGAATCCCTGCATGAATCTGAATTCATCTCCCCCTGTGCGGCAGACGGCAAACAGGTCTCGTTTGCTGGATATGTTTTTGTGAATAAGGCCGGGCTGGGGCGCGGGTGGGAAGATGTTAAAGACATAGTCCGTGAGATTTCCGTTGGCGGGGAAAGGAAATACGGCTGGGGCCGGCTTGTGCTTGAATCCTGTAATGAAGAAACGGCGACATTCTTCAATTTAGGCGTCGATCTTTCCGATGCCGCCGCCCCAAAAGTCACAATCCCCGCAAATAGCCATATTCCCGCCCATATTGCTGCTGATTGCGGATTGAGGCTGAAGGGCGATATGGAGCCCCTTGTAGGCAGGGAATGGGGCACGGCCGGGTCAGGGCGTGAAATCAGCCGAAACATAAAAGTCTGCTGGGTGCCGGGTTCCGTTTTGATGGAAGAGGCAAAATTAAAAATATCAGATTATGGGATATTGTCCTTATGATCAGCTTTATTTTGGCGGTATTCGCCGGCTTGGTAACGATGGCCATCGGATGGTTTGCCAAGGGATTTTTTTCCAAAAAGAAGGATTCTTTCTTTCGCTTTCACCGCATGTTTAAGGTACGCCATTCGGGAACGCAGGGGTATTATGATAGTTTTGAGCCTCATCAGAATAGGGATATCTGGAATAAATTAAACAGCGAGTTTCGTTACCTTGGCGTTTCGGCCAAAACACCGCTCGATAACGGCCTGCTTGAGTTTATGGACGATAAAAAAGGATCGGGACTTGTATACCGGTTTCTCTTGATGAATCCGATGGACTTGGATGCTGTTACACGGCAGGAAATGCATAAAAAAGGGTGCGTAGGAACACAGCCCCGCCCGGAGATGAAGAAAGAAATTGAAGCATCCTCTAAGACCCAACAGGGACAAATACTTCATTATGTAAATCTGCTTAAACGAACAAGCCCTTATGAGGCAGGACGTCTTAAAATAAGGTTCACGTCTGAATTCCTTCCGTGGTGGATGTATGTATTCAACGGGAGCGTCCTTTACCTGGGCCTGCTTCCTTTTAATGAAGACGGCAGCAAATCTCCGCTTGCTCTTATAATGAAAAAATCTGATCATTTCACCCTATTCGATGCTTTTTGGAATAACTGGGAGCGTTTGTGGAAAGAAGCCAAAACCATGGACGACCTGGCGCTTAAAAAAGGAAACAGGCAATTTATAAATTGTTTTACTTTAGATATTCATTCGGAACCTGTGTTGGTAACCTGTTGGTAACTTCAAAGCCGCGGGAGGTCCCGAATTTTAGGCCTAAAAGCTCTTTGAAAACAATATGTTATAATGGGCAGAGTCCGAAAGGACATCCTTACCGGTAGGGACTGAAACATGGCGTCCGGATTCTGCGAGCCATCCACGTTAGGTCCGAAAGGACATCCTTACCGGTAGGGACTGAAACAAACTGGTTACGGAGTTGGGAACGGCCATTATGTCCGAAAGGACATCCTTACCGGTAGGGACTGAAACACTTCCATTTGTTTCATCCTCCTCGTAGACTTTTGTCCGAAAGGACATCCTTACCGGTAGGGACTGAAACTTAACAGCCGCACCACCCACTTCGTCAAGCAAGTCCGAAAGGACATCCTTACCGGTAGGGACTGAAACGAGGCACATTGCCTGGCAGAAACCTCAACATTTTTGTCCGAAAGGACATCCTTACCGGTAGGGACTGAAACTGAAGATGGACATGACGTTTACCGGCGGCAACATTGGTCCGAAAGGACATCCTTACCGGTAGGGACTGAAACCATTGCAGTTTCACCAGCCTGATATGCAGGTCCGAAAGGACATCCTTACCGGTAGGGACTGAAACTATCATCTTTATGGTGGGTCATTTGGAGGTAATGTCCGAAAGGACATCCTTACCGGTAGGGACTGAAACCAATTTTTAAGCACCTTTATTTCCGAGTTACGTATGTCCGAAAGGACATCCTTACCGGTAGGGACTGAAACACACTCTTGCGCCTGTTGAAATAGATGTAAGTCCGAAAGGACATCCTTACCGGTAGGGACTGAAACAGAACATTTAAAAGGGCTCCCCGCCGTTTTCTGTCCGAAAGGACATCCTTACCGGTAGGGACTGAAACTACTTCACCCAAGATATAAAATGGCACATGAGTCCGAAAGGACATCCTTACCGGTAGGGACTGAAACTCAAAATACCACTGATTAAGAACATTATTTGAAATGTCCGAAAGGACATCCTTACCGGTAGGGACTGAAACTTAACGTCCAAGGCGTCCAGTAGCTTTCCGGCGGGTCCGAAAGGACATCCTTACCGGTAGGGACTGTGAAAGACGGCGCGGGAGCACGATGGCACGACAGTAAAAACAACTTGAACCAGAAACGGCAACGCCGCTGGATTCCCGATTAAAGCACTCGGGAATGACGGACATGAAAAATGCTTAAAACCTTTTTTGCCACCAATGAAACCGGAAGACCGGTTAATAGCGCGCCCGCCATGGCGGTCAGTTTTGATCAGGCATCCCTGATTGGGGCGGCCATGTTTGAACTGGGCGGGGAAAAATTTTACGCGGGAATAAAAAAATTACCTTGAAAGTTAAAGTAAAAATTCGAGCGCAAAATTGAGCCCTCATTAATAATGTTTTTTTATCGCCGGCAGCATGTCCTTTACCCCGGTGATTTACCTTGTAACTTCCGGGATGTTGTTTTAAAATCCACCATGGGGGAGGATTCCTTAGAGCACCTTAAATGGCACAGGATTCAGCTCAAGATTCTTAAAAAGAAAGTCCCGCCGTCTGGCCAGGCCCAGCCGCAGTGCGCCGTCTTCCAGGCGATCATCAAGGGCGCAACCACCCGCCTTGCAGGCGCTCCGGACGAGGAGATCGTCTTTCATGCAAAAAATATCGGGCTTCATCGCAACTCCCGCGCCGGGGAAAAAATAGACCTGGAAGTACTCTTTTTCAGGAAGGACCTTGAATACGCAAACAACTGGCGGCAGGCGCTATCGGAATACCTTTCCAGCCCCGAAGGCGGGAGAAATTACGAGCTGATCGAGGCCGGAAGCGCGGAGGAAAGGTCCATTCAAAACATTCGGGGCGAAGTGGGCGGCCTGCCCGAAGATGGCGAGCTTTGCCTGGAGTTTGTCATGCCCATGCCCTTCCAGCCGGAGCCGGGTAGGGACCGCACTTTTATAAGCAGGGAAAAATTCGTCCAGTGCTTCGAGCGTAGGCTTTCAAGGCTCTTCGGCAAAAGCGTTCTTTACCGTCCGGGAAATGACGATTTCTCCGTGCTCCCTTATTACTGGAATTACGTAGAGATGCAGCGGGCATCGGTTTCCCAGCCCGGCAACACCCAGTTTATAAACGGCTGCGCGGGCAAGGTTTATATAAAAGGCCGGTTCGGCGGGTTCCTGCCGTTTGTCCTGCTGGGCGCGGAAGCACATGCCGGCGCCAGGCTTTCCTGTTCGCAGGGGTATTACCGGATACGCAAGGACCGTCCAGGGTTCTTCTCCGGGTTTTTCCCTGAAAAAAGGGCGGTATTGTCCGCGCTGAAAGACGTGCTTGAAAAATACGACGGCGCCCTGGAAAGCCTTTCGGAGCAGGAACGGTATCCCTTTGATGAGGATGCGTACTCGGAAAAAATATTTACACTGCTTAAGCAAGGCGCTTACATCCCCTCCCCTCATGCGGCATTTGCCATAATGAAGAAAGACGGCTCACAGCGCACTGTGGAGCGGCCCGGCTTTACGGACCTGATAGTGCAGCAGTACGTCTTAAAGATGGCCTCTACGTTCTTCGACCGGATGTTCGAGGAAGGCTCCATCGGCTACAGGAAAGGCATATCGCGCCAGAGGGCTGTGGAGCTTGTAAAAGACGCCGCAGACGAAGGCTTCAGGTTCGTTATAGAATCCGATATAGAGGATTTCTTCCCGTCAGTTGACCTTTCCGCGCTGGAAAATATCCTGCACTCCGTTCTGCCGGAAGCCGACGGTCCCTTTGCGGCCTTAATCATGAACTGCGCAAGGACCGGTTTTGTAATGAACGGAGAACTTCACGCCCGCACTGCGGGGCTTGCACAGGGAGCGCCGCTTTCCCCCATGCTGGCCAACCTGTTCATGGACTCGTTTGACGAGCACGTAGAGGGCTGGGGCATGCGGCTGGTCCGCTACGCCGATGATTTTGTGATACTTACAAAGACGATGGAAGAGGCCGAAAAAATCCTCTCGCAGACGGAATCTTATCTTTCCACAATTGGATTGAAACTGAAGAAGGAAAAAACCTCTATAAAAGAAATTGCCGAAGGGTTCAGTTTCCTTGGCCTGGAGCCGGGTGGGACGCAGGAGACCAGCCCGGAGGAAGAGGCCCGCAAGTTCAGGAAACCGCTCTATATTACGGAGCCGTTTGTGTACCTGGCGGCAAGCGGCGAGGCTGTGGATGTACGCAAGGACGGCAAGGTGCTGGAGACGGTGCCGCTTAGGCGTATAAGCGAGATACTGGCCATGGAAAGGGCCGCGATCTCCACTGCTCTTATCAAAAAGTGCTCCCAGTGCAACGTGCCGATTACCCTTACGCTGGACAACGGATATTTTGTGGCCACCATCAAGCCGGACTTGAAAAGCTGGTACGACGTATCCTTCCTGCACGCCAAAAGGTATTACTCCCTTACTGAGACGGAGACGCTGTGCATAGCCAAGGAATTTGCCACGGCCAAGGTAAAAAATTACGTGCCTCTTTTTGCCGGAAGATATGCCAAAGGCTCCGGCAAGATCATACAAGACCTGGAGGGCGCGGCGGCAAGGATGTGCCAGGCGGCAGACCTGAATGAACTGCGGGGGATGGAGGGCGCGGCGGCAAGAAAGATATTCGGGCTGTATAACGGGTTTCTGGACGACCCGGCGTTTCATATGAGCGAACGGCGCAGGAAGTCCCCGGACAGGATAAACTCCCTGCTCAACCTGGGCTATTACCTGCTCTTTTCCCGGATAAACGCAATCGTGAGGGCCATGGGCATGAACCCTTATCTGGGATTTCTGCACGGCCCGGAAAACACTTACGAGTCCCTGGTGTGCGACATCCAGGAGCTTTTCAGGGCCAGGATAGACCGCCTTATCATCCGGGTTGTGAACCTGAAGCAGATTAAGCCGGAGGACTACACGGAAACGGAACGCGGCATATACCTGAAAAGGGACGCGGTAAAAACGTTTATCGGGCAGTTCGAGGCCGGGATGGACAGAAAAAAACCCGGAGAACTCTCCCTGAAAGAGCACATCCATGCCCAGGCGGTTGTAATACGGGACTTCATGACCAGTGGCAGAGAGCTTTCCCTGTATAGGTGGCAGGCGTGAGCGGCGCGTCTGATTACGCCGTTGTATACGATATTTCCTCCGGCAAGGAGCGCAGGCACGTGAACAAGGTATTGAAGGATTTCGGTTTCAGGGTGCAAAAGAGTGTATTCGAGTGCCGGATGAACAGGCGGGGCAGGCAGGAGCTGGTTGCCAGACTGGAAAAACTTGGGATTAAGACTGGGTTTGTGAAGATATACAGGCTGGAGTACTCCTACGGCGACGGCAAGGTGATAGGCGAAGACGGCGGCCCCGGCATTGACAGGGGTAGCGCGTTCATTATATAGTGCAAGCGCTTGAAACTAAAGGAAACATGGATTTTTAAATGATTAGCTTTAGATATTCATTCGGAACCTATGTTAGTAACCTGTTAGTAAATTTAAAATCGCGGGAGGTTCCGAATTTTAGACCTAAAAGCTCTTTGAAAACAATATGTTATAATGGGCAGTCCGAAAGGACATCCTTACCGGTAGGGACTGAAACCTACATAGCAAAAAATATAGTGGCCGCGGGTGTTGCGTCCGAAAGGACATCCTTACCGGTAGGGACTGAAACATACGGCAGAGATACTGATGGACCCCGGTATCAGTCCGAAAGGACATCCTTACCGGTAGGGACTGAAACCGTCCACCAGGGTCCTCGCCTGGTCCTGGATAAGTCCGAAAGGACATCCTTACCGGTAGGGACTGAAACCAAAATAGTTATACAGGCCGCCGCTGTCCTGCTGTCCGAAAGGACATCCTTACCGGTAGGGACTGAAACTAACGGCTTTTACCTTCGCGCACGAATATTCCGTCCGAAAGGACATCCTTACCGGTAGGGACTGAAACAAAACCTCGTGTCCACGCCCACATCCTGGATAAGTCCGAAAGGACATCCTTACCGGTAGGGACTGAAACGTGAGCAGGTTGCCCTATTGAAGCGGCTTTATGTCCGAAAGGACATCCTTACCGGTAGGGACTGAAACAGAACTGTGGGAACACAAATTTATTTTTTGCGTCCGAAAGGACATCCTTACCGGTAGGGACTGAAACCCTACCAAGTGACGGGGGACGCACGGTATAAGTCCGAAAGGACATCCTTACCGGTAGGGACTGAAACCCATTAAACATCTCCTTCAGTACCGAGCGGACTGTCCGAAAGGACATCCTTACCGGTAGGGACTGAAACAAATCCGTTTTGATACAGTCAAAAGGTTTCTGTCCGAAAGGACATCCTTACCGGTAGGGACTGAAACTTACATAAAGGACTGGATGTTCTGATGAACGGTCCGAAAGGACATCCTTACCGGTAGGGACTGAAACTTAATCTTGGCCCCACCCTCGCGGAGCTTAGTCCGAAAGGACATCCTTACCGGTAGGGACTGAAACTGGTCCCGCTGCGCGAGTGCCAGCAGATCTATGTCCGAAAGGACATCCTTACCGGTAGGGACTGAAACTTAATCTTGGCCCCACCCTCGCGGAGCTTAGTCCGAAAGGACATCCTTACCGGTAGGGACTGAAACTGGTCCCGCTGCGCGAGTGCCAGCAGATCTATGTCCGAAAGGACATCCTTACCGGTAGGGACTGAAACGTGGTCTTCAAGCAACTGAATAATGTGTCCGAAAGGACATCCTTACCGGTAGGGACTGAAACTATCTCCATTCTTCTTTGAGATTATTTTTATGTCCGAAAGGACATCCTTACCGGTAGGGACTGAAACCGTTTTTTTTACGCCGTGTAGACCATATTGGTCTACTGTCCGAAAGGACATCCTTACCGGTAGGGACTGAAACTTAACAATAAGGCGGGGCTGTGCAGGGTAACTGAGTCCGAAAGGACATCCTTACCGGTAGGGACTGAAACAAATGTACCTTTACTGTTTTCTTTTTTATTTTTTGTCCGAAAGGACATCCTTACCGGTAGGGACTGAAACTGCTTGGAAGTCGTCGCGGTCAGCGGAAAAAGTCCGAAAGGACATCCTTACCGGTAGGGACTGAAACTATTTATTTGTCCCATGACAGAGATATTTTTTCTGTCCGAAAGGACATCCTTACCGGTAGGGACTGAAACAATACCTGGCGAGCGGCAAATACCGCATATTTAAGTCCGAAAGGACATCCTTACCGGTAGGGACTGAAACATAAAAACAGTCCTTCCTGGACGCGCATATGTGTCCGAAAGGACATCCTTACCGGTAGGGACTGAAACTCAACTCCTGCATCATCCAGAATTTCGGGCATCGTCCGAAAGGACATCCTTACCGGTAGGGACTGAAACCATGGCCGCCGCATTGAAAAGAGGGTTCTTACAGGTCAACTTCACGGGTGAAATTTTCGGATGTGAAGAAAAGAGCCCTTACCCATGATTAAAGGAACCTGCCTTTTTGAATGAGCGGCCTACAGTCTTTCCGATCACAGTCCCAATAATGGCGCCGGCGATGAAATCCGAAAACCAATGGGCGGTTATTGAAACTCCCACGCCCACATAAAAAGCTGGATTCCCGATTACCACCCCGGGAATGACGAAAAACGGATTTATTGGAACTTTCGAATGTAAAGAGATTTACGAGACACTACACTATGGCCAATGTAATGCAGGCTGCAAGGATGTGCCAAAAAAGATTGCGTCCCCAAACGGACCGAAGGACATTGCGCGGCAGCATAAGGAAAAACCTTCGCATCAAAAAGGGCTGCCCAATCCATTCAAAGCTTGCTCATCAAACCTACCGCAACGCCGTCATCAGCCCAGTGTTGATTACGGTATGGCTTTTAAAGCCTTCACGCTTTATTTGAATTCAGGGATCAGGCTCACCAATTTCCATCTTTTTGTGCCATTTTTACCCCGGTATGCCCACTTCTGCTTGTCATGCAGGATTTTTACGACAGGTGAGAAGTTTTTGTAATACTCGATATCCACATCCACGACCGCCCTGCGTTTTTTCGCGTTGTACGTCTTGTCTATTATGCGGCAGTCGATTACCTGCACGTCTCCTGCCGCCTCTGCCCTCTTTTTAAATTCTTTTGAGATCGAGCTTGCAATAAAAGCGCCGGCGTTGCCCCACTGAAGCAGGCCCACCGAATTGTTGTATAACTCGACACTCTCATCGAACTGCTCGCGGATATTGGTGGAAGCGCACCCGCTGAGCATGACTACCAAAACCAGCACCGGCAGGAATATTTTCATTATCAGCTCCCCGGCTACCTTAATCCCTCTTCAGGATTATAGCGGAAAGCTTATGATTAAATCACCGGCCGCCAGAGACGGTGAGAAGGGTACGGCCGGCCGCAGTCCGGTTTTCAATCGTCCCTTGCCATGATAAACACTTCCTGCCGGTTTTTTTAATCCAGCTTCGGTTTTGGCGTCCGGATGGTTGGCGCCGGGAGGACGGGATATTCGACTACCGGCTGGCGGCCTGTTGTTGACTTAAGGAAACTGTCGATATTATCGGCCTCCTTCCCGGTCAGCTTAATGCCCAGTTGGGCCGCACCCATAATCTTTATTGCCTCTTTGAGGTCCCAGACCTTACCGGAATGGAAGTAGGGCGGCGTAAGCGCGATATTCCGGAGGGAAGGAGCCTTGAAAGCATATTGGTCCGATTTTAAATGGGTTATCTTGTAGCGGCCGGTGTCCCCGGCAATGATCTCGGACGGCGGTCTTTCGACAAGGCCAAAGGGATAGTATGCCATCCCGCCCATATTGATGCCGCCGTGGCACCGGGCGCACCCCTTATCCATGAAAAGTTTCAGCCCCTCTTTCTGTGCTGCGGTCAGTGCGTTATCGCTGCCTTTCAAGTACAGGTCAAAGGGAGCACCCGGGGTAAGAAGTGTCGTTTCAAATGTCTCGATCGCCTCCGCCATATTGTCAAAGGTAACGGGGCTGGCCTGTCCAGGGAAAGCCTTTTTGAAGAGCGCAACGTATCCGGGCATACTTTTCAGCGTCCTGACCACTTCTTCCGGGGTGTTGTCCATCTCCACTGCAGCCTGTATCGGGCCTTTTGCCTGCTCCTTCAAGTTCTTTGCCCTGCCGTCCCAGAACTGGGCAACATTGAACACGGAATTAAAAACAGTGGGCGCGTTTCTCGGGCCTTTTTGCCAGCGGTGGCCGGTAGAGGTCTCCTGATAGTCAGCACCACCCATCCCCACGTTGTGACACGTATTGCAGCTTATGAGATCGCTTGATGACAGCCGGGGATCAAAATAGAGCATTTTCCCCAGTTTCACTTCATCCGGAGTAATGACTTTCCCCCTGACCTCTGATACAGTCTTTGGAATCGGTTTGAAAAGCGCCTGCGCTTTTTTCATTAAATTATCAGCAGCGAACGCATTTGACGCTGCCAACAGGAAGAGTGACAAAAGGACAAGACTACCCGGCTTTTTCATATATTTACCTCCAATTTTCTAAATCTTACCACAAAAAGTCCGGGAGACAAGGCGCCCAAGCGGAAGGTTTTTTGGCGTTCGAATACCGCTGCCCGATGTCCTTCATTTTCTTTAAGCGACCGGAGCGGGAGGCCGGCCAATTCGATTTCCATCCGGCCCGAAACAACTTTGTTTAAATCATTTTCCGGAGTAAAATTAAGCATGAGGGGCATATTTCCACGGGTTGGTCCACCTTCGGCAAAGCTTCATTTTTACCTGCGTTACGGGTATGCGGCAGTCTTTGGGATGCTGCTTCTCCTGGCGGCGAAATATCTGTTCGGTTACCTCGAAGTTATTTTTTTCTCTCTCCCTCTGGCCATCATTGCGCTGTTAACTCTTTATCTTGGCACCGGAGCCGGGGCTGCCCTTAGCATTATAGTTGGATTCGGCATCTGGTACTTCTTTCTTGGCCCGAGAGACATTTTTCAGGCCCTGACTGCCAGGGATGCTGCCCAGTTGCTTGGGTTTTTTCTTGCTTCGGGCATAATCGTCTACTCAATCAATCTGCTGGAACGGACAAGACGCAGGCTGCAGGCGGCGCTTTCGGAAAAAGAGGTGCTTCTCAAGGAGCTTTACCACAGGACCAAGAACAACTTGCAGGTGGTCTCCAGCATGATTTCCCTTCAATGCTCCAGGAGTCATGACAGCGAGTCTATCCAGTCCATGTGCGGAGATATTCAAAGCAGGCTTAAAGCCATGGCTCTCGTCCACGAAAAGCTGTACAAATCCGAGGACCTGGCGCATGTGAACATGAGAGATTACATAGAGGACCTGTCAAAAAGCATAGTGAACGGATTTCCGGTTTTAAAGGAAAACCTGCAGTTGGCATACTCCATTGAGAACATCCTTCTGCCGATGGAACTGGTGGTGCCGTGCGGCCTGATAATAAACGAGTTCATGTCCAATTCCATGAAATATGCATTCCCGGAGGGCAAGGGCCGGATAGACATTTCCATGCGCTCCGTGGAGGACGCAATCGAGCTTGTTTACAGGGACAACGGACCGGGCCTGCCGCCGGACATCGACTTGAGGAAGGTAAAATCCATGGGACTGAGGCTGGTGAGGACCCTGGCCATGGGAGAACTGAAAGGCAGCATTGATTTCAGGAAGAACGGGGGGGGCGAGTTTGTTATCAAATTCCCGGCCGTTCCATGAGAACTTTTTTCAGGTTATTGCAACCGGTCCATTACCTGAAGGAAATCCAGGATGAAAAGACAGACCGGAATTTTTTCATTTAAATGGCCCCTCCACGGAGGCGATTCAAACGGGCCCCGCTAGCGCATTGCATTTTTTTATTTTTTATTTTTCCATGAACGAACAGCAATAATCGGTCACGGCAGCCACCTTCATTTTAAACAGTGAATTCGCCTGCACGCTGAAGGACTCTCCCCCTGCTACCCTCCTCCACTCCGTAGCTCCGGGCAGCAGTACTTCGAGCTCTCCTGAAAGGATTTCCATCAGCTCCGGTTTCCCGGTATTGAACTCGTACTCTCCGGGCAGCATGATGCCAAGGGTCTTTTTGCCGCCGTCCGCAAACAGGACAGTGCGGCTGGTCACCCCGCCGCCAAAATAGATGTTTGCTTCCTTTACCACCGTAACGTTTTTAAATTCAGACATTTAAGAAAAACCCCCATTTCGCATAAAATCATCCGGAAAAATTTTTTAAGTATACCATTTCTGCCGGCCATAAGAGGAGCCCCCCCTTCACCCCGGCAGCCATTCTTATTTTCTTTTCCGCTTGACAAAGAATTATTATTAATTTAGAATCATTCCAAGCTGTGCAGGGCAAAGAAAAAACAGATAGGAGGGTTTTTAAAAAAAGATATGGCATACAATGCGAAAGACTATTCCGGGCTTTTGGGAATCGAGGGGATGAGCGAGGCGCTTCTTAAAAACCATTTCACCCTGTACCAGGGTTATGTGGCGAACACGAACAAGCTCCTGGACACCTTGGGCACAATGGCTGAAAAGGGTGAAACCGGCTCTCCCGGATACGCGGAGCTTAAAAGACGGCTTGGCTGGGAGTTTAACGGAATGAGGCTGCACGAGTATTATTTCGAAAATATCGGCCGGGGCGGCGGAAAGCCTGAGGTGAGCAGCCGGCTCATAAAGCTTATCACCGGGGAGTTTGGAAGCCTGGAGGCATGGGAAAAGGATTTCCGCGCCGCCGGGGCCATGAGGGGGATAGGCTGGGTGGTCCTGTACCAGGACGCGCAAAGCGGCAGGCTTATCAATTTCTGGATAAACGAGCACGATTCAGGCCATCCCGCCGGGTGCGTCCCCGTCCTGGTAATGGATGTGTTCGAGCACGCGTATATGCTTGACTACGGGCTTAAAAGGGCGGACTATATCGAGGCATTCTTTAAAAACATAGACTGGCGGCAAGCGGAAAGGAGACTTCAATAATCATGATCGAAGAGAAAACGGAAACCGGCGCCGGAGAGATGACGAAAACTGAAAAGGACCTTCGCGAGGCTTACGCCGGAGAGTCCCAGGCCTGCATGAAATACACCATCTTCGCCCGGAAGGCGGACGCGGAGGGCTTCAGGCAGGCGGCAAAGCTGTTCCGCGCGGCGGCACAGGCGGAGGCCATCCACGCCCACAACCATTTAAAGGCCCTAAGCGCGGTAAAAAGCACAAGGGAGAACCTGATGGAGGCCTTGGGGGGCGAGACATACGAGTTCACCAGGATGTACCCCGCAATGATAGCCGATGCCCGGGCCGAGGACAATAAGGCGGCCCTCCGCAGCTTCAACTACGCGATTGATACTGAAAAGGGCCATGCGGAGCTGTACAAAAAAGCGCTTGAGGATTTGGGCTCAGGCAGCCAGACGGACTATTACGTCTGCGAGGTATGCGGCTACACGGCCGAAAGCGAGCTCGATGAGTGCCCGGTCTGCAAGGCAAAAAAGAAGGCGTTTAAAAAGATGGATTAACGGGGCATTTAAATGATCCGGGGGGCCTTCTTTTTTTAGAGGAGCCCCCCTTTTAAAAAAAGGCTCTTCCGGGTTTTTTGTTTTGTGTGGGTCCTTTTACCGCTGCCCACGGGAAACCCTGATGGGCCAAAAAATGTTTCCTCTTGCAGACCATCCCGGCATATGGCAAGTTTTAATTATCTGGGGAAAATGCCGGCATGGAAAAACAGGAACTTCCCGGTTTAAATCAAAATCAAAAAACGCCTGCTTCGGGGCAAAATCAAAAAACGCATCAGTCAGGGCCTGCTGCCCGGGCGATGGACGTCCTTGAAGGCCGCCGCAGGAGAAACTGGCTGGCGCGCCTGCTGCCCTTCCTGGGGCCCGCCTTTATTGCCAGTGTAGCTTATGTGGACCCCGGCAACTTCGCCACAAACATCCAGAGCGGGGCAAAGTTCGGGTATATGCTGATATGGGTAATCGTGGCCGCCAATATAATGGCCATGGTCATCCAGACGCTGTCGGCCAAGCTGGGCATTGCAACCGGCATGAACCTGGCTGAGCACTGCCGCGCGAATTTTTCAAAACCGGTGGTCATTACCATGTGGGTGCTGATGGAAGTGGTGGCCATGGCCACCGACCTTGCGGAATTTCTGGGGGCCGCCCTGGGGTTCAATATGCTCCTGGGTGTGTCCCTGCTGGCGGGGGCCGCCCTTACAACTATTGCGACACTCCTCATCCTGGGGCTGGAACGGTACGGTTTCCGGCCTCTGGAGATAGTCATCTCCTCGATGGTGGGCGTTATAGCCCTCTGCTACCTGGCAGAGACCATCCTGGTAAAACCGGCCTGGGGCCAGATCGCCTATCATGCCGTTGTCCCGGGCTTTTCCGGGACTGAAAGCGTCGTCCTGGCCACAGGCATTATCGGGGCCACCGTCATGCCTCACGCCATCTTTCTGCACTCGGCGCTGACGCAGGGGCGCATTATTGCCAGGGACAGCGCAAGGCTTAAAAAACTTTACCGTTTTGAGATTGCCGACGTGGTTATTGCCATGGGCATAGCAAGCCTTGTCAACGCCGCCATGCTTATCATGGCGGCAGGAACATTCCACAAGGCGGGCCTCTCTAACATAGCCACGCTTGAGGAGGCCCACCGCACCCTGCAGCCGCTTCTCGGAAGGACCGCAAAATGGATCTTTTCCGTCTCTTTACTGGTTTCCGGGCTGTCGTCGTCAACGGTGGGCACCAGCGCGGGCCAGATGATAATGCAGGGGTTCCTCAAGCGGCGCGTGCCCGTCTGGATAAGAAGAGTTGTAACCATCATTCCTTCGCTTGCCGTCATCTGGCTGGGGCTGGACCCCACCAGGGCGCTTGTGATGAGCCAGGTGGTGCTCAGTTTCGGACTGCCTTTCGCCATTGTACCTTTGCTGATGTTCACGCGAAGCAAAGACATCATGGGGGAGCTCGCCAACAAAAGGAGCACCAATTTTTTTGCAAGCGTGTTCGCCGTGCTCATTTTGGCGCTGAATGTTTACCTTTTATGTGATACGTTATTTTAAGGGATGAAAAAATAAAAAGGCAGGGGCCATGTTCAAAAAAAAACACATCCTGGTCCCTCTGGACGGCTCCCCGATGGCGGAAGCCGCGCTGCCCGCGGCCGCGTATTTGTGCGGCATATTAAACGCCGCGGTAACGCTTTTTCATGTTATTGAAAAAGACGCGCCGGGCGAGGTCCATGGACAGCGCCATCTAAGTGCCCCATCGGAGGCGGAGGCTTATTTGGAGGAAGTCTCACGGCGGGCCTTCCAAAGGGAGCTGACCTTCCCGGGACAAATGGGACAGGCGGAACGGGCGGGACAGGTTGAACGGGCGGGACAGGCGGCCCCTGAAGGACAACTCGCCCCCAAAGGGGCACGCGTGGATTTTCATGTCCACACCGCGAAGACGGAAAACGTGGCGGCAAGCATAAGCGAGCATGCAGGCGAACTGGGCTGCGACCTTATTGTCATGTGCTCTCACGGCCGCGGCAGGGCGCTGCACCTCTTGCTGGGAAGCATCGCCCAGAAGGTCACCGCGGAGGGCGATATCCCCGTGCTGCTTATCCGCCCCGGCGAAGCTGGGGGCAAAAAAAAAGAAAAACCTCCCGTGTTTTCCTGCAGAACGCTGCTTCTTCCCCTGGATGGAGACCCGGAGCACGAACAGGCCATCCCGGTTGCAGGTGAACTTGCAAGGGCGTGCGGCTCCGTCCTTCACATGGCCGTAGTCGTTCCCGATTTCGACACCCTCTCCGGGCAAAGCGCTATCGCGGGCCGTTTTTTGCCTGGCACTATGTCCGAGATACTGGAGATGTCCGCACAGGACGCGGAGGAATATATCCGGGCGCAGCTTGAGACGCTGCGGGGCCAGGGGATAGAGGCCGAGGCCCGCGTGCTGCGCGGAGACCCGGCCACCGTCATAGACGATTTTGCCCGCAGGGTGCAGGCCGGCCTGATTGTTATGGCAACTCACGGGAAGCCCGCAATGGACGCCTTCTGGGACGGCAGCGTGCCGCACAGGGTATCTGGTTTAAGCAGGGTCCCGTTGCTGCTTGTCCCCGTCAAGAAAAGTTGATGCAAAGAAAAAATTAAAGGAAACAGGAGGCGGCGTGGCTGTTGAAAACCCGCAGGAGCAATGGCGTCCGGCGGCCAACCCATGGCTGATAACGGCCGCGGTGATGCTGGCAACCTTCATGGAGGTGCTGGACACCACTATCGTCACCGTTGCGGTCCCGCACATAGCCGGAAGCCTATCTGCCAGCAATGATGAGGCCACATGGGTGCTTACAAGCTATCTTGTAAGCAATGCAATAGTATTGCCTGCAAGCGGATGGTTCGCCCTGTATTTCGGGCGCAAGCGTTTCCTTATAGCCTGCATCGTCATCTTCACCATTACCTCTGTAGTAAGCGGCGCGGCCACTAGCCTGGGGATGCTGGTGGTCGCGCGAGTCTTACAGGGGGCCGGGGGCGGCGCGCTCCAACCCATATCCCAGGCAATACTCCTTGAGAGTTTCCCGCCCGAAAAGCGCGGAATGGCAATGGCGGCCTTTGCGCTTGGGGTGGTCGTCGCGCCCATAGCAGGCCCCACCCTGGGCGGCTGGCTGACGGACAACTACACCTGGCGGTGGGCTTTCTACATAAACGTCCCGGTGGGCCTTCTGGCCATCCTGATGATAAGGGCGTTCGTGGAAGACCCTCCCTACATTAAAAACGCGAGACCGCAAAAGATAGATTTGATAGGTTTCGGGCTTATGGCCGTGGCCCTGGCCGCCCTTCAGGTGGTACTGGACAAGGGACAGCAGGAAGACTGGTTCGCCTCTTCATGGATAAGGTGGTTCACCATCTCAAGCGCGGTGTCGCTTGTTGTCTTTGTCATCTGGGAATTGCGGGCCAGGGAGCCCATCGTGCGCCTGAACGTCTTTAAAAACCGCAACTTCGCAGTCGGCACGCTGCTAATAACCCTTGTCGGCGTCGCCTTATACAGCGCGATAACGATGATACCCCTGTTTCTTCAGACTCTCATGGGATACCCTGCCCTGCAAAGCGGTCTGGCCGTCAGCCCCAGGGGGGCCGGCGCTCTAATTACAATGCCCCTGGTAGGCTACCTGACGGGCAAGGTAGATTTCAGAAAACTTATCGCCATCGGTTTTTCCCTGGTGGCCGTGTCCCTGTGGATAATCAGCGGCCTTACGCTTCAGACCTCCGTTTGGAACATAGCCTGGCCCTCGGTGCTCACCGGGGTGGGTCTCTCCATGCTTTTTGTACCGCTTGCGACCGTCGCCATGGGCACCCTGCCGCAAAAGGACATCGGAAACGCAAGCGGCATCTTCAACCTTATGAGAAACGTCGGCGGCAGCGCCGGAATTTCGCTCCTGGTGACCTATCTGGCCCGGCACGCCCAGTCCAACCAGATGAATATGGTGTCCCGGCTGGACCCTTTGAATCCAGCTTACAGCCTTCGTTTTACCGCTGTCCAGAGGTTCTTCGCTGGAAAATTCGGGACGGCGCAGGCCTTCCGGCAGACCCAGCTTTTCTTTTATAATTCCCTGCTTAAACAGGCCCGGCTTCTGTCTTTTGTGCAGGGCTTCCGGCTGCTTGCCATCGTCTGCCTCCTCTGCGTTACAGCCGTATTCCTATTTAAAAAAGTAAAACCTGCCAGAAAAACACCCGCCCATTAGCAGGGCCGAAAAAGAGATATGGCTCCCAAGTTTTTTTGTGTGGGTGTCCTTCCCGCAAGGGAAGCGCGCCCGGAATCCTTTCCCTGAGGTGGCGAAAGCTCGCCGTCATGGGCCGTCTCCATAGGTTTTTCAGCCACGACAAGGGCAAAACCCACGCAAGGCCGTCATTCCCGCGCAGGCGGGAATCCATAGATGCGATTGCTCTTCATCTTATGCCTCCTCATCCGGTCGTCATTCCCGCGCAGGCGGGAATCCATATTTTTTGAGGCATTTTTCCCCACCTCCGTTAAAGTCGTCATTCCCGCGCAGGCGGGAATCCATAGGATCTCGAATGTACATTTGTCGGAATAAATTCCTTGTCGTCATTCCCGCGCAGGCGGGAATCCATAGGAAGTCTGGCTTTGCAAAGGCGGTGGCACAGAAAAAGGTCGTCATTCCCGCGCAGGCGGGAATCCATAGACACCACGGGTCGCCAAACACTCTTGGGAGTCGTCATTCCCGCGCAGGCGGGAATCCAATTTTTCCAATGATCCATATTTAACGTGGATTACCCTTTACCGCCCGCAATTTTTCATTTTTTGATTTTTTGTGACCGGGATCACATTATTTTCCATATTAATAGCTTTATAAATAAAGCTATTGAAATTTCAGCATCCCAAATTAAAGTTTTTTTTTACGGAGCCGATAAGAAAAAAAAAGTTTGGGGCGGTATTTCTTTAAAAAAATTCAAATTGCGCTCCGGATGTATTCCGCGGGCAAACAAGGCAGAAAGGAGAGGAGAAAAGTTTATGAAGAGGTTTATTTCCATTCTTAGCATGGCGCTCATGGTTATGGCGCTTGCATTGGTTTCAGGCTGCGGGGGGGGCGGCAGCACAGCCGCCTCAAGCGGAGGGTCAAGCGTCGCCACGGTAGTGAACGGGAGCGCAAAATAATGAACAAGCAAAGAGGAGCGGGGTATTTCATGAGAAAGTACGTTTTGTTTATGGCCGTTTTGGCAAGCGTTCTCGCCCTTTGCGGCAGCGCCTTTGCGTTAACACTGAACCCTAACGAAACATATACGATAAACTTTGCAACCATTGCTTCAAACGGAACTGTGAACGCCTCCGCCTATTCCACAACGGGGGTAGCGAACTCCAGCGGAGTCGTCAACTTTTCTCTCACCGGGGTGCCGGACAACTCAAGCTGCAACTTCATGGACGTAACCGTCGTCGCTCCGGCCGGCGCACCGGACTACAGTGGGTCTGGAGTGGTCCGTGAATCGATAATCCCGTGCCCTACCAAGGGCTCCAATATGCCCCTTGGCATCTCGGACGTTACGAACTCGCAGGCCAACGCGCTTAAGATTGCTTTCTCGGCGGCTGGTAAAGACGACCCGATACTCGCGGTCTTCTTCTTCACGGCGGTGCAGACCTCGGACATCAGCCCCGCCGATCTGATTACAATTTCCAAGGCTGCCGAGCAGGGAATAGTTGGCAATGGCGGCTTTATTAACACGATGGAGTACAACCACGGCGACATAGTAACCCCAAACCTTGGCCAATACCGCAAGAACATCGTCGAGGACCTTGCAGACCCCAACTCGGGCTACACCAAATTCCTGAAGGAGGCGGCCAGCGCAATAAACAACTCAATATCTGAGCAAGACATGGGCAAGGCGTCATCCCTGATACTTTCCACCCTGGTGGAAGCGACCAGGACCCCCACGGACACCGGCATACACGCGGGCTGGATATTAGAGGGCACTGACGCCATGGGCAACGTCGTGCTTCCCATGATAACCCCTCCGCTGGTTACGTCAAAGGCATACGCGGAGATACAGGACACCATCGGCTCGGGCCTTTCGGAACTGGGCGAGAAGGTGGCCATACAGAAGTATGAAAACGCCATGACCCTTCTGGGCGCCACCGGCGCAGACGTGACGCAGTTCCAGAACGCGGCAACCACCCTTCAAAACTCGGTAGACGCCGCGATGGCAAACTTCAACGCGGCCGCCTTTGCAAATGGGACGGCCGAAGACGCCGGTGTCATGAATGGGGCGTCCGATGATATGCAAAACGCAACAATGCAAGCCTTCAACCAGTTCCAGACAGACATTCAGGCACCGAGCGCGGCCATTGGGAATTCCGTTTCTGAAAAGCCTGCGCCCTCGGGCTCTATGATATACGGCATCTGCAACGCACTTGGCGGCGGCAACATAAACAACGCGCCGACGATGTTCGACCCGATAACGCAAAAGAACTCCCAGGACTGCCTCACCGCACTTGTGGACATGGACAACTCGTTCGGCATGTTCACATGGTATACCCAGGGCGGGAAGGTCAACTGGCCCCTAAACATGGTCATCCTGGCAAACTGGATATCGAATCTCAAGGAAAACGGCGGCACCATGTCATACACCAGGGACACCACCGACTTCGACAACCTGGCAAACAGCAACCCCGATGACATGATGCTCACCGGATGGGCAGGCTTCTGCAACAGCGCGTCATCAGGCAATGCCGTCAACGGCGATCCATCAGGACAGACCTGCATGCAGGCCGGGGGGAATTGGACGCCTGGCGCGTGCAACATAGCAGGGTATTTTGATTCAAACAGCTGTAGTACCGCTGGCGGAACATGGCAGGCTCCATACTGCACCGCCTTCCAGAAGCAACAATGCAATAACATCTTCGGAAAGGGGACATGGGTTCCTGCCCTTTCCTGCTTCGGCACGGCCGGGAAACACGGCGAGCCATTGATCAGCGAGGGCGAGGCCCCGTTCTATACCTGCCAGCAGAACCCGTACCCCTACTGGATAATGTTTGCCATCCAGCAGGACATACAGGTGGTACAGGACACCCAGATGAATGCAAATGGCAATCATGAAACGGCCCAGCAGAGCTTTGATAGCTCCCTCTCCCGCATAGCAAACAAGATCACCGGGACGACGGACGGAAAGACAGCTCTAACCAATGCCCAGCAGCAGGCGATAATGGAGTTGATGTCGCCTCCGCAGATGTAAATGTAAAAACCCATGAAAAAAGCCGGGAGGGGCATGGTGCCCATGCCCCTCCCGGCCATAAAAAAACAAAAAATATCTACCGCGAAAACAAAATGACAAGGTCCCTCCCATGGTCCATAGCGCTCCACCTGCTTATCGTTGGAGCAATCGTGGCGGCAAGCGGCAACACAGCCCTGCGAGGCGGCCGGTTTCTTCCGGGCACTCTCATTGTGGCCCTGGAGAGGGCGGCCCCGGAAGCGGACCATGCAAAACCGGCAGTAAAACAGATTGCCGCCAGGCAGGAAAACACCGCCATGCCGTCATCCAATACGCGGTCCGCTTTGAGGGCCAATGCCCATCCGCTGCCATTACAGAAACAAAAAAAACCTCTCTCAGTGCAGACTCAAACCAGGGGCTCCGCGCAGGCCAAAACCCCGCCCGCAGTGCGGGCACAATCCGATGCCGCACAGGCGCAAACGCAGGCCGCCAAGCAGCAGGCCCGGGCCGCCCTGTTTCAAAACATGAGGATGCGCCAGAACAGGTGGATGTGGCGTTCCGCTTCCATGATGTGGCGGCCGTCCATGGCGCCAAACCCATGGCTTGCGGCCTCCAAGAAAACCACCTTTTTAAACAGCGTGCAGGCGGACATTAAATCCATTCTGGCTGAGAAGATCAAAAAAGCGGGCATCTCCCCGCTTGGCGGCATGACAGCAAAAATCCTTCTGTCATACGGTCCGGACGGCAGGCTGGCGGCCGCAACCGTTTCCACGGATTCTGATGAGCTCAAGGCCCTTCTTAAGGGCATAAACTGGCAGGCAGTCCCGCTTCCCGGCACATACGGGCTATCCATCGAAGGGCTGGCGCTCAGGATCAAAGTGGCTAAAGGCATTACAATCGCCGGGCAGCCGCTTTAACCCGCGGCCTGAAAGCAAAAAATGAGAGGTATCGAATGAAACTTTTTCACGTTTTAGTACTTGCGGCGGGCCTGGCCGGCGCAAGCCAGCCGTCGCCGGGCTCAGGAAATCTTGGCCTTACCATAATGGGCGGCTACAACGGGAGTTACATGTATTACAAGGAAGTTGAGAACGGCGGCATCATGGACCGGGACTACGGCTACTTTAACGGCATACACACCGAGATGAGGCTTGAAAGCCGGACTCTCTGGTCACGGCTCACCGCAGACTATTCATGGACAAAAAACGCCACTTACGATGGATCGATACAATATCTTAACGGGCAAACCACCCCTTACAAATCCTCCACAAACGAAAGGATAAACCTTTACGAAGGCGATATCGGTTACAAGGCCGTAAATGAAAGCACCGCCACTCTTACACCTTATGTGGGCCTGGGTTACAGGATATGGTGGAGAGGAGCAGACACGGCAATGGATTATGTCGAAAAATACACGTGGTATTACGGGGCCGCCGGTTTAAACTATGTCTGGAGGCTGGACCGGTTTACGGCAGGTGCCGATGTGGCAGCCCATATACCTTTCAGCATGAAAATGACGACCAACGTTAACGGCCAGTATGACGAGACTGTTTTCAATCTGAAAACGATGGTTGGATTCGGGGCGCAGCTGCCTCTGACATACGATATTTACAGCAGCCATGCGGGACCGGCCAGGTTATTTCTTTTCCTCACACCTTATTACCAGTACTGGCCAGTAGGCGGCAGTGATGTCCTGGTGCTGACCAACAATGGAGTGCCATCCACATCTGCCCATGAGCCTGACAGCAGGACCGGCATATATGGGGCGGATGCCGGCATAGGGGTCAATTTCTAAAAGAATAAGGAAAAAAACCGGGGGCCGCCGCCGGCCCCTTACCCCCACCACCCAACGGCTTTCACCGTGGCCCGGAAGGCGTCCTTGCGGGTTATCTGCTCTATGAAAAACACCGTACCGTTAAATATGCCGTTTTGGATGGCAATGGTATCTCCCACGTTCAGGTCGAAATTTTCCCAGAAAACAGGGAACTCAACCGTCAGGTTCGGGGTTTTGGCCTCCAGCAGCATGTGGCCAAGCACGCTTCGGGCCATGTTTGCCATCCGTATGGACTCAAACTGTATGTCCTTCTTGAATACCCCGTAAACCCCCTGGGATGCCGCATCCTGGACGGTCACGGTACCTAGCCAGCCGGACTGGCTCTTGCCTGGAATCGTCGTGTATTGCCTGTCATAGGACGCCACTATATGGTTGCCGATTTTAGTCCAGTCAGTTTTCCCGAAGGTGAAGGCCGACAATTTCCCTGCCAGGTCGTCTTTTGTGAGGGTGCGCACCGGCGCGGGCGCGGCGTCCGGAATGACGTTCAGATGCCAAAGCCCCGCGGTATAGGCCAGCGTGCTCCTGCACTCAAATGCCAGCCGGCTCAGCCACTGGGAGGGTTTTATCAATTTATCCAGGCAAAATGCCTGTTTATAGCCGTTTGCGCCATAAAACGACGCGGCGGCCGAAAACGGCGGGGCGTCTATGTCCTCCTCCGCGAATATCCCGGAGGCAACCGTCAGAAAATGCCGTATTACCGCATCCGGCCGCTCTATCACCGCGCCCGGTGTGCCGGTATAAGTGCCGTAGGCGTCGTCTGCATACCCGCTTACCACGGCGTGCAGCCGCTCCACCACCGCAAACGAAAGCACCGTCCCGGTTTTTGCCACGTTGCCGTTTAGCCAGACTGTGCCGGTTTTAAGTACGTCTCCCTGCAGGTATACACTACCCTGCTTGGTGATCCCGGCCTGCTGGGGGATGACAGTGAGACCTCCATAGAGAGTGCGGCGCGCGCCGGTGACCCGCATCGAGACCTGGTATGCGCTTGGTGGGCCGGCCACCACTATAGTGGCGTAATTGGCGGTCCAGCTCGCTGCGTTGGAATACATCGTAAATTGTAGATGCACCGTTCCAGGGTTGTGTGGCGCGGTAATGCTGTATTCGGAGTAGCTGCCCCCGTTTCCCACCTGGATCTGCAAAATAATCTGGCCAAACGGTATCAGTTTCGTATTGGCATCCCATACCGTGAAATTAACATCCGCCTCCCATACTATTCGTGTTGGCGTGACTTCCCACTCGGCAAAATAAACCTGGGCGGCGGCGCGTGAGGCGCCTATATAATCTCCCCCCACCGGCAACCCAGTCGTGGTCTGGTCCAAAAATGACACCGAACTCGCGGACAACGGGTGCGAATGGCCCGCATCATACAGCGCTATTTGATCATTGGCAGACAGCGTGTTGCTCACGTCAATGCCATCGCCAATCGCCGTTGTATCCACCACGCTTATATCATCCAGCGCGGTAGTTACACAGATGGCCCGGCCCATTCTCAACCTCGCAAATGTTCCGTCCCATACATACTCCACTCCACCCGTCACCAGCCATAATTTTCCCGCGATCTCGGCAAATATATCTCCCACTGCCTGCAGCGGATGGGTGGCCAACACAAAATCGTAAGTGGCACGGTACGGGATTACCTCGGAGCCCGCAGCGTGCGGAAACGACCCTCCCACGACGCCCGGAAACCCCTGGCGCGCAACTCCCGTCAGCGTGCGGCCGCTCAGGCCCGCATAACTGATTATTTCCTCGTCTATTATTATCTGGCCCGAGGCTGGAAAGCCTTGCGGGTTGGTCAGTTCCAGGGTGGCCGTATCGGTAGGCAGAATATCATTTACCAGCGTTGTTTTCGTCCAGTCCACGCGGAGCGCCGGCATCAGGATGCCGGAGCCGTACACTACAGGTATGTATTTGCCGGCGTCGTCCGTAGCGGCCGGGAAATTGTCCGTCTCCAACTGCGTCTGGCGCCAGAGGGCATCCATGTAACAGGGCATCGCCGAGACCTTGCATTTAAAGCCCAGAAGGTCTATTTTTTGCGGGCAGTCCAGCACCCCTTTAAATACAATAGCGGGCTGCGCGGGAAATCCCGCCTGGTCCAGGGCGGTCTCACGGATTTCACAAACCGAGGTCTCAAAGGGATAGGCATCCTGCAGCTCTATCAGGCGGCCGTAATCCGTGCCGGAATAGCTTATCTTGTCGTTCCTGAAGGAAAGCTCCACGTTCACGTCCAGTGCCGTGGAGTCCGCGCGTTTCAGCTCCTGTGCGATGCCTGAGAGGTCGTGCAGGTAGCTCTCATACACCTGGCCCCCCACAGTGATATTGCGGTCCGAAAAACAGAGCGTGGGGCCCCCGTTTTTAAGGGTTATCCGCACCAGATATACTGGCTTCAGCCTGGAGGCGTCACGCACTGTTGCCAGCGGCTGCCCTATGACGGAAAGCGTCAGCTTGTCCGAAAGCGCCGCGCCATCCTGGGCCGGAATGGAACCCTGGGCGAACAATGACTGCGCCAGGTGGGCGGAGTCCGCCGCTTTTTTCTGGTCCTGAGAGACGAATATAAAGAGGTTTTCCGACAGCCCCGCGCCGTCTCCGGGGCCGCTCTCCTGTACGGAGATCGCATCGGACATGGTGAGGCTGTCTCCGATGCGTGCCGTGTCCTGCGCCCCGCCGTAGCAAAAATCCCCTATACAGACGGGCCCCGTGACGACACGTTTTGAGACGCTTATCCCCTCGGAAAAACCGATGCCTTCCAGTAGAGAAACAGTTGCATCGATGGCGGCGGCCTCGGAAAGCTCCGCCCTGTCCGGATAGGTTATCTTTGTGAAGACGTCTCCAAATGTGCGATCGCCAAAACAATAACAGCCGTACACTTTATTGTAATCTCCCCTTTTTCCCCTCTTAGGCTTAAGAGTGGGATTTTAACGGCTCAATTTTGCAATCTTCCTCATTAGTACCTGATAATGAAGTGCAGTGCCAGGAAAGGCTGCATGGTGTTGTGTGCCGCGCCGCCGCCCGTCATCGCCGTACCTATATAATTAGGCGTGTCCGAATTTACTGCATTCGGTACGTATTCCACTGTCCCCGACGAAGATAAAATTGGAATGGCGTGATTATGGCTCGGCATCTCGCCCGATGATAATACGTGCGTCTCCTCCCCTCCGGTTGCCGCAAGCGCGCGGGCTGTAAGGCCTGTGCCAGTACCAGCGCCGATAGGCGTGCGCCCCCGCAAATCCGGCAGATTAAACGTTGTGGAGCCGTCGCCCGCGCCAAATACGGTGCCGATGGCGGCAAAGAGGTTTGCATACGCCGTCCTGGACACCGGGGACCCGTCACAGAACAGCCAGCCGGACGGGGCGGTCGGGCCGGCGTACATTTTTATTTCCCCCGCTAAGTCGAAGTCCGAAAAGGTCCCGGCGGTAACGATGTGCGCTATATGGTCTCCGGCGTTCCAGGCCGAAGCGGTTGTGGCCTCCTGCCCCCTGGTGACGGCAAATGAGTCCCCGGAGGAAAGCAGCATAAGCGCTACCTCCCGGCCCGGGTCATCGGAAGGGGAACTGTAGGGCGCCCCCCAGATAACCGCCATGAAATTTCCTGATGCGGGGAATTTTACGCCATCGCCCGCGGCCACGGAAAGAGATGTGTCCGTAGCCGCTATGGCCGCCCCAAGAGTCGATTTTGCGAAGTTCTTTTTGGCTAACATTTTTTCCTTTCTTTAAACCCCCACCCCTGCCCCTCTTCCATGAGGCGAGGGGTTTTTAAAATGCCTTCTCCCGCCGGGAGAGTTTACTATGACAGCGCCCGTTGTTTACGACAGTGTCATCGTGGCCGTCACCACCCATGTAGTTCCCGCCACCTTGGTGCCAAAGCCCACTCCGCCATTGGTGGAGCGGTTCAGGCATACGCCGCTTGAAAAGTTTTTAATGACGAACTCATTCCAGGCATAGTTTGCGTCCGTGCTGGCGAACGTGGCCTGGAACTGCACCTGCCCGCTTACGGGCGGGGTGGGATATCCCGCGTTCATGGGCTTGTATGTCTTGTTCGTCGCGGCCTGAAGGTCCGTTTGCCCGGAGGCGGCCGAGGCAGAGGAGTCCCCGATGCCTATCTCCGCGTTCGTGTTCGTGAACGCCGTTCCGCCCTGCCCGGTGCCAAGCTTCCAAAGCTCGTTCAACCCGGATGTAAGACCGATATTATGCCCTTCCACCACATCATAAGGCCTGCACGTTTGCGGGTCCGCGCCCGCTCCGAACTTCTCTACCCTGATATGCCCCGTGAAACTCAAACCGTTTTTGACTTTCATAAGCCCTCCTTTTATGTTCACCCCAGTACCTCCATAAAGTTAAAATCGAACTCGAATTTTCCCGCGCCTGTCTCCTTCAGGTCCAGCGGCTTGCCCAGCTTCCCGTATATCCAGTTTCCTTCATGGTCCGAAAGCCAAAAGGGCTTTGCTCCCTGCCATGCGGAATTAAGCTGCAGGATGTTGGCCCGCTGTGCAGGCCCTGCGTTTGAAACCTTGTATAGTCTCTGGCGCCTTGGTTCCCCGAACGTCAGAAATCTGTCCAGCCCGCTGGCAGTTGTGTCCGTCTTCACGTTGAACATGTCGTCAAACGGCCCGCCCGGGCGCCCGGGCAGTTTCTCCCAGGTGTATGTGGACGTAAGAAAAAGCTCAGCGAACTGCGGAGCGATCGCCGGGTTGTTCACTATAAACCTCCAGCGCGCATGCTTAGCAGAGGGGAAGGACGTGTTTATCAGGCTGCCGTCCGGCTGCGTCCACGAGGCCGCAGTCGTCCAGGTGCTGCCATCTTCGGAATAGGCCAGGTCCAGCGCCATCCCCTGCAGGTTATGCAGGGCGGGAATAATAAGCCGGTCCACCGGAGCGGGCGTGCCGCCCTGCACAATATCTATTTGCAGCGTGCCGGCGGCCGCCTCCGCGAACATCCGGCCTATGTCCCGGTCGTAAAGGCGATAGAGCGGATAGGAGGGGCTTGCGCTCCCTGCGGAAAGAGAGACCGATGCGGACTCCAATATATTTTGATAGCATGCCTGCATCTTTTTATTCCCTTCGGGAATCGAAGGTATCGAATTCCCAGTTGTTGTTCATATTCGCATGCTTGCCCTTCGGGATACGCTCACTGTTCATTTTGTCCCCCGATTGTATGAACGCCGCTGAGGGGCCGGCGTTTTGCTTGCGGGAATGACAATAAATTGGTTTACGCAAGCACGTCCGCTGCCATCCGGTTTATCACATCCACCTGAAACGGGTTTGTAACAGTCATGCCGGCCGGCGGCGTGCCCCCTGGAACTCCCAGGCACTGGAACTCCAGCGGGTGCTCAAGCATCCCGCCGGACATCGGCAGGTCCACGTTCAAGAGCTTCATGTTCGGCATCGAGATTTTGAAAGATCTGTTATGGGGAGATACGATCCGGGCCCCCGTGAACGCCATGTCCATTTTCAGGTTCGTGGCCGCGTCCCATTCCGTGAAATACGTGCTTGCCCGGTAGCGAGGGAACTCAAGTTTCAGTGTTATGTCCGGAAGGCCGTCGTTTGCGGGCTCGTCTATGGTGTCCATACTGGTGCCCATGCCGTACCCGCCCGCCATCCTGCGTTTGAACTCCAGCGTGAAGGAATCCGGATAGATGATTCCTGATGCCCCAAGGGCCTCATCGGAGGCCGCGTTCAGCCTGAAAACGCCCTGTCCGTACAGTACGCGGTTTGCCGTCTCAAAGACCGTTACGTTTGCGAATGCCGCTTTGGTGTTCACCGTGGAGCCGGTTATACGGTCTGAGGCCTGCGCGTGAAAGGATATCTCCAGAGGCTTGCCCGCCTGGCCCTTTAGCTGGAACCCGGTTATCTTTACGCTCGTGTACTCGTCTATGTTGATTTGATTGTTGACGATGAACGTGGCGAAAAGGCCGTCCAGCGCATCTGCCATGGAAAACGTCTGGGCGAATGCGCCCCCTGCCCCGAAGGTTGAAGCGCCCTGCTGCACGGGATTTCCTGCGGTTGCGCCCATTGCAAGGGCTATAAGCAGATCAAGCCCGTCATAACGCAGGTACGAAGAAATATCCCCCGCGCATTTTGTCTCCGCGTTCACCGCGTTTTCCGGGAAGTACTGCCCCAGGGAGTCGTCAATGAGGGTCTGCCTCATCTTTTTAAGCGTGTGCGGTCTTATGAGGATGCCGCTGTTTGCCCCGCAGGCAACCGCGGTGCCCCAGCTCTCAGCCTTCGCGATCGCCGCTTTTACATTTACTCCTGATGCGCTGAGAGCCATGGTGTACGAGACCTCCTTTTTAAAAAATTCAATTGATTAAAATCCTTCCGCCGCCTGAGGTGCTCATCCTTTCGCCCGGGCCGCCCATCTGAAGCCTGCCGTTTATGGGCTGCGGTATGCCCACCCCATAAACATCCGCTCCCACATCGGTTCCGTCCGATGCCGCGTTTTTACCTGGACTTCCCGGGAAAAGGGCAAAATCGGCAGCCTGTGAAAACCCCGCATTATAGAAAACCGGGGCCTGCCCGATATTGTTCGTGCAAACATTAAGGGTGCAGGCGGCCAGGGAAGCATAGCAATAGGCCCGGTTGCAATTGGTCATGATCGGGGAGGAATAGGACGCCGAATAAAGCAGGTTGTGGTCAAAATCGGTGACGCTCTGGTCTGCCGTATAAGAGTTGTCCCATTGCCAGATGGATACGCCGCGCTGATAGGCGTCTGTGAAATTGTAAATGATATTGTCCCTGAAGATATTGTCTACCGGCGGATGGGCCGCGCATGCGGAATACCAGGCCACGGAAACCCCTTCAGCGGTATTTACAATGGTATTATGGCTGATGAAAGCCCCTCCGTTTGAATGACCGCCGCAACTGAAGGAAGCCCCTGTGCTGATCCCTGTGCTTGGAGAATTATAAATAAGATTGTTCGTTACCCGGGTGCCCCAGTTATTGATAAAAATTGCCGCGGACTCCCCGTCATATGTTGGCGAGGAAACCATATCATGAATAAAATTGTTTCTGACAACGAAAGGCGGAGCGGAAAGGTTCGGCTGCTGGTATTTAAAATAAATTCCCTGATTAACATTATACATTTCATTGTTCCGGATAACGGCGGTTTGGATATTGTTCTCAACAAAAACGCCGTTATCATTATTCGTTGTAACTTCGGTCTGTGTGGGAGCGATAATAGCCGAATGTAACTTGTTATCCTGAATCACAATGTTACCAATCCCATGGCTCAAAAAAACTTCGCCTGAATTGTCTTCCCCGATCACATCGTGCAGATCGCAGTTCTGGATGGTGATGTCATGGCCGGAATACGTGTCTCCGACAAGCACATTGCCCTTCCATCCGTGTTCAACATTCAGGCCGTTTATGATCTGGTAGCTTTGCCCTTCCCCAAGGTCAAACACCCCTGCCTCGTTCGCATCGTCCCACAGCTTTAAAGTGCCGCCAACCCCGCCTGAAACCGATACGACTTCGCCCAGCTTATAGCCCGTCCCAAGTGTGTTTATTGATGGATATTGCAAAGCTCCACTGGCTGAATACCCTATATTCACCGTCATGCCCGTTCCGCTGCCGCCGGTGACGGCCACATTTGCAGCCCCGGATGTGTACCCGCTTCCGGGGCTGTTTATCAGGAACGAATATTCAGGCAGATTGCCGCTTGCCATAATGACGGAATTCGTAAAGCCGCCGTCTACAATCGGGGTCTCTCCCGGATAATTCGTGATGGTAATCGGGCTTCCCGCTGCCCCCGAATTATCGATGCGGATATTCCTTTCATAATATGTCCCTCCCCTTACATAGAGGGTATCGCCCGCTTGTAATTTATTAGGATTTGTACCCACTTGTGGACACCATTCAATATCTCCTCCACAAGTGGCATAGGCGATGTGCTGCCAGGGTTGGACCATGGTGCCGGGGTTTGTGTCGCTTCCGGACGGGGAGACGTAATAGACAGCCGCCATGGCCGGCGCGTAAAAAGACAAGGTGACCAGCAGTGAAATGAAAAAAATAATTTTTTTCATATTCAATTTCCCTGCCTGTAAAGCCGGACTGAAATACCGTATACCATAGCAGGCGTGCCGCTTGAAGCATAATTATAGGTCTCCCAGGAGATCGAATGGGCATTTGAAACGTAAAAGCAGGATGTCCCGTCAAAAATATTGCCTGTAGAATTTGATGTGCTTGTTCCGATGACAGTCCGGCTTTGAATCGTTCCGTCTATGGGGGTTTCCCAATAAACCGTGACAGACGGCATCGTTGAAGAAGTGGACGCAGCGGTTGTAACTTTCTCTTCTGCTGTCATGCAATAAAAACCGGTAGTTGGGGTTGCCGCCATTGTCGAGTTTGCGTTTGCCGTCTGATTGCTGAGGTCGGCCGTATATACGTAGGTTATGCCTGTTGGAGTTGAACAGTCGAGCGCACCGCCGCCGGACACGTCGTTTACAAAGGCCCCGCCGGAGCATGTGCCCAAAGACGGAAGATCGGATGCTGCAAGGCTCCTGAATGCCGGAGTCCCGGATGCACCGCTTGGTGCTGCGAACACCGTGTTTGCCGCGGCGTTTGCCAGCCCCACCGAAAAAGTCCCGGCCCCGGTAACCCGAGAGCCGGAAACGGAAAACTCCGGGGGCATCGAGAGGCCCACCGATGTTACCGTGCCGCCGCTGGTGCCCGTCACACCCACGCATGAAAGGGCGCCGTCCGCACTCACGCCGTTTACAAATTCCGTGGACGGGCATGTGCCCCCGCCATATGCGGCAAAGCCGCCCGTCCCATTGCCCAACTGCAAGGCCGCCCCCGAAGATGCGCCGCCGCAAGCCGCGCCGGCATCAATCAAATGCCCGCTGGCATTAAATGCGACGCAATCATTATTGGTAAATGCTCCGGACATTTCAGTGTATTTCCGAAAGGTCACGGTGCCGCTTGTGTTGGTTATGCCGTACAACACACCCCCATTTGTAAAATAAAGCTCGTAGTTTCCGCTTGCGGGGGATGCCGGAGACGAAGACTGCATGGTGCCGGTAACGGGATCCTGGAACGTGGCGTTTATGATGCCGGGCATCTGGCCCGGCGCGAGCTGGCCGGCTATCTGGGAAAACGAATAATCGCCCGGGGATGGCGACACTGCGCCCGTCCGGCCGTTAAAAGAGGAGACCCCGGAGACTCCCCCACCCCAGGAAGGCGGTATGATTCCGGCGGAGGCAACAGATTGCAGCAAAAAGAAGAAAAGAATTATGAGCGCAGGCTTCCTTTTCATTATCTCACCCCCACCAGCTTCACGGTTATCTGCGCCGAGGCCATGCTGTTGCCGGAGATATTCAGCGTGGGGGCGGCGTCCAGGAACGTGTTATTGCCCTTTATCAGGTGTGGATCGGTGTTTTTCTGGTTTGCCCCATGGCCCTGCAGAGCATCGTAGCCCAGGACGTCGGTGAGCGCCACGCTAAAGCCGCCTGTGGGCGCGGGAAAGCCGGGAGCTATCTCCACCTGGTAAAGGTAGGCCCCCCCCTCCGGCCAGTATCCGGCAAGCGAGGCCCCCGGCATGGAGCCGCCAACGCTGTCCCCCGTCGCCGTGCAGGTGATAACAAAATAGTTCTTCTCCGAATTGCCAAGCGTTATCTGCACATTGCCAGCCATTTTTTTATTTTCCTCCTTTTTTATTGATCCTTTTATTGGTAAGTCGCATCGAACATCGTCGTAAAGTCTATGCCGTAGATCGCTGTGGTCTTCGTTATTGACACAAGCTCCGTCTTCACCGGCCGAAGCTTGTAGATATCCAGCCCGAAGGTCTGGTTCGTAAGCGCGGCCAGCACGTCAGCAACCATCTTGTAAGCGCCCGTATTCGGGTTTTCCCTCACGTCCTCGTTGACTCCGGAGACTATACGCAGGCTCCTGGCCGCAACCAGCACCTTGAATGTGGGCAGCTCCTGCCAGTTCTCCCCGTCCACCCATTTAAACTCGGAGCCCTGGTAAGCCACATAGGCGGCTGGAAAGCCCTTGGGGAGCTCCGCGATCTCCCTATCCAGCTGCCCGGCGTAGGTCTCCACGTTTTTGAGATACGGAAGCGCCGTCTTCAGGGCACCTATCATGCCGTTTTCAATGTCCACGAAGGTCATAAGGAAACCCCTCCCATGGAAGTCAAAGTGACCAGACTTGATCTTCTTACGGATAAAATCGGGCACCTAAGACATGCGGGAATGACTGACGAGGAATAAGTCTTTTCAGACGTCATGCCCGAGGGCTGTAATCGGGCATCCATTTTGACTTTGTTGTTTCCCATCAGTAATTATCCAGGTTAATGTTCCCGGCGGACGGGTTATCGGGGTTATTGCCGGTGCTGCCCGTGGTGAATATCCTGCCATCGATGCTCTGGGAGTTCGTTGCAGGTTCCTCCACGATATTGGGAGTGGGCTGCACGCCCAGGGTCATCGCGCCGCTTGCGATGTCCTTCAGCCGCTGGATGGCGTCCTTATAGCGGTTCTCATGCACCGGCGGGATCTCCTCCACGCGCCTGGCATACAGGTTATGGATGGCCAGCGCCACGCTGATGCTGCGGAGTACCACGGGTACCGGGTTGAAAGGCACCACGTACCGGGCCCCGCAGTAGCCGTCTATAAGGCTGTCCCCCTCCGCGATGCACTCGGTCACGCGTGAGGTGTTCACCTGGTCAAGCCCCTCATCGTCCGTAAGGGCGATGAGGGTGTCGTTCTGGAGGACGTTTTGCAAGTCGGTCAATTGGCTGTACATAATGCCTCCTGGCCTCTGGACGTCATGCCTGGGGACAGTAATCGGGCATCCATTTTGACGTTGGTAACATCAACCTGGATTCCCGCCTTCGCGGGAATGACATCTGAAAATTGACGTTTCATTTTTTCCCCTTTTTCTTTTCTCCGTCGCCTGATTCCACCGAAAGGGGGACAACCTCCCTCAAATGCTTTTTGATTGGGGCGGCTTCCTCATCGGTAAGCTCGATCTGCTGCCCATGCTCATATACCTGGTGCTCTTTGCCTCTTCCGTGCTTTATCGCCGTGCCATGGACGATGTATTTCTTCGTGTCCGCCAATTCGCAACCTCCTTCATTTTTTGCCTCTCGTTCGTCATTCCCGCGCAGGCGGGAATCCAAGTGGCCCCGTTATTGTTGCCTGTGCGTTTACGTTCGTCATTCCCGCGCAGGCGGGAATCCAAGTGGATGCCCGATTACAAGTCCTCGGGCATGACGTCTAAAAAAAGGGCGGTTCGGGTTCGTTTCGCGCGTCCAACTCCCGATAGTCTTTTCGCGACACCGCCCTTTTTTATTCCTTACGCCGTGGCGTTCTGTATGAAATACCCTACGTCATTGGCGATAACCACCTCGGCGCTGTTCCAGCTCACCTTGATGTAATGCGCGCCTTTTACGCCGCGCTTGGGATCGAAATCCCTCATTGTCTGGCGGCGTGTCTCGCAGAAGGTGGCCCCGAAGGTGATGCTCCTTATGCCTGGGCTTTTCTGCACGTACAGGGCGGCCGCATGCTTGCCCCAGAGCCTGGAGAAACTCGCCGTCTGCCCCTGCTTGGCCGTGTTGTACCTGGCGCGGCCCACTAGTATCTGGTCCACCTCGAAAAGGCTGGCCACCTCGTCCCTGGTTGCCATACCGCCGTTGTATCCCTGCATCCTGGTTGCCGCCTTCACGGCATCCAGTATCTGAGGGTTCGTGCGCAGGGCCTTCCAGGTGTCTATGCCGAACACAAGCGTATTGGCACGCTGGAAGCAGCTCTCGATAGCGTTCTGGATGTCCTCTATCGGGGTGGCGTTCGCGTTGCTCCACTGGGAGGTGCCGGAAAGCGTCACCTGGTTGAAGGCGCTGTAGTTATTGGCGTTAAACACGACATTCGCGGCCCTGTTTTCCTGTGCAATGTCCAGAAGCAGGTTCAGGTAATCGTTCGTGTCCACCTCGGGCTGAAGCGGCACGTCCGCGTTTTCGATGACCTCCTCGGGGAGCCAGTCGCCGAAGGCGTGGTCGGTGACGGAGTAGTTCCCGGTCGAAGTCCCCCAGTCCATCTCGTTAGGCATCGCCTTCGGGAAAACGGTGTCGTCTGCCAGGGTATAGGAATCGCCCTTGGTGTAGACGAAGTATTTGTCCGACCTCTTGTTCACCGGGATGATCGGCAGCACGGCGGGCCATATCATCGCCTCGTTCTGATATTGCACCGAGAGGTTGGTCAGTGCCTGGTCAATATGTAAAGACCCAATAGGTGGCATGTTTTTTTAAAATCTCCTTTCCGGATTGTCTTTTGATGTCATGCCCGAGTACCTTTATCGGGCATCCATTTTGACTTTAACGTCAACGTGGATTCCTGCTTAAGACATGCGGGAATGACGAAATAAGCATTTATTAGCCCTGTATTCTGCCCGGCGCCAGCCGCACGGCGATTATATCGCCCGAAACGCCGCTTTCAAGAGCGATTCCGATAACATCGGCGTTCACGCCGGCAGCCGGCGCGGCGGTAACCCCATTGCCGTTTGCATCAGAGGTGAGGTAATCGCCCCTCGTTACGGTCCCTCCGCACACGATGTTGCTGATGCCCGTCACCATTACCTCAACGTGGTCCCCGGCGTTTACCGTGGTGCCCTGGAAAACGCCCACCAGCGCCGCAGTGGACCCGGACGCCACGGAAAACGTGTCGTCATCCGCTCCGCAGGTGGCAATCGTGAAGGCCGTGGCGATTGCCGCCGTGCATTTTGCCGCCTTGCTGATTCCTGATGTTGCCCTCATTGACATTGGTTTTTCTCTCCTTTCTGTTTTCTATTTTTTTGTCGTCATGCCCGAGGACTGTAATCGGGCATCCATTTTGACTTTAACGTCAACGTGGATTCCCGCCTAAGACATGCGGGAATGACGTTAAAATCCAAATATTATTTCCCGCGGCCGAAAAGCTCGGGGCGTTTTTTCGATACGGCCAGCATGGCGTCCTTGTAGTCCATCTTGTGATCGTCCATGTGTTTCCTGATGGCCCGTTCGCGTTTTGCATCCATGTCGCCGCCCCCGGGATCCTCCTCGTCCGTGGCCACCTCTGCAAACTCGATGGCCCTCGGCAGCCTGGCCAGGAACGCCTGCATGAATTCAAGCGGCCTCTCCGTGGCCTTTTTGCCGTCCTCGCTGGCCTCCGCAAACTCGTACGCGGTCTCGATGCCCGCGATCGCCTGCATGAAGCCGGTTATGCCCATGCCCAGCTTTTCCATGGCAGGCACAAGCTTGCCCTGCCTCTTTAGGGACTCGCAGAAATCCGCGACCTCCTTTTTCCTGGCCTCATCGGCGAGCCTTATCAGCTCAGCCTCCTTCGCCTTAAGCGCGGATTCTTTTTTCGCGAAGCTGCTGTCCATTTCCGCGAAGCCCCGCTCAATCTCCTCCTTCGCCTTTTCCACCGCGGTTGCAACTGCGGCCTTCACGTCCGCTTCGCTGAAGGCTCCGGGCCTGTCAGAGTCCACCTCTATGCCTTTTCCCTTCAGGAAGTTTTTAAGCTCTTCCCAGAAATTCATACTTCCTCCTTTCGGTTCGCTGAATTGAAATTTTTCCTTATCTACATCCACGCCGTGTTTTTTCGCCGCGGCGAGGATCCTATCCGTAATCCTGGTCACCTCCTCTTTGGAATATTGCTCCCTGTTGTGCGCCTTGGCCCAGTAGGCCAGCGCCGCGTGGATATGGTCCTCGTCCAGCGGATACCGGAAGTTCACCGGGTCCCCGAACTCGTCGTCCGGCACATCCGCGTACTTGCCGGGCTTCGTGACATTGCCGCCTTCCTTAATGCCTATGCCATGCACTTTGGAGCGGGCTTCCTGCGCGGCCTTATCGTCCACTTCCGTATAGTTTTTGTCGTCATTCCCGCGCAGGCGGGAATCCAGCATCATTTTGCCTTCGTCGGGCCAGATCATGTCGTCATTCCCGCGCAGGCGGGAATCCAGGTTGGCGTTTGGAGTCAAAGTGGATGCCCGATTACTGTCCTCGGGCATGACGTCTGAGGCAAACTCGATCACCGCCGCCTCTGGATCGTTGAACGCGAAATCCGGAAGGCCCTTCACGGCCGGAGGCTGAGCACCCAAAAATCCTATATGCCGGAGGCTCATGTCAGGGTAAAGCGATATGCTGCGCTTTTTAAAAAGCCCCGCCTTCAGCCAGCCCGCAAATTCGGCCACTGTGGGTTTTATCTCCGCCCAAAGCGTATCCCCGGTGCGCTTCAGGCTCTCCACCCAGCCGTATGCCGGAGCATTATCCTTGGGATGCCCGATGACGACCGGGGCCTCATGGGTTTTTGGATCGTATTTGGCGGCTATGTTATCCAGGTCCCCGTCCGTCCACTCCCGTACACTGCCTTTGCTGTCTGTGTGCCTGCCCGTTTTAAAGACCGCTATCCACATCTCTTTAGCGTCCTCCTGTCTTGGTGTTTTCGTTTTAGTCTTCATTGATGCAGTTTCCGGCTTACGTTTTCAGGACAGCTCCTGGCAAGGGGCTGAGGACATCCTCGCCAACCTGCGGTGCCGGGATACCGTAAGTCTGATAGGCATATGAAGCAGGTATCTTCAGCCCCATTTTCTGCAGTTCAGAGTCCCTGTCCGCAAGCGGCTTCAGGTCCTTCTCCTCTGCTGTGCGGATCCAGACCCTGGGATATTTTTTGACACCCGGAAAGTTGTAATCCACGACCCATTTTATGAGCTGCCTGTTCAAGGCGTTTGAAAGCAGGTCCGCATCGGCCCTTATGTAATCCTCTCTTACTTCATCGTGCATCGCGGCCGCCGCCGACCCTCCCGCGCCCGACCTTCCGCTGTGCCCCGCTTCGGTTGTGAGCGTCTGTCCCATGATGATCTTGGTTATCTCCTGGTTCATGAAGGAGCAGAGCATCTCGTAATTGTTGAGGCCTCCGGCGCGCTGGGCCTCTATCAGGCTTATCTGCATGGTGTCCGGGATCTTTATTGCAGACTCCTGCTGGATGGCCAGGAGAGCGTTCAAGAGCGCATCCTGCTGCCCTGAAGGCGTGCCCGCCGGGTATTTGCCCACAACCGTGGGGGAACCAAACTTCTCGGAGAAGATCATCCAGAACTTTATTGCGTTTTTCTTGAACCACACCGGCCACCATAGGCTCGACCCAAGACCGTCTCCGTAGGGGCTTCCGTTATCGGAGCTGTAGCGGAATATCTGGAATTTCTTCTCCGGAACCGGGGAGCCGTTTATCATCTCCCGTCTGGTTATCAGCCTTAGCTCCCGCGCAAGGCCAAACGACCATCTGCGGGTGGGTTTGGCAATCATCTCTTTTACCCAGACATCTCCCTCCGAGTACTCCCACATGATCTCCGAGACCTTGAAGCCCGTAAGGATGCCCTGCAGAAGGTTGTATCTGGCGCTGTCGAAATCGAAATCCATCAGCACCTGCTCTACAAAGTCCGCTGCTTGCCGGTCTCGCCGCCTGTCCGATGCCGGCGTTACCATCCATTGCCTGCCGATAACGGCAAGGCGGCGGGTCTGCAGATTGCTTCTCACCTGCGGGTCCCGGAGCAGGTCTTCATAAAGTTCCGTATTGTTTATACCCTCCGTGCGAAGGGTCTTGTCCGGGTTCAGTAATATCTTCCCCGTGTAATACGCCCAGAAGGGGTCAGATATTTGTGAGGCCACCTCCACCCCGGTAATTGGCCTTTTGTCCGTGTCCGGATAATTTCCCGGCTGTGACATGGCCCCGCTGATTATCCGTGCCTGGTTTACATCCGTGGTTATAACGTCCTTTCCCTTTTTCCCGGCCTTTTGGATTCGTTGACTCATAGATATCCCCCTAAATTGAAAAATCTCCTTGAGCCTGCGGACTCGAACTCTATGAAAGGGGCCGGGACGCTTCCGGCATGCAGGCCAAGGGCCGCGGCCCAGAACCGGTCCGCGTGGCCAAGCTCCGTCCGCTCCGCGTCGAAGCGGATGTTGCCGGCGCTCGTCGTAAATCTTTTTACCGAGTGAATGTCCTCCCGTATGCCCCTGTCCGCCGGGATTCGCACCTGCCGGTCCTCAAACCTCCTGCGAAGCGTGACGGCCAAATCCTCTTTGACCTTTTGCGTGAAGGTGACCGCCTCAACGACCGGCCCGAATTTCTGCACAGCCTCCTCGGCAAGCTGGGCACCGAGGCCGGTAGAGTCTATGCAGCAGCGGCGAATGCGGATTTTGTTTTGTTCGTCATTCCCGTAATTATTTTTGCTCGTCATTCCCGCATGTCTTAAGCGGGAATCCATGTTGACGTTGGAAGTCAGAGTGGATGCCCGATTACTGTCCTCGGGCATGACGTCTTTAAGGCCCTTTACGTCATTCGCGTAATTATTTTTGTCCGTCATTCCCGCATGTCTTAAGCGGGAATCCATGTTGACGTTGGAAGTCAGAGTGGATGCCCGATTACTGTCCTCGGGCATGACGTCTTTAAGGCCCTTTACGTCATTCGCGTAATTATTTTTGTCCGTCATTCCCGCATGTCTTAAGCGGGAATCCAGGCTGACGTTCCCTTCCAACAACCCATACAGAAAATCCCTCTGCACGTAAAAGGGCGTGTTCCTCATCTCCCTGACCATCCGGGTCCAGAAAACATCCCCCACCTTTTCCCAGAGCCAAAAAATGGAAAGGTCCCCTTTGCGCGCCACATCGAAGCCCAGGTAGAAGTCACCGCCGTTAAACGTCAAAGTGGATGCCCGATTACAGTCCTCGGGCATGACGTCTTTAAGGCTCTTTACGTCATTCGCGTAATTATTTTCGTTTGTCATTCCCGCATGTCTTAAGCGGGAATCCAAGTTGACGTTTAACTCCTTGTTCGCCCCTTCGTCCTCGCAGGCCGATATCATCTCATATGTGACAAACGCGGTCGCCTCATCCAGAAACCTGCACTCATACTCCTGCGCCCATGAATCGGGGTCCGTGATGCCGCCACGGAGCGCGTCTATATCCACATCCAGTCCCTGGGCTCTTGCCTCATGGATGCTGGTTTCGTGTTTCGAAAAATCGCCCTCCGCCCATAGGCGGTAGAACATATTGGATTTGCCGTTTGCCGTCGATGTTACGCGGATGCGCTTCCCCCTGGTGATGGCCGGATACATGGATTTCCATATCGCGGCGGAGTCTTTGTGAAATGCAAACTCGTCCAGGAAGACGTTTCCGGAAAACCCCCGCACAGTGTCCGGGTTGGCTGGAAGGCTTATTATGCGTGACCCGTTAGGAAGCTCCACCTCCTCGCGGGATTCCCGTTCCGTGCAGACCACGTCCTGGCTCCTTACCTTTAGATACCTCAGGTGCGAAAAAACTTTCTGCATCACTTCCCTGCTCTGGCGCTCCGAAGATGAGAGTATAAGGTTGTTGCAGCGGTCCTCCAGCCCCTCAACTACCGCTTCCATGGAAAGCGCGAAGGATTTCCCTATCTGCCTGGCGGCAAGCCATATCTTTTTTTGCGACCGGTCGTTGAGCCATTTTTGCTGGTATGGCAATAAAATTGATCCGGTCCCGGGTCCGCCTTTCGGGGTTCTGGGGGCTGTGCCCCCGCCAAAACTCATGGGCGGGCAGGCGGGTTCCTTACCTCTTGATCCCATACTCCGCCTCCAGTATCTTTTCCGCCTCTGCCTTAAGTTCCTCGTTCGTGCTCTTTTTATCCCTGAGCTTCAATTTACGTGACAGCTCTATTACCGTCTTAAGCAGGTTCGTGTACGCATGGACGGCCTGGTTGTCCATCTCCGTTTTGGCGGCGAAATATTTCTCGTAATTTTCTATCTGTGCGACAAGCTTCAGCATCATCCTCTCCTCGAACGAGAACCGGGAGTCCCCGGCCACCAGGCGCTCCTGGAAGCTGTTTTGTTTCGCCCAGCGATCCAGCGTGGGGCGGGAGATGCGCAGGCCCCGGCCCGCAAGCGACGCGATGGTCCGGCCCTTGTTCCCTCCATGGGCGCGAAAGATCTCAAACGCCAGTTCGACGTTCTCCGGTGTGTCTTTGCCCTTGGTGTCCTTTTTCATAATCTTGTGTCCACGCCCACATCCTTTGTGAATCCGTCCAGCACGTCGAGGCCCATGGGAGAGATGGTAACCATCTCCAGCCGGATGCCTCTGCACCTTCGGAGTTCCCTGTGGACAAGCCCTTTCCCGGAGAGATAGCAGATGTGGCTCTGGCACTCTTCTTCGGTTATGGAGTATTTGAGGTCGTCCAGGAGCAGGCGTATCACCTTTGAGTCCACCGGCCGGGGATGCTCATAGGCCAGCAGCTTCAGGACCGCTCCGCGAACACGCCTATACCGTTCCTTTTTCGCGTCCATTCAGTGATTCCTCCAGCCTTTTTAATTTGTCTATGGTCATCTTCTGCAAAATAAGTATCTCCCTGTGTTCCGAGTTGTCCCGGCCGATAAACTCCTTTATTGAGGTCTTCATCTCCTCCATTGCTTCCGCCTGCTTGCCCATTGCGACCGCCTGAGACTGCTGGGCCTTGATGAATTCCGTGCCATGCTTGTCGGCCAGCCTGTACAAGCCAAGCAGTATGACCAGGGCTATCAGCAGGCCGCCCCCCGCGTTTATGAGGGCCTGGACTATCGCGGGGCTCATGTCAAACACCATCATTCTCCTTTGCGCCGGTGTTCACCTTGGCCCCCGGCCCCCCTTCCGCAAGACGGGGGAAATTTCCCCTTCCCCTGGGTAAGAGGGCCGGTTTGAGCGAACAGGAGGAGCCCATTATTCCCACTCCGGCACGGACGACTGCGCCGCTTTTATCCTGGACACCAGGGTGTCCTTGTCCGCCCGGGAGAGCGTTTGGCTCTCGTTAATGGCCTTTGCTATCTCTACGCCCACCTGGATGGCCGCGGCCATCGCGGTCTCCGCTACCTCCGTAAGACTGCCTGCCTGCTCTGATGTCATGTTGTTTTTTGCCTCCCTTTCTTTTTTGCCATGCCGTGCGTTTTAATCGGGCATCCACTTTGACGTGGCCGTCTTTATCTTCCTTACAAAAAAAACAAAACCTGGCGCCCGAGCGAAAATGACGTCTATTGGGCGTTGCTCATGCTGGTCTTAATGCCAAACTGGCCGGCCGCCGTTATCAACTCCGGCAGGAGCGCCCCCAGATCGCCGACGGCCTGTTGATATGCCGCAAGGGATTTCTGTTTGGCCGCGGCGTCCTCCGCATCCATAGCCAGGATAAGGGCATCTCCGGACGTTATGTAAGCCTCGCGCGCCTTGTTGTAGTCCAGCTTCAGCGTGCCGCAATCGGCGGGCTTTATCTTCCCCTCGCCGCACATGCTTTGCGCCTGGCTCCCGATATCGGCGAGCACGGCCCCCGTGGCCTCGTACCCGGCCGTGGTGTCTGCCTTCCACGCGGCGCAGGATGTGAAAGCAAGGACTACGGCCGCCATGGCCAACAGAAGAAAAACGGATTTGAGCCTGATGAATCCCTTTTGCCCCCCCGCCAAGCCGGCGGCGTTCTGGGCGGTTATGGCACTGTCTTCTGTGGCGCCCGCGCCCTTGGTCTTGCCAAGGACGGCCGTTATCAGGTCTCTGGCCTCATCCTCCGAGAGCCTCGGGACGGAGCGCAGAAGGAACGTAACCGCATCCGAAAGTTTGGTGTCGGAAGGCAGCCTGCTTCCGTGCTCTTTGATGAACTGGGCGCCCTCTTCCTCGGCGAATGCGATGGCCCGCACGGCGAGCGCTTCAATGTAGTCCTGGCCGGCCCGGCTTGCCTGTATATGGGATTTCTTCTGAAGCCAGGCAAATAAAATCCCTAACAGGGCCAGGACGCCCGCGGTTAGAAGCGGGGTTATGGTGTTTTGCACAACTGCGATGACGGCGTTAATCATGATAAAGACCTCCTCATCAGATTTTTGTTTTTTGATTTTCTGATCTTTTGATTTTTTGTTTTGCAATTTCCGTCAACTGGGCACATGAAACATGAAGATTTTTTTGGCGGCAAATCGCAGGCCGGCATGCCTCTTAAAAAGAAAATCCATTACACCGTTGGCCTCTTCCCCGCCTGGAGCTCCTGGAGGCTGAGCCCCCCGGTGTACTCGAAATGCCCCCAGTCCCTGAAAGAGAACCGCCCTCCCCATCGCAGACCAAGGGATTCTCCAATGGCCCCCAGCCTCTCGTAAGCGGGGGTATCCTGCCAGTCTGTTTTGCCGTCCTTTAAAACGGCCACATCGAACGCGCAGCCGAACATATGGACGGACGTCAGGAGCTTTGTCACGAGCCTGTTCTGCCCGTCCGTTATCGGGGCGAGTCCAGCCTCCTTCCTCAACCGGTTCACCTCTTCAACCGTTTTCCTGCCCTGGGCAAACAGGGCGTGCTGCTCGGCCTCCGTGCGGAGGGTGTAAACGACAATGAATTCGATGTCCTGCTCTTCGGCCATGGCCTGCAATCGCATAAGCTTCTCCCTGACTGCCGGGACAAGGGCGTTAATATCTCTGCTCACTTTTTCTGTGCCTCTCCTTTCACCGTATGTCTTCCTTCGCACCCCTTCCGGCCTTTTGGCGGGGCGGGCGCAAACGAAAAGGTCATTCTCATTCCTGGGACCTCATTTGCGCCCGCTGTCGGGGGAGGGATTAAAAACCCGTTTTGCCGGCGCGGGCGGAATGCCTTACACCAGCGCTTGTTCATGGCAGGAATCCAGGTGGGCTTGCCGGCACGAGGCAGGCTGTTTTTGTTTTTTGAGGCTGCCTGCCTGGTGCCGGCCGGATTCTGGTCCGGGAAAACGGGTCCTGAAACTCTCATCTCGAACATCATGCATTGAGTTTAAAAGGGGGCTCATGCCCCCGTCCGCTGAAAGAGTTTAGAAAATCAGTTTTTTGAAAAAACGCCTATGGATTAAAGGGGTTTTGCCTGTGTTATAATTGAGTTTGCATTGAAAAGGATGCCGGGCAAGGGGCTTTTACGGACCATAATAAACCTGACGCCATCTTAGGAAGTTACTACATTCAGGGCGGGTGCATGTTTAAGATAAATTTTTCAAAAGACGTTACGGGCATCCTGCTTATAGCCTTGATATCCGTCTTTTTTTTTGCTGCTTACAACGTTTTTTTCGTATTCCCTTCTTTTTCCAATTTGCAGACGGACGGCATGGAAAATGAGGCGGCCAATATAGCCACCCACTTCAACAGCTCGCTTTTATCGATGAATTTCAGTTTTAAAAAAGGGCCCATACCAGACGAGGTGAAAAGGGAGGCGCGCCTGCTCCGGATGGATTTTGGGCTGTGGAAGATAAGGCTTTTTTCTCCTGATGGCACGGTAATATACGATGACACCAAACCCGCGGCGATAGAGCACAAGGTGAAGGAAAGGTTCTTTTATGATATCGTTGCCAGTGGCCGGATATACAAGCGGTTCATTCCGGAACACGGGATTACGCCGGGCGGGGAGCACGTGGCCTCCGTCGATCTGACAGTTGCGTACGTACCTTTCATGGTGAACGGCAGGTTTGCCGGGGCAAGCGAGATCTATTACGACGTAACCGGCATCAGACAAAAAACGGACTTTCTCTTCCTTAAGTATTTTTTGATGCTGGCCATGCTTGTATCCGCCCTGCTTCTGGCGGTCGTCATCGTTTCGCTCAAGGCAAACAGGAATGCCGGGGCCAGGCGGAGGGCCGAGGAGGCCCTTCACAGGAGCGAATATCTCTTGCGGACCATAATAGAGACGGAGCCCGAGTGCGTAAAGCTGATGGCCGCGGACAATACCCTTATGATGATGAACCCGGCCGGGCTTTCCATGATACAGGCCTCCTCTCTTGAAGAGATCAAAGGCAGACGCATTACGGACCTGGTCGTTCCCGAACACCGCACGGCGTTCGAGGAACTTACGCAAAAGGTGCTGGCCGGAGGCGAGGGCTCGCTGGAATTCCAGATAACCGGGCTTAAAGGACGCCACCTGTGGCTGGAGACCAATGCAGTCCCGTTCGTCAATGAAAAAGGCAAGATAGCCGGACTGCTTGGCATAACCCGCGATGTCACCTCAAAGAAGCGCTGGACGGCCGCCCTTGAAAGTTCCCTGCGGGAAAAGGAGACCCTGCTCAGGGAGCTTTACCACAGGACCAAAAACAACATGCAGGTTATCTCTAGCCTCATAAGCCTGCAGTCCTCCTCCATCTCGGATGGCAGCATCCTCCAGATGTTCGACGATACAAAAAACAGGATACGCGCCATGGCGCTCGTGCATGAGAAGCTCTATCAGTCAAAGGACCTCTCCAGCGTCAACATAAGGGAATATGTCCGGGACCTTGCCGGCGCCCTCATCGAGAGTTATTCGAAGGCGCAAGGCAAGGTGGCGTTGCAACTCGAGGCCGACAGTATCACATTGCCCATAGACATCATAATGCCTTGCGGCCTCATCATAAACGAGCTCATCTCCAATTCCTTGAAATACGCCTTCCGGGCAGACGGAAGCCTGGAGATACGGATACAGTTCCGCCAGACCGGCGATGGCCTGATGGAGATAGTCTATGGGGACAGCGGCCCCGGCCTTCAGTCTCTTGATACCAAGGACATAAAGACCCTCGGCCTGAAACTTGTCCGCAACCTGGCAACCAAACAGCTTGGCGGGAAGATAGAACTGGTTCCCGGCGCGGGAGCGGAATTCCGCGTCCGGTTCAAGGCATAAGATGCCGCCTTTTCAAAACATGCAATGACAAATACACACGCCAGGGCAAAGATATTGATAGTGGAGGACGAGTCCATCACCGCCATGAGCATGGCGGACCTGCTGGACATGTGGGGCTATGACGTCTGCGAGCCCGCGCCATCGGGCGAAGACGCGCTGAAGGTGGCGGAAAGAGAGATGCCAGCCCTTGCCATACTGGACATAAAACTGCGCGGGGACATGTCAGGGATAGAGCTCGCGGCCATGTTGAAAGAACGCTTCGGCATCCCGGTGGTCTTCATATCCGGCTATGCGGATGAGTACATAAGGAAACAGGCGGAGGACGCTGGGGCGGCCGGATACATCCTTAAACCCTTCGATCTCGCCCACCTGAAAACGGTGCTGGAGCAGGTACTGGACTCCTGAAATCCGGCCCTGCCGTGCCCCTCGCTTCAGTGGAACACCCCCGCCTTCGGACCGCCCTCCAATTTCGCCTAACAGATTTTTTGATTTTTGATTTTTTTGCTTTGCGCGAGCTATTTTATTTACAGGACCAGTACGGCCAATTGGACTGGTTAATCGGAATAATGTTGTTTGCGTTCGCGCAAGACGTGCCGCAGTCCTGCTGTAAATAGCCGACCCCGAGAATCCCATTATACCCGTCAACTGAAGGGCTTGAATCAAGATTCGTTCCCCCGTTACAGTTGGCGCTGCCCTGGAAGGTGGAATCTATCACCTGGATGGGCACATAGACGGCGGGCTCTCCGCCAAGCTGCACGTCGGCAAGCTCCACCGGCCCCCAGTCCGCGGTGCCATCGGCGTATTGCTGGCACTCGGCAAGCTGGCCGCCCTGGCCGGCGGGCTCCGGGGTCAGAGAAAGGCCGGTTAACGCCTGCTTGAATATCCTGAGCCCGAAGCTTCCGGTATCCAGCAGTATGCCGTCTACGGCCTGGCAGGTATCCGTGCCATGAACGCATACCGTGACGCTCACCAACGGCTCGTTTAAATATGTAGTGATGCCGGGGACAGCTCCGCCCACGCTTACAGGCATCACGTTATCACCAGAGGGCTGGCTCCCGTTGTACAGGCCGCTTGCGAAGTACGGACCCGTCCCCAGAGAGGTTGCCGCACCGCTGATCGCTATAAAGACGTTCTGTCCGAGGAAGTAGGGAAGCCCCCAGTCAAAAGTACTATTATCAGGGGCGGGCCCGCCTATGTCCGAAAAGACTTCTTTGTTGCTTCCGCTTGTAAGGGTGTCAAAGTTTTCTATCGTGAAACTCACGCTTGCCGACGGACTGCCCGGCTGACTTCCCTTCATTGTTGCCGTGTTTGAGAAAGCCGTCTGCGGGCAGTACCACCCGGGTGCATCCCTGCATACAGGAAGATTGTTACTTGAGATCTGAGGGAAGAAAAGGCCGTTGGAGCCGGTGTCTATGAAACTGCTGTTGTAGGACTTACTGTTCAGGACAGTGACAAAATCCCCGTAGCTGTCAAGGGGAATGGCCGTATAAGAAGCTGGCGGCGTGTTGTTTTTGTTGCTGCCGGTGCCAATCCCAAGCACAAGGTAGCCGCTTGACGAGGACGCGCCGCTTGCGGGGACCGAATTAAGTTCCACCAGGACCCCGTTGTTGTCCTCAGGCAGCAGCGGCACCGGATTTTGGACCTGGCCTGAAACGGGCACCGCGACCTGCGTGCAAGTGCCGGATGAAGACGATGATGAAGCCGGCCCGCTCCCGCCCGAAGAAGACGATGAGGATGTCCCGCCACCTCCCCCTCCGCACCCTGATAAAAAGACGATAAGCAGTAAAGTGGAAAAAAGCCGTATATACCCGGCCCTGTTTTTTTTCTCGCACGCATTATCTGATGATATCAGGACCTACCCCCTGGGGCAGAAGCAACGGCGCGTAGGCCCGCCCGTGCATGCTCCTCATGTGCCCCCATTTCTCCACCACAACCCCGCTTGTCTGGACGCGCATGGACCTTTTGCCGTGCGTTCGGGGCATCTGCCGCTTTGCTTCCTGGTACTGGTTGTAATAGGACCCGAGAAGATAGCTCAGGTCCGGGTTAAACAGCCCGTCCCATGCAATGCCAAAGACAATGCCGACAGAAGAGACATACTCCCTAAGCGTCAAGGTGCCGGAGGTAATCTCATGGACGCAATAGCCGTCAAGGGTCTTCACCTGGCTGCGATCGGCCTTCATGGCGGACATATCCCTGTTGACCGAATCGACGGACCCTCCCAGCACGGCGCGAGCATCCCGGTTAGCCGTCAAAAGGGCCGCAAAAAAAACACATGCCAGCATCAGGGCGCGTATTGCCGTTATTTTCATTGGCTGTCCACTTTCATGAAGAGTTCTTTCGGCTGACAATTAATACCCGCACCTGTAATAAAATATCTGTGCCTATTTTTAGTTTACTTAAAGGGCAAACCCGCGTAAAGGGGCTTCCCGAGGATACCTCCGGCGTCCTCAACCCGAGACGCTTCCGCGCCTGTGGCTTACGATGCGCCTCACCCAGGCTTCGGTGAGGGCGTATTTCCTGGCAAGCTCCTTATAGTTGGCGCCAGTGAATTCGCGCCTTATGTAGGCGTCACGCTTCTTTGAGATAAGGGTGCCTATCTTGGGAAAATAAAAGGGCAATCCCCCCAGTTCCTCGGATAACTTCAGCGCGTTTTCCACACCCACCACCCTGGCCACTGCCCGGTACGCCTCTGGCAGGTCATCGGGTACCATCTCGCTAGCGACTTGTTCCAGCCAACCTCTGATCATTTCAAAAGACCACCTTTCAAAAGGGCCTAAAAAAAAATATAAAAACGGTTTTTTTACTTGTTTCTATTGAAAAAAACCCGTTCCGGGGATAAAATATCGGAGTGCCGATATTAATTACAAAAAGAACATTTACGTTTAACATCCTCCGGCAAGCCCGGGAGACTATCCGGTTCCGAGCTCCGCTGAAGGCGGGCGGGTTCATGGGATGGGACGGTACTGAGCTGAACCGCAGACTGCCGGTTTTGGCACGCTTTTTTTTCATCCTTAAAGCCTCCTTCCTGCAACTCCCGATAAATATAATCGGCATGACGATAAATTGTCAAGAGGAGGAACGAAATGACGATAGGCACAAGGATCAAAGGATACAGAACAAAAAAAGGTTTTAAAGTAAAGGAATTTTCAGAAAAAATAGGCATATCCCAGGGCACTCTTTCAGACATCGAGAACGAAAAGACAAAACCCTCAGCCGATACGCTGAGCCTGATTATTCGTCATACGGATATTAACCCCAATTGGCTGCTGACCGGCCATGGGACGTTTACCAGGGAGCCGGCGGCCTCCTATCAGAGAAAGCCCCTTCTGAAAAACGCCCCCAAGACGGGCGAAAAAACCCTCTACTCCGCGCGGCAGGTGTCCAGGGAAAAGGAATTGTCCGTTTCCGAGGCCCATTGCAGGAACGAATTCGCGCGCATCCCTGTTTTTACGCTCGCCGGCGCCGGCGTGCCCAAAGACCTCTCCGAATACGACCCCATAGAGACCGTAACACTGCCCGGGGATTTTAGCGGCCCCGGCATCGTGACCGTCAAAGTGCAAGGCCAGTCCATGGAGCCCACCGTCTGGGATGGCGCCATTACCGGGGTGAACACCATGGTGCAGAATATTGTAAGCGGAGATATCTACGCCTTCTGGCTTCCGTATGAAGGGGCGGTGATAAAGAGGGTTTTCGTGGGATATGAAAAGCTCATATTGAGGTCCGACAACCCCAACTTTCCCCCTATCGAGCTGCCCAGAAAGGAGCTCGAAGCGGGCGGGGATATTTACCGCCTGCTGGGCCGGGTGGACTGGATAGTGCAAAGAAGGAAAAATAAATGAACGGCCAGCGCCCCCCGAAAGGTAAGCGGGCGGACCTGGTTAAACAAAAAATCCACCCATTCGATTCCGGGAGGGCATAAATGCAGATAACCGGCAGGGAAACGCTCTGGCAGGGGAATTTTCTCAAGACCATACGCATCACGTACCTGGACAACAAAGGGGTAATGCGGGATTGGGAGGCCGTGGACAGGACCGGCGCGGACGGGGTTGTGATAATCGTCCCCTTCACCGGAGCCCGGGAGTTTGTTCTCGTAAGGCAGTTCAGGGTGGTTATCGGCAATTACGCGCTGGAGTTCCCGGCGGGGCTCATAAACCCGGGCGAAGGCCTGATGGAGGCGGCCAGGCGGGAGCTTATAGAAGAGACCGGATTTGACGGCAAGGATTACTCCATACTCGCGGAAAACGTCATATCGACCGGATCGAACGCCGAGGTCTGGACGGCTGTCATGGCCAGCGGGGCCCTCCAGGTGACGGAAGACATCAAAGCCCGTTTCCCGGGCGATGAATCTGAGGAGATAGAGGTCATCAGGGTGCCGGAGAAATCTCTTGCTGATTTCCTCTTCAGCTCCCAGAAAGCGGGCGACAGCGTGGACCTGCGCATCTACGGGCTTTTCGAGACTGCCAAAAGAAAAAAGCTTTTGTAGAAAAAAGGCCCTTTCAGGCTTTTTCATTTGAAGGTCCTTTTTTATTTTTTTTATTTTATTTCATCTCACCGCCACCAGCAATATGCCAAGCTTCTTTTCAAGCTCCCGTATCTGCTCGATCTCGCTTGCCGACAGCTCTTCAGGCTTTGTTTCATAACAGCTGTATGCAAGGAGCGTCTTTCCCATCTTCTTCTCCGCAGATTTCACCTGGTCCAGCCCGGTCCCGTCCAGTTGCGAAAGGCTGCATATCATGGAAGTGTCCTCCTTTTCCCCTCACGGAGTTTTTTATGGAACTGCATGTTAAAATCGACACTGCTCCGGTTGAAAGTTTCAGCCGTTTTTAATCCATGCTTAAAGGTTGTCAGCCGTTTTTAATATTGTCAAGCCCGGTTTTTTTCTTGCCTCATGCAAAAAAACAAAAAACAAAAAACAAAAAAGGAAAAAGGGGGAAAAACTGAAAAACTAAAACCGTCCAAGTACCCTGTTTAAAAACTCCCTTGTCCGCGGCACTTTCGGGCTGGTAAATATCTGCGATGGGGGGCCGGTCTCTATGATGGCCCCTTTGTCAAACACGATCACCCTGCCGGCCGCTTCTCTGGCAAAACCCATCTCGTGCGTGGCGATCATGGTGGTCATCCCCTCGGCCACAAGCCTCCTTATAACGGAGAGCACCTCTCCTGCCATCTCCGGGTCCAGCGAGGAGGTCGGCTCATCAAAGAGCATCGCTTCAGGACGCATGGCAAGCGCCCTGGCTATGGCCACCCGCTGCTGCTCGCCGCCGGAAAGCTGGGCGGGATAGCTGTCTGCCTTGCCCTCCAGGTTTATCTGCCTGAGGAAGCCCCTGGCCTCCGCCTCCGCGTCCGTCCTGCCCATTCCAAGCACCCGCACGGGGGCCTCCGTTACGTTTTGCAGAACGGTCATGTGCGGGAAGAGATTGAACTGCTGGAATACCATGCCGAGCTTCAGACGCACCTTTCTTATCCTTTCGGCGTCTTCCCTGGAAGGCCGTTTCGTGTTTATCGAATGCAGCTCTATGCCGGCCACCGTTATCTCGCCCCTATCGAATGTCTCAAGCCCGTTGATGCAGCGAAGGATGGTGCTCTTGCCGCTTCCCGATGGGCCTATGAGCACCACCGCCTCGCCCCTTTCCACCTGAAAGGAAAGCCCCTCGAAAAGGGGGGCCACCCCGTAGGATTTATGCAGGCCACGCACTGTTATCATCGCCTGTCCTTCTTGAGCCTCTTTTCCAGCCTTCTGGCAAGCAGTGACAGAGGGTAGCTCATGCAGAAGTAAAGGAGCGCGGTAATGATGCCAAGCTGGAAGAAGCGCAGAGTGCTTGCGGCAAGCATGCTGTAGGTCTTGGTGAGCTCCACCATCGCGATGACAGAAACCAGTGAAGAGTCCTTGAACAACGCGATAAAGTCGTTCGTTATGCCGGGAAGGGCTATCTTCACCGCCTGGGGCAGGATAACGCGCTTTACGGCAAGCCCCCTTGTCATGCCCAGTGAAAGCGCGGCCTCCATCTGCCCGTAGGGCACGGCGTTTATCCCTGCCCGGTAAAGCTCGGACTCATAGGCGGCGTAATTCATTCCAAGCCCCAGGAAGGCGGCCATCACCGGGTTAAGAGAGATGCCGATGTTGGGCAGTCCGTAGTAAAGGATATAGAGCTGGATCAGAAGCGGCGTTCCCCTGTACACCTCTATGTAGCCTGTGGCCAGCCAGTCAAAGGGCGGCCCCGCATAAAGCCGCAACATGGTAAGCATCAGCCCAAGCGTAATGGCAAGGGCCATCGAGGAGACGGAAATAAGCACCGTCACCCCCGCGCCCTTTAGCAGCATGGGGAAAAAATTCTTTATGGGCGCGCTCCGGCTTTCATCCAGCGTCTCCGTCCCGGGATTTTTAAAAAACGCGGCAAGCTTGTCCTGCTTGCTGTTCCAGAGGCCCCATTTTTCATATATCCTTTGAAGCTCGCCCGTGCGGTAAAGTTTTGCCAGTATCTCATCCAGCCTCTTTTTTAATTGCGTGTCGTTCTTGCGGAGGGCTATGGCGTACAGGCCCTCCCCAACGGGAGGCCCCGCGTATTTAAGCCTTGGGGCGGGCTTGGCATAATATGCGGCGATAGGCAGGTCCATCAGCACGGCATCCAGCCTGCCAATGGCCAGGTCCTGATAGGGCTCCACCTGCCCGGAGTATATTTTTACTTTTACGCCGCCCATGCCCATGAGGATGTCCTGGGCCACCGTGCCGGACAGCGTTCCGGCTTTTTTACCCTTCAGGTCAGCCACGCTCTTTATGGCGGCATCATCCCTGCGCACCACGAGCTGTTCGGTGTAGACGTAATAAGGGGCGCTGAAGAGGACCCTCTCCTTTCTCTTCCGGGTTATCTCGATGCCGTTCATGGCGAAATCGAAATCTCCGCGCTCAAGGGCAGGAATCAGGCTGTCCCAGGCATTCTGGGACTGCACCGCCTTGACGCCCAGCTCCCCTGCGATGGCATTGGCAAGGTCCACCTCGAACCCTATCAGTTTCGATGGGTTTTCAGGGTCCGGAAAGACGTATGGAGCGCCGCCCTCGGCGTCTGCACCCCAGAGGAGATAGCCGCGTTTCCTTATCTTTTCCAGAGCGCCCTCTTTTGGCTTGTGGGGCGCGGCCACATATATGATTACCCCTATCCCTATAAGGAGAGAAAGGAACTTTAGAAAACGGCCCATAATCGTTTTAAGGTAAACAAATCCGCCGCAGGGCGTCAAGGGAGGCAGATCTTCTCAGGTTTTCAGCAGCCCGTCAATGATATCCGAGACCCGCCTGAAATCAACTTTCCCTGCCCCGGTCCTCGGGAGTTCCGGCAAGACAACGAACTGTTTGGGTATTGCGATATTCGGAAGATGCTCCATCAACTGCCGGATGGTTTTCATTTCGTCTATCCTGCCGGTCACCGCAGCGACTATCTTTTGGCCCTTAATGGCATCCGGAACGGCCGCCGCGGAGCAGAAAACACCCTCGGGAAGGACCTTCTCCAGAGCCTCCTCCACTTTCACCAGGGACACCATCTCCCCGCCTGTCTTCACGAACCTCTTCAGTCTGCCCTCAAACCACAGATACCCGTCCTCATCAATAAAACCCATGTCCCCGGTGTCATACCATCCATCCCGGATGCGCATGGCCGTTTCTTCCTCGTCGCCCAGATAGCCTTTCATCACAAGGTCTCCCTTCACCATTATCCGGCCGGTGGCACCGGCTGGACAGGCCTTCCCCGTATCGAGGGCTTCGATTCGCACGGAGACATTGGGCAACGCCTTCCCGATGCTCCCCGGCCTGTTGTGCAAAGGCGTATTTGCCGATATCACCGGTGAGGTTTCAGTGGCACCGTAGCCTTCGTAAAGGATGATGTTGTGCTTGTCCATGAAGTCCAGCCTCAGGGCGCCGGGGCATTTGTCCGCGCCGCAGACGGCCACGCGCACGCTTTTGAAATCGCCCGGCTCAGACTTGCGCAGATATCCCCAAAAAAAGCTGGGAGTCCCCATGATGATCGTCGGCCTTTCGTCGCGGATTATCTCACATATTTTTTTATAGTCGATCGGATTGGCATAGGTGATGATCGTCATCCCGTGATAAAGCGGCGTCCAGAGGTTGGGATTGAACCCGAAGATGTGGAAATAGGGCAGACTGGACAGCATGCTGTCCCTGCAGGAAAGCTCAAAGGCACCACTGAAGTCCATTATATTGGAGATGATGTTCCGGTGGGTCAACTGCACGGCCCGGGCCTCTTTTTCGCTTCCGCTGGTAAAGAGTATGGCCGCGTTGCCGTTTTCCTCCCCTCCGTGGATCGCCTTTAATATAAATGCCTCCGGCAGTTTGGCTAAGACGGCCGCCCTCAATTTTTCAAATACGGAAAGCCCTCCGATGATGTCCTCGATAAAAACCATCCCTTCAACATGCGGGCAATTGACCTTTTCCAGGAACGGTCTTGAGGTTATCACTTTTTTAAAGGAACATTTCCTCTGGGCGTATTCGACATTTCCGGAGGCCCCGGCCAAAACGGTCCCGGTTGAATAGTTGATCATAACCGGCACGCGCCCGCTCATAAGGACGCCTAGGACGGAGAGCGCGCAGCCCGCCCCCGGGGGAAGCATTATCCCGATGGATTTGTCGCCGCATTTGCCCAGTTTGCGGGAAAGCGCAAGGGCCAGGACCAGCGTTTTGAAATAGGTGATGGACTTCCCGGATGTGCAGTCTATGAACGCTGCCTTCCCGTGATGTTTTTTGGCTATTTTTACAAAATGTTGATGCAGAAGCATTTTTTATGTTTTAGTTTTACCCTTATTTACTCAGGCTCAAATATTAGCATTTCCATGTATTTTTTTCCTTTTGGCCCACTTTTACCGGACAAAAGCAGGACGCGGCAAAGACCATTGACATACGGGCACTTATCTGTTGCAATTTAATCAGACACCCATTCCCGTTTTCAAGACACGCCCGCCATCCAAAAGGAAGAGCGCACGGAAGACACAAATAGGGAAGGAGGCCTGCCCGATGCCAGAAGCCGAAAACAAATCCGGCGCACAGGAAACAGGGGAGCTCCGGAAGGCGGCCTTTGCCGGAGGCTGTTTCTGGTGCATGGAGCACCCGTTCGACAAGGTCCCCGGGGTGGTTTCCGTTACGCCCGGCTACACCGGCGGCCACAAGGAAAACCCCACTTACGAGGAGGTTTCATCCGGAGATACCGGGCACGCCGAGGCCGTCCTTGTGATTTATGATCCCGGGCAGGTGGATTACGAAAAGCTTCTGGCTATTTTCTGGCACAACATAGACCCCACCACAAGAGACCGGCAGTTCTGCGACGTGGGGCACCAGTACAGGACCGCCGTTTTCTATTTTGATGACGAGCAGCGCCGCCTGGCTCTGGCATCCATGGAACAGATGAAAAAGACCGGGAGGCTCAAAGGAATGATTGCCACAGAGATCGTTTCCGCGGGCGAGTTTTATCCCGCCGAGGATTATCACCAGCAGTATTACATAAAAAACCCGTCTCTGTATGAGACCTATCGCGCCCAGTGCGGCCGCGATGAACGCCTTAAGGAGCTTTGGGGCGATGAGGCGGAAGAAAAAAAAGAAGAAAAAACTGAAAAAGAAAGAGGATAGTCCATGAAACGAAAACCGGAAGTGTGGAGGTTTCTTAAAGGGGTTTTTTTAACCTTGGGAACATTATGCCTGTTGCTGGCCGCGCCCACCCCGTCAAACGGGCAATACACCGGGCCCCCGGAACAGGAAAATCAAAGACTGTTTACGAAGCATTTCCAGAAAACCATGTTCGACATCACTGAACATGCCCTGTACAGTGTGGAGGTGCTGCCCAATGATGAGGAATACCCGATCGGCAAAAACACGATCGGCGTCGTTGTCCATAATGACAAGGACGAGGATGTAAAGGGCGCAAAGCTTTCCATAACCTACACGAACATGGAAACGGGCAAGTCCATCCACCCCACGGGGATAGTGGACAAGAAAAACGGGCTTTATATAGTGTCCGGTCTGGACAACATTTCCAGTCCCGGGCACTGGGAGCTGCGCGTAACGGTAAACAAGGGCGGCGTAAAGGACAGCGTGAAATTTAAACTGCCCGAGGCCCTGATGAAACCTTATCCAAAAGGCAGATACCACCCGTAAAGGGACAAGAGGAGGCAAAAAATAAAAAAAATCCCCTTAAAAGGAGGAAACCCATA
>JAEHJW020001796.1_pt1 | contig 55423 bp, 78 predicted proteins | sample 9271431 | NCBI WGS metagenome assembly JAEHJW02 | reverse complement strand
CGGCGGGGCTTTTTAATGCCCGCATAAAATTTTTGAAAATTCCCCTTGCACGGCGTTAGCGGATCGCTATCATTACCAGTGCACCACCCCCACCACCCCGGACGGTGCCATGGAGCAGACGATGAGCCGCACCGATGCCGACACCCTCTGGTTTGCAACCCAGCAGCGCGGCATGACGTCTGAGCCCCAGAGGCTCATGCTCCGCGGGATCGACTTCGAGGTCCGGTTCGTGTCCGTGAACCGGAAGTGCTACGACAACATGCCCACCCCCACGGCCCTGATCTACGCCAACGGGAAGCGGATCTCCCGCGCCAAGGCCTTCGCCATGCTCGAGGGCTAGGCCACCCCATCCCAACCCCAACCCACACGGGCGACAGCCCAGCCGGAGGACTAGCTGAATGGCAACTTCCAGGCAGAACGAGCAGTTTGTCGCATCTCTTCTCCCCAACTACCCGCTGGACGAGGCCATTGACTGGATCGAGGCGAACCTCGAACCGACTGACGTCTTCTCCGAGGAGAAGCTCCGCGCCTGGGCCCTCGACAACGGCTTCGAAGAGGCCGCCTAGCCATGCGCCCCCCCAAGATCGTCCGCTTCCGTCCCCCCACCCCGCCGAGCCCGAAGACGCCGGCGCCTATCAAGGAAAGGAAGGCCGCATGAGCCCCATCACCCTGTCCGGCCGGGACCTCCACAACCTGCGCCGGGTCTCCATGGCGCGGTCCTACGACCTCACAAAGCCCACGCTGTCCGGCATCCTCATCGAGCCCCGCGGGGAGGATGACCTTGTGGCCGCCGCCACGGACGGCTTCGTCCTGGCCTTCGCTCCCCTCCACATCGAGGGCCACGGCCTGACCGAGAAGATCCTGGTCCCCGCCACCATGGCCGCCGAGATCCAGCGCCGGAAGCTTACCCAGACCTCCCTTTTCGTCATCGGGGACGGCGAGTTCCGGTTCTTCCACAAGGCCGGCGGCATCGGTGCCGTCGCCAAGGCCCCCGAACCCGGCTGGACCTACCCGAACTGGACCAAGGTGCTTCCTGCCCCTGGCGATCTTCGTCCCGCAAAGCTCGAAGAGATGGTCTTCGGCCGCGACACCTGGGAGAAGGCCACGAACGCCCTGAACGGCGGGAAGGTGGAATACCCCATCGAGGTCCGCGAAGGCGCGATGTCTGCGGGCGAGAACCGGCCCGTCTTCACGGCGCTGGAAGGCGTAGTGGTCGCCACGATGCCGATCCGGTTCTCCACCATGCGGGAAGCCATCGACAGCACCAACATCCGCGAGGGCCTCAAGGCCGCGCTGGGTGGGGTGGCCGCATGAACACCGAGCAGATCGCCCGTGACACCGTGGCCGGCCTCTTCACCGAACTGGCCGAGCTGATGGACCACACGAACGACGACCACCTTCCCGCCTGGGAGATGGCCCGTGCGAAGGCCGCCGAGGTCTACCACGCCATCGACACCGTCTGCGTCCAGCAGCACAGCCGGCGCGGCCACACGGCGCCCTCAGTCCCCCGCGAGGTGGAGGTGATGCTGCACCGCCCGGCCCCCACCACCCGCGAGTTCCTGGAGAAGTGCCCCGGCTTCCTGGAGGCCGTGTCGCCTGAGCAGGTGCTGGACCCCGCCACGGAGGCCGCCTTCGATGAGTTGGAGGCCCAGGCCATCGAGCGGGCGCACCCCACCGCCCATCCCATTCCCACCCTCAAGGAGACCGCATGACCCCCGAAGTTCTCACCCCTGAGATCGTCCCCGCCGAAGCCGAGGCGAAGGTCGCCCTCGAATCCGCCATGCAGGTCGTGACCCGCGCCAAGGCGGTGGTCGTGAAGTCCGACGAGGACTACCGCGCCGCGGACAGCGCCTGCGCCGCCATCAAGGCCGAGATGAAGAAGCTGGAGGCCCAGCGGGACAGCTTCGTCCGGCCCCTGAACGACACGGTGAAGCGGATCAATGCCGGGTTCAAGGACGCGACGAACGCCCTCCAGACCGCCCTGGATGCCTACCGCCGGCCCATGACCACCTACCAGGCGGAGCTGGCCCGCCAGCGCGCCGAAGCCGAGGCCGCCGCCCGGAAGGAGCGGGAGCGCCTGGAGGCCGAGGCCCGTGCCAAGGCGGACGCCGAGATCGCCGCCGCCAAGAAGGCCCGCGAGGAGGCCGAGGCCGCCCGCGCCGCCGCGGAGGGTGATGACCCCTTCGCCGCCGTCCTGGCCGAGGAAGCCGCCGCCGATGCCGAGGCCCGCGCTGCTGAGCAGGCCGAGGCCGCCCGCCGGGCGATCCGTGAGGCCGCCACCATCGAGGTCCCCGTGGCCGCCGCCCCCAAGGTGACCGGCGCCGCCTCGAAGATCTACACCGTCTGGGACTTCGAGATCACCGACCCCGCCCTGGTCCCCATGGCCTACCGGCCCATCGACATGGCGGCCCTGGCCCGGGACGTGAAGGCCGGCAAGGACCAGTGCCAGATCCCCGGCGTTCGCGTGTTCAGCCGCGTCGAGGTGAAGTGATGGCCGCCCAGACGCCCAAGGATCCCCTGCAGAGGCTTCGTGAGCCCTTCCCCGACAACCAGGTCGGGAAGCTGCCCAAGCCGCTCCTCAAGCGCGACCAGATGGACCAGATCCCCAAGGCGACCTGCAAGGTCTGCGGGCAGTACCACGCCAAGGACAAGGTCATGCACCTGGACTTCGTGGGCCACGCCGCCGTGACGGACCGCCTCCTGGACGTGGACCCCCAGTGGACCTGGGAGCCCCTGGCCCTTGATGAGGGCGGACTGCCCCGGCAGGACAAGAACGGTGGCCTCTGGATCAAGTTGACCATCTGCGGGGTCACGCGCCTGGGCTACGGTGATGCCCCCGGGAAGGGCGGCGGGGATGGCCTCAAGGAGTGCATCGGGGACGCCATCCGCAATGCGGCGATGCGCTTCGGCGTAGCCCTGGACCTCTGGCACAAGGGCGAGCTCCATGCCCACCAGAGTGAATCTGAGGACGAGGACGGGCCCTCTGCTGGCGCTTCCGAGCCTCCCCCGGCCCCTTCCCAAGCCTGGGAGATCCCCAGCCTCGAAGAGTTCGAGGGCCTGCTGGACCGCGCCTACACCGCGTTCAAGGACGGCGGGAAGAAGGACGCCTTCGACGCCTTCCGGGAGAAGTGGAAGGCCCGGAAGACCGAGCCGGCCGAGAAGGTGCTGACTGAACTCGCCGCCTTCGTGAACAAGCTGGAAGCGGCCCTCAAGGCGAAGCAGGCCAAGGACGCGGAGGCCGCGTGACCATCCGGTTCCTACGCCACGCCTGGGCCATCCGGCTCAACGACCTGGACCGGCCGGATGCCCTGGCAGGGGTCTGCTACTTCTCCCGCGGGAACGACATACCGACCTTCATGGACGGCTGCAGGACCGCCCTGTTCCGGACCCGAGCAGAGGCCCGGGCCCGGTGCAAGGGGATCCACACGGGCAGCCTGGGCCGCCGGCCCTGCGTCGTGAAGGTGGCCCTCACCATCCAGGAGGCCGCGTGAACCTCCCTGAGCTGCAGGCCGAACTCCAGGCTCACCTCGACCGCCGCCCGGTCCAGCCGTGCCTCGTATCCCAGATGACGCCCAAGCAATACGCCACCTGGTCCCGTGACCTCGCGTCCTGGGTTGAAGCCAAGGACGCGCTCCAGAGCCTCATCGAGAGCTACGGGATCCGGATGGAGTTCAAGCGCCAGGCCCCGCAGTGCAGCCCCAAGGCCGATTACATCTACCGCGAGCCCATGGGTCGCAAGCGTCCCCCGCGTCCCGCCTGGTCCGGCGCCACGCCCGAATACAACCGGAAGAAGCAGGCCGAACGGCGGGCGCGGATCAAGGCGGAGCGGGAAGCGAAGATCCGGGAATCCATGGCGGAAAGGAAGATCGCATGAAGCTCGCCTCCACCCTCCTCATGCTCCTGGTCATCGGCCTCCTCATGGCCGTCCCCGTCTCCTGCGTCGTGGACAGCGTGAAGCGGACCCGGGCTGACCGGGAGTTCCGGCAGAAATACGGCCCGGACTGCGAGCGCATGAACCGCGCCATCCAGGAACTCAACCGCATCAAGGCCCGCGCCAAGTGGGAGCGGGAGCAGATGGACCGCATCGAGAAGGAGAGACCGCGATGATCCCCCAGGAGATCTACGAGTCCACCCAGGAAGCCTACCGCTCGTCCGGCTGGCCCCGCCGGGCCGAGCTGGGCACCTGGTCGAGCCCCTGGAGTGGGCCTGACGTGAAGCCCAACAAGGGCGATGTGATGCTCGCTCACCACAACCCGGATGCCTTCGTGACGGGCTGGGGCCCCATGGGCACCGTCACCCTCCCGGTGCGCCGATGATCGGCCCCGCCCTCGTCATCCTCTGGTTCCTCATCGTGGCCGCCGCGGTGCGGGACCTCGACCGGGAGCAGACCCGGCGCATGAAGGCCGAACGGAACGCCAAGCTCCAGCGCGAACTGAACGAGGCCACGGGTGAACTCGTGACCTGGGACGAGACGCGCCGGTTCCACTGGGCCCTGAGCCGCTGGCGCGATTACGAGGCATGGCGGGTCCGGTTCCGCGAGGCCGAGCGCATCTGGCACATCCGGAACCGCCGCCTCCTGTGGGACGGCGTGGTCCGCATCGGGGAGGACGTGGCGTGAGCGAGAAGCACAAGGAGGCCCGCAATGGGTGAGACGCCAATCGCCCGATTTATCGAGAACATGGCCCGCGAATCAGCGGCTGCTGCAGACCGCCTAGTGGCGGACCGTGACGCCCTCCGCGCCCAGCTCGCCGAGCGTGACCGGGAGATCGAGCGGTTGCGGGCGGAATTCCAGCGTATCAACGTCCAGGATCCCGAACTCATGGAGAAGGTGAGGGGCTTCGTCAACGCGGAACACGGGCTCGTTGTGGACATGCAGGACGACACTGGACGGACCGGGCTCTACGTGGAAACCGGGTTCCTACGTGGGCTCTTGGGAGAAATTGCGCGGATGGAAGCGGTAGAAATGTCCCGTGGCATCGCTCTGGCTTGTGAAATCTCTGACCACAAGAAGACTTGGGAAGCCCTCTCCGCCTCCCAGGCCCGCGAACGCGAGGCGATGGAAGCTCACCTCCGTACGATTGACCAGCGCGACGCCGCCGAGGATGCCCTATCCGATGCCTTCCGGCTGGTGACGGGCCGAGAGCCGGAATGGTCCAACCTCTTCGGCTACGCCGACGCCATGGAGGAGATCACCGCCTCGCTAGGCCAGAAGGAATCCGCCCTCGCCGCCGCTCGGAAGGCGCTGGAGGACCTGCTGGGTTGCTTCGTCCATCCCTGCCACCCCGGAGAGGCTGCGATGAGCGCCATGGTCTCCGTCCGCGAGCTCAAGCGCTACCGCGCCGCCCTGGCCCCCGAGCAGAAGGGGTGACGATGAAGGCCTGTGAAAACCCAAGGTGCTACTTCCATTTCGAGGTTCCGGATAGGGTCCTTGACGGCGGCGTTCTCAATTTCGCCCCGCAAGAAGTGCTCAGCGTGCAGGCTTTCCCCCGCCCTTTGAATACTGCACCCGATGTCCGTAGAGGGAGAATCGCTCTTTGCCGCTATCGGAACAGGCATGGGCAGGAATTTTGGCTGTGCGAGGTCTGTCATTCCGCGATCTCCAATTTCGCCTAACCCCCAACCCAACCGGCCCCGCCGAAAAGGAGGATGACCATGCAGCATGAGCACTACTTTACGGCCAGCAGGGTCCACGCCTCGCCGCTGTTTGGCCGCCGCCCCGAAGCTGAGGTTCTGCACGGAACCTATCAAGGCCAGTTCGTGGCCCTGACCATCATCGTCCGGGATTCGACCTGGATCTGCCATCCCCAGAAGGCCAAGACCGAATGGCATCGCCGAAATCGTTGGGGCGGATCCAGAGTCTCCCTTGGCCGTGGGGTCCCGCCGCGCTGGGTCCGTAAGGCCGCGAAGATGGCCCTGCGGAAGTGGATGAATGTTTGACCCAACCGGCCCCGCAGGGGGCCTGGAGGAGATGTGAGAGAGATTCTGACCCAGCAGGAGTTCCAGGGCCGCCTCCGCGAGGCTGGCCTGCCGCTGGGCACCCCATCCATCCACGCCTGCATCGAGGCGGGGATGCCTGTGGTCCGAATCCCGGGCCACAAGAAGCCCCGCTTCCACTGGCCCTCTTGCTGGGCCTGGATCGTGGCCTCGCGCGAGCTGGACCCGCTGGCCCTTGCGACCCGCGATAGGATGTTCCGCAGGCATACCCGGAGGACCGCTTGACCCGCTGGCTCCACAAGCGCGGCCGGATCTGGCACTACCGATTCACGGTGGGGAGCGTCCCCTACACCGGGACCACGGAGGCCACGGACCTGCCCACGGCCAAGGTGATCCTGGAGCAGGTGCGCCGGGAGACCATCCTGGGCCAGCACGGCATGGCGAAGGCTCCCACCCTCGGCGCGGTGATCGCCGAGTGGCTGGACACCCGTGGCAAGTCCGCCAGCGCCGGCCACCGCCGGGCGGCAGAGCAGAGCCGGGACGCCCTGGGCAACCTGGTGAAGCTGCCCCTGGACCGGATCAGCACCCCCATCGTCCAGACCTGGCAGGCCGGGCACCTCCGGGACCACTCCGCGGCATCCACGAACCTGGTCCTCCGCTACCTCAAGCTGTGGATGCGCTGGGCCCTGGGCCAGAAGCTCATCCGCGAGATGCCCTACCAGGTCCGCATGGAGCGCCCCCAGCAGCGCCCGCGGCCCGTGGTGGAGGACGTGGACGCATTCCTCGCCAAGGTGGACGCCGGGGCACGGAACCCGCAGGTGCCAGCCGCGGTCCGCTTCGCCATGATGCTGGGCCTCCGGGAGAGCGAAGTCCTCCAGGCCCGCTGGGAATGGTTCGGGGGCTCCTACACCGTGGCCGGCCGCACCAAGAGCCGGAGGATCCGCGCCGTACCCGTGCCCGATGCCCTCCGCGTGGCCCTGGGCCTCATGCTGGCGGCCCAGCAGCACGGTCCGGCCCAGGTGCCCCGGCTCGGGCTCATCTTCCCCGGCCGGGGCGGGAAGCCCCACCGGCAGGGCTGGCTCCGGCAGGCGCTCAAGCGCGGCGGGGTGGACGGCCTGGGGATGCACCGGCTCCGGGCTACCTTCGCCACCCTGCACCTGCGGAAGGGCTCGTCCCTAAAGGAGGTCCAGGAGATGATGGGCCACAGCGATGCCCGGACCACCCTTCTGTACCAGGAGGGCAGCCAGGATGAGAAGCGGAAGCGGCAGGAGGAACTGTGGGCGTGACCAAGGTCCTCATGTGCCGGCTTCCCTTCCGGACCCACCTGTTCAACCAGAACCAGAAGGTCTGGGTCAAGTTCCGGTCGGGTAACCTCGCTTACTGTGTGGTCGGAAAGCACCGGGGGAAGGGACGCTACATCACCGGCTGGGTGAGTTGGCTCCATGCGAACCGCCCGGCGCCCGATTGGAAAGAGATCGAGGTTGACGAGGAATTCGCAAAGCGGCTGGGCATTCTCTAGATGGCGTGGGCGTAACAAGAACCGCACAAGCGAAAACGGGACGCCCGCAAACCCGCACCACCATTGAGCCATAGCGATCCAGACCAACGATTCGTAATCAGCAGGTCGCAGGTTCGAATCCTGTAGTTGGCTCCAGCAGTTGCAACACTTGGCCCCCTTTCGGGGGCCTTGTTTTTGCCTCAATTTTCGCCGTTTTCGCCTGTCTTTGGTGGGGCAGGTGTTACAAGGAACGTGACAAGCCCCTGCGGCGTCCACCCCCGCGCCTCATGGTCGAGGCCCAGGACCATGGCCGCGAACTCGGCGCATTCAAATCCGGCGTGATCCCCACGCTCCCCCAGCCCCGCCCGGATGGCGTCCTTGACGCTGTAGCGGTCCCCGAGGTGCCGGAGGGCCAGGGGGATGTCGGCGGCCCTCCCGGTGGGATAGACAGTGGGCCCGTCCTTTTGCCGGTTCCGCAGGGCATGGCAGGCCACTCCGCCCACCGCCCGCGCCTCCAGGACCATGGCCTCGCCCTCCACCACCCAGAGGACCCCGCAGTGGTCCCAGCTGCTCCGGGTCCAGGTGCGGATCAGCCAGGCGAAGGGCCCGCGGCCCCGGAAGAGGACGAGGTCGCCGGTCTGCATTACATCGTCTCGAGCGTGGCCGCCGGCGTGGCCACGATGAACGCCGCGAAGCTGGCCCAGGTGGTGTCCGGCGTCGCCCCGGCGGCGTGGGCGTTGGCGATGTAGGCTTCCAGCAGGCCGGCCGGGTCGTTCAGCGGGTGGACCATGCCCACCGGCAGGGTGGGCTGGGCCCCTGCATTCCACGCCGTGATGGCGTCGGCCTCGGTGCAGGTGGGGTTGGCCTTGATGAAGCTGACGGCGGCGGCCTTCCCGGCGGCGCGTTCGGCCTGGGATCGGGTGTCGATCACGGAGAGCACGCCCACCGTGAGCGGCAGGGCCAGCGTGCCCAGGGCGGCCTGGGCGGCAGCGTAGTCCTGCGCCCCCTTGGCCTGGAGGGCGCCGATGGTCGCCCCGGCGGCATCGTGGGCCGTCTTGGCATCGGTGAGTGCCTGAAGACGGCTCTGCGCCATTGCGAGGTTGAGGGCGAGGGTCTGAAAGTCGGCCATGGTGGGCTCCTATGCGATAATTTCCACAGAATCAACGTAGATCGTGGTGGACCGGGCGACCCCGGAACCGTTGGTGACGCGCATGTCCAGGCGCAACGAGAAGTCCCCGCCGCCGGAAACGTAGCTGGTGATGTTCACGCTCCTGGCGGTCCATGCGAGGGTCTGCGAGGCGGCGCTGTAGCTCCAGGTCGCCAAGGCCGTCTCCGTCCCGGTGCTCTGGTTCAGCAGGTAGGCGGTGACGGAACAGGTGGACCCGCTGCTATCGTTCGTCACCAGGCCGGTGTTGAGCGTGAGGTTGATGACCGCGCTGGAGGGCGACGGGGGAAGGTTGAAGCACTGGTAGAGGCTGCCCGTCAGGTCGTAGGAACTGGTGACGCCCGTCACCGTCGCGCTGCCCGTCCCGGTAGCGGCGCTGGAGGCGTTCCAGTTCACGGCGGTTCCATTCGGGTCCACGGTCCAGTTGTGCAGGTTCTTGTAGAAATGGCCGTTCAGGATGCGGTTGTAGGCCGTGAACAGCCGGGTGTTCACCGTGGCGACCTTCTTACCGCCAAAATTCGCGGTGCCCTGGATCTCTAAGAAGCAGTTGGCGTCCGTGGTCCCATCATCGAACGTGGCCGTGAAGGCGTAGCCGCTGAGCTTGAATCCGACGGGCGCGGACCCATAGGCCCCGGCAACGTAGGTGGGACTCTGGATCGTCCCCGTAATCGCCAGAACGGCCTCGAGTTTTTGTGCCGTTACCGCACCATCCACGAGGATGTTGGCGTCGGCCATGCGGCGGAGATAGAAGTTATTCCATTGTGTGGTTTGCCCGGGTGTCCCGCCGGAATGATAAAGCCCTGCCACCATGTAGCCCGCGCCTGATGGAGCGGTGGCCGTTACGCTCACAGTCGAAGGCGCCCCCGCCGATCCAGAGGTAATTGCAGGGGAATTAAACCCGGTAAGATAAACTCCGTCTGTATCATAAAAAAGGATCTGGATATATGGCGTCCCACCATAGGAGGATGCAAAAATACCATCGGCCTGAAAAAAATACTTGTCCAAGGTTTTGACGGGGATTTTCCCCGTGATGGGGTCTGCAGCGGACCCACCAGACCCCACAGTTAGAACGCGCACCCCGCGGCGAGGGGCGAGCGGGCTCCAGGCAATCGTGGTGACAGCGGGGGCCGTTTCCCATGTCCCGGTGATGGCTGGGTCGGTATTCGGGTTCGGGATCAGGTTGTCGAAGTTGGCCACGGTGAGTTGCGAGGCCACCAGCTGGCCGAAGATGCCAACAGCCGCCTGGGTGATCTCGCCCCATGCGGTTCCGGCGGAATTGACCTGAAACTTACGATTGTCTGTGGTCTGGGCGAGGTAGCCTGCCGGATAGGTTCCGCTTGGCAGCGCAGGCAGGGCGGAGGATGCCCACGCCACCGCGTGAAGTTGGCTCTTGGTGATGGCATCCAGGGCCTTGTTCGTCGCGTCCGTGGCGGCGGCGCTGATGGCTGCGGATTGGGCGTTGTTCGCCTGCGCCGATGAGATCGCGTTCAGCAGGCTCGTCTTCGCGGTGTAGGCGTCCGCCCAGTTCGTGCGGAACGTGGTGCCGACGATGGGCGTGTCCTGCGTCGTGTCGTTCCAAGCGGGGGAGAGGCCGGTCAGGTAGGACTGGAGGTAGGCAATCTCGGTGTCGTAGTAAGTCCGACTCACCCCGCAGGCATCGGCCTGGGCGTCGATCCCGGCCTGCTCTGAGGACAGTACGGACCAGTCCTGGATGACGCGCCCCTTCTCACCCATGGAAAGGATGTTGTCCGATGCGATGTTGGCGATGTCGGCAAGTGCCGTGTTCGCACTGGCCTGAGCAGCCGCCGCAGCAGCAGCAGCAGCGGCTGCATCCGTTGCCGTCTGGGTCGGCGTGGCCACGGTCCGGGTCCCCGTGGTCCAGGGCGACACGCCGCCGGGGTAGAGGGCCTGCACCCGAACCCGCCAGGACCCCGCCGTGATGCCGTCCAGCGTGGCGCTCACGCCGTTCACCTTCATCGGCTGCCACGGGGCATAGTCCTGCGAGGCCTCGGCGTAGTGGATCGCCGTGGCGTCCCCGGTCCAGTCAGCGACGAGGCTCTGGACCAGCTTGTCCTTCTCGATCCGGACGACATCGGTGAGGATGAGCGCGCTGGGGGCCGCGAACTGGCTGGTGGGGGTGCTGCTCCCGGGCGTGACCGTCACCCCATCGACCAGGGCGTACTTGCTGGGGGTGTGCTCCAGACCCGTGATGTCGTAGTAGATGCCCTCGCCCTGCTTCACGGACAGGGCACGGTAGAGCGCGGGGTTCAGGGCCCACTGGGAGAGCGCCGCGGGCGCCGCGGTGAACGCCGGGCTCACGGTCAGGCTGGAGACCGTCCCGGCCGCCGTGGTCACGGTGGAAGTCTCCACGGTCCCGTCCTGCAGCTTGATCGCCAGGGTGTTGGTCCCCGCCGGGAGGACCACCGGGGCATCCAGGGGGATGACGGTGGTGGTGGCCCCGGCCAGGATGCGCCCGCCCAGGCGACCGTCCCCGGCGCGGAACTGGTCTCGTGTGGCGAAGATGTCGCCGGGGCGGAGCGTAATGCCCTCGAGGCCGCTGGAGAAGGTCACGACCTCTGTGTTCATGGTCTCGGACAGGATGGTCCAGAGCCCCTGACGGTGGGCCTGCGCCTGGGACGTGGCGCCGAGGGCCGCGGTTTGGATCGGGTTGTAGCCGTAGCGGGCGATGGCGGTCTGGTCCTCCACGTACTCCACGGAGCTCTGAAACCCGTTCGCCGGGTCCTGCCAGGTCACCAGGGCCGCGGTGTGCCGGGACTTCCGGGCGCTCCCCTGGTAGCTGAACCGGCCGTCCCTCACGTTCGAGTTGGTGAAGATGGCGACCGGCGCGGCGTCCTGGTCCTGCACCGCCGTGACCAGGCCCGAGCCCGCATAGACCATGCCGCGGAAGATCGAGGCCATGTCCCGCAGGAGTTTGATCGCCTCCTCCTGGTTCTGGAGGTAGAGGTTGCACCGGAACCGCGGCTCCGTGCCCCCCTTGCCGTCGCTCACCAGAACGTCGCATTCCTGGCCGATGGCGTAGAGGGCCCACTTGTCCAGCTTCGAAGCGGAGAGCACGGTCCCGGCGCCGTAGCGCGTGTGCGAGGCCATGTCGTACCATACCCAGGCCGGGTTGTCGCTCCACGCGTCCTGGAACGTGCCGTCCCAGATGCCGGTGTAGGTCCGGGTGGTCGGGTTGTAGTTCGAGGGGACCTGGATGATCCGGAGCTTGGCCCGCAGCGTCAGCTTGGGGATCTGCTGGAACTGCTTCGCGTCCACCTTCAAGGCCGCCACGGCGCTGTAGGGGTAGCGCAGCTTGGCGTCCGTGATCTCGGTGTAGGCATCCCACCAGGTCTCGTCCTGGGTGTAGTCGGGGGCCCCGCTGGTGTGGTCCGGGGTGAGGCGGGTGACCCGGATCGTCCAGGGGCCGGCGGCCGGGGTCTCGACGCGGTAGGACTTCGTGTACTTGGACCCGAACTTGCCCGTGATGGAGCCGCTGCCCTCCAGGTTCACCGTCTCCCATGCCCCCCCGTTGTAGGACGCGGACTGGCGCTCGATCTGGACGGCCACGGAAGCCCCGCCCTCGGCTCCGGACGTCGCATTGATGACCTTGAGCGAGGGGACGGCAATGCGGACCCGGATCGCCGAGATTCCAGCGGTGGAGATGGTCCGGGTGACGGCGCCGCCGGAGATGGAGACCTTCACGTTCACGCTGGTTTCTGACTCGGCATCGGTGAACCCGGGGATCATGGCCTGGGTGTTCGTTCCGGCCACCAGGGCGAAGGCCACGCCCTTGAAGTTCTGGGACCCGTCCGCGTTGAGGATCGGCGTCCCATCGAGGTAGACCGACTTCAGGCCGTTCGACAGGCCCAGGATCGGGCCCTCGCTGATCAACTGGAGGATGGTCCCGAACTCCCGGGCGTTGGGGTCCGTGGGCTGGTAGAACCCGCCGGAGGGACCAGTTCCGATGGGAGAGCCGCCACCTCCGCCGAGGATGCCGTTGCTGGTGGGGTCTCCGAAGTCCCAGGGGCTGGTGACAGGCACGCTTCCTCCTACGCCGCCGCGATGGCGGCCACCCAGGGCGCGGTGTCGCCGTTGCCGGTGACCGTCCCGTCATCGGTGGGGCAGGCCCCGCCGAACCCGCCCGGCTGGTAGCCCTCGGACACGATGCCGGCGCTGATGATGGCCCCGCCCACCTCCAGCTCCCCGTAGCCCACGGACACGGGCCGACCCTGGCCGATGGTGACGGTGGGGGAGCCGAAGCTGTAGGAGGGCATGTCGGAGGGACCGTTGGACCCGTTCTTGCCCACCTGAGGAGGGGTAGCGAGCATGGAGGCCACGCCGCCGAGGACCATGGACCAGCCGATGGCGGAGGTGGCCGAGACGAGGCCCGCCGAGGCGCCCCAGCCCGCCAGGACGGAGGCGCCGGCCCCCCAGGTCAGGTAGATCAGCGCCGCCCCCAGCAGGATCTGGCCCACATCGCCATGGGCGCCGCCGACCACGGGGACGATCTTGATCACCTCGCCGCCCCCCACCGGGTTGCCGAGGGTGTCCATGGTCGCGGGCTCGGTCCCGACGATGACCCGGTAGCCGGGTTCGCTGTGAGCCTCCACCCAGGCGCGGAAGCCGTCCACCTGGAAGCAGAGCGCCCGAATTGCCTCGGCGGGGCTGCCCACGGCCAGCATGAACCGGCGCCCGAAGCGCTTCCGGAGGTGCCCGTAGAGCTCGATCCGCGTCAGGCTCATGCCGTCCTCCGCGCGATGTAGGCCAGCTTCTCGGCGTAGCGTCCGATGGGTTCCACGGCGGACAGGCGCCCCGCCGGCTGGTGGAGCATCCGGCCGTTGCCGAGGTAGACGGCCACGTGGTCCGGGCATCGCCCGTGCACGTTGAACACCAGGCCGTCACCGGGCTCAGGTGTCCGGCCCTCCACGGGACGGAACCCAGCGCGCTGCAGGTTGGTGCTGATTAGGTCCCGCTCTCGCCAGAAGTCGGGCTCCCGGAGGTAGTCCGGCATGACGAGGCCCAGCGTGGCGTGGAACCAGTCCCGGACCAGGCTGTAGCAGTCATCCAGGCCCCAGCAGAACTCCCGGCCCTCGAAGGGGCGGCCCTGGGGGTGCAGGACGGCCCACTGGCCCTCCGGTGCCACGATGACCCAGGGGATGCCGCTGAGGTCGCAGGCGGCGCGGTCCGCGGGGCTGGGGGTGGGGTTGTCCGGGTGAGAGTGGACCACGGCCACGACACGCCCATGGTCCTCGGCGCGAGCCCAGTCCTCGGGCGAGATGTGGAAGCGGTCGGGCGTAGTGGAAAGGTTCCGGACGGGCATGTAGTCGCCCACGTGGCAGCCTTCCCGGGCCACGATGAGCCCGCAGGACTCCCCGGTGGCCTTCGCGGCGTAGTCCTGGGCGAGGCGGAGCAGTTCAGGCGTCATCAGCGCACCCGGTTGGCGGCCGGGAAGCCGCCGAAGGGGAGCGGATTCGTCGCCCCGAAGTTGACCTTGCAGGTGGAGAGCATCCGGTTGCAGCTCACGACATACGGGCAAATCGCGGTGTCGGCATTGGTCCAGCCACAGATGGTTGCTTGGATGAGCCGGCGCGGCAGGCGGATCCCCTGGGCGTCCATGGCGCTGGCCAGCTGGAACGTGATGGCCTCGGCGGTCTCCGCGGTCTTCTGCTCGACTTCGAAGACCTCATCCGCGAAGTGCGCCGTGGGATCCGCCGTGGGGTTCACGCCGCCAGGGAAGTTCACGGCGTCCAGATGCTTCGCCAGGCACTTCTTCAGGGTCACCACAGCGCCCACCAGGTCCTGGTAGGAGCGCACCAGGGCCCCAATGGATCCGTCCACGTTGGCCACGGCGATGGTGGGGCGCGGCAGGGGCCCCTGTCCGTCCCAGGCGAAGCCGTCCACCTTGACCGGCCAGGGCTGGTAGGTGTTCCCCTGCCAGATTACCGGGTTCCCAAGTTGGTTCGTACCGGCATGGAAGTAGTAAATCCCGGCGCCGCAGACCGTGGCGTCCAGGACGAATAGGTCCAGGATCGCGCCCGGGTCGAGGGTCTGAATCTCGGCGGTCGGGACGCTCACATCGGCACCTGTCGGAATTCAGCGGTCACGGACCAGGAGTTGTATTCGTCCGGCGTGGCCGGGCTCCACTTGTTGGCGATCCACTTGCCCACCGTTCCGTCCGGGGCCGTCCAGTCGAAGCTGGTCGTGTCCGCGTTGTTCGTCGCCAGCCAGGAGGCGATGGCCTGGGCCTCGGTCTGGGTGCGGACGGAGAACGTCAGGGGCCACACGGGGAGCCGGGTGTTGATCCCGTCGCTCACCCGCTGGTCGTAGCCGTCGCCGAACTGCGCCTTGAGGACGCGGGGGGTCATCGTGGGCTTGCAGCCCCAGTCCGGTGCGTAGGGGAAGGTCGCCATCAGCCCCTCGCCGCGAGAAGGCCGCCGGAGCGGGACTGCTTGATGGCCCAGGCGTTCATGACGGGCTCCATCATCTGGGCGAGGTCCGTCCCGGCCTTGCCGGCGTCCTGGGACGTGGCCTTGGCGGTGCCGTCGCTGTTGACGTGGACGATGATGTTGGCCTGGGGGCCGGCGCCGGAGGGCGGGGCGGCGAAGGTCATGCCGGTGGACCCGGAGGGGGCCACGCCGGATGTCCCAACCGGGTTCCCCAGGTTGAAGATCCATGACCCAGCCGCTTGGAGCAGCGGATCCATCAGCTTCTGCTGGATGATCGCCCGCTCCATCTGCCGAATCATGTCGGCGAGGACGTTCCGGACCGTGTTGCCGAGGGTTGTCCAGGAACGGCCAAGGCCGTCCGTGTTGCTCATCCACGAGGCAAGGGCATCCGAGGCCCGGCCGCTGGACATGACCACCTCATACCCCATCGCCGCGAAGGCGTTCCCGCTGTCCGCGGCATCGGCCATCTTCCGGAGGAGCGTGGTCATGCTGTCGGTCAGCTTCTCGACATGAAAAGATGACTTCTCAGTAGCGGGCCCGTTGATGATGTCTTGGGGGACCATTTTTTCTGTGGTGGGTAGCTTGACCATCGCATCCGCGAGGTCGTAGGACGCCTTCTGCAGATTCAATTTCTTGGCCGTCAGGTCAAGCTGTTCCCGCTCCCAGGCGGTAACGGAGGTACCCTCGGCCATGTGGCGGGCGAGCGTCTGGGTCAGCTCTTCCTTGAATTTTGCCTGAGCCTTGGCCAGATCCTGAGCCGCCCTGGCCGCCGCCTCCATGGCCTGCTGCTGCTTCAAAACATCGTTTTTCGACTTTTCGAGCGCTTCCCGTGCCGTGACCACCTGCTCCGCGTACATCCGCGCGTTCGAGGCCCATTCCGGGGTGATTCGATCCATGCCCTCCGTGGTGGTCCTGTAGATCTCATTCACCTGGAACTCATGGGTCTTGATACCGGGGGTCCCGCCATCAGCAAGCAGGGCCTCCCGCTGCTTCCGGAGGCTTTTGGCATCGGAACGGAGCCGGAGGATTGGGTCTACAACCTGGGACTGGAACTGCTCCTGCCGCTGGGACGCCTCGTTCAGGCGTTCCGTCTCTTCGCGGATACTCTTCGTTGCGAAATAGAGCGCGGCAAGCCCAGCCGTTACGAGTCCCATCGGACTCAGAAGCGCGGTCATGGCCCCACGGAACCCCGCCATGGCCAGCGCGGCAACGCCCGTGGACGTGGCGTAATTGATCGTTGCGAGTTCCATCGAAACGACCAGGGTCACAGCGCGTAGCGTCGGGGCAATCATGGACGCCAATGCCGGGATCCACTGGTTTCCGAAAGCGAATGCAGCAGCCGCACCGATGGCGAGGGTTGCTACCTTGAGTTGCTCGGAATACTCGATCATCAGCTTGATCGGCGCGACAGCGGCCTCCAGCCCCCCGGCGGTGAAGGACCCGATAGCCCCGGCCACGCGCTGGAGGTCCCCGCTCTTGGATGCCTTGTCCATCCACGCCGCGAGATCCTTAAGCGTGGCGGTGAAGAACTCAACACCTGCGGAGAAGGCAGGCTGGAACAGTGCCCCGATCTTCACCTGGAGATTCTCGACGTACCGTTCCATGGACTTCATCTGCTTGCCAGCGGTGGTCATGGCGGCTTCATAGAGCCCCTGATACCCGGCCCCCAGGCGCATGACCTCGTTCATCCGGGCTTGGGCCTTCTCACTGTCGGTGAGCTGTTCCCGCGTCTTCCCGAGGGCCCTGGCTAGGCGGGTTTCAGCTGCCTCGTAGTTCACCATCAGCCCCATGTGGTGGGCGATGATGCCTTGCCCCGTCTGGATGCTCTGGGTCAGGGTCTCGAAGGCCTGGGAGCTGTTCAGCCCCGCCACGATGGCCACATTCTGCGCCACGCGGGCGAGTTCCGCACTCTTCCCCAGATCCATCTGCGCCGCCGCCATCATCACTAGGGACTGGCGGGCCGCTAGCATAGAGATGCCGGTGTCCTCCATTGATTTCTGGAGACCGGCCATCTGCGCTGAACTGAACCCAGCGGTGATCCCAGCCGTGTTCATGGCGATGCCCAACGTATCGTACCGGGCCGCCAGGGTAGTGACCTCGCGGATCTGCTTGAAGATTTCCCAGGAGGCCCAGGCGGCGGCGACCTTGCGGAAGGCCCCCTCCAGCATGTCCGCGGTGTTCGTCAAGCCCTCCATCCCGCGCTGGGCCTCGTTCATGCCTTCCGTGTTGATGCGGAGGGTCAGGTTGGCGGCTTCCACGTCAGACTCCAGCGTTCAGGAAAGCGGTGTCGAGGGCGCGAAGGGCGCGGATCTCCCAGGGAGCGGGGCGGGTTCCGGTGAGCGTGGTCCAGGCCAAGATCCCCTCCCAGGTCAGGGGCCCGGGCCCCATGCCCGAAGGCCGCCCGGAGGAGAGCTCGCAGAACCAGTCCCACAGGTAGCCCAAGGCCTCGGGGAACGGGTGGGGGTTGGGCTCATCCATCCCGGCGGCTTGGAGGTGGGAACGGAGGGGCGTCCCGTTCTTGTCGGGCTTGCCCAGCCGGAACTCCTCACGCGCCCACGTCACCAGCTCCTCCGTCAGGCCTAGAAAAAAAGCGCGTCGTTCCCGATGGCCTCGTCGATCTGCCGGCGCACCCAGGGGTAGTCCGTGAGCAGGGCCGTGACGTTCTCGGGGGTGCAGGGGAGCGGCTGGCCGTCCTGCGTCAGGCCTTCCCAGCCCAGGACAGCGGCGGCCATGAGCTTGATGGCGTTGGCCTCGATCTCGTCCTGCTTGATGGACTTGATCCCCTTGCGCTGGGCCGCGATGGCGCGGTCCGTGATGGTCGCCAGGACCGCCTTGACCTCGGCGCTGTCCCGGCCCGCGAGGGTGAGGACAACGCCGGTGGGGTTCTGCGTCGGATCCGGGTGGACCAGTTCCAGCGTGGCGGTCGGGTTGGGTTTGAGCTTGGAGAGTTCCACTAGGGCACCCGGGTGATCTGGAGGTTGGAGCCGGTGACCGCGTCGTAGAGCGCGGTGAAGGGCAGGGAGACAGCCAGCAGGCCCTCGGTGGTCACGTCCGACTTGCCGCCGGTGTACTTGACGTTCCCGAAGAGGAAGTCGTGGCTCTTTGTTCCGTTGCTGAGCTTGCATTCGATGCTGGAGGGCGTCTCGGCGATGAACTTGGAGAGCATCGCCGCGTCCTGGAACAGGGCCGTCAGGGTGCCGGTGATCTTGGAGCGGCCAAACTGGGCGCCCACCAGGTTCTTGGAACCCACCACTAAGGGCTTCTCGGTGCTGTTGTCGATGGTGAAGTCCAGGCCCGTGATGATGGCGCTGGTGACACCGCCCTCCTTCATCACCCCGGCGGCATTCTGTGAGTCATAGGGACTCAGGCCACCCGAAGCCGTGGTGCTCGTGGCCGCCGTGGTACCCGAGATGGCGAAGCCCTTGCCGATCACGTCGTACTTGCCGGTGACGATGGCGCCGGGCTTGATGCTCAGGCTGAACTTGTCGATCAGGCAGCCGGTGATGAGTTTGTACTGGCTGATCCCAAGGTGCCCAACCTCCATCGTGAAGCTCTTCTGGTTCAGGCCGGACTTGAGGATGTTGGTAGTCCAGGTGCCCCCCAGCGCCGCTTCGAGAAGGTCGTCGAAGTCCCCAGGGGAGAACTCGAAGCCCACAGAGCCCTCGCCGGTCAGCGTGGTGCCACGCACGTCCGAGGTCATGCGGTCGCCGCGGATCTCCTTGGACTCGATCATGGCCATGACCGGGTCGAGGCTCACATCCGTGAACCGCGTCTTGGTCATGTTCGGGGAGATCGTCCGGCCAGCAGCAGAGGCCTCGGTCACCAGTGTCGTGGCAGCGGAGCAGGTCAGGACCGTGGCAGTGACAGCAGAGACCGTGAACACACCGTTGTTCCCAGCATTGGTGAAGCCTGACGTGGTGACCTGCATCCCGACCAGGAGACCGTCCGCAATGAAGCTGCCCGTCGCGCGCGTGAAGGTTTTCGCGACGGAGTCAACGGCGACACTCCCGGTGGAGCTGACCGGCGTGGTGCCCCATGCCGCCTCTGCGACACGGAGGAGTTGGGTTTTCGCTCCTACTTCAAAGGCCATGGCAGGCTCCTAGGCAGAGGTGACGGTTTCGTAGATGATGGACACAGGAACCCGGTACCAGTCGGGCTCGGAGATGGCCGGGGCACAGGACACGGCGGCAATGCGGACCGTCACGCCATTGGCGGTGTAGGTCGATCCGATGGGGAACCAGTTGGCGATTGCATCCGCGCGGGCTTCCGCGAGGCCCGGGCCTTGGTTCGGCGGATAGTTCACGAGTACCTGGTAGATGCCCGTGTAGACGTTCTGCCCATCCGCGCCGATGGACCGCCGGACGCTCGGCGCGGGAAGGTGGGACACCTTGAGGTAGGCCGCCGTGATGGGCGTGAAGACCGAATTCGGCCAGGCCGTGGGCATGGCGGGGGTGAAGGCCGCGAGGCGACCGTCCAGCGTGGCGAAGACAGGCTGTTGGACGCTCACGCCCACCTCCCCATGGCCGCCTGGTAGCTGGCCACGGTCACGCGAAGCATCCCTTCAGGGGCCTGCTTCTTGGAATGCCCGAACTCGATGGGCACGGCGTAGACCTGGTTGTTCGTGAGGTAGGCAACCTGGCCCCATTTCCAGCTCGTGAGGGTTGCGGCTGCCGCAGCCTTGGCGCCCGCACCACTGTCAGGCACGGTCGGGAGGTCCGTAGGCTCAGCGCCAGCGCCCACGAACCAACTGGAGCGGAGCAGGCCGGTATCCACCGGCGTGGCCCGCATGACGCGGCTCTGCAAGTCGAGGATTATTTTTCGGCCTGCGGTGTCCGCCTGAACCCCAAATTTCTTGGCGAAACGGGAGATGTCGAGCGCGAAGGTCTGGCTCATTTCCGCACCCAAAGCTCATACAGGACGGGCGTGGATCCGACGAAGGTGGGCCAGGTTCCCTTGACCGTCCAGACGGCGCCCCGGAAGGTCAGCGTGTCCCCAGGCGCGGGGTCCACAGTGATCCCCTTGGCTGGAATCGTGGCGAAGAGGTCGCCTTCCTGAATCAGGCTGTTCGCGCCGAACGCGCCCCCAGGGATGCGCTTGGTCAAGGTGCTGAGGGTTGCGAGGCAGGCCGTGACAGTGGATGTGCCTACGCCCGTGGTTCCCGTCACCGGGTCGAACGCGCCGGGGGTCGTCTGCGTCAGCGTGGCAGAAGCAGACACGCCCTTGATCTTGAAGGCGCGGGCGGCGGAGTCCTGGAGCGTGGTGGCGAGGCTCATCCGAGCACCATCCGCGCCCCGCCGCCGCCAACGCGGTATTCCCGGATCATTTCCAGGACAGAGGCAGGGAAGGGCCGGCGCCGAAGATGGCCCACATCCAGGGACCCTACCTTGACCGTCTCGGGAGACAGTCCCCCGGCATCGGCGGCGCGGTCATCCGTGATCAGCCGAATAGCGAACTCACAGCAGGCGTCGCGCACCTTCGGGGGGATGGTGTTGAGATCGACATAGTAGCCTTCCCGGTCATCGCACCAGCGCCGGGGCCACTGGAGGGGCTGGGTAAGCGGGACGGTCCTCCACCCCTTCCAGTCCTGGATCGTGTCCAACATCCGCGTGGCCTGGACTAGGGCGGCGTTCTTTTGTGGGTCCGTGGCCGTTGTCCAGTCCGTGGATACAGGCAGCGTCAGGGCATACGCCTCTGCGTCCGCGAGGAGCGCATACGTGTTCGCCGTGGCGGCGCTGGGGGTGGCGTCGAGGACGAGGGCCATGGGCTACTTGGCCTTGGCGGGGGTCTTGAGCTTGGTGAGGACGCCCTTCTCGCCGCGGGTGATGGTCCCGGCGGCCAGCTTGGCTTCGAGTTCGGCGATGCGGACCATGGCGGCGTCAGCCTCCGGGTCATCCCCGGTGACGAGGTCCAGATCGCCCTCCAGTTGCTGGATGCGGGCTTCCTGCTCGTCCACCTTGGCGGCGAGCTCCAGGATGTCCTCCCGAGTGGGGGCCTTCTCGGACAGCTTCTGCCAGCCGAGGCGCAGGTGGTCCGCCACTGCGTCCGGGTGGACTTCCAGCAGCTGGCCGTTCTTCTCGATCTTGACGAGCATGACTGCTCCAGAAAAGGAGCCGGGGAGCCCCTAGGAACCCCCCGGCTGGTCGTGCGGTTACGGCTTGCCGATCAGGATCCCGGTGTGGGCGGGCTTGACGTTCTGGGTGCCCCAGGCCGCGGAGACCATGTAGAGCAGCTGGCGGAACTGCTTGTAGGCCGCGATCTCGAACACGATCCCGGAGACGGGGTCCGTGACGTACTGGATGTCCTCGGCCATGTCCATGGGCTTCCCAGAGGGATCCACGGGCAGCGCGGGGGCGCGGGTGACGAGGTGGATAGCGCTGGACTTGAACACCATGTTCGCGGAGTAGGCCGCGCCCACAGAGACCGCGGCGGCACTGGCGGCCACACGCAGGCCGGGCTGGGAGATCGTAAGGGTGCCGGTGGTGGAGGCGCCGATGGTGCAGTCCGCGGCGGCCACGTACTGGTTCGCATCTCCGGCGAGGTACACGATGTCACCGGCCTTGATCGCCACGGCGGCGCCGGCGGCGGTCGTGAGGGTGATCGAGGTCGCGCCCTTCGCGGCGGTGGCGGTGACGGTCCCAGTGACGCTGCCGATGACGTGGGACACGATCTGGGCGGACTCGCCGAGGTCGAAGCCCTCGACCCGGCCCAGGCTGCCGTTCACCAGCCGGTCAGACTGGCCGGACTCGTTCACCTTGAGCAGGATCCCCTGCTTGGCGCGGATGTTCGATGCCGCGGTGGTGTTCATGACCAACTTGAGGTCAGAACTGCCGGCGCCGTTGTCCTTCAGGAGCTTGATGCTGTTGGCGAAATCGCTGAGGTCGTTCGCAGTGGCGAAGGGGTCAGCGCCGATGGTGCCCACGGCCCGGCTGGACAGGATGTAGCTCGACGCGAGGTCGGTCTCCATCTCGTTCGTCAGGGTGCGGAACGCCTGCTGGAACTGCTGGCCCAGGATCTGGGCGTACCAGCCGGAATTCATGGCGCCCTTCTGCTCCTCACCGTTCCACCGGACGGGGACGCCCCGGCTCTTGGTGATGGTGATGGTGCCGTTGGTCAGGGTGTTGTCCCCAGCATTGGGGGCCGTGACTGCGGCGGTGATGTCCATGGCCGCCTCGGCACCCGTGATGGGGTAGCGGACAGGCTGGTTCAGCGCGGCGCGCTCGGCGGTGGAGTTGCGGAACACGGCGGGGATGAACCCGACCTGCTCGCGGGAGACCACATCCAGGGACTGGATGATGTCGGGGATGAGGCTGGTGAGGACGTTCGCCATGGTGGCGGCTCCTAGTCGGTGAGCTGGACCCCGGCCCGGGACTGGGCCACCTGGTCAGCGGGGGAGAGTTGGGTGAATGCAGATCGAGTCATGGTCTTGGCCCCGCCCGCAGGCTTCCCGCCCGCCGGAGGTGCCCCGCCGCCGCTCACGCCGGAGCCCTCGAAGAAGGCGCCATAACTGGCGTCCGCCTTCAGGGACTCGATGAACTGGGCTGGGGTCTTGCTCGGGTCGCCCTTGACGAGGACCTTGTGGGCCCCGGCAGGGTCAAGCACGGCCTCAAACTGGTCCTGGACCAGCTTGAGGAGGTGCGGCGTCCCCTTGTGCTGCGCGATGGCCTGGGACAGCTCGGCCTTCGTGAGGTAGGACTTGAGGCCTTCGATGGCCGTGTCCCGTTCCTTGACCAGGGCGGCCTCGCGGGCTTCCAGGTTGGCCTTGAGCTTCTCGTAGTCGCCCTTGGCCAGCGCCTGCGCCTCTTCGGCCTTCCGCTGGGCTTCGTCCTTGGCCTTCTCGTGATCCTTCAGCGCCCTCTCAGCGGCTTCGGCCCGTTCCCGCTCTTTCTGCAAGGCGGACTTGAGCCCCGAATCCTCCACGTCCAGGACGAACTTCCCGTCCTTTTTGGTGTAGAGCTTGGCGACCTCCTCGTGAAGGCCGTCCAGGGTTTCGAGGGTGGGCTTGAGGCTCACGGCATGCTCCAGGGGTTCCGCATCACGCGGCGGACTGGCGTCACACCGGTCCTGCCCCCAGGCTCGGGCTCTGCGCGTAACCCTCGGGGGTGACTATCTGGCCCTCAACTCCGCCAGCGTCAGCGCGTTCCCCCGCTGGTCCACCAGATCCTGGAGCGTGAGCTTCCCGCTGTCCCACAGCTTGAGCCGGGCTGGGCCCAGTACGTCCTCCTGCACCTTCCGCGACTGGCCAGACAACCATGATTCCCAGGTCGTGTCCGCGCTAACCGGGCCGCCCATGCTCGAGCGCATCCCCTTCGGCATGTTGTCCAGTTCCCGGGCGAGAGCCTTGTTCTTGGTGGCCAGTTCTTCCCATGATTTGGTGATCGGTACCTTGACGCATCGGTCGTTGAAGTGGAGTGGCGGGCTGGGCTGAGGAGCACCAAGCGGCCACCGCTGTCCATCCAGTGGACCACATACCAAACATGTCCTATAATCAAGAGTTGCGCACCATTGCAACTCGGCAATGATGTCGGCGTTCGCCTCCCAGAGCGCCTGGTGCGCCGCGTTGTTCACGGCCATGGCGCTGGTCCGGACCAGGGCCTCGGCGTTCCTCTGGCTGATCATCTGGAGGTCACGGACCCGGGCGGAAAGCTGTCCCACGCCCTCACCCTGGAGCATGCCCATGCGCATCTGGTCCGAGAAGGCCTGCTGCAGGTCCACGCTCTGCCGGGCCCACCAGGCGGCGGACGGGGCGCCCTTGACCAGGGTGTCGCTGGCTAGGGTCGCCAACTGCTCCGCGGTCCACTTAACGGGGGACAGGAGTTCGATGCCAGCCGCCTCGTTCAGGGCGACCACCAGGGAGCCGGCCTGGGCGTCCAGCGCCCCCTCCATGCCGGCCTGGTGCAGGTCCAGGATGTCCGTGTAGGTCCCGCTGATCCTACGGCTGGCCTCCTCCAGGAGCTTCCGCAGCCGGGCCCGCTGCCAGTCCGTGCGAGGGGTGTCCAGTTCGGCCGCCGCGAGTTCGGCCACCAGGTCACGGCCCAGGGCCTTGAGCATGGCGATGATCTCGGTCCTGAGCTGCGCGTCGTAGCGCATGATGTCCAGCGAGTTCTTCAGGATGGCGCTGTGCCAAAGGTCGGGGAGGCTAGTCATCCTCGAACCCGCGTACTTCTGTCCGCTGGAGCAGTTTGGTTGCCGTGGCCATGGCTCCCAAGAGTTCCATGCCGGAGGTCCCTTCCGCGCGGTAGCGTGTGATCATCGTCCCGCCCTCGGCATCCACAGCCACCAGGCAGACGGAGCGCCACTTCTCGGGGGCGCATGCCACATCTGCAAGATCCGAGGCCATCTCGTCCTTGTTCTTCTCGCTCCAGACGGTTTGGGGCGGCTCATGGGTGGGCTTGCGCTGGAACCATCCCATCAGGCCGCCCCGGCGCCCGCTCCATCAGGCGGCATCGGCTTCCCGTCCGGGCCCATCTTGGGCTGGGGCTTGAACGGCGTCACCTGGGGCATCGGGGCGGGCCCCTCGGCCTCCATGGAAGCGATCTCCTGCTCCACCGTCCAGTCCGGGGGCATGAGTTCCCCGCGCTGGAGGTTCCAGAGGTAGGTTTCCCGGCTGATCTGCCCCGCGTTCCGGGCCGCGGTGAGCGCGGCCAGGAGGGTGGCGTCGATGTCGCCCTCGTCCCAGTCCATGTCCATGGAGACGGACGGGCTGGCATCCTCCTGAGCCCAGAGGGCCATGAGGCGAAGGCACTCCTCCAGGAAGTCCTGGAACGTCCAGACCCAGGCCCGGAGCTTCGAGCCCCCGTCCCGGCTGTCCGTGGCGCTCTCCGTGGCCGTCTTGACCTTGTCGTCCAGGTTCTGCCCGGCCACCCGGCGCATCTTGTCCTCGAGCGCCTTGAGGTCCCGTTCCCCAGCCTCGATGGCGGCGCCCGTGATCTCGACGTACTTGAGGCCCTTGAGTCCGGTGATGAGCCCCTTCACGCCGATCTGGACCGGCGCCTCGGGATCCTGCCGCACGTCCTCGTCACAGGCCAGCAGGGGCACCCGAGCCACGTTCAGGACGGTGCGCTGGTAGCTGCTCGACTGCCAGTGGGTCACGTTCAGCCACGCCAGGGACTCCAGGGGCGGCTTGCCCTCCCACCACTCCTCGGGATCGGGGACGTAGCAGGCCACCATGACCTCGGGCATGGAGACGGGCCCGGACAACTCGGGCACTACGACCCATTCGTCCTTCCCCGTGGCCGTGTTCCGCTCCTTCTGCCAGACCTCGACCAGGCCGGGCTCAAGGACCCGGATCCGTTCCACTTCGGTGGACCCCCAGCGATTCGCCTGGACGCGGGCGCACTCCTTGTACCGGAAGTGGGTGCATCGGTGGGCCCCGTTGGGCAGCACTTCGCCTCGGTAGTCGATCACGTTTTCGAGGGGGACATGCACGAGGTAGGGCCGTGCGCCGCGGGCCCGTTCCTGGGCCAGGGTCAGGCCGGGGGGCACCACAGGGTAGTCGGCGACCACCCAGGTGATTCCATCCCGCAGGCCGGCGCGGAGCAGGGGACGGGCGAAGGTGTCGAAGTCGTGGCCCTGCAGGTCCACGTTTTCCAGCAGGGCCTCGATGTTCGCCGGCGCGTCCTTGACCACGATGGGGGAGCCCAGGGGCTTGCCCACATAGGCGTCCAGGGTGATCTCGAAGGCAGGGAAGAAGTCGGCCTCATCCCGGCGCGTCTCCCAGTCCTGTTGCTGCTCCAGGGGGCGCTTGGGGAGGTAGCCCTTGGCCTTCTTCCGCATCTCCAGAATCCCGCAGGCCAGGATCTGGCAGACCTCGGCCGCCTTCTGCATCTCGGCGACTTCGGGCCCTACGGTGTCGATCTTGGGCTCGTTCATCGCCGGGCCTCATGCGGGCAGTCCGGGAGTGGGCAGTGGTCCGTCGCACGGCGCCCGAGGCCCCGGATGGCCTCCATGTCCCGGTCGTGCTGGTCCCGGGTGACGAACTTCTCGGAAAGGGTCAGGATGCTGTCCCGGAGCGTATCCAGGGAGCCCTGAAGCCGGTCCACATGCCCCACCCATCGCCTGATGCCCCAGGCGATGGCTGTCAGAAGAAGCACAATCAGCCCGGAGATCAGGCTGACCAGGACCGTCGAGATGAGAGCCTCGCTCACAGCTTCCCCCCCGCATAGCCGAGGGCGACCCCAGCGGCGAAACCTTCGATGCGGCCCCGCCAGCGGGACTCCTTGACGGACTGCCTCCACGCCCGCGTGGCGGCTTCCTGGGCCAGCCGGGCGGCCTGCTCGTGCGCGAAGGCGGCCTTCCACTCGCTGGAGCGGCGCTGTTCGTCCGTCAGGGCCAGACCCAGCGCCGCAATCTGGCCTGCCTGACCCACGATCTGCTCAGACTGGGCCTGGATGACTTCCTTGTCCTTGGCGATCACCTCATCCCGGATGTCGGGAGGCGCCGGAGGTTGGGCAGCCAGTCGGGCGAGTAGGTCATCGCGCTCACGCTGGAGGCGCCCGGCCTTGTCCTCGGCTGCCTTGGCCCGCGCCTCGGCTGCCTGAATGGCTGCCGTGTGGTCCGGGATGGCCTGGGCGGCTTGGGCATGGGTCTGTGCCTCCTGGTGCTGCTGGTGGGATGCCTGCTCCTGGGCCGTGCCCTGGTGCTGGTGATAGGCGTCCATGAGGGAGGCCACGCCCCACCAGACCAGCAGGCCCGCGGCCAGGGCGCCGAGGATGTAGCGGAGGCGCGGGGTCATAGTTTGCCCCCGTCCGGGCACGGTCCAGGCGTCGGCACACCCTGAGCCCCGGGGGCGGCAGGGCCCGCAGGCCCGGCTTGTTTACCGGCGATCTTGCCGGTGGTGACAGCAGTGAGCAGCAGGCCAAAGGCCACATTCCACTCGCTGGTGATGGGGCCACGGATCATGTCCCATGTGAGCCAGCCGCAAGCAAAGGCCACCACCGCGCCATAGGTGAGGTGGCGGAGGCTGGCTGTGGGGTCCGTGGTGTCCAGGAAACGCCGTAGGTAGCACATCATACTGGCACCTCCTGAGCCCGGCGGATCCAGCCCTTCAGGAACACCGCCTGCGTCTGGTCGTTCGCCACAATGCGCCGGTAGAAGGCCTCTTGCTCCAGGCAGAGCGCCTGGAGGAACCCATCGGCGTCCTGTGCATTCACCGCGCACTCGGTCACCGGGCCCCAGCGCCCGTCCATGGCCACAGCACCACCGAGCGCACGTTGGGCCAGCAGGGTGGCCCGGCCTGGGCCCAAGTTCACAACCATGTCGAAGAGCTTCGTGGCCACCCGTTGATCCGCCACGCCATCGAAGAGCCAGTAGCGCCAGTGGTAGATGCTGGCAACCTGAGCCTGCGTCAGGTCGCCCACGAAGACAGGCAGGCTGGCGTCGGCACGCCGCGCCTCGTCCAGGGTGCGCTGGGTGATACCCATGTTCGTGGAGCCGCCCTTGTCTGCCGGATGGTCCGAGAACCCGCCCTCGTGCCGGAGCATCCACGGAAGGGCTGTCTGGAAGTCGGCCAAGGCGCACCCGATGGGTGCGGGGGCTTCTGGTCATGTTGGGCCCGTGCTGGCGCCCGTAAGGTTGGTTGAGTGCCCCCGCAGCCCCAGGCTCAGGCGGTGGGTGTAACCAGCGGGGGTGACTATCTCAGCCTGCCTTCCTCAATGCTTCCCGCCTTGCGCTCTGTATCTCTTTCAGGTTCTTGAACAGGGTTTTACGCGATACGCCCATCCTCATCGCCACCGTGACACGCGGGACACCCTTCCCGACCAGTTCCAGCATGTGCATGTTCCGCTCGACTGCTTCCAGCCGCTCCCGGACGATGATCCCGGCGGACAGGCAGACCTGGACGAAGGTCACGATGTCAGAACCCGGCAGGCAGGAGGCCAGGAACTGTTCCGTCAAGGGGTATCGGGGATCGGTCATCGGCTCACCTCAGAAGTTGACGGCGTGGAAGGCGGCGGTCTTGCGGACGGCGAGCACCCGGTACCGGGCCTCGTCAGCGATGTGGTCTTCGGCGTCGGTGTCGATGTCGTCGGTCTTCTTCGAGTCCCGGGGCAGGGTGGGCACGGTCCGGATGAACTGCCGGCAGGTGTCGAACACGAACAGGCCGGCTTCTTCCATCGGATGCTTGTGCCCGGCCTTGAACATGCGGCGCATGGCCTCCCAGCCCGTCTTGCGGCTCCCGGGGCTCTTGTCCGACCGCTCCCAGCGGATGCCCAGCTTCGCCATGTCATCGGCGATGCAGACCCCATTCTCGGCGTCGTAGATCGAGTTGTCCGCGGGGCCCGGCTTCACCCGCCCGCCCCAGGGGACCACCTTCTGGAAGGCAGCGATGTCCCGGGCCACCTCGACGGCCAGCTTCTTGCACCCCTCGTTCGGGTTCCCATTCCATCCGTAGAGCTCGGCGATACGGAACAGTGTTCCGCGAGGCCAGGCCTTCTTGGTCCCGTCCGCCAGGGTCGCCTCGGTCCCGTCCGACTCGGCCCAGAAACCCACGGAGTAGGGCTTGGAACTTCCCCAGTCGAATGAACGGTCGATCCGCCAGGAAGCAGGGATGTCGAACGGGGGGATGGCGTGGGTTCCGACCCGCCACACATCGTCAAACATGCCCCCGGCTACGATGTCCCATGACCCATCTAGCCACGCCTTGATCATGGCCTCAGATCCAGCCGCGTCCCGGATGCGCCCGATGTAGCCAGGATCCGCATGGAGCAATTCAGGATTGTCCTGCACCTTGGCGGGGATGAAACACCTAGACCAGCCATTGGCATCGGTATGGATGGTGAAGGGCGGGATGGGATCAACAAACCGCGCCTTGAGCCAGTTGTGCCCAACGCCCCCGGGGTTCATGGTCAGGATCAGACGGTGCTTGACCCCGTTGGCGGATCGAAGGCAGGCCCGCAGCTTGTCCAGGGGGCGGGGATTGGGCCAGTTCCCGGCTTCTTCAAAGCACATCCAGTTGTATTCGTGCCCCTGGTAAAGGTCCGCGTCTGAATCCCGGTCCAAGTGACGGAACTTGAGTCGCGCGCCGCTCGGGAACACCCATGTCTTCGACTGGACAGAGAACCGCGCACCCATTGCCGGGAACAGTTCCGCAGCCTTGGAAAGCATGTCCTCAAGCTCCGGCATGGAGCGCCTGAACAGGATGCCCTTTGCCAGTTTCCCATACCGCTTCTCGTGGGCAAGCCAGTCCAGCAGGACGCCGAATGACTTCCCGCCGCCACGCGCCCCGCCGTACCCAATCTCATTAGCTGGGCACGAAATTAGGTCGGCTTGACGCCGTTGGGCTCTTACCTCCCGGACTGCTTCTGCCACTCTTCCGCCGTTTCAAATTGGTCAGGGGCAACGATGGTCATGCCCCCCTTGACCTCAAGCTCCTGCCTTTCAGGCTCGTCCATGCCCAACAACCTCCGCCGTGACTCGCCAATCCGAATCGCCGTGTTGATCGTCTTCGCGTCACCCGAGGCAATGCCACGCTCACACGCCATAAGCAAGCGATCAAGCCGCATCAACTCTGTAAGCCTAAGGGCCTCGGATGACTCGGCATTTTCTTTGATCGCCCGGTCCAACTCCTGCTTCACGTCCCGAAATGCCTTGGCCTCATCGTATTTTGGGGGGACAAAATCTTTGCCACTATCCCGCATGGCCTGGGCGATTTGCCGGTAGCCCAGGCCCTTGAGGCGGTAGGCTACGGCCATTCCCCGGCGCTCAATCGACCTGGCCTCAGCCAATTTGTTGCGATTTGCAATCTTTTTGTGCATAAGTTACCTGTTTCCAGTGGTGAAAATATTTGTTGGCGGGGGGTTGACTGGTCGCCGATTGCAACCATACTGGTTGTGTGAGGCAGCCACGCCCACGCCGCCACCGGAGCCAGCATGACCACCAAACGCAACAGGATCTACGTCACCGCTCACACCAACGCCCTCAATCCCACCAGTATCCGCATCGCACTCAATCCCGAGGCGGCCATCGAGATCAACGACCGGGATTGGGCTACCGGGATCCGGATGGACCGGTGCTGGTTTGGGCGGAACCGGATTGTCATCCAGGCCTACTCGATTTGGGACGATGGCACCGGCCGATGCGTGGGAACCAGATACAGTGTCATTTCTGACCCGGCTGAAATCCTCCAGTTCTGCGAAAAAGCCGACATCTATCCTCCCGAATGGGTTGAGGCCGAGGAAATCTAGGGTCATGAGAGCCCTATCGATCCGCCAGCCCTGGGCCTCCCTGGTCGCGTTTGGTGAAAAAACAGTAGAGTGCCGCTCCTGGACCACGCGGTTCCGGGGGCGGTTTCTAGTATGCTCATCGGGGCATGATATCAATGCGGATGGTCTACTGCTGCCCGCTGGATACGCCATCGCCACGGTCGACCTGGTAGATATCAAGCCATTCACCCGCTCCGACCTAGACGCCGCCTGCATGAGCCAGGTGCCAGACGGGCCGCATTGGGCCTGGGTGCTAGAGGGTGCCCGGGAGGTCGAGCCATTCCGGGTCAGGGGGCAGTTGGGCCTGTTTGCCATAGACGCTGCCCCGCTATCCCTGGAGGGCGCAGGCGAGGAATGGACGCACCTGGACGCCATCGCTAGGCTCCGAGCCGTCGCATAACGTCAGCCGCAGGGGCGAACTGCTCGTATTCCGGGATCCGAAGGGCCTTGCAAAGGGCCACCTTCTGATCCCGGTCCTCGCATACCAGCGTGACCATGAAATCAGCGCTCTGCTCCTTTTTTAGCCGTTCAGTGGCCCCCCCACGCTCCCTCTTGATGTCCTCCAGCTTGCCCTTGGCCTCGGTCACACCTTCGGCATCGTCAAACAGTTCGGCCAAGCGCGAGTCTCCGCCGAATAGCACCTGGGCATCGGCCTCGCTAAACCCCATCTCGGCAAACCCGATCCCATCATCAGCGGCTAGGTTTGCCAAGAGCGTTAAATCCCAATCTCCCTGCATTGATTGGTTGTTCATTTGGACGTTTAGCGCCTTCTCTTTGCGCTCATCAACGTCAATTACCGTCACCGTCAAGGCGTAATCCTGATTTTTCTCCAGTTGATCCAGGATAGAAAGACGCTGATGCCCAGAAACGAGATTACCCGTTCGAGCGTTCCAAATCAGAGTGCCGATCAACCCGTCTTTTTTGATAGCTGCCATGAGCCGCTTCCGCGCGGCATCGTCTATCACGCGGGGGTTATAGGCCGCACCGTGGATCTCAGATCGGCTGATGGTCTGGGTTTCGCCCTTTTGATATTTACTTGCCTGCATATTCATACCGTTTTACACCGCCTTCCACTAGGGGAAACCACCGCCGAATACGCTCATAGTCTTCCGGGTAGGCGTCCCGGATCTTTGCCATGTCTTCGCCAGCCAGGCCACGAAACGAGAACCCCAGCCGCTCAGACTCGGGGCCAACATAGACCCTGTGTTGCCGGTTGTAGGCCAGCACATCGGCCTTGTTCCATTCGGCCAGGGGGAAGAACCGCCCCCGCTTTACATCAACACTACCGGTGCACTTGATCATCGCCCGCCGAACCGTGCTATCTGCGATGCGCTCCCCACAGGCCACCCAATGCGTTCCGGTCAACTCACGAGCGTAGTCATAGACCTCCCGAGTCGTGACCATCGGGCAATCGAAGTCCTCAATGCGGAAGGTCCCGTAGTGCAGGAACTCGGACAACATGAAGTGCGGGATTCGGTGGACCGTCACGCCGTATTTGGACTCAACGTGGCGCAGGGTCGCCTCCTGGAATGACAGGTCCTTTACCAAATACATGAAGAACACATCAACCTGATCGAAATGCTTAGTGCATAGGTCTAAGAGCGCCGCAGAGTCCTTGCCCCCGGAATAGCCGACAAGAACTCTGCGGCTCAGCATGGCCGCCGTGCGTATGGCATGGTACAGGGCGGCCATGCCGTCAGCCCCCCGAACCGCCAGACGCCTTCGACTTCGCGCCCTTCAACCGGCGATACTGAAGCGCCTTGGACGCCTTCTTGCTCTTGCCGATTGCCTTCATCCGGCTCAAAACGGATTTAGCCACGGCTTTACCACCTCCTTTCTTGGGTTGTTTCCCGAATGGTTATATGTTGTTCCCTTTTGGTGTTGCTCATGCTGCACTCCCTTCGTTCCGGTCCGGAGACCTTGTTAGGTGATACATCCCGCAGTCCGGGCAGCGATACACCCGGAGGTCGAGGGTTGGGTTGTCCCGGAGCCGCTTCTTCTTGAACCGTTCGGCGGTGGTCCGGTTTTCGTATGCCACTTTGGGGTGGCCGCTGGCGTCCAGGCAGGTCATGGGATCACCCGGTCCACAACCTGAAGGGTCGGGGGCAGCCAAGCCTCAAGAACTTCGATCATCTGGTCCTGGAGATCCTGGGCACACTTCGTCAGGTGGTCGGGGTTCGCCGCGCAGATCCGGGAGAACACGGCGTCCAGTAGCAGCACGGCGGCGGATTCGTCATCGTGGCCCTCCAGGCTCAGCTCTACAGCAAGCCGTTCGGCTGGGGTCAGTGAATTGCTCATGCCGCGCTCCTCCCCGTGGGTTCCAGGAACTTCGCAAGGGCCTCGTCCACGGACCGGGCGTGGAAGGCGATGTGACCCTCCATCCGCCGCGCCTCCAAGAACACCTTCTGCCCCTCCCGGAACGTCCCTCCCGGCTTCTTGACCTCGATGAACACCCACCGGCCGTCAGGAAGGCGCCCAGTGAGGTCAGGGAAGCCCGGGGGGATCAGGAGGGCCGGGAGCAGGCCGAAGGGCAGCGCGGGGATCCCCAGGGCCTCCAGGAGCCAGCCGGGAGGGGCCGCGTGGAGCCCCTTGACCCCCTGGCCGCCGGCGTCGGTCTTGCACAGGGAAAGGCGGTGCTGGAGTTTGAATGCTTGGACTATCGCCTTCTCGATGTCCTTCTCGGTGACCTTCTTGGCCCGAGCCTTGGCCCGGTCGCGGCGGGCGTAGCGTTCGGACTGGGCGGCCCAACTGGAGGGGTTAGGCATGGAAACTCCTGCCGGACATTTCGGACATTCGGAAAGTGAGCATGTCCGGTCGAATGTCCGCATCGAAACCCGCACCGCCATTGCGATTGGACAAACGGACATCAAATAAGGGGGTCTGGGGGGTGGGGTTTTTAATGGAATTGACTAGGGACTCACCGACTACACATACACACACGCGCGCGCGCGTAGTGTCCGAAATGTCCGCTTGTCCGTTTTCAACGGTGGCGCGGGTTTGGGACCGGACATCGGATCGGACACGGACATCAGGAGGCTTCGGCATGGGTCTCCTTCCGGAACCGGATCATGGTTTTCGGTGCGCTCACATGGAACGGGGGTAGGTCCACCAGGTAGCCGAGGACCCGCAGCGCGCCGTCATGCTCCCGGGCTGAGGCCCGGAACCCGTCCAGGTAGCGCCGCAACTTCCGCATGTCACTGTCCTCGCCCAGCCGGAGCCCCCATAGCTCGTGTGCCTTCAGGGAGAACTCCGGCGCGCCGTTCATGTCGAACTGGATGTATTCGGTGATGGACTGGTACCAGGGCGCGCCCTTCAGGATGGCGGCCTCCTTGTTGGCCTCGCTCGGGGACATGACCGCCTGGGCGTTCAGGCCCATGGCCTCGCAGGCGCACAGCACCGCGGCATCGAACACGGCCGAGCGGGTGAACTGCGTCTTGCCGATAGGCTGTCCTCGGAACTGGCCGTAGAGGTGGACGGCCACACGGTGGAGCTTGAGTTTCCCGCCCTCGGACATCCATTCGTGGAACCGCTCAAAGGCGTTGTTCCGCTGGAACTTCGAAGCCAGGGGGTTGGGCTCGAGTTGGACCAGGACGATCCGCTCCTTGGTGGCATCGTCCTCGGGGTTGATCCGGATCTCGTTGGTGCTGAACACCACGGGCCGGGGGTAGAGGGTCATGTCCACCCCGTAGGCCTTCCGGCGCTGGAGGGCCTCACCCCCCAGGAACGCCTTGAGATCCTCGGCGGCGCCGCGATCGAGGTACTGGTCGAGCTCGTCCTTGAAGACCACGGGAAGATGGAGGGCCGACTCCGTGAGCCACCCCGTTTCCTTCTCCCCGCCGAACCGCTGGGACCCGTAGGTCCGGGTCTCCCCACTGACGGCCGAGGCGATGATCTTGGCCGCGGTGCCCTTCCCGGTGGCCGGGCCGCCATAGAACCAGGTCCCCGGGTTGAATCCCACGGGCTTGTCGCCCTGCCCGAGTTCCTGGGCGCGTAGTCCACACAGGGCCGTGGCGAAGGCTACGGCGGCCACGCGGGAACCTGTTTCCGGTGCCGGCGCGCCAGGGATGACCACGTAGTGGTAGGCGTTCCCGATGGCCTCGAGCACGTCCTGAAGGTCCTCGGGCGAGTAAGCGCCGATGTCCTGGCCGTCCCAGGGCTCCCAGCCGTGCGCCGTGGCGTAGGCCTTCCGCTGCTCGGCGGGGATGGTTGACCAGTGGGCGCCGGTCTCTGGGAGGAAGATCGGGGGCGTCCACTCCGGGGACATGGGGGATTCGGTGGCCCCGGCGAGGATGGCGGCGGCGAGGTCCGGGTAATCGGACTGGATCCGCCGCATCTCGGGGTGGGTCGTGAAGACCGAAAAGTCGCGCTGGCCCTCTGGAACGGCCGGACGGTTCCCGAACTTGGCGCGCACGGCGAAGGCGGTCGCCTTGGCGGGGTTGGGCTTGCAGATCCCGGCGCACCGCTGGCCGAAGCGCCAGGCCTCGAGGTCGCGCATGCCGGCGGACTTGGCTCGGTAGGCCCCTTCGAGGGCCCGGCGCGCGAACTTGGCGTCCCCATGGTCCGATCCAGGGTCCGGGGCGGCCATGGCCTCCTCGATGGCCTCGAGCAGGGCGGCGCGGCGCTTCTTGGGGTCGGCGTCACGGTAGTCCTTGGCGCGCCCGACACCCTTGAGGATGGCGGGGAAGGCTACCCCAGCCTTCGCCATGCGGGTGCGCGCACCCTTGCCGGAGGGGTCCTGGTCGCTGACCAGGAGGGCCGGAACTCCCGGGAAGTGCGCCTTGAGGGTGGACCCGAGCACCTGGGCGCTCGTGCCGGCCTTGATGGACAGGAAGGCATAGCGGTCCATCTCGTCTTCCTGGAACGCATCCCAGGCGGCGGCGATGGCATCCCAGACGCCCTCGAAGACGATGGCGGCCTGGGGCTGCACCCCGGGGTTGGCGATGAACACGCCGTCCTGGCCGATGGTCCGGGTCCACTTCGTGACCTTGATCGACGGGCCGGCCTCCACGATGCGGGCCTCGAGGCCCACCATCTTGGCGCCCAGAAACAGGGGCGCGACGGTCAGCGCGCCTCCGTCCTGCTCGGCCCGGAGCACATCCTTCTCGTTGGGGGTTGGCGCGCCGGCGCGGGTTGCCGCTTCGCGGGTGACGATGAAGACCCCGCAACGCTGGGCCAGGAACTCGGCTCCGAACCCGCGCGCCGTGCCGTGCTCGGCGGACCGGTAGAGGACCTCCCAGGGCTCGAGGTCCTGACCCTGGATCTTCTCGCCCGTCTCGGCGTCGAAGTTCTTGCGCCCGGCACCCTCGTGGCCGTGGAAGCAGGTCGCCACCAGGCGCCCGTCCTTGTAGAACCGCGGCTCATCCTTGGCGCCAATGGCGTCAGAGCGGTCGCAGTAGGGGCAGACGAGGGAGGACTTCATGCGCGCAGCACCCAGCACTCGGCGAGGTGGTGCCACACCCACACGAAACCCTTATCATCCAGGGCGTAGAGGTTGTCGGCGCTGGCGGCGATCTGGATGATCTTGCTTGGTGCCTTCGGTTGTTTGATACTGGTCACGGCTCGTTTCTCCAGAAAACGGGTTTCAGTTCAGGCCGTCCGTCCAGGGGCGGCCTTTTCGTTGGTGGACAGCAGCTCGTCGATCAGCGTCCGGCTTGGGAGGCGGCGGCTCGGCAGTTGCTGGCCCGGGAGGAGGCGCGGCGGAAAGGACATCAAGAGGCGGCGGAGAGGAGAGACGGATGAGAGGCGCGAAGGTCGGGACGGAGGTCCGTCCATTTCACAGCCCCGCCCGTGACTGCTTCGATCCGAAGCGCCAGCTCAAGAGGGCATTCCTCTTTCCCGGACACGTATTCATGCACCCGGGCGTAGCTTTTCCGACCCAAGCGGCGCTGAAGCTCGGCGATGGAAAAGGGGAGAATTGGACGGACATCGGCCATGCCCTTGATTGTATGCCCCTAGGGGGCAGAGTCAACCCCGAAAACCTATATTCCCCGGACGGGCAGAATCTCCATGATTTGGGCATGGACGACATCTGGCCCCGAAGAGTTGCCTTTCGCAATCGTCTTGAGGAATTCCTCAAGCAGGAGGGCATGACTCAAAAGGAGTTTGCCGAAAAAATAGGCATCAGCCTATCGCACCTCAGGAACTGTCTTTACCGGGAAGATAAGAAGCTCGGTATTGAAAATATACAAAGGGCATGCGCGGAATTTAAGTGTTCCATAGTCGAGTTCGTTGATGATCCTGGCGCCCCCATTGGTGGACAGGACATGTCGAACAATTCAGAGCAGGCTCGTTTCTTCGGCAGCCTGATCCTCAAGGACGTGGCGGCGGAGGATCTGACGGATGACGATCGCCAAGAACTTTTCAAGGAACACCAGCGGGCCGTGGAGCGAATCCGCGCTCAGAAGGCTCGAATTGCTCGCATCACAGGGGCAGATCGCACTGACCAGGGCCAGGTGGACAGCCGTCAGCCCGGGGCCCATCCCATCGGTGTCGCTGGCAAAAGAAAGTGATGCAGACTGGGCACTGGGTAAAATTATGGGCATGATCAAGGATGAGGAGGCTGTATGAAACGATGGGTCCTCTTTCTGGTGGCCGCTCTTGCGGTCGGGTGCGGGGGTGGAGGTGGCTCAAGCGCCTCTCCGGCGCCACAACCGCCAGCTGCGACGGTAGGAACAGAGGGCCTGTGGATAGGCTCCCTGCACTCCACAGCGGGAAACGTGACGATGCCGGCCACAGCCCTGGTGCTAGCCTCTGGCGAGATCCAGTTGATTGATTCCGAATGGATCCAGGCCGTGGGGTCAATCCAGCCGTCAAACTCAGTCATCAACGGAAGCGGCACGATGTATGTGCCCATCGGTTATGCGTTCTCCTCAGGTGCATACACGGCTTCTTTTTCGATGTCTGGGGCTATTTCTGGTTCCACCTTCTCAGGGACATATAGTGGCGGGGATGTCGGGACGTTTTCATTCACCCCATCCCCTGATTACGCCGGCGCCGTGGACCTCGGGAAAACAGCCGGGACCTATGCCTCCACAGGCAGCAGCACCAGCATCCCCTACCAGATGACTCTGACATCAGCCGGGTCCTTTTCTGGTCATGACAACAATGGCGGCACGTTTGCCGGGACCATGACGGCGATCGACGCGGCGAAGAACGCCTTCCGGGTGTCCATGACCTATACAAACAACGAACATAGGGATTACCCCGTCACTGGCGTTGGGTTCTTCCGGTTCTCAGGAGGAACCGCCCTCAGCATCCAGGGGGTTGGCACCTATGGTGGTTTTGCCGCCACCTTCACCAGAACCGGCCCCTGACGCTTCCCAGCCTCGCATCCAGCCCCGCTCTGGCGGGGCTTTTTCATGCCCTGAAATATTTTTGAATTCCCCCTTGCGCTGTGCCCTCAGGGGGCATACTCTGTCCCTGCACCACCCCCACCACCCCGGACGGTGCCCCCTGGAGCAGACGATGACCTTCGAGGAGTTCAAGAAGTCCCCGCTGGCCCCGAAGGTCACGCGCTGCTTCCAGCACTACTCCTCGGAACAGCGGGCCAGCCTCCAGGCGAACCACCGCGCGGGGCATCGCCAGCGGACCTCCACGGGCGAATTCTTCTACGTCCGAGAGGACCGGAACAACATCGCCTTCCGCTCCCGAGACGCGGCGCTCCGCTCTGCCTGGAGTGAATTCCTGGTCCAGGAAGGTCCGCAGGCCGCCGCGTAACCCATCGCCACAGCACCACCCCATCCCCATTCCAACCCCAACCCACACGGGCGACAGCCCTAGCCAACGGCCTACCTATGAGCAGAGACGTCGAGCGGTTCGAGTCCAAGATTTTCATGTGCCCAATGTCCGGGTGTTGGCTCTGGGGCGGGAGTTTCTCTCGCAAGGGATACGGGCTGATCCGCTTTTCTGGACGCACCCGATCCGCGCACAGGATCAGCTATGAACTGCACAAGGGCCCTATCCCGGAGGGTCTGGTTGTCGACCACCTGTGCCGGAATCGCGCTTGCGTGAACCCTGATCACCTTCGTGCTTGCACCAACACGGAAAACGTCCTGGCACCCGGGAGCCAGTCGAGGACCGCTATCAATGCCAACAAAACCCACTGCCCTCGATGTGGCGGAGCGTTCTATGTCCGCTCTTGCGGGCGCCGGGGATGTCTCAAGTGCAACGAGAGGTTCCGATCCCACCGGATCAGAAAGGCCGCCTAGCCATGCCGAAGATCGTCCGCTTCCGTCCCCCCACCCCGCCGAGCCCGAAGACGCCGGCGCCCATCAAGGAAAGGAAGGCCGCATGAATCCCACACCTCGCCACACCGAAGACATCGCCGTGGACACCCTCTACGGCACGGGCGAGGCTGACCCTGGCCTGCTGAATCGCTTGCTCTCCCTCACCAGTGGGGAGCCCACCACGGAGGAGTTGGAAGAGGCCCTGATGCTCGCAGAGCGCCAGGTGCTGCCCGTGCTCCGCGCATGGATCAGCAGCCGCCACATCATCAATGCCCGGAAGACCATTCAGGGCGAGACGGGCGCCAAGCTGGCCGCCGCCATGTCCACCCGCGAGTTCCTGGACAAGCTGCCCGAGCACCAGATCCTCGACCCCGCCACCGAGGCCGCCTTCGATGAGCTGGAGGCGCAGGCGATCCAGAACGCGCACCCGACGCCGGGCGGGCTGCACTCCATCTTCGAAACCATCACCACCCCCATGAGGAAACCCGCATGAACATCGAAGGCATCTCCGAATCCTTCCTCGCCCTGGACAACCTCTTGGAGGAGTCTGCCGGCGAGATCACTCCCGAGATCGAGGCCGCCCTGGCGCTCCTGATCGAGGAATCCCCCGCCGCGCTGGAAAGCGCTGGCTTCTACCTCTTGTCCCTCGATCGCCGCATCGGCGTCTGCAAGGAGCGCCGGCAGGCCCTGGCCGCTCAGATCGAGCGCACCGAGCGCGTCCAGGAGCGGGTGAAGTCCGCCATGGCCGAAGTGCTGAAGCGGACCGGGAAGCAGAAGTTCCCGGAGTTCACCCTGAGCACCACCACCCGCCAGTCCGTGGCCTTCACCCTGGCGCCCGGCGTCGAGACGTTCGAACTGGACCCCCGGTTCATCCGGGTCCGCGAGCCGGAACTGAACCTCGTGGAACTCAAGGCCGCCCACAAGGCCGGCCAGCTGCCCGAGCAGGTCCAGGCCACCACTTCCGAGACCACCAGCACCACCCTGCGCCGGGTTGGCGCCACCACCGAAAACGCGGCCTAAACAACAAGGAGACCCGCACCATGCTCGTCATCGACTCCAACACCCCCGGAACGGCCCCAAAGCCGTCCATCTTCCTCCACGGCGTCACTGGCGCCGGGAAGTCCACTTGGGCCACCAAGGGCGGCCGGCCCCTGGCCATCCTCACCGAGCCCAAGGCCATGTCCATCCTTCGGCTGGTGAACCCCGACGCCGTGGGCCTCGTGCCCCAGTCCACCAAGGACGTGATGGACCTCTTCCAGATCCTCGGTGACCCCGAGCGCCTGGCCAAGCGGAACATCGACCGCATCGTCCTGGACAGCTTCACCGACCTCACCTACTCGCTGCCCCAGTGGATGAAGGATCCCAGCGGGGCCCAGGTGCTCCTCAAGATGGAGATCCAGGAGTTCGGCGACCTGAAGAACTACGCCATGGCCCTGGTCAAGGCGATCCAGCTCACCGGCTACCCCTCGATCATCATCGCCCGCAGCACCGTCAAGAAGGTGGGCCGCGTCGAGAAGATCGTCCCTGACGGCTACGGCCGCAGCGTCGAGGAACTGCCCGGGAAGTGCCTCCCGACCGTGGAGGCCCGGTTCGACACGGAGCTGGGCTACCTGATCGACACCACGCCCGACGAGTGCAGCCAGCGCTGCGGCCTGCCCTGGGTTCCCCAGGTGTTCAAGGGCACGGCGCTGGAGTTCCTGGAGATCGTGAACACCCCCACGGATACCCGCCAGGATCCCAAGGCCGCCGGCCTCTCCGCTCCCGCAGAAACCATCGGGGATGTGGTCGCCAACGTGGCCCAGGCCATCAAGGACACGCCGGCCCCGGTCAGCCAGGCCACCTCCGACTTCGTGGACGGCCTGGACGCCAAGTTCATCAGTCAGGAGGACTGGCAGGAACTGACCCAGCGGATGGTGGACCACAAGGTGGACCACGACCAGCTCAAGTCCTACTGCATCACCAAGGGCTGGCTCAAGCCCGAGGCCCAGGGCTTCAACACCCTCACCACTGAGGGCTGGCAGACCCTCAAGAAGCACCTCACCGAGGACAAGATCCGGGCGTTCCGGGGCTTCCTCATCGCCAACCACTCCAAGGGCGCCGTCAAGGCGGCCTAACCCAACCCACCACTTCAGGAGCCACCACCGTGACCGCCTTCACCATCCCCGGAATCACCCCCGAAACCCTCAAGAACACCGACGCCACGGCCAAAGAAGGGCAGGGCCGTCCCTTCCCCGCCACCGAGCGCTGGCAGACCTTCACCGGCCTCGTGACCAAGGTCGAGTCCAAGGTCCTCGGCGAGGACGAGTACCTCAGCCTCCGCGTGCGGAACGGCGACTGCGGGGCCGAGATCCTGGTCAGCACCGAGCCCAGCAAGACCTTCCAGCCCAAGGACGACGAGGACCACGAGAAGCAGTTCCAGCGGAACCTGGACACCCTGACCAAGTGCGTCAAGGGCCTGGGCATCTTCAATGCCAAGGGCCAGGTGGACCCGGGCCTCTACGCCGGCGGCGTGGTCGTGGCCTTCGGCGCCAAGCTCAAGGGCTACCGCGAGCACAACGGCAAGAGCTACCCCAAGATCGGGACGATCTTCAACGGCGTGGTCCCCACGCTGGTCCGCGTCGAGCCCATGGATGCGGCCCCCTCCGCCGCCGCCGGTGATGACGATGTGCCGTTCTGATCGCCTCCGTTCCCTCACATGGCTAGCCCTGGCGGCGGCCTGGGCTACAGTCCTCCTCCTGATGGTGGACCACCTCCGCCAGCAGGAAGCTGCGGAGCATGCGTGGCGGGCCCGTGTCGCCGAGAGCCGCAAGGCATGGGAGAAGGTGGTCGCAGAGCGTCGGGAACGGGCCCGCGAGATCGAGAGGGCCCGCCGATGATCTACGTCTACCTTGCCCTCGCCATCCTTTTTACCGGCGGCATCCTGGAAGGGATGCTGGACGCAGAACACGAGCGCCGCACCGTGCGCCCACTGACACCCGACGAAAACGCCGCCTGGGGCCTCTACCGCATCGAGGACGCCGCCAAGGTGGCGCGCACGAAGGCCACCCGTGAGCAGGACCAGATGCGATGGCTCTTCGTGGGACTTCCGGCGGCCTACGCCGAACGGAATTCCCGGAGGACCGCCGCATGACCAAGAAACTCGTCTACATCGCTGGCCCCTACACCGCCCATAGCCAGGACTTGGTCCAGGCCAACATCGACCGCGCCGTGGCGATTGCCCAGCAGGTCCGCAAGGTCGGCGCCGTTCCCTACGTCCCGCACATCTCCATCCCGCCGCTGCCTGGCACGCTGGAAGCCCAGTGGGGCCCCGCGATGCAGGAGTGCTTGACGATGCTGTCTCGGTGCGACGGGGTGATCTTCGTCCCCGGGTGGGAGTCCTCGCGCGGGTCCCGCATCGAGTTCGGCCAGGCCATGGAATGGGGCCTGCCGGTGTTCTGCACGGCGGAGGAGGTTCGGGCTTGGGTGGAGAAGGCGGCGTGAGCGAGAAACCGTTCGACTTCGAGAGCATCTTCGTCGGCTTCGGCACCAAGAAGACGCCTCAGCAGACTACCTGCTCTCACATCCTCAGCGGCCAGATGGGCGATGGGAAGTTCTTTCGCCCGTCTTGCGGGCTGGTGAGCAACTGGCCGCTTCGGAGGCAGACATCATGAACGAACCCACCCTCAAGGCCGCCTTGTCCTACTACGGATCCGACCGGCAGATGGCGAAGATGACCGAGGAGTGCGCCGAGTTGATCGTCGCGCTCCACCACTTCGCTGGAAGCAAGATCGGATCCGCGGCCGTCATCGAGGAGATCGCGGACGTGCTGATCATGGCGAACCAAATGCGGCTCCTCTTTGGCCGGGCCCAAGTGGACGCTGCCGTCGCCTACAAGGTGGAACGGCTGGCGCGAAGGATGGCGGCATGAACCCCTCCGGAGTCCTCACCACTTGGCCCCACGTCACAGCTCTGTCCGCCCGGCTTAAGGCCTCGGAACATCTACTCCGCATAGCAGCCGTGGATCTCCCGGACGGCCCGCTACATGACCGGATCGTGGGGTTTCTGAGCCGAAAACATGAGCAGGAGATCAACGATCGCGAATTCGTGGGCTACTGCGAGAGCTGCGGGAAGGTCATCTGTGAAGGTGATGGCTGGTACTCAGACGAGGACTGCTATCTGTGCCGCCCTTGCGGAGACGAACGGAATGAAGGCGGGTGCCAACTAGAGCGACCAGTTGGGCTGACGACACCCAATGGCTCAACCGTGGAAATCTCCGGCAAGCACAAGGGCATTTTCAAGATCGACTTCGACTGGTGCGAGGAAGATGCCTGCTGTGACTGCCAAGTGGACATCGACGCCAGCCGCGAAACCGGTTGGACGAGGCTGATCTGGGGCTGCTCCGAATGCAGGGGAGGCCAAGCGCCTCTGGGGCCCGAGGAAGCATAACGACCGCCAATAACCGGCCCCGCCGTGGGACAGAAAGGATCTGAGATGCAGGACGAAACGAAGGCGGGGTCTAAGTTGAGCGGAAGGTTAGGCGAGATTGGGAATGTCGAGCGCCTGTTAAAAGAGATGACGGTGGTCATGAGCCATACCCGACTGTGGAGCTACTGGGAGCCACTTATCGAAGCCGCAAAGCGTGAACACCGGAGGAATGAGGCCGCCTTCGATGGACAGAGTAGAGAGCTTGAAATCGCCTACGAATTGCTGGAGGAATTGGGACCGGAACACATCCTTGAATATAGGCGCCGCGCCTACCCAAGCCTATGGAAGCGTGAGTCTAACGACCCGAGTTAACCCGGCGGCGCTTGCGCGGGTCCGACGAGCGAAGCGAGTGCAGGTTGAGCGACTGGTTAGATCGCGAACCGACAACCAATCAAAGGAGAAAAGATGGCCTATTTTTACTGCGGGACCGAGGTTGCTGACTACGCGGAGCATTACTGCCGTAACTGTGTTCACTCGAAACGTGAGGATGCTCCTGGATTTGGATGCCCAGTTATGGATGCCCACTGGCTCTACGCCTACGAACTGTGCATGGAGATGAAACACCCAGGGAAAGTGATGCTAGACATGCTTATTCCCGAAGGGGAATGTCGCCCAGCCGAGTGCGCGATGTTTCATCGAGCGGCCTAACGATTCGGGCTTAACCGGCCCGATGCAATCGGGTCCGAGTTGAAGCCCTGGTTAGGTGGCCGGGGAACACGAACGAACAAGGAGAACGATGAATGAGCTGGCACTTTTTGCAGGAGCAGGAGGAGGCATCTTGGGAGGCAAGCTCCTTGGATGGCGCACCGTCTGCGCTGTTGAATTTGCTCCCTACCCACGAAGCGTCCTTCTCGCCCGCCAGCGAGACGGGATGCTTGATCCATTCCCGATCTGGGATGACGTGCGGACCTTCGACGGCCACCCTTGGCGCGGGCATGTTGATGTCGTCTCCGGAGGATTTCCCTGCCAGGACATTTCCGTATCCGGGGGGGGGCTTGGACTTGCGGGAGAACGTTCCGGCTTGTGGTTTGAAATGGCGCGAATCATTGGCGAAGTTCGACCGCGATTCGTGTTCGTGGAAAACAGCCCAGCCCTTGTTTCCAGAGGACTCGACCGCGTTCTTGGGGATCTTGCCTGCCTGGGGTTCGATGCGGAGTGGGGAGTTGTTTCCGCAGCCGACTGCGGCGCTCCGCACCTGCGAAAACGAATCTGGATTCTGGCCCACGCTCCTGGCGAGCGATGGTCCGAACGGAGGACCGAACAGCCGGGGCTCAAAGGGCGATCTTCGGCTGTCCGCAGCGGTTCACACCTTCCCGACACTGAAGGCCAGGGATTACCGCAGCGGCTCCAAGCCGGAATCGCGGCGGGCCAGGGCACAGCGGACAGGAGAGGTCCATTCCCCGGACCTGAACGATGTAGTGGCACCTGGTGGGCAACTGAACCCGACGTGGTGCGAGTGGTTCATGGGCTTCCCCGAAGGGTGGACCGAATTAAAGCCCTTGGAAATTCTCAAGTACCAGCAGTGGCGGCGCTCGCATTCCGCACCCTCATGCGCCGCCTGAATGAGGCCACCTAACTTTGTTTTAGGCGAACTCCAGGTTCGCCTAATCCTCACAACTACGAACCAGATCCGCGCGCAACTTCAACGGTTCCAGTCCGCGATGTTCGCCTAAACAGGAAGGATGCTGATATGGACGAGCACCAAATATGCGAGGAGTGTGATGCCCTCCGGGCCCGTGTGTGTGAACTCGAAGAGGAACTGGCGCTCAACGATGCATGCCGCCCATTTGCGGAGGGCCTCGCCACTCAGGCCGTGCTTGCTGAGCGGGAACGGATCATCGCTATCATCACGGATCCAAAAAACCAGATCGCCTGGCTACGCCCGGGCGGATCCTCTGTCCACGCCGATCCTCGTCATATCCGCGCCGCCATCGCCCCTGTCACACAGGAGCAGGAGAGGGAGAAGCCGTGATTCGTAATCAGCAGGTCGCAGGTTCGAATCCTGTAGTTGGCTCCAACAATTGCAACACTTGGCCCTCAACCGAGGGCCTTGTTTTTGCCTCAATTTTCGCCAATTTCGCCTGTCTTTGGTGGGGTAGGTGTTACAAGGAACGTGACAAGCCCCTGCGGCGTCCACCCTCGCGCCGCGTGGTCCAGCCCCAGGACCATGGCTGCGAACTCGGCACACTCCCATCCCGCATGGTCCCCACGCTTCCCCAGGCCGGCCCGGATGGCATCCTTGACTGAGTAGCGGTCTCCCAGGTGCCGGAGGGCGATGGGCACGTTGGCGGCCCGGCCGGTGGGGTAGACGGTCGGCACGTCCTCCATCCGGTTCCGCAGGGCGTGGCAGGAGACACCCTGCCGGTACCGGGCCTCCAGGACCATGGCCTCACCCTCCACCACCCAGATGACCCCACAGTGGTCCCAGGCGCTCCGGGTCCAGGTCCGGATCAGCCAGGCGATGGGCCCTCGGCCCCGGAAGAGGACGAGGTCGCCGGTCTTTGGGAACGGCGGGGGCGTGCTGCCAACCCTGAATCCTTTTGGGATTTCCATCACATCGTCTCGAGCGTGGCGGACGGCGTCGCCACCACAAACGCCGCGAAGCTAGCCCAGGTGGTGTCCGGCGTGGCCCCGGCGGCGTGGGCGTTGGCGATGTAGGCCTCCAGCAGCCCGGCCGGGTCGTTCAGGGGATGCACCATGCCCGCCGGGATGGTGGGCTGGGCCCCGGAGGTCCAGGCCGTGATGGCGTCGGCCTCGGTACAGGTGGGGTTGGCCTTGATGAAGGCGATGGCCGCGGCCTTCCCGGCTGCTCGTTCGGCCTGGGCCCGCGTGTCGATCACGGACAGCACCCCTACGGTGAGGGGCAGGGCGAGGGTGCCCATGGCGGACTGTGCCGCGGCGTAGTCCTGGGCTGCCTGGGCTTGGAGGGTGCCGATGTTGGCCCCGGCGGCGTCGTGGGCGCCCTTGGCATCGGTCAGGGCTTTCAGGCGGGCCTGCGTCTGCGCTAGGTTGAGGGCGGCGGTCTGGAAATCGGCCATGGTGGGCTCCTATGCGACGATTTTCACGGAATCGACGTAGATCGTGGTGGACCGGGCGACCCCGGCGGTGTTGGTGACACGCATGTCCAGGCGGAGGGAGAAGTCTCCCCCGCCGGAGACGTAACTGGTGATGTTCACGCTGCGGGCGGTCCAGACGAGCGTCTGGGCCGCGGCGCTGTAGCTCCATGTCGCCAGGGCTGTCTCTGTGCCTGTGCTTTGATCCAGCAGGTAGGCTGTGACAGAGCAGGTGGACCCGCTGCTGTCATTCGTCACCAGGGCCGTGTTGAGCGTGAGATTGATGACCGCGCTGGACGGCGACGGCGGCAGGTTGAAGCACTGATAGAGGCTGCCCGTGAGGTCGTAGGAACTGGTGACGCCCGTCACCGTCGCGCTGCCCGTGCCCGCCGATGCGCTGGAGGCGTTCCAGTTCACGGCGGTTCCGTTCGGGTCTACCGTCCAGTTGTGCAGGTTCTTGTAGAAGTGGCCGTTCAGGATCCGGTTGTAGGCCGTCATGTTGCGGGTGTTCACCGTGTCCACCTGCCACCCACCAAAATTCGCAGCACCTTGCAACTCAAAAAAGCAATTTGCGTTGCTCGTCCCGTCGATGTAGGTCGTGGTGAAGGCGTAGCCGCTCTGCTTGAACCCCACCGGCGCGGACCCGTAGGCCCCCGCCACGTAGTTCGGGCTGCGCACTACGCCGACGATGGCGAGGTCGGCTTCTAGCATCCCGGCGCTGACCTTCTTGGTCATGTAGAAACGGTTAAAAAATGCGTAAGAATTGGCGCCACCGGTATCCAGCGTGATTACGAGCTGGATACCAGTGTGCCCAGTCGGAACAGTGACTGACATCTCCAGGGTCGTCGGGGCAGTCAAGGTGCCAGACGCCGTATTGCTCATAAAATTGTTGTAAGCCCCTCCGGGACCCGTCGTCTTGGCGATGATGAATGGTGCACCACCGTTGCTGGGCCCAGTTCCAAGCCCCCGAATATAAAATTGGTCGCCAGGCACGCAGGGGATGACAGGGGTGATGACCACATACACGGTTCCGCCCCCAGCGCCAAGTTGGGCCACCCGGGCATACCCAGACCCAGACATCGCTGAGTAGAGGGCACCTGGAGTTGTTTCGATTTGCCAAAGACCGGCCGCTTCGTAGGACCCAGCGGGCGGTGTGGTGTTGTCCGTTCCTGCGTTTTTAACTAGATTAAAGCTGCTCCTAGCCAGCGTATTCGCATAGGCGGCGGCGTTGTTCGCCGTGGTAGACAAGACGCCCTGAAGGTTCTGGACCTCCTGATAGACGGTGCTCCACCAGCCGTCCCAGGTGGCCTTGGTGATGGCGCTGTTACCCGTGGCCGCGAGCACCGGATCCACGTTGGCCGTGAATGTGGACCACGCCGTGTCCAAGGTGCTGTGGCCCACGCTCATCCCGTTGGCCTGGGTCTGTGCAGCGGAGACGGCCAGGGCCAGCGTGGCGCGGAGGGTTTTGAGGCCGGGGCGCTCCAGGTCCGTGATGATGCCGTCCGCGGAGGCATCGCTGATCTTGGTGAGGGCGGCCGAGGCGTTCGTTGACGCTGTGTTCGCTGTGGACTGTGCGTTGTCCGCCAGGGTCTTCGCCGCCGCGTAGATGGCGTTGAGCAGGCTCGTCTTGGCGGTGTAGGCGTTCTCCCAGTTCGTGCGGAACGTGGTCCCGACGATGGGCGTGTCCTGCGTCGTGTCGTTCCAGGCGGGGGAGAGACCCCCGAGGTAGGTGGACAGGCTGGACAGAGCCGAATCATAGGCCGCATGGCTCACGCTGTAGGCCGTGGCCTGGGCGTCGATGCCGGCCTGCTCCGAGGACAACACGGACCAGTCCTGGATGACGGCCGACTTCTCGCCTTTGGAGAGCACGTTGTCCGACACGATGTTCGCGATGTCCGCAAGGGCCGCATTCGCACTGGCCTGGGCAGCAGCAGCCGCCGCAGCCGCCGCAGCCGCATCCGTTGCCGTCTGGGTCGGCGTGGCCACGGTCCGGGTACCCGTGGTCCAGGGCGACACGCCGCCGGGGTAGAGGGCCTGCACTCGCACCCGCCAGGCGCCCGCGGTGATGCCGTCCAGGCTCGCGGACAGGGCATTCACCTTCATGGGCTGCCATTCCCCGTAGTCCTGCGAGGCCTCGGCGTAGTGGATCGCCGTGGCGTCCCCGGTCCAGTTGGCGGTGAGGCTCTGGACCAGCTTGTCCTTCTCGATCCGGACCACATCGGCCAGGGTGAGGGCGGAGGGGGCCTGGAAGAGGCTGGCGGGCGTGGATGGCCCAGGCGTCACCGTCACCCCATCGACCAGGGCGTACTTGCTGGGCGTGTGCTCCAGGCCCGTGATGTCGTAGTAGATGCCGTCGCCCTTCTTGATGGACAGGGCCCGGTAGAGCGCCACGTTGAGGGCCCACTGGGACAGCGCCGGGGGCGCCGCGGGCAGGGCAGGGCTCACGGTGAGACTGGAGACCGTCCCCGCCGCCGTGGTGACGGTGGAGGATGCCACGGTGCCATCGGCCAGCTTGACCGTGAGGGTGTTGGTGCCAGCCGGGAGCACCACGGGGGCATCCAGAGGGATGACGGTGGTAGTGGCCCCGGCCAGGATGCGCCCACCCAACCGCCCATCCCCGGCGCGGAACTGGTCCCGCGTGGCGAAGATGTCCCCGGGCCTGAGCGTGATGCCCTCAAGGCCGCTTGTAAAGTTGATGACCTCCGTGTTCATGGTCTCGGACAGGATGGTCCAGAGCCCCTGACGGTGGGCCTGCGCCTGGGACGTGGCGCCGAGGGCCGCGGTCTGGATCGGGTTGTAGCCGTACCGGGCTATGGCCGCCTGGTCCTCGACGTATTCCACGGAGTTCTGGTAGCCGTTCGCCGGGTCCTGCCAGGTCACGAGGGCCGCCGTGTGGCGGGACTTCCGGGCGCTGCCCTGATAATTGAACCGGCCGTCTTTGACGTTCGAGTTCGTGAAGACGGCAACGGGGCTGGCGTCCTGGTCCTGCACCGCTGTGATGAGCCCGGATCCCGCGTAGACCATGCCCCGGAAGATCGAGGCCATGTCCCGCAGGAGCTTGATGGCATCCTCCTGATTCTGGAGGTAGAGGTTGCACCTGAAGCGCGGCTCCATGCCGCCCTTGCCGTCCGACACGAGGACATCGCACTGTTGGGCGATGGCGTAGAGGGCCCATTTGTCCAGCTTCGAGGCGGCCAGCACGGTGCCCGAGCCGTAGCGGGTGTGTGAGGCCATGTCGTACCAAACCCAAGCCGGATTGTCCGTCCAGGCCGTAATGAACGTCCCGTCCCAGATGCCGGTGTAGACCCGCGTCGTGGGGTTGTAGTTCGAGGGGACTTGGATCAGGCGCCCCTTGATGTCCAGTGTGAGCTGAGGGATGTTCTGGAACTGTTTCGCGTCCACCTTGAGCGCGGCCACGGCGCTGTAAGGGTAGCGCAGCTTCGCGTCCGTGATCTCCGTGTAGGCGTCCCACCAGGTCTCATCCTGGGTGTAGTCGGGGGCCCCGCTGGTGTGGTCCGCGGTCAAGCGGGTGACGCGGATCGACCACGGCCCAGCAGCGGGCGTCTCGATGCGGAAGGACTTCGTATACTTCGAGCCGAACTTGCCTGCGATAAGGCCGTCCCCCTCCAGCGTCATGATCTCCCAGGCGCCCGCATTGTAGGACGCGGACTGGCGCTCGATCTGGATCCGGACCGCGGCGCCCGATTCCGCTCCGGTCGTTGCATTGATGACCTTGAGCGAAGGGATGGCGACACGGACACGGATGGCAGAAATTCCAGCGGTGGAGATGGTCCGGGTGATGGCACCCGTGCTGACTGCCACCTTCACGTTCACGCTGGTCTCGGACTCCGCATCGGTGAACCCAGGGATCATGGCCTGGGTGTTGGTGCCGGCGACCAGGGCGAAGGCGATGCCCTTGAAGTTGTAAGACGGAAGTCCGCCAACATCCACGGCATTCCGAACCGGCGTCCCATCCAGGAACACGGACTTCAGCCCATCCACGAGGCCCTGGATGGGCCCCTCGCTGACCACCTGGAGCATGGTCCCGAACTCACGGGCCATGGCGTCTGTTGGCTGGTTGAGCCCGATCCCACCCCTCCCGCCACCACCACCCGGATCCCCGCTGTCCCATGGACTCAACACCACTGGCATGCTCTCTCCTACGCCGCCGCGACGGCCGCAACCCAAGGCAGTGTGTCGCCGTTCCCGCCGATGGTGCCCGCGTCATCCGGGGCCTGCCCGCCAAAGCCCCTGGACTGGTAGCCCTCACTCACGATGCCCGCGCTCACGATGGCCCCGCCGACGCGCAACTGGCCGTAGAGCACCGGCACCGGCCGTCCCTGGCCGATGGTTACGGTGGGGGAGCCAAAGCTGTAGCTCGGCATGTCGGAGGGGCCGTTCTGCCCGGCTTGGCCTACCACAGGTGTAATGGCAAGCATCTGGGCGACGCCGCCCAGGACCATGGCAATGCCCAGATTCGTGGCAGGAGCGAACCCAGTTGCTACACCAACCGCGATCAATGCCGCGCCAACGATGATCTGAACGCCATCCGAAGCCCCCGCTACCACGGGGACGATCTTGATGACCTCGCCCCCGCCCACGGGGTTGCCCAGGGTATCCAGCGTCTGGGCCTCCTCGCCCACCAGTACCTTGTAGGAGCCATGGGACACAACCCAGGCACCGAACCCCTCAATCTGACAGTCGAGAGCGCGGATCGCCTCCGCAGAGCTCCCCACGGCCAGCTTGTGGCCCTTCCCAAACCGCTGGCGAAGGTGCCCGTAGAGCCGAACGTCTGTGAGCTTCACGCTATCCTCCGCGCAATGTAGGCCAGCTTCTCGACGTAGCGCCCGACGGCCTCCACGATGCTGAATCGCCCCGCAGGCTGGTGGAGCATCTGGCCGCCGCCGAGGTAGACCGCCACGTGGTCAGGGCACCGGCCGTGCACGTTGAACACCAACCCATCGCCGGGGTTCGGTGTGAGGCCGTCCACCGGCCGGAATCCCGCCCGCTGTAGGTTGGTGGAGATCAGGTCCCGCCCCCGCCAGAACTCCGGTTCCCGCAGCCAGTCCTGCTCGATACCCATCCACTCCCTGACCAGGCTCCAGCAGTCGTCCAGGCCCCAGCAGAAGGCCCGGCCCTCGAAGGGGCGCCCCTGGGGCGTGATGACGGTCCAGGCGCTCCCCGGCGTCACGATGGCCCAGGGAAGGCCGGATAGATCGCAGGCCATGCGGTCAGCCTCGCTCGGTGCTGGGTCGTCGGGATGGGAGTGGACCACGGCCACCACGCGCCCATGGTCCTCGGCTCGGACCCAGTCCTCAGCGGCGATGGTGAAGCGGTCCCGCTCGACGGCGAGGTTCCGCACGGGCATGTAGTCGCCGATCCCACGGCCTTCTTGGGCCACGATGAGGCCGCAGGACTCTCCCACCACCCGGCGGGCATGGTCAACGGCGAGGCGAAGCAGCTCGGGCGTCATCACTTCACCCGGTTGGCGGCGGGGAAGCCGCCGAATGGGAGCGGGTTCGTCGCTCCGAAGTTGACCTTGCACGTCGCCAGCCTGCGGTCGCACGTCGCCACGAAGGCGCAGATGGCCGTGTCCGCGTTCGTCCACCCGCAGACGGTTGCCTGGATCAGCCGGCGCGGCAGGCGGATGCCCTGGGCATCCATCGCGGAGGCAAGTTGGAAGGTGATGAATTCGGCGGTCTCCGCCGTCTTCTGCTCCACCTCGAAAAGCTCGTCATCAAAGTGCGCCGTGGGGTCCGCCGTGGGGTTCACGCCGCCGGGGAAGTTGACGGCATCCAGGTGCTTTGCCAGGCATTTCTTGAGGGTGACCGCGGCGCCCACCAGATCCTGGTAGGAGCGCACCAGGGCCCCGATGGAGCCGTCCACGTTCGCCACGGAGACCGTGGGCCGGGGGAGCGGGCCTTGGCCGTCCCAGGCGAAGCCCTGCACCTGGACGGGCCACGGCTGGTAGGTGTTCCCTTGCCACACCACAGAGGTCCCGAGCTGGTTCGTCCCCGCGTGGAAGTAGTGGATGGTTCCCCCAAGCGGCGTCAGGTCCAGGACGAAGAGGTCCAAGATGGCGCCCGGGTCGAGGGTCTGGATCTCGGCGGTCGGGACGCTCATGCCGGCACCTGCCGGAACTCGGCGGTCACGGACCAGGAGTTGAAGTCATTGGGCCGGGGCTGCGTCCACTTCACAGCCACGAACTTGAAGGTGTAGGACCCGGACCATGTGAGGACCGCACCGCTTGCGGGCGCCACGCCGAAGGAGACCGAGACACCGGACACCGTGTAATCCGTCACCGCGACGGCTGCGGTAGTAGTCGGCCCGATGTAGGAAGTTGGCCCACTCGCGTAGGTTTGGTTCGGCTCGATCTGACCGCCCCAGATGTGCATGTCCGACCCGACCCCCGCGTAGGTCTGGTTCCCCGACGAATCACACAGACGGAATTCGATAGAGGTAGCGCCCGATGCGGACGCTACGCCAGCCAAAGAAACGCGGTAGACCGGGAGTCCGCTGAAAACGCCAACGTAGGAAATTGATGCGACTCCAAGAGCCGCGCCGCCTGCGGACGTATTCGAGGTAACACTTGCCCCAGCAACATCAAAATAGGCTTGCTGATAACCCCCGTCAGAATAATTAATAACAAGGCTGCATTTAGTGCGCGTATTAGGCTTAACGAAATAGGACAAGCAAATTTTCTGACCGGCAACGGCGGAATAGGTCTGGGACACACCGTGGAGGGCATTGGTAGCGTTCTCGACCACGGCATCCATTGTTGAGGTTCCATCAGGTGCTACGGATACGTTGGCAAGGATTGTTGAGTTGAATTTAGTCCATGCGGCGTTGTCGAACTGCTCCGAATACAGCGCAGCATTGCTCCTCGAGACGCTGTAGAGCAGCTGGTTCCCCTGCCAGTCGTTCCGCCAGATGGAGGTCACCGTGGCCGTTGAGACCGGAATCCCCGCGCCCGTCAGGGCCCAGTTCTTCGTGACACCGTCTCCGGTACCGAACTGCTCCGCTGTGGCCCCGCCGAAGGGCCCGGCCCAGTCGAAGGCCGTTACATGTGCCCGGTGCCGCGCGAACCACGCCGCGATGGCCGTCGCCTCGGCCTGGGTGCGCCGGCTGAAGGTGAGCTTCCAGGTGGCCAGCAGGTCGTTCAGGCCGTCCGCGGCCCGCTGGTCGTAGCCGTCATCGAACTTCGCCTGGAGGACGCGGGGCTGGAGGTCGGGGGTTGCCCCCCAATCGGGGGAGTAGGGGAAGGTCGCCATTAGGCCCTCGCCGCCAGGATGCCGCCGGAGCGGGACTGCTCAACGGCCCACTGGTTCATCAGGCCCTTGAGGTTCTTGGCGATGTCCTCCCCGCCCTTGCCAGCATCGGCTGAGGTAGATGCCTTGCCATCGGTCACGGTCACGGCGATGTTGTTGACGATGGTGGGTTGGGAGCCCCCCCCTGGAGCCGCAAAGAGCTTCCCCGTGAAGCCGCCGGCGCCAACCCCTCCACTCGTGGACCACCCGCTGCCAGAGCCGAAGGACGTTCCGCCTCCGGCGGGGGCCGGGTTCCCCAGGTTGAAGATCCATGACCCAGCCGCTTGGAGCAGCGGATCCATGAGCTTCTGCTGGATGACCGCCCGCTCCATCTGCCGGATCATGTCCGCCAGGACGTTGCGCACGGTGTTGCCGAGGGTGGTCCAGGACACGCCCAAGCCATCGACGTTGGTGCTCCAGCGCGTGAGAGCGTCCGCCGCATACCCGCTGCTGTTGGCGACCTCGTAGCCCATGGCGGCAAACATGTCTCCGGACTCGGCGGCGTCGCGCATCTTGCGCATCAAAGTCGTGGTGCTGTCTTCGAGCTTCTGGAAGTTGAAGGATGCCTTTTCGGTGGCAGGGGCCAGCAGGTTCTGCGCTACGGTGCGCTCGGCGCCCAGGGCATGGGCATTGCCCGCGGCCCAACCGTCGCCTCCCTTCGAGCTTTCCAGCCAGTAGAGGCTCCGGTTCGTCTCGTAGAGATCATCTACGGCTTTGTTCTGGTCCTTGAGCGCATCCGTCCGGGCCTTGATCCCTGCCAGGATGCGGGCCAGGATGCGGGCCTGTTCGGCGGGGTCTGTGGAATGGCTGGCCATGAGACTGGAGGCACCGCGCCCGCCATAGATCATGGTTGCCACGTCCTGCTTCAGTTTTTCGATTTTCTGAGCAGCGGTTTGCTGGTCAGCCAGCCACTTGTCGAGAAGGGCTGTGGTGGCTGTTCCGTTTGAGAGAGGCGCCCCGATTTCATTCCCGCGTGCCACCATCCCTTCGCCAAAGGCCTGCATGTCGAAATTGATGCCTATGGCCTTGGCTGCGATGCCCTTAGGCGCGATGCCACCTACCGCCCTGATCAATGCTCCAATATCCACAAGGGCAGCGGACACGAAGGCCCGAACAGCATCCTCCACTACTGCGAAACTGAGCGCGAGCCCACGCATGGTCCAGGTGAGGCCACTGACGCCATCGTTCGCACCCTTCGCCCCTCCACCGATATCCGACAGGAGCTTTAAAAAGCCGGTTCCTTCCCGGACAACATCCGCGAAGGAACTGCCGAGGCTGTCAATGGCCGCCGACTCTTTGCCCGCCCATTGCGCTCCAGACTCGAGCGCGGAAGTCATGTCACGAATGATTTCCGAATAAGCAGGCTGGAACGTCCTCCCAATCATTACCTGAAGGTTCTCGACGTAGCGCTCCATGGAAAGCGCCTGCTTCCCTGCCGTCTCCATGGCCGATGTATAGGCACCCTGCCGGAGCGCACCCTGGGCTAGGACTTCGTTCAGGCGGGCCGCCTGCTTCTCCTGGTCCGTGAGCTGCTCGGTGGTCTTCCCGATTGCCGCCGCGTAGTCGTGCTCCGCACGGCGGTAATTGACCATGATCCCCAGCCGGTGCGCCTCGATGGCCATGCCGGTGGTGATCGAGCGGGTGAGGGTCTCGAACGCCTCGGAACTGTTCACGTTCCCGATGACCGCCGCGTCCTGCGCCACCCGGCCAAGCTGGGACGCCTTGGTCAGGTCCAGCTGCGCCGCGGCCATCATCGTGAGGGACTGCCGGGCCGCCAGCATGGAGATGCCCGTCTTCTCGAGGCTGGCCTGGAACCCGGCCATCTCCTTCCCGGTGTAGCCGGCGTTGTTCCCGATGGTCTGCATGACCACGCCCAGCGTGTCGTACCGGGCCGCCAGGGTAGTCACGTCGCGGATCTGCTTGAAGATTTCCCAGGAGGCCCAGGCGGCGGCGACCTTGCGGAAGGCCCCCTCCAGCATGTCTGCGGTGTTCGTCAGGCCCTCCATGCCGCGCTGGGCCTCGTTCATGCCTTCCGTGTTGATGCGGAGGGTCAGGTTGGCGGCTTCCACGTCAGACTCCAGCGTTCAGGAAAGCGGTGTCGAGGGCGCGAAGGGCGCGGATCTCCCAGGGAGCG
>JAEHJW020009921.1_pt1 | contig 55652 bp, 62 predicted proteins | sample 9271431 | NCBI WGS metagenome assembly JAEHJW02 | reverse complement strand
ATGTGCAGCCACTACCAGACCCTGAAGGACGCCGAACTGCTGCTCAAAAAGTTCGGCGCGCCCAACAAGCCGGCCGGCGGCAAGTACGACATGTGGCCGCGCTACCCGGGCGTCTTCATCCGGCGGCCGGTCGAGCATGACGCCGGCGACGAGGCGGTCGTGGGGCGCTGGGGCCTGATCAGCGCCATGACCAAGGCGGACGGCCTGGATAAGGCGGGCAAACTGTCGACCGTCAATGCGCGCAGCGAGACGGCGGCCAAGTCCTACACCTTCGGCAATGCCTGGCGCCGCGCGCAGCACTGCATCATCCCAGCCGATGGGATCTTTGAGCCCGACTGGCGGCCGGTCTATGAAGGCCGGAGCAAGACCTCGGTCCCTACCCGGTTCACCCGGGCCGACGGCGCGCCGCTGGGCATCGCTGGCCTGTGGGATCGCTGGCGCGACGCCGCCGGCCAGCTGCAGGAGAGCTACACCATGCTGACAATCAACGCGGACGAGGATCCACTGTTCCAGAACTACCACCAGGCGGGCAAGGAAAAGCGGATGGTCGTGATCCTGCCCGAGGGCGCCTACGGCGAATGGCTTACCGCGCCGGCGGATGCGACACGGGATTTCCTGGTGCCCTTCCCGGCCGACCGGCTGGTGGCGACGCCAATGGAAAAATAGGCGTCAGCCCTTGACCTTGTCGTAAAGCAGGATGGCCTTGGCCAGCGTCGGCTCCATGCCGTGCCGCGTGCCGTTCGCTGCCCATACCTCATGCTGCCAGCGCCCGTCGACGAACACCCGACAGATCGTCCACCCGCCAGGCCCTGCCCAGTAGTAATCGTCCCGCTGTTGCCAGTCTGCCGCTTCGGCCATGTTCCGTCCCCTAGGGCCAAAATCGGGGCCTAATTGCACCGCTTTGAAGGCGAATTATACTGGATATATATCCAGTGTTTTTCGAGCAAGATCGTGCAATTCCAGTGCAGCGTCCTACGCACACACCACCTCGGCGAACGCCGCCGCGACAACGATCCAGGCCAGCCCGTCGTGGGCACGGTCCGGATGTACTCGATGCCCCATGACGGGCTGAATCGCCACGTACCGCGCCTGACCATAGAAAGCCTGGCCAAGTTCGGCGCCAGGATCCCAAGCGCGATCCCCGACTTGCTTGACCCAGTGTTGCTCACCTTTGGATCGGACCGCGGCATGATGGTCTGTGGCTTCGAAGAAATCGCCGGCGTGCGCTACTACCAAGGGTGGTGGATGCAGTGGATCACCGACTCAGTCTGACGTCACCACGAGGCCATTGGCCATGATAGATTTATCACGCTCGCGACGCCCATGCCGGCCGCCGCAGAGCATTCGCCCCAGCCCCCTCACGGGTTGGGGCGTTTTCGTTTGTGGCTACTACCAGGGGTGGTAGATGCAGTGGACTACACGTAAGGCACTCGTAGCCATCGCCGCATAAGGTGCGGATTCGACGCGCAACTACCCAAATTCGCTCTCAGGATGGACTTTCCCCCGGGACTCAAAGTCCACGATTGGCCCACCGCATTCATTCGCCCGCTATGAACCCATCCGAGTCGAAGGCAAGCATTGTCTTTTCACGGACCCCCAGTGATGCAACCAGAAAATCCTGCACATTAACGTGCATCCCAAAATAAGTTTGCCGCTCTGAAAAGATGCACAAAGTCAGACATGCCTTAAGGACTTTCAATAAATCCGAAGATACCGCAGTTCCGTGCTCCACCGAGAGTTTGATATCTTCTAGGGTGTTACGAAGGATAAGCGTTTTAGATGACGTACTGTGCACTGCAGAAGAAAGCTCCCCATACAATCTAGAGAGATCTGCTAGCAGTGTCTTTAGCTTACCTTGGAAAATATCTAACCAACTGCAATGCTCTCGCAGCGCTTTCATTTCGATATAGTACTTGGAGCGAGTATGTAACCATCCATACTCTACTGGGTGATCTCTAAAGTAATGATGCCGCCAAAAATTCTCGATCACACTACGTAGATAAAACCTGCCGCCCCGAGCATCTCCTCCAATAAGTGCATGAACCAAATGCACAGAATCGGACGACAATTCCTGAAGAAAAATGCGTCTGTGAGCTTCCTCTTCTCCCGCATTGGCCGCCACGGCTCGTGACAACTGCGTAAAACAGATGGCGTACTTGTGCGATGAAGCGAGCAATGCCCTCTGGCGAGCCGGGTCCGCGAGACGCCCCTTTTCTGCTCCGTCCCAATATGCCTTAAAATCAGCCTTGGCCTGCACCTCTGCTGGAGAAAGTACCCTCGCCGTTCTGGTTGCCACTACAGCCCCTTAATCAGCGATTTCCAATCAGAAATGAAAGTCCCCGAGCCTTTTTGTTTCAAGGCAAGTTCAACGGCGGATCTGATATGCGCCTTCTTATTTTCGTCAAGAGTATCAATAATTCGAAGAATTCGCCGAACATACCGATCACGCCCCTCCTTTGGAAGAGGTTGCAAGTCGATGGGCATCAGTGCAGCAACGTCCTGAACCTTCGGAAATGCCTCGCTATTCTGCAAAATTTCTCGCAGCATTGCACCCGAAACGGAATGTCGGCGAGAGACAATTCTTTTTGCCCCTGCAGCAGCCTTGAGATCCTTCTCCAAATCCGATGCTGTGATCGGCACTTGCGACTTAGCCTTAATACTTAGACTCTCGTGCATCTGAATCAATGCATCAATTGCGGCACGCAAACCAGCTTCATCGCTAGGACGAGTGAGTGTCGAGCGGATTTCTCGCAGTTCCTCATCAGAAAACTGTGCAGCAAGTTCATACAGCCGCGCGACTAAGGACAGGTGCTTTTGGCGATAAGACAAACTACTCATAGCAACTCCTCAACTCTAGCGACATATTCCACGCAAATGCCGCCCAGCGCGGCTCTGACATCTGAGAACTTTCCACCTTTCGTATAAAACTGCAAAGGGGTGTTCGTTTCAACAGCTTCCGCGACGCCGGTGGTTTGAATGATCATCTCCGCGAACACATCATCCGGATAGCTTTCTCGGACCTGCTTCATAGTCGACTTCATGGCATCTGTTTGTCTAACCTGCGTAAACACCAAGCCTAGTCGAGGAAGTTGCTGACCTGAGCGCTCGACGTAATCCTCCATCGCACGTTCTAGCAAAGGAAGCCCCAGAACTGACAATGGATCTGGCTTCACAGGCACTAGATACGCATCCGAAGCGAGAAACGCGCTGTAGCTAAACAACGAAGTAGTCGGAGGACAATCGATAAGAATATGGTCGTATTTATCACGTACGCTTTTCAGGAATACGCGGAGCCTATTTTCAGTCCCTCGCGGTGCAGCATCGAGTTTCATCAATTCCAGACTCGACGGCACTATATCTAGCGTCAAACCACCACTCTTCACAGAAATGATCGTTGACCTCGGAGTTGGTTGCTTGGCTTGAGTTTTTGCTGTTGCCCCCGACGAGAACGAGGTTCCTCCAGGCGGCTGAAACACATCAAATATAGTGTGTTTGCTCTTCAACCATTTCAAATACTCTGCTGCAGGCACAACCCACTGCGTCGCATTGAATTGAGGATCGACGTCAACAAGAAGTACCTTGTGGGATCTTGCGAGTTCCCAGGCAAGTCCTACGGCCAGAGTGGTCTTGCCCACGCCGCCCTTCATGTTTATCAAAGATACAACCGTTGCGCCCATACCGCCTCCGTCTAACCCGCGGATGTTACCTTAAAATGCTTCCTTCGATAGGGCTGGAGGTCCCAAAAAAATTGCCCCCCATTGGCGTGTTATCGCCCTACCATTCTCTCTAGATCCGCCGTTCGCCGGATAGCATCAAACGCACGTTCGCATGTCAGCCCCGCGATGCGGGCGCGGTCCGCAACTCCCGCAAGTTCTTCAGCTCGGTCGCTAACCCGGCCGAGCATGTAGGCAAGCAGATCGACGGCAGCGGCTCCTGACGGGCTTCCGTCGGCAAGGGCGGGATCTCGGGCGACTGCGGCGCGAGCCAACGTGTTTGCGCGGGCACGCAGCCGGTTGTGCTCATCACGAGCATCAACAGCATCAGCAGCCGCGGCAGCGGCTTGTTTCTGGGCATCATCACGGGCAATCTCCACGGCGGCCATGCGCCGCCTTTCTTCATTTCTGATGGCCTCTACGGCAGCAACCGTAGCCTGGGCCTGAGCATCTCGTTCCTGGGCGTGGGCGGCACGCATGTCCGCCAACCGTGCCGTGTAGCGCCAGGCCTGCGCCGTCCAGGCGGCACTGCCCGCGGCAAGCACACCGACCGCCGCGGCAGCGGCATAGCCTCGCCACCCCACCAACAGGCCGGCAATCTTGACGCTGACGGCCATCATGCTGCTGCCTTCCAGCCGCGCGGCAGCTGAAAGTGAGGGCCGTCCCTGAACGACTTCCAGTCCCCGCCCCACTCCACCGGCGTGCCCAGCCCGGCCGCGCAGGCCTTGACCACGTCGGCCAGGCGGCGGAATTGCTCCCAGTCGTTCCACGGGATCGCGCCGCCGACGAGGGGCGCCAGGTCGACCGCGTGACCAAAGCCATCCTGCTGCTTGAGATGCAGGCTGTTCTGCGTCTGGCTGGCGCCTTGAGCGACCAGCTCGCGCTGGCGCTCGGCCGTGCGCACCCCTTCCACGACAGTGAAATCCACCGTCGTTCGCTGAATCGCCAGTTTGACGATTTCGACAAGTCGGGGATGCACCCCGTCCAGGCGCTGCAGACTGCGCGCCGATAGGTTGAATCCGGGCATGGTTGCTCCTCAATGAAAAAGCGCGCCCGAGGGCGCGCGGCAGGTGAATCGGAATGACTGGCGTCAGGGGCGCGCGCTGCGGGCGTGCTGGTCGGCCAGCGCGCCCAGCCGGTTGCGGGCGCGGTACAGCAGGTCCAGCTGCGCGCGCTTCTCGTCGGCCGGGATGCTGGCCCGCTCGAGGGCCTTGATCTTGAGGTTGACGTCTCGCAGCTGGCTGTCGGCAGCCTTGAACAACGCGCGCAGACGCATCCGGTCGTCGCCGGCCAGCTCGTGGGCGCGATCGAGGTCGCCCAGTTCGCGCGCCTGCGAGAAGGCGGCGTAGACCTGGTTGACCTCGCGCTGCTCGTCGTAGAACCGCTGGATGTACTTGCTCGAGCGCGGGTCCGACTCCTTGACGAAATCGCCCACGACGAACCAGTTATCCAGGCGACTCAGGTCGCGGCGCGGGTTCTCCGGCAGGCCGGATAGCGGCCGCGCCAGATGGTCGGACACGTTCAGCGCCTGCGTGCCAAGCCACCCGAAGTAGCCGCGCACCAGGTGCTCCAAGCGCTGCGGCGACAGGCCCAATGCCTTGCCCAGCGCCACCGCCCCGGCCGAGGTCGACGCCGTGAAGCGATCGCCGGCCGGCAGGCGCTGCTGACCGACGCTGTCGATGTCGCGTTCGCGGAAAGAGTCGTAGTTGAACGCGGCTTCCATGGCCGGCTTGACCAGCTGCGGAACCGGGTTCATCGACAGCTGCTCGCTCAGGATGGCGCCCACCGTCCGGCCGAAGTCGCGCAGGCGGAAATCCTCGCCGCCGAAAGCCAGCTCGGTACCGCGCTCAACGACGCTGCCCAGGGCGCCGATTTCGAACGGCTTGGGGATGTAGACGAATTGATCAGTGCCCGGCAGTTTCGTGATCCAGAACGAATTGCGCGCCCAGTCCGGCAGCTGCTTGTAGTCGTCGTCGTCCCTCATGCCCAAGTACAGCAGCGCCGACGCCATCGCTACAGCTCCCGTCACCGCGGCGAACCGGGCAGGGTCTGCGGCTGCGCCGCGGCCCAGTTTGTACATGCCCTGCAGGCGGGCGTTGAAGAACGGCACCACCTGGGACAACATCCGCACCGCCGAGAACGTGCCGCCGGCGGTGAAGTCCATCAGGTCGCGCGCGGCGTAGCTGGCCTCCAGGTGGCTGCGGCCAGCCTTGCGCGCCTGCTGGTAGATCGCCGCGCGGTTGATCGTCTCGGACCGGTCGCCAGTCTCCTGGTACCAGTCGAAGGCCTTGCGCAGCGCCCGGCCCATGCCAGCCGGCGACGTGATGACGTCGTCGGGATGAACGCCCAGTTCGTCGACCAGGCGCTTCACGTTGCGGGCGTTGCCATCGTTGAAGGATCCGAAGCGCACTGCCCCGCCCCCAGCCATGAGCCGGCGCCAGGTGTCGCTCTCGGCGCCGGTCGCCTTCCACCCTTCCACCAGGTTGCGCAGCGGATTGGTGGACAGGTTGCTGTCGATCGCCATGGCCTGGATCGTGTCGCGCAGCAAGTTGCGCACGCGGAAGGTCGGGCTGATGGTCACCCCCACCGTCAGCGCGTGCTTGAACTTGCGCGCCGCCTTGGTGAATGGGTCATTGGAGCCGACGTAATGCAGCGACGTCAGCGCGTTCAGCACCATCGGATCGGACACCTGGTAGTGGCGTTCCTGGCCGGCGAACATGGCGCGCACGCTGCCGCGCTCGGCCTGGCGCACCCGCGTGGCGACACCCAGCTTTTCCGCCTCCTGCAGCGCGCCCTGTGCGGCCAGGTTCTTCATGCTGGCGGACAGCAGATGCGACCAGTTGGAAACCGTGTTGGCGACCAGGTCGCCCAGCTTGTCCGTGCCGCCCTTGAGGCGCTTGTATGCGTGCTGGCCCACCAGGCCGCCGATCTGGCCGGGCCCCATGGTGCCGGTGGCGTCATCCTCCATCACCCGGTAGAACGGCACATAGAACTCGCTCTCCCACAGCTTGCGCGAGCTGGGATCGACCAGCCCCGCCTCCTGCGCCACGTCGAGGACGGAACGCTGCAGCTCGTTGAACTGGCCCAGGGCTTCCCGGTAGACGGTGGCGCGGTCGCGGCCGTCGGCCATCTTGCCCTGCTCCAGACGCTTGCCGGCCTCGATATCCTCGGGCGAGAAAAGCCGCTCGCGCGACGCGGGCTCGGCCTTGGCGCCGGGCCACTTCGCCGCCTCGGCGCGTGCCGCGGCCTCGCTGGAGAAGCGCTCGGTCACGCCATTGTCGAACCGCACCTGCCATTCGGCGGCCAGGCGCTCCGCGCGGTTGGCGGCGATCCAGGCCATGAAATGATCGTGCTCGCCATTCAGGTCGGCCAGGATCTCGGCCAGCCCCTTGCCGCCGGCGGTGTCCAGCGCGCCATCCTGCAGCTTGACCGCGCCATGGCGCACCAGATATTCGGCGGCACCGTCGGCGCCCTTGGACAGCCGCGCCTGCATGTAGGCAGTGGCGCTGATCCCTTTGAGCGGCGCGAACTGATCGAAAATCCCCTGCACCAGCTTTGCCTGCCAGCGATCGGACGCCTTGGCCAGGCGCGCCTTGATGGGTTCCTGTTCCGCCCAGGCACCGATTTTTCCCAGGAACTTGTTGCGCTGGCGCCGCTCGATGTCCGACAGCGTCTCGCCTGGTCGCTCGACCTTGGCGCCGCGCTTGGGCTCGCGGGCCGCGCCCGGCTGCGCCGGCGGCGCGCCGGCGGTCGCCGCGGCTGCGCGGGATTCCAGAGGGCCAGAAGAACGAAGCCCCGCTGCGGGCGGGGCTTCTTCCTGGCGACGGCGGGACTCCATGGCCCCGGGGTCGAACACCCAGCCGGCGCGCCCTTCCCTGTTGACGATCGCCGCGATATCTTCTACCGTAAAGGCTCGCCCTGACGGCGTCCGGTCTGCACCCGCTTTGGAAGCGGGAATGCTTACGGCGGACGTGTTGTCGGGGCGCTTTGCTTCCACCACGTCGGACAGGTCGTGGTCGTAGAACAGGTGGCCGTTGGCGCTTTCTTTCACGACCAGGCGCGCCAGGTAGTCCTGGCCTGCGATTTCGACCGGCGCATAGAGCGTATGCACCTGGCTGGTGAAGGGGTCGCGCTGCTTGTTGCGATTGGCCTCGGAATGACCCAGGACGCCCTGCTCGATCAGGCCAGGAAGTGCCGCCATGGACTGGATCTTGCTGATGCGGGCGCTGCGCGACAGCGACTCCTTGATGCCGCGCTGGCTGACCTGCACCTTCCAACCGGTCGCCCGGTTCACGAAATCCTTCCCCTTCAAATTGTCCGTCGCCCAGGCCCGCGCCGCTTCGCGCAGCTCCTTGGCGTCCTGATTGGGCGCGCCCAGCTCCTGCCCTGTCAGCACGGTCACGCCGGCCCCGCCGGCATCGCTCCCGCGGCTTGCCGCCATCGAAGCCGCCGCCTCCTGCATGCCGGCGCTCACGCGCGCCGCCGGCGCACGCTGCAGGAACCGGCCGGCATCGACGACCATCTTGCGGATGTCGGCGTTGTTCAACTGCAGATTCAGGCCCAGCCGCCGCAGCGCGGCGCGGATCATGCCGTAGAGACGTTCCAGGAACACCGGGCGCTTGCCCTGCTCCGCCATGCGCGCCAGGACTTCCCGCGCGCGGTTGGCGGCCGAGTAGTCCGGATAGCGTGCCGTCACCGCCTCGAAGGTGGCATAGTGCGCATGGTCCGGGCCCGCGTCGCGCGGGATGTGCGCGCCATCCGGCGCGCGAGCCAGGCGGCGCACGTCGGCCAGCACGTCACGGAAGCGGTCGCCCAGCAGCGCCTCGACCCCGAAGTGGCCGACCACCTCATGCGCCAGCACCTGCTGCAGGCGTTCCGCCGTGGGCAGGTTCTCCGCGACCAGGTAGATCCGGCCGCCGTCGCCAGCCGGATAGTACGCACCCTCTGCCAGCGCCGACGGCTTCGCCCCCTCGGGGATCTGATCGACGCGCTCCACCACAGACACGCGCAGGGCGGCTGCGCCCGGCAGCTTGCCCATGAAGTCGGAAGCCTGGCGCCGCGCCTCGGCCGGGTCGACACCCTGCCCGCCGTCGCCCCGACTCTCGAGGCCAATCCGCCCGCCGTCACCGGGCACCTGCTCCACCGTCTGGAAAAAGCGATCGAACGCCGCCCGGATCTGCGGGATCTCGGCTGCGGTCGGGTACGGGTAGGCCAGCTCGTCGCCGAATGCCTTCTCCGGCACCACGTTGGCCAGGTAGTCGTTGGCGGCGCCCTGGTCGGCCAGCTTGGCAATGACGTAGCTTTCGAAGGCCCGCGCGGACAGTTCCCGGCCGGTGGACCAGTAGTCTTTCGCCTTGCGCTCGTCCAGCTTGCGCGAACGCTCCCGCATACCGATCAGGCCGATCGTCTGCTTGAGCGAGCCGAAGGCCTCGGCCATCGCCGGCCGGATCCCGGTGGTTGCGCTCCCTGACTCCGAGGCGTAACCGGCCGACGTGCCGCCGCGACGGGAGAAATAATTGTCCAGGCCGTGCCACCATTCATGCGCCAGCGACCCGGCGCCGCGCTTCTTCGTCAGGTTGATGACCACCTGGCCAGGCTCGTAGTGGGCCATGGGCGCATCCTTGCCGCCGGCGCCGCGCGCGCCGAAGGCCAGGCCCAGCTCACCGTTCAGCGACAGCGCGCGCGCCGGCACGCCGATGACACCAGCCAGATCCATCAGGGCATCGTAGGCTTCGTTCAGATCCGCCTGGCGGCGGCCGCCCTCGACATAGTTGCCGAACTGCACTCCTCGAAAGCCGAAGGCGTCGCTGAACTGCGCCGGCGTCACGTCACCGCCATCACGGTGGTCCACGCCCACCCGGGGCGCGTTCGTCTCGCGCCGATGCGCAGGAACGTCTTTCAGCTCGTCCAGCCGCTGGGTCAGCTGCTCCTTGTTGTCGGCCAGATAGGCGCGAGCGGCCTTGACGTCGTCGAAGTGCTGCAAGTCGATGTAGGTCCGGCCCACCTTCTTGCCGATGTAGAAGCCGGGCATGCGCGGACGCGAGTAGATATCGAAGCGCACCTCGCGCGCCGGCGCGGGCTCGCCCGCCAGCTCATCCATCGCGCGCTTGAAGTCGGCGATCGCCGCCGCGGCGCTGTCGCCCTTGGCGGTGATCTCCGGCCAGTTGCCCATGCCGGTGGACGCCTTGCGCTCTACCGTCCAGATCCGGCGCGGCGAGTCGAACCTCTCGCCGGCGAACACGCTGTAGTCGGCCGACCGCAGGGAAACCCCACGCAGGGACCGGTCATGGCCCACGGCCTCGTACAGCTGGGCCCGCCCGTAGACGTCGCGCAGATCCTGCGACTTGTCCAGGACGGCGCGCACGTCGGCGCCCTTGATCCCGCCCCCCAGCAGCTCGCCGGAGAATTCTCGCAGCCGTTGCACCTGGTCGGCCCAGCCCTTCAGCTTCCACCCCTTGCGCGGCTTGCTGGGCACCTCGTCGCGGCTGGCGTGCACCAGCGCCACCAGGAACGGCTCGGCGCCGTCCTCGAGGAGCTTGGCGTAATTCGGCTCCGGCCAGGTCTCGGCCAGCGCATGGTCGCGGATCGGCAGCGCCTCGGCCTGGCGCATGCGCTCGGCGTACTGCTCGGCGTAGTGCTTGCGGGCGCCCTGCAGCGTCTCGCCGAAATCTTCGATGCGGCCGCCGGGGCGGGCAGTCGGCGCATCACCGGCGGCGGGCGCGTCCTGCTCCTGCGCGGCGGTGGCGGGCACCGCCGCCGGCACCAGTTCCTGCTGACCCCGCGCTGCCGCCTGGTCGGCGGCCCGGTCGCTGCCGGTCAGGGCGAAGTCGTCGCGCGCGGCATCGGCCGCGGCGCGCCGGTCGGCATCGCGGGCCTCGATGGTGGCTTGTTGCTGCTGGGCGGCCTGCTCGTTGGCCGCCGCCCGTAGCCCGTCAGGCGTCGGGCTTTCGAGGGTCAGTCCTTGCGGGCTGCCTTGGCTATCACCACCTGCGCCTGCTCCATTGCCTCCCGCTCCTGACTGTTGCGCAGGGCGTTGAGGATTGCCATCGTCCCGCCCACGAAGCGCCGCTGCTTGGGACTTAACTGCTTGCTCGAATGCTCCGGCATCTCCGTCGGCCTGGATTGAGGCTCGCTCGATGATGGCTTCTTGGGTATGGACATCGGTGATTCCTTGCTCGCTCAGGTAGACCGCGGCATCGAATTGCGCCGCCAGCTCCTGCATGGTCGTGTCGGCCGGCATGGCGTCGATCGCGCCAAAAAGATCCTCGGCCAGCTTGTTTTTATCCTTGGCATCGCTGAACCGCTCGGCCTGCTGTTCAGCATACGCGCGGCGGGCGGCCTCGTCCATCTGCTCGAGCGAATAGACGGCCTCGCCTTCCATCGCCTCGCGCACGCGATCCATGGTGGTGCCCGCCAGGTCGACGGTGTCGCCATCCATCGGCAGGTAACCCGATTGCTGCATCGCCTCCACCAGGCGATCGGCGTCCATCCCGCCCTGCCGGAACAGGCCCGGCACCCGACGATTCGCCAGGTGGGCGCGATCGCCGTAGATATCGGCTGCCAGCTCGGGACGGATGCCGCCGGCCTGGCGCACCATCTGCAGGAAGTCGCGCCGCGCGCCACGAGCGAAGTCGGCCGCGGACGGTGCCGGCGCCTCGCGCGGGGGCTCGCCGGTGCGTGGGCGCGCCACAAAGCCACCCTCCGCCGGTTCGACGTCAGCATTTCCGTGCAGCGTGGCGGCGCGCTGGGCCGCGCCACGGGTCAGGAAGGGCCGGCCACCCTTGGCGGTAATGTCGGGCTCGGCCACCAGCGTACCCAGACCGGAATCGGCGGCCGGCCGCGTCGTATCGCCTTCGTCGATCCAGCGCTTGAAGGTGGGCACGTCCATCTGGGTGACCTTGCCCATGCCACGCCAGTCCGGCGTGTAGCTGTCGCGGTAGGCGCGCTCGGCGTCCTCGCGGGTGTCGTAGCCCAGCATCACCTTGGACTCGTCGAACCGACCACCGGCAGGATCAACCTGGTCGATGACGAACACCGGCCCCGAGAAATCGGGCGTGGTGCCGGGCCGGACGAACACATCGACCTGGTCCCCGTCTGCGCCTTTCGTGCGGCGGATGTATCCATAGTGCCCGGCCATCTTGTTGGCCCAGGCGCTGCCGTCGGGGGACGTGCCGCGGCGCTCCGATCCCTCGGGGTTCTCGATCGAGATATCGAGCCCTGCGATGCGCGTGTGCCCGACCTTGTAATTGCCGGCCTCTTTCTGGGCGTCGGTAGGCTCCGGCCTGTCGTTCGCGGGGGACGTGGCGGCCTCGTGAGCAGCGGCATCGGTTGCGGCACCAGGATGCGGCTCACCGGCGGCGATCACGTCCGGCGTCATGCCCATGGCGGCCTGGCGCGCCAGCTCGGCGTCACGCTGGCCGGCGGTGGCCGCCACACCCTCGCCGTCGACCTGGTACACCGGCGCCGGCAGCGCCCGGCGCGCTGGCGCCCCTGCCAGTGCGGCGCCCACCCCTTCCTCTACCTGGGCCGCCGTGTACGGCTGCATGCCATTCTCGTGACGGATGATCGCGGCCGTCAGCTGGGTCAACGTCTGGGGGTCGCTCAGGTCCAGCTGCTGGTTGGGATCCACGCCGATGGCGCGCGCCACCTCGCGCACATACTCGCCCGTCTGGTTCTCGGACGGCGGTGCCCAGCGATTCAGGATGCCCTGCACAGTGTCCAGGCCGTGCTGGCGCTGATAGGTGAGCAAGTTGACCGCCGTGGCGCGGATGCCAGCCTCGGGCGAGTCGAACGTGGCAAAACGCGGATCGTTACCCTCGATTTCGCCGGCGAATCCGACGCCCTTCTGGATGTTGCCCGGGTTGTTGTTGCGGATCCCGCGCGGCGCATTGGCCGGCATGCGCCACGACTCACGGGCGACGAAGCCCTCGCCAGCGGCGTACCCGTCCGGCGCCGGCAATGCCTCGCGTTGGATGGGGCCGTCCAAGACGGGCAAGGCTTCCGGCCCCTCGAGCGCCGCCGGGCCGTCCATTGCCTGGCGCAGCGAGTTGCCCGCCATGGGCTCCGCGTACAGTTCGCCCAGCCGCACGAAGCGCCCGCGGCCGTCGGCCGTTCGGATCCGGGCCAGCTGCTCGCCGCCAGGGCGCGCGGTCGCGGCGTTGCTCTCCACGCCCAGGAACTCGACGGGCAGCTCGCGGCCGTTCTGCCGCAGGTAGACCTGCTGGCGCGGCGCGAAGCCCGAGGCCTGGCCATCAGCACTCACCGCGTCCGCAGTGGCCGGCGCGCCCTCGGCGCTGCTGGCGCCCTCGACAGCCGCCGGCGCGGCGCCAGCGACCTGCGGGTCCGCCGCGGCGGCAGGCCGCACGATGAAGCCGTTTTCGTAGCGCAGCACCTGCGCCCCTTCCCCCAGCTCCGCGGCGCGCTGGCGCGCGGCGCTGGCCGTCACGTAGGGCTTGCCGCTGGCGTGCAGCACGTCGCCCGCCTCGAGGCTCGACGCCGTCGGCATGCTGCGATGACGCACGCCTTCGGTCGCGCCGTGCACCGCGCCCGGCCCCATGCCGGCAACGAAGCCCAGCGCCGCGTTGCCGAACGACCCCGCGAGCGGATCGAGCTGCATACCCGCGCCTGCGTTGATCCCCTTCTGGGTGGCATACCCCTCGCCCACTTCCTGGATGGCTTCCTCGGTGCCCGCCAAGGCCGCCTTGCCCAACGTCTGCGCCACGACGCCGCGGTCGCCCAGCACGCGGCCGGCCGGCGACAGGATCCGGCCGGTAGCCGCGCCGCCAACAGCGGACACAGGCAGCGTGCGCACGAAGGCGGCATTTTCGGCGTCGGCGCGCACCCGCGCCCGTGCCTCCTGCGGAGCGACACCCTGCGCGATGAGATCCCGATACGCAGACGACGCCGCGGCCAGCTGCTGATCGTCCAACCCGTCGATGGTTTCGCGCGCCTGCTCGATCGCGTTGCCGCCGCCCATGGCCCCGCCGGCAGCCGCGCCCGCGGCCATGCGTGCACCGATCCCAGCAGGGCCGGCGGCCATCGACGCGAGCACCGGCAGCGCACTCGACCCGCCGGCGTTCAGCGCCTGCAGCGCCAGACCCGACGCCGACGGGTCGCGCCCCAGCGTCCAGGTGTCCGGCTTGTCCAGATCGCCAGCCGGCTGCGAATCCGCCTCACGCCGCTTCGCCTCGGCCGTCCGAGAATCCAGCACGCGCTCACCCAGCCTGTGGGTAGCATCGGCCGTGCCCTCGAGGGGGTTCGTGGGGACTTCCAGGCCGGCATCGAAGGCCTGATTCACCGCCGTCACGCCGACACGGCCCAGGCCTTCGGCGACCTTCCCCACACCGCGCACGGCGCTGCCGGCGCCCTTGATCGCACCGCCCGCGAGCGTCTTGGGGAAGTCGACGAACTCGATGCCGCCGCCATCCTGCTGCGGCCGCGCGTAGTCGGCGACGCGGAAAGTGAACGGCAAGGGCTTGCCGGTGGCGCCCGCCGGCGCGCCAGTGTCCGAAAACTGGACATCCAGGTCGGCGCGGACCTGATCGCGACGCGCCGCCACGTTGTCTTTGAACTCGATCCCGTCAGCGGGATTTTCAAAGTTTTCCATCTGTTCCCTCTATTCAGCGGTGGTGCGGCCCATTGCGGCGCGCGTGATTTCGGATCCTTCGGTAGCCCGGGCCCAGCGCTCGGCAGCTGCGCGCTCGGCCACGCGGGCCAGCTCGACATCGCGCTCTGCCTGCTGCAACTGGGCGGCATGCCTGGCGCGCGCGTCCTGGCCAGCCTTCAAGCCGGGAGGCTTCGTGCGCAGCTGACGGACAAGCGCCTCGGCCTGGCGCAGGTCAGCGCGGGCCGCATCGAGTTGAGCGCCCTCGGCGCTGTCAGGTGGCGTCGTCGCGGCAGTGGACGGCGCGGCCGACGCGCGCGCAGGCGTCGCCGGCGTCGGGCTGCCGGCCGGTCCCTGCACAGGCCGGGTCGGGGTCGCGGGCGCGGATGGCGCCGCTTGGCCGCCGCCGGGCGCGGGGCTCTCTTGCAGGCGCGCGCGGATCTTGTCCTGCACGTCCTTGGGAACGACCGACACGGGCAGGCGAACCAGTCGCCCCTCGTGTTCAACGCCAAAGCCGAACTGGCGATCGCCCAGCTGAATGGGCATGATCTCGGCGGTGCCGGCCTGCACCTGCTGGGCCAGGGCCGCCAGGTTCCCCGCGGTCAGAACCTCGCCGGCGGGCGTGCCAGCGTTCAACCGGTTGATGTTCTCGCCGGTGGCAATGATTCCGCCAACGCGCTTTCGCTCGTCCTCGCCCAGCCCCTCCATGCTGTCGACCTTGAACAGGCGCATGACGTGGTTGGCGAAATCCTTGTCGGACGTAGTCATCCTGGGCTTGCCAGCCTCGGTGCCCTGGGCGCTGACGCGCACCCCGCCCTGACCATCGGGGGTATACAGGGTCTGGTCCTTGCCCAGGATGCGCGGCTTGTTCGCCTCCTCGTCCTTGCGCAGCTGGCTGGCCAGGACCTGCTCTCGGCGCTTCTGTTCGGCGTCGAAAAGCAGCTTGGCCTGCTGGGCCACCATGGCCTGCTGTGCCTTCGGATCGCTGATGCTGCGCACGAACGTCTGCAGCATGCTTTCGCTGATGGGCTGCTGCACCGGCTTGCCGGTCGCCGTGTCCACTCCCACGAAGTCATACAACGGCGCGCCGCCGCCCTGCTCCGCACGCCGGTTGATCGCCTTCACCTCGATGCCACCAGGCATGAAGCGGTTCACGAAGGGCACGAACGAATTGGCATCGCCCGTCAGCTGGTACCGGCCCTGCGCCGCGGCAAAGGCCTGCTCGCGGTGCTGGCCGACATACTTCTCCCTGTCCGCCAGCAACTCCATCGCTCGGCCCGGTTCTCCCAGCTCCAGCGCTTTTCGATATGCGCGCGTCAGTCCATCGGCAACCTGCCCGAAATCGCCGGTGCCCAGATAATCAACGGAAGGCGGGCTTTTTTTTTCCACTCCATCCCGAATGGACGTACCCAGCCCGGCGAAGCCCGGCGCTGACGGCGACGTCTGCCCCGGGGCAGAAACATCGGACAGGCCGAGGGACTGAGAGGGCATCGCGATAGGCATCGAAGTCGCACCCGTCGCCGCTGACTGCAAGCCGATGCCTTCACCAGTCGGCATGCTGCCGTCCACCGCTTGAGTAGCCTGTGCCGCATCGAGGCCCGACGCAGGCGACGGTACATCAGCAGTGCCCGCCATCGCTGCCGCGATCTCCCGATCGGCCTTCTTACGACGGTCCACCTCATCGCGAGCGCGCTCGCGGTCCTTCGAAACGTCATAGGCTTGGGCGATCGCCATCCCGTTCCGCAGCCCGTCGGCCAGGCCGCCCGCAAAGCTTCCGTTCATCGCCATCAGATCCTCTCCAGTCCAACCAGCCCCGCCGACAGGTCGCCGGCCAACGCCGGCGGCAATGCGCCGGCCGCTTCTTCGTCAGTCCCTTGTCCTGCGGACCTGTCCACGGCGTCAGTCAAACCTGCGGAAGGCCGCGCCCGCTCCGACCGCTCCAACTGCTTGACCTTCTTCGCCAGGGCCCGAATCGCCGCATGGTGCAGGCCGCTGACGCTAATCATGTCGAGCCCTATCCCACCAGGAGCGACCTTGTCCCCGAATTGCGCCTGCATGTCCTCGGCGTAGGGGCCGGCATGTTCACCGCCGTCCGCCACGCCATCTCGGTATTTCCAGCTCTCCACCGGCACATTCGACATGCCCGCCAGCGCCTCGTCGTCGTCCAACGGCTGACCGTCCTCCTTGAGTTCCTTCGACGAGAAGGCCATGGCGCCGGCCATAAGCCCAGTCCCGAGGAGCGATCCGAGGCCGGCTTGGCCGGCTGAGTTTGCGTTTTGCTGCATCTGCATCTGGTTGAGGCCCAACTGCCCCATCGAGTTGTATGCACCGCTCGCCATGCCCAGCAGCCCTTGACCCGTGCCGGCGGCGTTGCCTTGGGCCGACTGCGCGCCCATGACGCCGGTGGCCGAGTTCCCCGCCTGCAGCGCCGCCTGCGACGCCGCAATGCCAGTACCGGTCTGGTTCCGGCCGAACTTCGCCGCGTTCTCGCGCAGGCTCATGCCCAGCAGCTTGGTGTCGTTGCGCTCCTTGTTGATGGCGCCGGCCGTCGCCAGGGCCCGGGTGTTGGCCTGGTCGGTCATCGCGTCGCTGCCCAGGCTGCTGGTGGGCGACACCCCCATGCGCGCCATCTCGCGCGAGGTCTGCGCCTGCGTGTTGTCGAACTGCCGGCCGACGGTGGCCGCGGCCAGGCCTTCGCGCCGCGCGACCTCCTCCGGGCTGTCGTAGTTCATGGCCTCCTCGGCCATCTTGTTCTCGATCGGCTGGAACACGCTCTTGTATTGGTTCCACTGATCGTCACCGCGCTGCGAGTTCTTCGTCGCCTCGCCCAGGGCGTTGTTCATCAGCCCCTGGTAGATCGGTGCGAACTGCTCGGTCAGCTGGCGGTTCCACTCGAAATTTCGCTCGGCGAGATCCTGGGCGCGCATGCCGATCTGGGCATTGGCTTCCTGGGCCCGGCCGACGGCCGGATCCTGTTTCACTTCCGTGGACATGCAGCCCATTTCAGTCACCTCGTGCGGCCTTCTCGGCCTCCAGGTTGGTCAAGTACTCGGCGTAGGGTTCAGCCAGCCCGCGCAGCTCCACGCCCACCGCGCGCGCCCACTCCATGCCGCCCAGCAGCAGCGCGCAGTGGGTCACCAGGTCGACGTAGGAGGCGCGCAGGACGTAGGCGGTGCGCTTCTCCGCCACGCCGCCGGCGCGCTCCAGATCGGTGGCGATGTTCCAGTTGGTCGCGGCATTCGCCAGCACCGCATTCAGGCTGGCGAAATTCGCCTGGTAGAACGCATTGCGCGGCAGCAGCACCAGCGCCTGGAACATGGCCCGGTTGATGTCGGCGTCGCCGATGATCTTGTCCCGGTCGATCAGGTCGTCCCAGAAATGCGCCACGTCGAACGTCGTGCGCAGGAAGTCGACGGCGCTGGCGTTGTTCCGCATCCAGCGCATGGCCGTGGCTTGGTCAAAAAAAGGCGCGCTCATCGGCGCGCCTTCGAAGTCCGGGGAGCCGCGGCCGCCCGCCGCGGTCGCGCCGCCGGCGGCTTGGCGGGAGCGGCATCACGGGCATAACGGGGGTCGATGTTGCCGGCGCTGTCGGGCCCGGCCGCGGCGGCGGCCGGCGGCACCATGGCAGCAGCTGCCGACAGGCCGGCCGCGCGCGCCTCTTCCACCGAGCGCTGCGCCACCTGCAGCACGGTCATGACCAGGCCCATGGCCAGCTCCGCGGTGAGGCGGTTCCCCACGTTGGAGAAGATCGCGTTTTCAATTTCCTTTTGCATGTCGTCCTTGCCGGCAAGGGTTAGAGGATTCCAGCCACGTCGATGATCGACACCTGCGGGCTGGGGGCATATGAAATAAAGGTGTTGGTGCGGGTCGGGCTCCAGCCCAGAAACCGGGTGCCATAGGCAGGGAACCCAGCCCAGAAGCCGTTCGCAGTGGCCTGCAGTGCCTCAGGCATCAGATAGGTCTCCCACCCTCCGACGGCGGTCAGCGAGTTGTAGCCCTGGCGCACGAAGGCCTGGTTGTAGGCGTACTTGCCAGACACCAGGCCGCTATAGGTCCAGCCGTCCTGGAACGCCGTGCGGTATGCCGTGTAGTAGTCCGGGACGATCACGCTGCCGATGACGTTCAGCGGCCGCTGCGCTGCGGTGAATATCTGCACCCCGGACTCGTTGAAGGCGTCCAGGTAGCTCGACTCCGCGGGCCGGTCGAACACGTAATACTCGGCGGGCCGGTTGAAGGCGAAATCGAGAACGCTGCCCGAGTGATTCGCCCACGTCAGAAAGCACGGCTCGCCCAGCGGTCGAAAGAAAAGCACCGGGTTGATAGCCGCGACCGTCGCCGAGTTGCTGGCCACCCCCGCGTGGCGCAGGAACATGTTGATCGACGCGCTGTCCACGATCAGCTCGCTGGCGCCTGAGAGCAGTTGAAAGCCGGCCGGCATCAGCGCACCCCGTAGATGATCGTGGCCGTAGCCCGGTCACCGGGCATGCCATCCAGGAACTGCCAGCTGATGGTGGTGCTGCCGCTAAACCACACGAAGGGCGCGTTCATCCCGGCCGGGCTTCCCTGCGGCAGCGTCGCCAGCCAGCGCTCCCCGCCCTCGGCCAGGCGCGCGTCACTGTGCGAGCCATTGGACGATCCGGTGGAAACCTGCCCATACTGACGGCCGATCTTGCTCAGGTAGGAGGTCAGAACAGCACCATTTCCCGCGTAGGTCTCGATCCCGATGGGCATTACCAGATCCCCAGGCGCACGCGCAGCACGTTGTTGGCGTCGAACACCATCAGCAGGTTGTCGCGGATCTCCAGGCGCGCGCCGCTCACGGCGGTGCGCAGCAGGCCGATCGTGGCGGTGATTGCCGACAGCGCCGTCACGTTGAGCTTGTCGGCCGTGATCGAGCCGCCGGCGATCCGGGCAGCGTTCAGCACGCCGGCCGTGATCTTGTCGGCGCTCAGGTTGGCGATCTTCGCGTTGGTGATCGCCGCGTCCTCGATGTTCGCCGTCTTGACGTAGGCGGTCGTGATGACGGCCAGGCGCGCGGACAGCGACGCGACCGTCAGCCGGTCCGCGTTCAGACTGTCCACCGCGATGCGATCGCCGCTCATCTCCCCAAACGTGACCTTCGCCGCCGACAGGTTGGCGATCTTGGCGTCCGTGATCGAGGCGTTGCCCAGCTTCGCGTTGGAGATGGAGCCGTTGGCGACGTACAGGTCACGGATGTAGATGCCGGCCGGCACCGGCACGCCATTGATTTCCGTCGGCTCGGGGATCTCGAACAGCAGCGCCTTGGGGTCGCCGGCGGCGGACAGCACGTCGATCAGGTAGGCCGGGTCCAGGGAGACAGCGCCGGTCGTGCCACCGATACCATTGAACGGCCCGACCTTCCCGCCCACAGAGACGAAGCGCACCCAGTAGAAATAGGTCGTGGCGGTGACGCCGCCCACGGGGTCCGCATAGACCCAGCCCGTGGTTTGGCCGACGCTCTGCGCCTGCGCCTGGTTGTCGGTCGTACCACGGAAGATCTCCGCGTAGCCGAAGTACGCGAAGTTGGGCTTGTCCCACTCCAGCACCACGGTGCCCAGGCCCGGCGTCGCCTTGAAGCCGGTAGGCGCGGGCGGGATGCCGTCGATGACGGGCGGCGTGCTGGGTTGGAAGGTGCCCCCGGGGTTCTTTATCAGGATCGGCTTACCGTCGGCGCCGCGCATCGTGACGATGCCGCTTTCGACCAGGTCGCCCCAGGTCACGGCGCGGTCGACCGGCTGTCCGCCCTGCCCGAAGCGGGTCGCCAGCGTCAGCCGCATCTGCTCGAGCGCGCGTGTCGCGGCCGGGTTGTCCGGCAGCCGGGCGGACTCGATCACCGGCAGGTCCGCGTAGCGCAGGCCGGATCGTGCAGAGGTCGCCATCGTCAGACCGCCGTGACGTTGCCCAAGGTAGAGGCGACAGTCACCTCGGAGATGGCGGCGCTCCCCTCCACCGTGAACTCGTAGCTGCGCGCGCGGTAGTTGCCGCGCAGCCGGAACGGCCGGCCGTTTGCCACCTGGTGCTGCAGCTCCACCTCGATCGGGCCGCCGGCCGCCTCGATCGTGGCCCGAAGCCGGAACGTAACCGGGTAGGCCGCGGCCACAACCTGGGCAGCGCCGATGTTCTGCGCGCGCTCGAGGATGAACCTCTTGCTCACCCGGCGCATTGCCAGCGGCATGTTGCCGCCGTCCCACTTGTGCACGTTGCCATCGGGCAGCGCCAGGAAAAGCTCATCGCGGCGGCCGTCCGAATAGGAGGCCGTCGCATACACGTCCGTCCGGGTCAGCGACATGGCGCCGCGCGTCAGATCCAAGATCAGCCCGCCGCGCGCGGCGCCCGTGTCGAACCAGCAGAAGTACCGGTTGTCGTGCACGTTGCCGTGCATCGACGCCGGTCGGTAGGCCTGCCACTGCTGACGGGTCAGCAGCTCCTCGGTGACCACGCCGACCCCTCCAGCCTGGTCGACCATCACCAGGCCATCCGGCGACGCGTAGACAACCCCACCCTTGAACGCCCGGATGGTGCGCTTGGCAACGCACGGCTGGTTGCCCTCCAGCCGCAACGGCGTCAGCGTGACCGGGTCAGCCTGGGTCGCCAGGTAGGTGTCGCCCTTGGTGCAGACCACGGTGGCCTGGCCCATGATGGCGCCGCCCACGATCTCATCGGCGACCGGCGAGAAATAGGGCCAACCGAACGGCTTGAACACCTCAGACCGATACACCCGCTTGCCAGAAAATCCGATCATGAACCCGCCCGGGTGCGCCATCAGGCCGAACAGGTCCGCCGGCGGCGGCACCAGCGCGCGCTCGGGCAAGGCCTCACCCAGCAGCGTGAAGTCCACCTTGTCGGAGAACGTGACCGCGCCGGCGGGCACCTCTTTCCAGAAGCGCAGGACGGCCGTGCCGGTGGCATCCGTGGTCGACAGGTACAGCCGCTTGAGCGTGATGTTGTACTCGCCGACCGGCGGCCCCTCCATGTTGATGACGTTCAGCGTGTCATCGGTGGCCGCGTTGAACGGATCGCTTACCTGGTTGGGCGGCCCCTCCTCGCCCCAGGCGGACACGAAGGTGTAGGCCAGCAAGCACGACTGCCTCTCGAGGCCCGACGGTGGATCGGGCTGCAGAGCGACCGTCACCGTCGCCCGCGAAGTCGGCGCGGGGATTCCCAGCCGGTACCAGGCGGACGGCATATCCCCGTTCGTCGTGGCCATCGTCGAATCCGTCACCCGCGGCGGCTGCCCGGCCTCCGTGAAGTAAGTGCGCTCCTGGGCATCGTCGGGGATGGCGCCGCGCGCCACGTCGGTGTCGTTCAGCCAGTGGAACCAGTAGCGGGCATCGTCGTCGATCGAGCGGCCGAAGCGGTAGATCGCCAGCTTGGTGCCCACCTTGGCCAGGTCGGCCACCTTGGCCGGCGCCTTGTAGGGCACCAGCGAGCCACGCTGCAGGGTCGCATTCAGCACGTCCTGGCTGGCGCCAGCAGGCAGCAGATGCGGTTCGATCCGGGGCAGCATGCCCGTGAACGCCTTTTCCGCTTCCCGCATGCCTACCTCGCGCGCGCCGGCTTGGCAATGTTGGCGACGTTGCCCCGGGCCCGGAACACGAGGAAGGCCAGCAGCAACGCCAGGCCCAACTGCCAATGGGTGACGCTGCCCTGCCGCGCCAGCACGTCGAGCGCCTGGCCGCCGGTCAGCACCACCATCAGATAGGCCACCACGGACATGCCCAGCCGGTACCGGGCGCCGCGGCGTTGGTAGCAGGCCAGGCGCAGCGCGGTGGCGAAATTGGCGAGCACAAAAAGAAAGGCCACCAAGTGGTGGCCCATGACGGCGTTGCCGATATCCGAAGGGTGCATGTCAGCCTCCCCGCTTCCAGAACGAAAAATCCGCGGCCTCGATCTTCTTGATCGCGGTGATGGCGAAGGTCACCGCCACCGCGGCGGCGCCGAAGCCGGTAACGACGGTTTCCTGTACGCCGATCAGGCGGCCCAGCTCCGGCGCCGCGAAGTAGCCGATCAGCCAGGACACCAAGCCATAGACCAGACGCTTGGCGACGCCCAGCTCGTTGCTGTGGACGATGAACAGGGCCGCGCCGGCGAATGCGCCAATCAGCGCGCCGCCATCCACCCCGGGCAGCATCGCGCCGAAAAGCAATGCGGACGCCGTGGGCAATGCCGCGCTGATCGCGCTGGTAGGTTCAGCCATCATTTCTCCGATGAGTTGGGCGCACGGCCCGTGCTTTTAGATGAGCTTGTCGGCGGCGATGAACAGCTGGTCGACGTATGCGTCGGTCCAGCCCATGCGGTCCTTCATGTAGATGACGGTCGGGCTGGTGCGCTCCCAGTCTTTCGCGCGCTCGAATGCGAGTCGATGAACCAGCGGCGTGTCGTCCCCCTTGAAAAGAGCTTCCACGGCGGCGAGTTGCCCCGCCTGATTCAGGGTCAGCACCCCTTGCAGGGCTGTGACGCGCGAAGGAACTTGTGCCGGCGCCAGGACCCACTCACCCGTGGCGGCCGCGACGTGGTCCAGGCCAGGACGCTCGCCCTGCATCAAGATCCAGCCTGGCGGGCAGTCGCCACCGATACGCTGATGGCCATCGCCGACTTGCGCATAGACATTCATCCTTTCACCCTCCAGACCAGAACGCGGCACTTGTTCGGTGTAACCAGCGAGCCCTGCGTGGGAGTGCCCCCCAGATTGGGCGTCGGCCACACATCGGTAACACCCGTGCGGACAATGATGGCGCCATTACTCAACTGACCAGCCCGCGTGCCGGCGGACCGGTTGCCGCCCGCGCTATCGGTGTACCAGCCGGTCTCAGTCCAGCCGTCCGTGTAAAGAAGCTCGGCGCGGCAGATCACATTGAATCCGAGAAACGGCGCCGGCGGCGTCACCACATAGGTGGAATTCACTGCCACCGAGGCAGGGGCAGCGGCCGTTCCGCCATTGGGATAAAGGATCGTGAAAGCCAGCTGCCCATTCAGTGTTTGCAAAGCGGCATTCAGCGCCGCATAGTCGCTGGCCAGCTGGGCGGCGTCGACACTGCCAGGGTTCGTGACGGCGCCGAACGCCTGAACCGTCCAGACCCCCGAAACGTTCAGCGGACGCGTCTCCGTCGAGGTGCGGGCGGACCTTGACGCGTCGAAGCCTACGTTTACAAACTGCAGGCTTGCCGACGTACCACCCGATCCACTTGATCCGATGTCCTGCTTTTGGAGGGCGCCAGATCCGGGGTCAAGCGAACTGGGCAAGCCCAAGAGATTTCGTGTCAGGCCGGTGATGTTCTGCAACGCATCGCGCTGGAGAAGGCCATTGACTCCACTCGACAATGCCCCATCACCGCGCTGGAACACAGCCCCGATGGCACCCGAGGATTGCCCATTGAAATCCGGTAGGCGAATGGTCGTAGAGCCGTCACCGGCGGTGTAGCTGCCGCGCTTGAGCGGGTCCGCCAGCCAGTCCGCCTCGGACACCACCGGAACCTTGCCACTCGTCACCATGGCCGCCAAGTCGGGAAAGGTGGCCCGACTGACGGTTTGCCCATCGGCGGGGATGCTGCCGGCAGGGATGGACGTACGCAAGGACCACCATGCCACCGAGCCGACGGGTACCGACGACTGCTGCACACGATACGCCCCTGTGGCCGCGTCCCACTCGGCCATCCCCTGCCCCTTCACATAGATCGGGCCGCTGTCCACCGTAGGCAGTTCGGCAGCATCGAACGGCTGGACGGTCTTCCGCAGCAAACGCTGCTCCGATACCCAGCCGTCGTTCGCACCATTGCGACGCTTGAGCCAGCCCGTTCCGGTGTCGGCCCAGCGCATATAGGGCAGAACGTAGGCATCCGGCAGGCTGGCGGGGTCGACGGAGCCGGAGAAGTCCGAGGCGACATTGACGAAGTTGTCATCGACCTCGTTCCGGGTCAGCAGGCGCTCGAGGTTGCGCCGGAGGGTGAGCAGTCGCGGCATGGCTTACCCGCGCTGCTGCGCCAGCGTCCAGTTGATCGTAAACACGTCCTCGGGCTCCTTGTTCTTGACGCCGAACACCGAGCGATTCGTCATCGTGCCGGCCGTGGCCGCGTTGAAGAGACCTGCCTCGGTCACAGGTCCCGACCCCACGCCCTCCCCGAAAGTCGCGGTGTACAGGCGCTGCGGGCCGGTGCCGGAGACGGTGATCGGCACGCGGCTGCCGGAGATCTCAGCCCCCAGGGTCTTGTCGGCGCCCGCTGCCGGCGTCGTGCTGGTGCCCAGCGCCATGTGGGAAATCACCCCGACCGCTTCGCCGGCGGCGCGCGCGGCGAGGTAAGCCAGGCCGTCATCGGTGAACAGGTTCTTGATGACGAAGCGCTCCGTCTGCCCGGTGCGGCCGCGATAGGCGATGATCTCCAGGTCGCCGCGATTCAGGGCGCCGGAGCTGTTCAGCATGCTGCTCATGGGGAAATTCCTTTCAGAAGGTAGTGGCATCGCCGACGTAGTCGTCGGCATAGTCCAGGGCGTAGTTCTCCAGCACCACCTGGCCGGAGTCATGGGACGCGGCGGCGTCCCTGCGCTCGCGGGCAACCGCCAGTGCCAGGACGTCGACCGCCACCGCGGCGTCGAATCGAACGGCTGTGATCTGCTGCCGCGTCCAGTCCAGCGCTGTGCCGGCCGATCGCTGCACGAAGGCCAGGACAAACAGATCACGCGCGCCGGCCGCGTCGCGCTGGCCAAACGCCACGCCGGCGGCAACCAGGTCCGTACCCGCAGCAACATCGCGGCGCGCGCCAACTGCGCCGACCGCGTGCCAATCCACCGCCGCGGCCAGGTCGTGGCGGTTGAGGATCCGCACCAGGCGGAAGAAGTCCACGGCCAGGCCGAGGTCAGCCAGGATAGGGTTCAGGCCCAACGGGTCCGCCACCGCATCCACGCGCGCCACCAGAGTGCCCGAGGCGTCGACCGTGGCGGCGACAATCTCGTACTCGAGATGAACGGGACCGGCCACGCTAGAACTGCTCCCGCACCTGGAATTTCAGAATGGCGAACGCCGTCTGGATCCGGCCATCGGGGAAGGTCACCTCCACCTCGCCCTCGAATTCGCCTGCGGTGTCCAGGGCATCGACCGACCAATCCATGGCCAGGCGGCCGCCGCGGCCCGCCACGTCATAGGGCGGCCGGCTGTCGACATCGCCCGTCTCCGGGTCGACGTAGCCGGCAATCGCGAAGCACGGCATCGTCGCCTTGACGGTGTCGCCGCCCACCTCGCGGAACAGTAGGCGCGACGTCGTGCCCGGGGCGGACAGGTCGAGCGGGCGCCGGGTGCGATGGTCGGTCAGCGACAGCTGCAGCTGCGGCGCGGTGTCACCCTGCACCAGGCGAATCTTGTCTGTTGCCATGCGTTATTTCTGCTCGTTTGGGCTGGTCATCGCCTTGGCGGTGACGTCGCTGGTCAGGGTGGCCTGGCAGGCAGCCAGGTGCTGGGCGGCGCGCTGGTGGAAGGCCGGCACGGTGTCGGCCTCCTTGAGGAACGCGCGATAGAGGACGTAGTCCACCAGGGCGGGCGCGTAAGCGCCCTCCTCAGCCAGCTCCTTGTCGCCGTCGTCCTTGGTGACCGGCGCCGGCAGCTTCGCGTAGGACAGCTCGATCACCACACCGGCGCGCGCCGGCGGGTATACATCGAACTGGCCGGGGCTGCGCTCGTCATAGAGGAAGTGGCGAATCTCCTGGGCCTTGGACTGGCTGCGCCAGCTCGGCCGCACGCGGCCCAGTGCGCCGGCGTCTGCCACCGTGACGGCGCGCTGGCGCGCGGCGGACACGTTCCGCGGCACATCGAACAGCATGCGCGCGCCGCCCGGCAGGGTCTGGCGCGCGCCCTCGGCGCAGACGAAATCCTCGGAGACCTCGAACAGATCGGGGCGCAGGCGGTACGCCTCGAGGCGACCATCGCTCACCCACATGGGCAGCTCGTCCGCTTCCCAGTAGATCGCGTCGGCGTCCTGCAGGATGGTCCGGGCCCGGCTGATGACTTCAGCAACTTTCATTTGAACTCGTCCCCACCCGTGCGCATCCGGCGCTTGGCGAACCCGCGGGCGCCGTCGTCCGCCAGGTCCGTGCAGGCCTGATCGAATTCCTGCAGGTAGCCAGCAGCCCGGCCCGGGTCCGCATAACCTGCCTTGTGCTGGTGTAGGCGCCCCAGCGCGCCGCTGGCGAGCTGCTCGGCGTAGCGGTTCAGCAGCACGTCGTGCAGCTCGCGCGCGTTCCTGGTGGGCGCGTAGGCCACCTCCAGCCGCAGCGCACGCGGCGCCTTGACCGTCACGGCCGGCACCAGTTGCACGAAGCCCGGCAGTCGGCTGTAGAAGCGCCGCACTTCGGCGGTCGTCCCCACCTGACGCCAAGCCCAGCCGTCGGAGAACATCTCCTCGAGTTCGGCACGGGTGGCCGAATCAACCTTGCCCTCGGGCAGCCAGGCCGCCAGCACGTCGACGATCTGCGTATCAGCCTCAGGCGGATCCAGCTCGTACTCGGTTGCGCCGGGCACCAAGGTGACCGGATCAAGGAAGGCGCGCAGCACGCGGGTGCGGGTGCAGAATTCCACGGCAGCATCGACGATGGCGTCCTCGATCGCCGGCGCCGGCGCGCCCTCGATCAACGGCGCGACGAACCGCTCGAAGTCTGCGAGAGCGGCCATTACGTCGGCTCGCCGCCGGCGCGCGAGTTGGCCAGGCTGACGATCTGCTGGATCATCTCGTCCTTCTTGAGGTCCGCGCCGAGTTCATGGTTGAACTGGGCACGAGCGAACGTCGCCAGGTCTTCCTTCTTCATGCCCTGCAGGTTGGGCATATTGAACGGCGGCACCTGGCTCTGCACCGGCAGTTTGCCGTCGCCGGTAACCTGTTGCGTCGTCACGACCAGGCCGACGGCGCCCGGGTTCTCCTCCGCCTCCTCCCACGCCTCGCGCCAGACGTCCGTGTAGGGCGTCAGCTTGATGGCGATCAGCGGCGGCACGAAATGAATCTGCCCGTGCTCCCACACCAGACCGGTGCCGGCGACCGTGTCCTTCTTCTGATCCTTCGCCCCGATGTATTTGATCGGGATGAGATTGTCTTGGTCCATGAGACCCCCAAAAAGGCGGGGCCAGGTGGAAAGCCACCCGGCCCCAAACGCCGCAAAATGCGGCGGGACACCCCGAAAGAGGCTTAGGCGACGCCGACCATCTGGCCGTCGACCACCGCCGTGAGCTGCGGCGTGCCGGTGATGGCGGCGCCGCTGATCGTGGCAACCAGCTTCACCGCGCGCTTGAACACGATGGGGTGGGCCTTGGAATCGACGATGCCCGCGGCGGCGATATCCGCCCCGGCGAGCCAGGCATCCGGATCCGCCAGAGGACCGTCGGAGGCGTCGTAGGGCTCGAAGCCCAGATCGACCTTGACACCGGCGGCGGTGGCGTCGGTGATGAGGCGCACGCCCGTCACCACCACACCAGCGGGGATGACCCCCAGATAGATCTTGTCCGTGGCGCCCGTGGCGCCGCGGTAGCCGTAGGCCTCGACCCAGGCATTGCCGAAGGCCTGCGTGTGCAGGGGCTTCGAGTTGTAGTCGGGAGAGTAGCGATCCATGAATTTCTCCAGTTCCACCGGAGCAGGCAGCCGGTTGGCCGCCCGCCGCCGATCAGGTGTTGAGGTTGACGACGGTGTCCAGCACCATCACGCCGTGGTCGGTCGGGATCTTGTTGCCGCGCGCGTCCGGCACCGAGAAGCGGAGCTTCGCCTTGCCGCACATGACTTCGCCCGCCACCTCGAGATTGCGATCGAAGTTGTAGCGGTTCTCCATCCAGTTGGCGTAGGTGTCCGAACCTTGGTTCTTGCCGTAGACGTGCGCCAGCGCCTGGGCGCCCAGCAGCATGCCGCGGTCGACGGCGTACCCGGCCTGCAGCGCCGGGATCGTCGCAGCCGACTCCACGGCCGTGGCCTGGCCGGCCTGGGTGCAGTACTGGACCGAATCGCCCGGGTTCAGGCGGATGGCGCGGTCCATCTTGCGCACCAGGATGTTGTGCCAGATGCCGGCCTCGCCCGTGAACAGCGGGTGCTTCTTCGGGCCGGTGAACGACGAGGCACGGTTCCAGGCGTTCTGCAGGAAGGTGCGCCACTGCAGGCTGTTGGCCACCGTGTTGGTCAGGATGCTCTGCCACATACGGTTGGTCACCAGCAGCAGGTACAGCGGCTCGTCATCGGCGGCGGCATCGCCCGCAATCTTGATCGGCTGGAGCTTGAACTCCATGTCGTCGATGATCGCGCCCAGGTGGTCCAGGTGTTCCAGCTTGAACGTGTCGGTGGTGTCGATCGCGTTCAGCGCCTGGCCGCCCTGCACCAGCGACGTGCCGTCGGCCACCCAGTGACGATTGAAGGTCGGCGCCTTGACCGGGTTAATCATGATTTCGCCGAAGTCCGGATCGGACGCCATGGGCACCACCCAGTCGGTGCCGACCTGGGAACCACGGGCGCCGGCCAGGTGCACGATGGTGGACTGGTCGTTGAAGCGGCGGAACCAGCCCTGCAGGTTGGCCATCGCCAGGCCGCGCAGGTTGTGCACGGTGCGCTGCTGGGTCATCTTGCCGCCGGCGTCGACCACCTTGGTGGCCAGGTCGATGCGAATGTCCATGCTGGACATATCCAGGCGCTCGCCTTTGCCCTCGGCCTGCTTGTCGCCCATGATCGGCTTGCCGCCGGTCTGGTTGATGAGGTCGACGCTGACCTGGTCGCCCTGGGACTTCGTCAGGTCGGTCACGCGGACGAGCGGCATGTCCGGGCTGGTCTGGCCTTTCAGCTTCGCCTCGGCGGCCGACTGCTTGGGCGCCGCGCCGGTCAGGTTGTTCATCAGCGAGGGCTGACGTTGGGTGTTGGCGAACAGCGCCGCGCCGAAAACCTTGCGCGCGAGCGGCGAGCCAACGGGAACGGTAGTTTGGGACATATAGCCTCCAGTTCGTGGGATTTACGAAGTGAGGCGCGCCAGCTGCGCTTCGATTTCATCCGGCGACATGTTCATGAAACGATCGGTCAGGGCACTGCCCGACAGCGCTGCAATGGCGTCTGCCTCGGATACGGCGGCCGGCTGGCCGCCAGGGATATCGGAAAGCGTGGAAGGCCCCGATGCGTCAGCCGTCGCCTTCGCAACGGCCTGCGCAACGCGCGCGGCGGGATCGGCTGGCTGCTGCGCCGCCGCGGCCTTGTTGGCCTGGCTGGGCAGCTCGATCGCGCCGTGCCCGGCTTCGTACATGCGCAGCGCCGCATCGAACCGCTCGGGGAGCGGCTTGTCCTTCCACGCGGCATTGGCGCGCAGCATGGTGTCGATGGCAGCGACTTCGCTGAACTGTTCCGGGGCGGAATCACGGAGATGGGCGAGCTTGGGGATCGACTGGATGGCATCCTCGACGGACACCAGCGCCTGCACCTGCTGTTCGCGGCGCGCGGTTTCCGCTTCCTCGGCGGCGGGCCGACCGGCGTCCACCTGCTCGCTCAGGCTCTTGGCCAGGTCGATCAGGTTGTCCATCCGGCGCGCCACGTCGGGAGCTTCTTCGCGCAGCTGCTCCAGCAACTGCGGGTCGACGATCTGGTCCAGATCGAGCGACTTGGTGGCCTTTCCTTGTTGGGCGGCAGCCTGGTCCTGCTCCAGCTTGGTGGTCAGGTCCCGCACCATCTGCTCGGCTCGGATTGCGCGCTCGCGCTCCTGCTGCAGCACCTGGTAGGGGATGACGTGCTTGCCGTCCCTCGCCTGCACAACGGCCTCGCCTTGCGCGCCTGCAGCATCCTGGGTCGCCCCCTGATGCTGTGCGCCACCCTCGCCGGTGCCGGGCGCTGCACCGCTGGTATCGCCCTGGGGTTTGGCGCCGGCGGCGTTGGCCGCGGCGTCATCGGCGGCCGACTGCTGGCCGGCGGCGGTGGTGGCATCGTCGCCACCGACCAGCGCTGCCAGCGCGTCGTCCGTCATGCTGAGGGGGTCGCGCAAGACCGCATCGAGGTTGTCGATGGGGTTTCCCGTCGTGGTTTCCGTGGTCATGTCTTCCTGCTCCTAGTTTTCGGATAGGTCCGTGGGTTGAAACGAAAAAAGCCCCCGGCGATTTCTCGGCGGGGGCCTGTGCTTTGCCCGTGTCCCAGGGCGGGGAATCTGTTTCGTCGCGCTATGCGGCCGTGGCCTGGCGTGTGCCCAGGCGCGCCAGCACCTGGTCGACCTCGTCGGTGAGCTGCTGGAACCGCTCCTGCAGCTGGGCGCCGCCGGTCTGCGCTTCCGCGCGGATGCGGGCCCGCACCGTCTCGGCCTCCTCGTGCATCTCGGTTTGCTGCAGCCGGGTCTGCCACTCGATCGTGCGGTCTGCCAGCTGCTGGCGCAGCTTCTGCATTTCTTCCTCGTAGCGCGCCAGAGCGCCATCCACCTCGCCGACCGTGTCGCTGTCGCCGGCGGCGCCTGCCTCGCTACGGATGCGATCGGCCTCGGCCAGCAGCTTCTGGGTGCGGGCCTGGCGCTCCTGGATCCGGGACTGGGCGTCCTGCATCGCAGCCTCGGCCTGCGCGTTCGCGGCCTGGTTGGCCTGCTCTTTCGCCGCCTGGGCCTCGGGCGAGTTCGGGTCGGCCTGGATGCCCAGCTGCGCCCGCAGGAACGCCGCCATGTCCTTGCGCTTGCTGAAATCGGACATTTCCAGTGCGAAGGGGATCAGCAGCGCCTGCATGTTGGGCGGCATGGACTTGAGGATTTCGGAGAAGGCCGCGAACTGCTGCGCGCGGTAGGTCGGGGTGCTGGGCACGTCAGACAGCGCGACCTTTACCGGCGCCGTCTGGACGTCGTTTTCCTTGTAGGCCTGGCCGGTGACCGGATCCTTGCGGGGGATGTTCACCATCACCTTGCGCTTGACCGTGCCGTTATCCACCAGGATCTCGGCCTGGTCGGTCATGTCCTCTTTGATGAGGTCCAGCAAGGCATTGCCCACGCCGCGGCGGGCGGCGCGGTAGTTGTCGTTGATCTTCGCCAGCGTGGTGACACCCTGCTCCACCAGCGACTGAATCGCCAGGCCGGAGCTGGCGCTCGACGACTGGCCCATCATGGCGGCGTACACGCCTGCCGCCTCCTGGATGGCCTGCTTGCGCTCCTGCATGATCTGGAACTGCTGCTGGGACAGTTCGAAGTTTGATTCGACCTTGATATTGGCCCCGACGCGGCGCGCGGCCGGGTTCGTCACGATGAGCGCGTCAGCCCGGCCCAGCTCCCGACTGGCATCGCTCATGGTGTTGTATTTCTCGTCCAGCGCGTCCGAGTCGATGAAGGTCCGCCGGCTGTTCATCAGCCACATCATGCGCGCGGCGCGGGCGTTGACCTCGTCCTGCGGCGACAGCATGGCCCGGATGATCCCGTAGGGCACGCCCGTCAGATCCTCGCGGTAGCCGAAGAACGGGATATAGGGGAAGCGGCGGCGGTTCGTGGCCTGGTCCTGCACGCGGATGGGGCCAATGTGGAAAGCGCAGCGGATCTTGTCGTAGATGGCGACCTTGGGCTGGACGGCGCCGGCCGCGACCAGCGCGCGATGCACCTGGTTCTGCTCGTTGAACTCCAGGGTACGCCCACCAGGCAGCGCCAGCACCAGGCCGCGAACCCATACCCGATACCAGACCTCGAAGCACGTCACCACCCTGCGCTCGACGTCGCGCCAATCCAGGTCATCCCACGTTGTGCGCGTGCCCTGCCCGATGTCGTTGAAGAAGTCCGCCGACATGCGGGCCTCGGTCGTCAGGTAGTCCGCCCAGTCGCGCCACCCTGCCGCGGCCAGGATCATCTCCCGGTGCTGGGGGAAGAAAGCGGCGATGTGGTCGGCGTCGTAGCGCTTCTTGCGCACCACGTAGCGGGCATCGCTCCAGTCCAGGGCGCGGCTGCGCCAGTCCCAGTAGATCTCGGAGCGCGGGATGCTGGTGACGCGGTAGGGATAGTTGAACGGGTTGCTATTGCGGGACACCTCGACGACCCCGAAGCCGGCCTTGATCTGGCTGGCGTAGGCGTCCGAAGTGGCGGTATCCGCCTGGGCCTCCCGCTCCGTCTCGTGCATTTTGGCCGACAACGCCTCGGCCACGTCCTGATACTGCTCGTCGTCGCCGCCAACGCGCCAGTCGGTGCGGGTCTTGGCCTCCATGCCCAGCACCGCATTCACCGTCGGCTGGATCAGGTTGGTGACCAGCGGCCCCAGGCCTTTTTCCTCGAGACGCGCCAAGGTCTCGGCGTCCAGCTGGTTGCCGTCGTAGTAGTCGCAGGCCTTGTCCGCCTCACGGCGCCAGCTCGGCTGGTTGCGGATCTCGTCCAGCCAGCGCTCGAGCTGGGACACGGACAGCGCGCCGGCGTCGGCCGGCGCCTGATCGCGGGCGTGCGCGGACGCGCTGTCGCTGCCATCGAGGAGGCGGAAGCCGGTAACGGAGGTATTCATGCGCGCCAGGATTCCCGGTGTCGTTTGAAGTTTGCGGGCACGTTGTTGCGTGCGAAGCGGAGGGACATCACGCCGTAACGCGATGCGGAAATGACGTCGTCGTCGATCTTCACGATGGCGCCGTCCTTGCGGTGATAGGTGCGGTACTCGGAGAGCCACAGCTCCAGATGCGAGAACACCTTGAATCTGCCTGTGACCATGCGGTTGAGCATGATCTGGATGCCGGCCTCGACGCCATTCGAGCCATCCTCGAACTGCGTGCGCTCCGGCAGCATGGACACGCCCTCGGCCAGGTAGGCGTCGCGCATCGGCGTGCCGGTGTCCTTCTGCGCCTGCAGGGCGTCATGCGGCCAGGCCACCGGGATCCAGCTGCCGCGGCCCTTGATGGCGCTCGCGTGCACGGAAACCGGCTGCTTGGCGGCGGCGTAGACGTCGTAGACGTAGACGATGTCGGCGTCCAGGTTGTGCGCCAGCCAAGCCCCGGCCGTGGGGTGATCCCATCCCAGGTCCAACCCGCAGATGCGCGGCCAGGTGTCCGGGATATTGAAGGGCGGCACCACGATGCTGGATTCGGGAACCGGGAACACCGCGCCAGAGCCCAGCACCGGCTTGCCATAGGCGCGGGCCTCGCGCTCATGGTCCGGGTAGCTGGCCAGGATCGCGTCGGCCTGCTCGCGGGTGTAGTGCTCGGCATCGTAGATGCCCATGAACACCACCACGGTGCCGGCGTGCTTGTCGATCAGGAACCGCTTGACCGTCGCCGACATGCCCATCAGGGGCGTGAAGGTCAGATACACCGGGCCCAGCGTCGTGTTGGTCCGGGTGATGGCCTCCATGTAGATGTCGTGGGGCGGCTCCTCGTCCAGCCAGACGAAATCCAGCGTCTCGGCCTGGAACTTCTCCCGGCCCTGCTCGTAGTTGCGGAATCCCAGCACGCTCTCGCCGGCCTGGACGTCGCCGCCACCGCCGTGGCGCACCACGATCATGGACACCGCGCCCGGCACCCCGGCCAGCGGCGCCACCTCCTTGATGGCGTCGCCGGGGATGGCGCCTGTCCCGCGGTCGCTTTCGACGCCGGGCCGACCCAGCAGCAGGCGCTGCATGCCGTCGCGCGTCAGCGCCGACGACACCGAGGCCGCCCAGCCCGCCGTCGGCTTCTGGAAAGTCTTGCCTTCCCACCATTCCGGGTAGCGGCCGGTCAGATGCATGGCCGTCTCGTAGGCGCCCGAGAACGTCTTGCCCAGCTGGTTGCCGGCAGAAAAAAGGCGCTCGCGGTATGCGGCGCCTTGTGCGTGGAACTCCCTCTGTTTCTCGTAGGGGCGGTAGTACTTGAGCCGGTTGCGCTTGGCGCGCCAGGCACGCTCCTGCAGCGCCCTGGCCAGCATCACGCGCGGATTGGACATCAGTGCATCGTGGTCCCGGCACCAGCGCCGCCTGCGCGCAGCTGGGCAAGAACCTTTTCCACCGGGATGCCTTCGGCCTGGGCGATTTCCTGAGCGGCCTGCGCGATAGCGGCGTCCAGCTCGGCGTCGGACTTCTTGTCCAGGTCACCCAGCCGCAGCTCCTTGCGCTCCACGAACATGCCCAGGTAGCGCCCGATCAGCTCCAGGTTCGGCGTCTTGGGCGCCAGCTTGAGCGTGAAATTGCCGTTGCGGTCCCAGCTCCAGCCGACAATGCAGCGGCGCACGCGCTCGGGCAGCAGCCGCAGATCCTTCGGGCTAGTGATATCGCGCACCACGCCATTCTCATCCGTCACCACCAGGTCCGCCGCGTCGTAGAAGCCCATCGCCACCCACTCCTCGAGGACGCGCTGGGCGGTGACTTCCAGCTTTGCCGACAGCTTGTCGCGCAGGCCCTGCACCGCCGCCGCGACGTTAGCCTGGTTCAACAAGCGCGACGCACCGCTGATGGCCGCAGCGCCACGGGCCCGATAGGCCGCCTCGTAGGCCTTCGTCTGGTTCAGGAAGCCACCCGCGGCGAACTCGTCCACAAACCGGCGCTGCTGGGGCGTCAGCGGGCTATCCGCAGACACCACCCGGCGGGCGGCGGTCGACAGCGTGCGTTTCGGGCGCGCAGGCGACTTCCGCGCCGACTTGGGCGCTCTGGAGTTAGATTTCGACATCGAGCGGATGTTACAGAGTGAAATACAATCGCTGAGCTGTTCCGACGATTGCTGGATCTTTTCGGGAGGAGTTACGGTGAGTTTGGAAGACGTGGCCGACAAAGCGCGGCGAAACCTGATGGCTGTTTCGAGCGGAATCGTGGCGGTTTGGGCGCTCAAAATACCATTGGATGGAAGACTGGTTGGAGCTGTCGATCTGAACGCCGTCGAACCGTGGCGGGCATGGGCCGCCGCGCTGGTAGTGCTCGTTTATTTTGCGCTGCGACACCATTTTTCGCCACCGAATAAACAAGCCTGGGAGAAGTGGGCTAATCGCCGACAAGCCTGGTTTCACGGGGAGATAGTCGAACTGTTGGAGAAAAGTGCAGAGATTCTCAGTGTGGACCCCAAAAAAAAGAAACCTAGCAGAAGGCTTGGCTGGATCGTCCAACCCGAAAAAGTTATCTTCAATGATCTGAATCTACAGCCCCCTCAGAACGGCCTTTTTTGGGTATCAAGGGCAATCGAGAACGTCAGAAGGAAACGTAATGCGGGATCTGTCGTTGTGTGCTGGGAGAGAGCAACTCCAGGTACACGAAGCGTTGGCTTTGGTCGCACCAGAGGTGAAATAAGAACAGACCTTCGATACAGAGTCCGGGCTTGGACATACCATTCGCTCGCATTACGGTCCTGGTTTCGGGCGTACACACCGTCATGGGAGCTGCTTGAGCATTCAGTGCCGTGGTTCGTCGCCTTTTTCGCTCTGGCCGTGTGCGTCTGGCGGCTTGCTGTGAGCCTGTATTACGAGTTCCCCTTCGTCCGCCAGCTGCTTCCAGCGTAAAAGGGCGTAAAAAAACCCCGCTCGGCTTTCCGGCGGGGTTTCTACGCGCACTGATGACCAGTGACAGAATGGGGCCGATTTTGCGGGTGCGATCCGCAAATGTCAAGCAGCGGCCTCATTCTCTCCTACGATGCCGGCGCCGCGCAGGACGGACTCAATCAGCTCCATGGCGCGGGCTTCCTCACCCTTCTTCCCGTCCTCAACCACGCCAGCGCCCTTCCGCACCACGCGCGCGCCACGCAGCCAGATGGTGATTTTTCCGTTCTGGTCTGTCACGGTGCGCTCGCTGACGCCAGCGTGCAGCGCCAGGTCCTTCAACAGCACGCGGCTCCGGTTGCCTTTCTCGGCGAAGTACCGCGCCACAATGCCGTCGCGCACGGCACGGTGCACGATCTGCCCTGAAAAAATGCCACTGAGCATGACCCCTTCCGAGACAGCGCGCACCGCGGCAAACCAGTCCTGATCCCAGACGCTGCTGCGGCAGCACGGACAAGGTGTCGTCTGCGGCATGAACCGGGCCTCCAGGATGCGCTGGTGCAGCGGCGACAACGCCTGCAGCTCGCGCAGGATGAATCCGGCCTGGGCTGCGCCATCGACGCCGGCCAGGCCGCGGCCGGTGCGCGGCGTGCGGTCGGCCATCTTCACCATGGCCGGCCGGTCCAGGGCGCCGGCGGAGTAGTTGAAGGCGTAGGTGAGCGCCTGGTGGGCACCCTTGAAAAGCGGTTCGGACACTGTGCGCTCCTGGCAATCGTGAAAACTCTGTGCGCCGGCCTGCCCGGCCAGCTGGTCATTCCTGGTCATGGAATCCGCCGGTTCGCGCGCGGCTGCCGCCGTGCATCGAGTGCATGGGCGGCTGGGCGCCGAGACGTTCGGCGTTCAGGCCCAACCTGGTGGCCATGCGCAGCGGCGCGCGCTTGGCAACGCCTGGCACCACCTGCACCTGGCTGGCATGCACCGGCGTGAGCGCGGGCGACTCGGGCGCCGGCTTTGGCTCCGCGTCGGACGCGCGGTCGGTCACCGTCCTAGTGGTGGTCCCGGTGGGCGTGCTGGCGGTGGTGCTGACGGCGGTGCTGGCGGCGGTGGTCGCGCCGTTCGCCACCGCCTGTTCGGCGGGCTTTGCGGACATCCAGCGCGCGTAGGCTTCCAGCTTTGTCGCACCGACGCCCATGCAGCCGGCGCCGACGCATTCGTACCACTCCGAGCCGGCCGGGCGATCAGGCCAGAGGCGCAGCCGCGGACGCACCACGGGCCGCGCGGGTGCCGCAGCGCTGGCCGGGTATCGGCGGCGCTGCTTGGGCGGCTCGCCACGCTGGTGGCGCTGGACGGCTGTGACGATCTGCCACACCCGTTCGGGGGAGACGCCGTAGGCGCGCGCCAGATCCGCGGGCAGTTCACCGGCCTCGCGCCGGCGGGTGATTTCGAGGTCGCGATCGCGGTTGCTCATTCGAAGATCTCCGTCGACCAGCCACCACCATTTTTTGCAGCCCGCTTCTGCACGGCGACGAACCGAAAGGGGTATTTGGCGGCGGCCACCTTGATTTTCACGCGGGCGTCATCGGTCCAGAAACCCTTGACCTCATGCAGCTCGATCTCTCCATCGGGCAGCATTACCGTGAAATCGGGCGTGTAGAACGTGTTGTCCGCCAGCCGGAACTTCAGGCCCTCGAACTCGAACCATGCGACGGTCCCGGCATGCAACCGCGCCGTGAGCAGGTCAGCGTAGGCCTGCTCGGTCTTGTTCTTCTCGCCGGTCTTGAGGCGCCCTAGCGCCTGGATTCTGCGTTGCATCATGCTCCCTCGCCGCGCAGGTCGCGCAGCCATTCGATGCGCGCCTCGGCCTTGGCCGCCGACGCAGGTTGATAGGTCGCACAGCTGCGGCGCCACAACGGGCTGACGAAGCTGGCGGGACGGTCGGTCATTAGCGCGCAGCGGCCCAGGCCTTGGGCGGCCATGGCGGTGTGGTGGTGGCGCAGGGTGAAGCGCTCGCAGTAGACGCACTGGACGGCCGTGGTCACAGGCTCGCCCCGTAGTCGGCACGCAGGCGCGCTTTGTCGCCGTCGGTCAAGCCTGCGCGCTCGATGACGCGGTCCTTGAATTGCCAGAACGTCTCGCCATCGCCTTGGGCCAGGCCGAGCTTGGCGCCCTGCTCCGTGATGCCGCTGGCGCTGGTCACCCAGGCGAGCGGGTCAGCAGCTCGCGGCGCGGCGCGCGGCTTCCCGTCGAGGCGGCTGGCCGCGGCCGGCGGGTTCAGCACCCTGTCGACGAACACGTCGAGAAAGCCGGCGGTCACGGTGCCCGGATCACCGTTGGCGTCGCGGTCGGCAACCGCCAGGCAATACGCCTCGGCCAGCTGCAGGCCGGTGATGCCGGCTTGGACCCACCGCACGATGCGCGGGTCGTTGCCCTGCGCGCCGCGCGGTGGTTTGCCGCGATCCTTCTCCCGCTGGCGCAGCCAGACTGCGATGGCCATGGCCTGTTCGGGCGCGGGTTTGCCCTCCAGGACCAGCGGCGGCGGCAGGTCGTCCGCAGGATCGCGCGCGGGAGGATGTAAAGCCGCCGCCGCAGAAGAATTTTTATCCTGCTCCTGTTCCTGCTCCTGGCTTCGGAGGGGCTTCGAAGGGGCTTGAAAGGGGCTTACCTCCGGACGGTCGCTAGACCGCTTCGAAGTCATGTGAAAAGCAGCCCCGTATTTCCCGAAGAACGGCGCCAGATAAGGGTTTTCGGGCAGTCCGTCGTACTCACGCTGGATGCCCTTGCAACGGTTGTCCTTGGCCTCGAGCTGACCGGCAATCTGGTATCGGGCCATCTCGACCACCCAGACCACCATGCTGTCCTCGTCGAACCTGCAAAACCCCACTTCGCAGGCGCTTCGAAGCCCCTTCATAGCCCCTTCCAAGCTCAGGCCGGTGTCGGCCGTGATGTACGACGGATTCAGGTAGTACAGGCCCAGCATGTTGGCGTGCTGGCAGGTCATCAGGTACATGGCCACGATGACCGCCTCGGGCCCTTCCGTCTTCAAGGCTCGGCCTGTGCGTCCGCTCCAGAACTGCGGGGCGACTTTTGCGTAATCGCGCATATCGTGCCCTCCTACGGCAGCCGGTGCAGCCGGCAGCCCTGCTGTACCAGCTCGGCAACGCGTTCGTGCGCGCGGCGTCGCTGGTTTTGTCCGTGGTGATGACTCATAAGGACATCTCCATTCCGATAAAGGCGCGGCCTGGCAGTTGCCCAGCGGAGGTGGTAACCTTCTTCGCACCAACAATTTGATACAAACCAATGACTCGCGCCGAAACGCTCAAAGCACTCCGCACCGAAGAAGCGGCACTCCGCCAGCGCACTGCCGAGAAGGAGAATCTCTTGGCGGCCGCCCACAGCGAAAGGAACCTGGGGCAAATCCGGTATATGGCCGGGGTCTGTACCCAAATGCACAGGGACCTTGCCGACTTGGCCAGACGAATCAAAGAAGTCGAAGCGCAGCCCGAATAGCGGCCATGAGCGCGCGCGAACACATCCAGCGCGGAGCCCGATGGTTGTTGGTGGGCATCGTGGGCTCGCTCGCGGGCATAGGGGCGGTAACTCTCGCTTTTGCCTGGATAGGCGGGTCGTACACTCCCGCCTCCAGCTCTGACTTGGCCGCTTGGATTCAGGCGATAGGGTCGATAGGGGCAATTGCTGCCGCATATGCGTTGGGTGAGCGCCAAGCCCGCAAGGCGCGCGAACATGCGCTCGAAATCTACAATTTGCAGCGCACCCGGCTTGAGATCGGCGGCAAGACCGTCGTTCAGCGGCTGTATAGAGAGATCTTGGCGACCCTCCAGGCTTGCAAAACCCCATACGTACAGTTCACCAATAACTGGTTTAGGTTCCAGTCGCATGCTTGCAAAGCAGCCTTGGACGCGTTCGACAGGTTTCCGTGGCACGAACTTGGCTCTGAAACCCGGATGACGCTCTCGTTCGAGATCCGAGCGGCTGTTGAAGAGTTGGCCGATCGAATTTCGCACATCCTGCGCGCGGAAATAAATATTCAAGAAAGTCGCATGTGGTCCGAGGACGAGGACGCGAGACGCCTGGCCTTTGAAGAGAAGTCGCGGATGCTCTCGATTCAGAGCTTTACGGAAAGAGCAGCGGAACTCGTCGCACAGCGGTTTGGCCGCTTCAATGCGACCTACGAGAAGTAGGTGCTTCAACGCTGCTCCCCGCCACGCACTGACAGCGCAGTCGCGATAGGCCGCACCCAGATGGGCGTGCTGCTGAGTTGGAACGATTCGCCGGCGCGCGACAGCAGGATGGCCCGACCGATTTCCTCGGCCATGGCCCTGGCGGCCTTGCGCGGCACGGCGTTGCCGATGCGCTCCCGGTGGGCGCTGTCGGAAATGCCGTCCATCTGGAACACCTCCCCGCGCTCCTCGGCCTCGGCGTAGTCGTCGGGGTCGTAGATGCTCTGCAGGGCAGCCAGCTCGAGCGTCGTGAACGGCCGGTGCCAGGTGCCGTCCTCGGCAGTGATGCGACATATCAGCTTGTCGTTGGCCGCGGGCAGCTGGCGCGGGTCGGCCACCGACCATGATCCGTTGTCGTGGCAGGCGGACGCAGAAACGGCGCCGACGTGCTGATCCCAGGCGGCGACGCCGTAATGCCCGGCGGTCAGGTAGTGGTCGCCGCGCTCGCGGGCTAGGCCGGGCCGCGGGTCGGCTACGGCGAACGCGCCATTGGCATAACCGGCGATCACGGCATGGGAGTGTTCCGCCCAGTCCGCCGTGTGAAATTTCCCGTGCAGCTTGCTCGCGTCAGGGCCACCGCGGGGATCCGCGACGCACAGTCCGCCGCTGCCGAACCGGGCGCCGGTGACGGTCTTGGCGTGATCCTCATAGGCCGTGACGGCCAGCTTGCTGCCGTGGGCTGACTCGGGCCAGCCAGTACGCGGATCCGCCACGTACTGCCCAGTGCCGTGGGCGCCGGTGACCGCGCGCGCGGCCTCGTCGTATCGGACGATACGGAATTCGTTGCTGTGCTTGGCCGGGCCGTGGTGGCGCGGGTCGGCTACGCTGTAGGCGCCCTGCCCCGGCCCTTGCTGACCTGCGATCGCACCAGTCGACGCGTCCCAGAGGCGCACGCCGTAGGCCTGGCCGTCCTTCCACGCCGCCGACGGGTCGAATCGAGGATCCGCGACCGAGAAGGCGCCATTCAGCGGGTGGCTGCGTCCGGCCACCACTCCGGTGCTGTCTTGCATCGAATGCACGCCCAGGGCGCACCGGCGCATTTCCGGCACCAGCAGAAAGTCCCGCAGGTAGCCGTCCTGCACCGCCAGGCGATTCAGGCTGCGCCAGTCGCTGCCGGCTTCGACGAACGCCAGCCGCACCCAGGTTTTCCAGCTCAGGTTCGGGATGCGGTGCATGGGGCCGGCCCGCAGGTCACCCGGCAGGTGCATGCGGCCCAGGATCTCGCCCACGGCGCGTAGCGGCCGCTTCGGCGGTTCGTAGATGAACGCCGGCACCTTCTCGGCGTGGCGCGCGATCAGCAGGAACCGCTTGCGGCTTTGGGCCAGGCCGCCCAGCTCGCCGCAGTCGTGCGCGGCTTCGCGCACCACATAGCCGTAGTGACGCAGTAGCTGGACGATCTGATCGAGGAAGTGGCGCCCGCGCGTGGCGATGCGCGGGACGTTTTCGAACAGGATGACCTCGACCGGGTCGTCCTTCCAGGCCTCCAGGCACAGCCAGATGCCGCGCAGCGTCAGCTCGTTCAGCGCCTGATACTTCGCGGTGAGGCTGCGCGCGTGCGACAGCAAGCCCGAAAAGCCCTTGCACGGCGCCGACAGAAACAGGATGTGCGGCCGCTGGCCGCCAGCGGCGGCGCGAATGTCGGCCGGCATCGCCTCGGCCCACCCGGCCGGCGGCTCGTGGCCGTGGAATGCGATGTACTGGTTGCGGCTGAACATGTCCCGCACCGTGCAGCGCACGCCCGTGAATTTCTCGAAGTCTGCCGCACCGGCCGGATCCACGTCGATCCCGCCCAGGCAGACCATTTCACCCTCCAGGCCGGGGATGGACGGCTTGGCGTCCTGCATGCCGGCCGCACCGATCCCCGATCCCGAGAAGACGCCGAAATGGTTGATTCTCGACTTGGCCATGGCGTCATGCCACCGTGCCGGCGCGTGCGCGCACAAAGCCGATCGCGCCGAACGCATGCTGCTCCAGCACAGCGCGCGCATACTCGGCCTTCGTCTTGCCGCTCATGGTGGCCAGCGCCGCGATCGCGTCATACAGGTCAGCGGTGCAGGGAATGTCCAGCCGCTCAGTGCATTTGCCGCCAGTCGAGGATTCGGCGGGGCGGGATTCCAGGGAATGCAGGGTCGAGTTCGTCATGGGTTACCTATCGGATATTGCTCGGCTGGGCCTGGCGCGCGGCGGCGGGCACAATGCCGGCATGCAGTCAGCTCAAGGGGAAGAAAAGGCGCCGATGACCAAGCGCAGGCGGCCGGCGGCGTCGAAAAATCGGATGCAGGTGGCGGTCACGTCGACGGCGCCGGCCAGGTCGAAGCCCAGCACCACGGGCACGGGCGGCCGCAGGTCCGGCAGGCACATTGCGAGCGGCGCCGAGGCCAGGCCCAGCAGCAGACGGCGGCGGGATGGTGACGCGGCGACGACCGGCGGCGGCTGCTCAGGCATCGCGCCCTCCCCGCACGGGGTTCCCACGCAACGTAGAATCGGAGGCTCCTACACCGCCCTTTCCTACGTTGGGGGAACTCTCGATGAGCAAGGAAATAATCGTCATGCTTCACCCAGAGACGTTGACGCACCGAATGCTCGCGGCAGCGGCGACGCTGCTTGGCAAAAACCCATTGCAGCTTTATCCGGAAACGACGGACCGGCCTGCAGCGCTGCAGGTGAAGTGCACACAGGTCGGGGCCACGGACTATGGTCTGGTCCGCCTTGTGCTGGGAGAGGACGGCCAATCGCCTGCTGTATCGGTGCGACCGGAATTGCTGATAGCAGTGTTCGATTCGGAAGACCGGCTGCCAGCTGGTTTCCTGTCGGACTGAGCGCGCGACTGCGCCGTTCCTCCGCGATCGCCACCTCGACTTGCCGGATGAGGCGTGCAAACGTGGCCTGGTCATATTGGCGCATCGCACGGATGAATCGGGTGGCGGCGCTAGACATGGTTTGCCTCCTGCTCGGCCACGGCGCTCGCGCCCACGGCCGCATCGGCGCGGGCCAGAGCGGGATCCTCGGTCCGCTCGAAGTAGTCATGCAATGCCTGAACCGTGTGTACACGGGGATTTTTCACCTCCCCGTAGCGCAGTTTTCGCACCGTGCTTTCCGGGACTCCAGACCCCGCTGCTACCGCAGGGAGATCAGGAAATCGAACAGCGCTCAGACGCGCGAGGACGGATGAGAGGAATGTGGGCTCGTTCATGCGTCGCATTTTCAACCCATATTTGGGTTGTAGTCAACCCGCATAATGGTTGCCAGCCTTGGCATAGTTCCACTTATGGGTAAAAAATCAGCTGCGGAGATTGTCGGCTCGAACTTGGACCGACTCATGAGCGAGGCTGGCCTTTCCAACGTGACACTGGAAGGCCGGCTGTCTAGACGCGTCACGAAGTCCACCATCGGACGCATGCGCAATGCCGAAATAAGCGCAGGCATCGACAATGTCGAGGAAGTCGCACGAGCGTTCGGCCTCGAAGCTTGGCAATTTCTTATCCCGGACGTGTCGACGGATCACAAGCCACGTATCGCCAGTGGCGCGCCAACGGAAGGCGGATCCTCCTCGCTGACTGTCGCCGAATCTGAGTTGCTGACATTGTTCAACCAGCTTGACGACGTCTATCGTGCCCTGCTCATGGCCGACGCCAAAAAGTACCTCCAGGTCCAGCAGCCAGCCGTCAAAAGTTCCACTGCCAAGAGGGCTAGTTCGTCCTAGCATTCGCTTGGTTTGGTCGAACGGCAAAAAAATTTGGCTGCCGTGAAACAAAAATGGACCAAATATGAGCAAATTGATATTGAGCTTGTTGGCACTGCTTTCCGTCTCAGCCATCGCGGGATGCGCATCAAGCCCTTCCCCGTTTGACCAAAAGCAAGCGGCCTTCACGGAATGGCGCCTGGCGGTCACCGCCCGAGAGGCTCGTGGGGAGCTGTCTCGAATCGGTAAATTGAAAGAAATGTACGCCCTGCTCGCCACAGAGCCAGTCTCGATCTCTGATGTGGCTGGGATGCGTTGGGCCAGTTCCGACATCACGACGCTCGAGGCATTTCACGCGGGCAAGATCGACCGACTTGAGGCGGAAAGCAGGTTGCGTGAAAGTGAGACCGCTTGGCGATCCGAGGTTGCACAACGCGAGCTAGCCAATCGCCCGATTGCGACGCAGTGCGTCACTTGGCAGGGAATTACTCAATGTGCGACACAATAAGGCCGGAGGGGCCCTTAATTACCATGAAGAGACTCGCTATAGTGGTCGCAGCCGTAGGCTTGGCTGCTGGGCTTTCGGGGTGCAAGCCTGATGCGGAGACAGCAGCTGAGTTGCAATCGCTGCGCGATGCTGTCACAACGCAAACGAAAGCTCTTTCTCAATTGGAAGCATCACGCTCCAAGCTAATCGCCGACGTTCAGAAGCTACAGGGCGAAGTTGCGACCCTGCAGTTCGAAAGCGCGATCATGGGCGATGTCGGAAAAACGGCGGTCTTGTCGGTGACCGAGAAAGGTTTCAGCGTCGCCGAGATGTCGGTCGGCAGCATCCTGATCTCGGTCAAGGATGTCACCCCATACGCCAACGGCGTGAAAGTCAAACTGAACATTGGCAATCCAACCTCTGCCACGTTTCCCGGACTGAAACTGCAGGTTGGCTGGGCCAATGCGGAGCCCGGCTCCAAAAACTACGATGCATCCACATATCAAAAGAAGGAAATCAGCATCTCGAGCGACATCAAGCCCGGAATGTGGAACACAGAGGAGATCGTGCTGGCTCCCGCCAAGCCAGACCAGGTCGACTACGTGTCCATCAAGCCATCAGCTCCAAGCGTAGTCCTGCGCAGCTCACCAGATCGAAAGTAGCTTCGATCATGCCCCGTTCGAGGGGCATTTTTCTTTCTCAAATAACCCTTTTATGGGTTGACTAACCCGTTTTTGGTCTGTAAATTTCCTCTCATCGACCCATTTGTGGGTCATCAAAGACGAGAGGAAGCCATGCTTTCCACCCACTCGGCGCCCACGCCGACCAATCCGCCGTCTCTGCATAGTGACGGCTACTCGGTGGTCCACATCCCCCCGCGACAGCTTTCCGACGCCGACATCGTCAGCGTCCTCTGCGACCTGTTCGCCGGCCGCGCCGTTACCGCCTTCGGCGAGTCCTTGGATTGGTGGGCGGAAACCTTCCAGTGCGATCTGGCCGCCAAGGCCGCCGGCGGCGTGGTGCTGGCCGCGATCAGCAAATGGCCCTTCGATCAGCGCGCCAGCGCCGATGGCGTCAAGCAGCTGCAGGCCGAGCTGGTCAAGCGGGCCCGACAGATCCTCGCCCGCGGGGTCCAGCCGTGACCAGCGCCCTGATCCTCGTACCCGTCGCCTTCCTCATGGCGCGCGGGATCGACTTCATCGCGGCCGTCCTGCGCCGCACCGATCCGTGGAGCCCGACCGTATGACGATCCAAGTCCTCGGCGTCGACCCGCGCAGCCGAAGCAAATCCCAGCTGACCGCGCCCGCCCCCCTGCCCTACGTCTCCCGCCGCGCGTTGGCGCGCGTGCGCGATCGCATCGAGCCGCCCACGGCGTGCCACTGCTGCGGCGGCGCTGTGCGCCTCGTATCGAACGCAACGATTTACGGCCGCGAGTACGGCCCCTGGCCGTTCGCCTACCGCTGCGCAGACTGCGGCGCCTACGTAGGTCTGCACCCTGACACCGACCTGCCGCTGGGCATCATGGCCAGCAAGCCGACCGTCCAGGCCCGCAAAGCGGCAAAAAACACGTTCCTGGCCCTGGTCCAGGAGCGCTACGCCGGCAAGCAAAGCGCGGCCTATGCATGGCTCGCGCGCGCCCTGGGCATCTCTCCGACCATCTGTCATTTCGGCATGTTCACCCAGGACCAGGCCGAACGCGCCGGCGAAGTCTGCCGCCTCGCACGCGAGGCCCGAGCATGACCGCCGCCACCCTCTGGATCCTCTTCGCGTTCCTGCCGGCCGGCTACGACCGCCCGACCGTCATGCGCATCGAGCGGTTCGAAACCGCCGCGGAATGCGAGCGCGTGCGCGCCCTCTTCCCGCCGTCGACCACCACGTTCTCCTGCCTGCCCAGCCGCCAAATCCGCGCCGGGCAGCCCCTCCCTTTGGAGCGTCGCCAATGAAGCCCACCCGCAAGCTGGTCCGCGCCGACGGCACGGACACCGAATTGCACGGCCCGCACGCGCTCATCGACGTCCGCCAGTTGATCGGCGCCGATGACCTCGAGATTGTCAGCCTGGGCCAGCGCCAGCACGCCATGCTGGTCGACCAGTCCGCCGCGGCCAAGGGCCTGCCGGTCAATGCCGCAGCGACGCACCTGTACCAGGCGTCCCGCGGCGAGCCTCGCCCGATCCACGGCGACGTCGTGATCGTGCCCGACACCGACTATGCGAGGGAAGCATGATCCGCCGCCTTCGTATCGTTTGGCGCCGCGCGCGCCGCACCGGCCGCGACCTGGACGCAGCAGCCTACGCGGCCGGCATCGTCGGCGGCGTGATCTTCCTGGCCGCCATGACGGGCGTGCTGGGCCCGACGCTCGACACCCAGCGCCACCACCAGGCCGGCGCCGAGCGGCATGCCGCCCGCTGATCGGAGCTGCTGACATGGAACCCAAGATTTTCACCGTCCGCGCCTCCAGCTGGGGCCGCCTGTTCGACTGCGCGCACGCCTGGGAGGCGACACACATCCTGGGGATGAAGAAGCCCGCCGGCATGCGGGCGCTGCTGGGCACCGCCGTGCACGCCGGCACCGCCGCTTTCGATCGCGCCCGCCTGGAGGGCGCGACCTGCACGCCCGACGACGCCGCCGGCGTCCTGGTCGACGAGCTGCGCAACCCCGCCCAGGAGGTCGACATGGGGCAGGACGGTCTGTCGATCGACGAGGCCGAGCGCATCGCCCTGGTGGTGCTGGTCGAGTACTGCGCCGAAATCGCGCCCCGCTTCGAGTACATCGACGTCGAGACGACGCTGGACCCGCTCAATATCGACTGCGGCAACGGCATGACCGTGCGCCTCACCGGCACCATGGACCGCGCCCGCGTGGCCGCGACCGAGGGCGGCATCGTGGTGCCTGACGTCAAGACCGGCACGCGCGTCCTGGTCGATGGCAAGGCGGTGACCCAGGGCCGCGCCGCGCAGACCGGCACCTACCAGCTCATGTACGAGGCCACCAAGAAGGTCACGACGGTGGGCTCGCAAATCATCGCTCTGTCCACCAGCAGCCGGCCGGCCGTCGCGGTAAGCCCCATTTTCGATGCTCGCCGCGTGATGGTGGGCGAGCCGGACAAGCCCGGCCTGCTCGAGCACGCCGCCGCGATGTTCCGCACCGGCCTTTTCCCTCCCAACCCTTCCAGCGTCCTGTGCAGCCCCAAGTACTGCGCGCGCTGGTCGTCCTGCCTTTTCCGATAACCAGAGGAGCCCCGCATGTCCCTTCACCCCGTCAGCCGCGACGTGTTCGTCCGGCGCACCGATCAGGCCGGCAAGTCGGTCGTGACTCAGCACCTGGCCTGGAATCCCGCCCAGTTCCTGGTCAGCCAGGTCGCCCAGTACTTCCGCGACGCCAAGCCCGAGGAGCGCCAGACCGTCGCGCTCGCCACCGCCGCGGAGTACCGCGACTACCGCAACAGCCACAAGCAAGGACGTTGATTATGAGCCAGACCACCACCGTTCAGAGCCTGCGCACCGCCCCCGAAGCTCAGATGCCTGTCGTCGCACCCGGATTCGGCAGCCTGCAGAGCTTCGAGCTGATGCAGCGCGCGGCCAATCTCCTGGCCAGCAGCACCCTGGTGCCGGCCCAATACCGCAAGGTCATCGAGAAGCTGGACAAGTACGGCAACGTCAAGGAATCGCGCGAGAACCCCAACGCCCTGGCCAATGCCGTTGTGGCGCTGAACATGGCGCAGCGCATGGGCGCCGACCCTCTCATGGTCATGCAGAATCTGTACATCGTCGAAGGCCGGCCGTCCTGGTCCGCACAGTGGATCATCGCGGCTGTCAACGGCTGCGGACGGTTCTCCCCGCTGCGATTCGACATAAAAGTCCTTGGGCCCAAGTCTATCGACTACAAGTCGACGTACTGGGAAGCCGGAGAACGCCGCAGCAAGGTCGAGAAGGTCGAAATCGTCGACAAGGTGTGCGTCGCTTGGGCGATCGAGAAGGAAACAGGCGAGCGCCTGGAATCGCCCGCCGTGTCTATCGAAATGGCGGTGCGCGAAGGCTGGTACTCCAAGACCGGCAGTAAGTGGCAGACCATGGATGAGGTCATGCTCCGCTACCGCACCGCCAGCTTCTTCGGCAAGCTCTATGCGCCCGAATTGCTGATGGGCCTGCAGACGGTCGAGGAAGCCCAGGACATCATCGAGGCAACGGCCGGCCCGGATGGCACGCTCAGCGTGAACGTCGACGAACTGCGCGCCAATGCGGCAGCGGCGCAGCGCCAGCCGCCGGCCGCGCCCGCCGACGTCACCGATGTGGAAAGCCGGGACACGCAACAGGCCGCGCAAGACGACGCCGCCCCCGCGCAAGCGCAGGCGCAAACCGAGTCCAGCGATCCGGCGCAGGAGGCGTCCGCCCCCACCACCACGACGAACGCCGGCACCAATGCCGCACGTCAGGGCGACCTGGCCGAGCTACCCGGCGCCGGCGCTGCAGACGAGGAAATCCTGGACCCGGCCAAGGTGGAAGCGCAGTTGCGTGCCGCCAAGACCGTCGACGTCCTGGACGTCGCTGCCGACTTCCTGCCCAGCATCGCCGACGACGACGAACGCCACCGCCTGACGCGCCTGTACCAGCAGTTGCGCACTTCGATGACGGCCGCGGCCCAGCGCGGCGGCAGCGCGCGGCGCCGCAACGTCCAGGCCCCCGAGTAAGGCAAGGGGACCGATATGGTTTTCTTCCGCAACCTTTCGGTCTACAGCCTGCCCGCCGGGTGGGCTGTATCCCTGCCCCAGCTGCTTGCCATGCTGGAGCGCCAGCAGTTCGCACCCACCACCGACCTGCAGGCCGAGTCCACCGGCTGGGCGCCGGTCCACGAAGGATACGCGCTTGCCCACGAAGTTCAGGGGCACCTGCTGCTGCGCCAGCGCACCGAGTCGCGCGTAATGCCCGCCAAGGCGATCGACCTGCAGGTGCAGGAAGCCGCGGCGAAGGTCGAGCAGGCGCAGGGCTTCAAGCCCGGAAAAAAGCAGCGCAAGGAGATCCGCGAGCAGGTCATCGACCAGATGCTGCCCGCGGCGTTCCGCCAGCAGGATGACGTGCTTATCTGGATCGACACCTACGCCGGACGCCTGGGGATCGACAGCGCCTCGAGCGGTCCGCGCGACGCCGCGGTCGGCCTGCTGTGCCAAACCATCGACCATTTCGCGCTCGAACGCCTGTCCGTTCGCACGGCCGCGGCCGGCGCGATGACTGCCTGGCTGGCTGATGACGAAGCGCCCGACGGGTTCACCATCGACACGCTGGCAGACCTGCGCGCGGCCGGCGAAGGCGCCGGCGCTGTGCAGTACGTCAACCGGCCACTGGACCCCGAGGAGGTCCGCCACCACATCGAGAGCGGCATGCAGTGCACGCGCCTGGCCCTGACCTGGCAGGACCGCATCTCGTTCGTGCTGGACGACGAACTGGTGCTGAAACGCATCGTGCCCGCCGACGTCGTGCAGATGGATGTCGAACGCACCGCCAAGACCGAAGCGGAGGAATTCGAGGCTGATTTCTTCCTGATGGCGACCACGTTGCGCGGCTTGGTGGTCGACCTGGTCGACGCGCTGGGCGGCGAATTCGTCGACGACCGCCAAGCGGACATGTTCCGCACCAGCACGGGCCCCGCCCTTCTCGCGGACGCCCCCGACGACGACGGCGCCGACCCGCTGCTGGCCGAAGCCCGCCGCGTGGTGATCGAGAACCGCCGCGTGTCCATTTCCCTTGTTCAGCGCCATCTGCGCATTGGCTACAACCGCGCCGCGTCGCTTCTCGATGCCCTCGAGGAGCGCGGCGTGGTGACGGCCATGCGGCCCGATGGTGGCCGTGAACTGCTTGCCATTTCCTGAGGAGCAACCATGCGAATCAACCGTATCACCGTCGAGAACTTCCAGGGCGCCCGCGCCGTGGACCTGCAGCTGCCCACGCCGCTCGCGCTGGTGTCGGGCCTGAACGGCGCCGGCAAGTCGACCGTCGCCGAAGCCGTCCGCCTGGCGCTGCAGGGCACGCCGGAGCGGGTCGGCCTGAAAAAAGAGTACGACATGCTGGTCAGCGATGGCGCGAAGCTGGGCGCTGTCACGGTCGAGCTGGACGCGGGTCCGGTGTCCATGACCCTGCCCAAGGGCGTGGCCGACGGCCAGGAGCTGGTGCCGACAAGCCCCGCCCTGCCCTTCGTCCTGGCCCCTGAGCGCTTCGCCCTGGCCGAGGCGAACGACCGCCGCAGCCTGCTGTTCACGCTGACCGGCGCGAAGATCCGCCCTGACGACATCGCCGCCCGCCTGCTGGCCCGGAACTGCAGCGCCGAGCTGGTGACCCAGATCAAGCCCATCCTCCGCACCGGCTTTGCCGCGGGCTCGAAGTACGCGAAGGACCAGGCCACCCAGGCCAAGGGCGCCTGGCGCACCGTCACCGGCGAAGTCTACGGCGACGTCAAGGCCAAGGACTGGGCCGCCGACGAGCCCGCCTTCGACCGCGCGGCCCTAGAGAGTGCCAGCGCAGATCTGGCCGGCCTGGACGAACGCATCGAGGCGACGGCGCAGTCCTTGGGCAAGCTGGTGCAGAAGGCCGAGGCCTACGCGGCGGCGCGCGATCAGCTGGCCGCGCGCCAGGCCAAGGCGGCGCGCCTGCCCGAGCTGACCCGCAAGCTGGAATTCGACCTCGCCGAGCATGGCAAGGCAGTGGCTCACGTCGAAACGCTCCAGCTGCGCGCTGGCGCCGGCCCGCGGGTGGGCATGGTGCACGATCTGGCCATCTGCCTGGACGACGTCTACAACTGCGAAAAGGTGAACCTGCTGCTGCCCGGGCCGCTCGACATGCGGATCCTCGAGGTGCTGGAGGTCTACGAGGCCCAGTACGGGAAGCTGGACGCCCCCGGCGACGCCAACGCCGCGGCGGCGCTTCCCAAGGCCATCGACGCCCGCGAACTGATGGCGCGCAGCGTCGAGAACGACCGCCGCGACATCGCCGCCGCGCAAGAAGCCGCGGCGAGCTTGGAAGCCGTGAACGCTCCGGAGGCGATCGACGCTGCCGACGTCGACGCCGTGCGCGCGCAGCTCAACGCCATCAAGGAGCAACGCAAGGAAGTCCACGAGCGCGTGCAGACGCTGCTGAACGCCAAGCAGGCCGCCGACAGCGCGAAACAGCGCACTTCCAACGCGGCGCAGTACCACGGTGAGGTGCAAGCCTGGGCCAAGATCGGCGACGCGCTGGCACCCGACGGCATCCCGGGCGAAATCCTGGCCGAAGCCCTGCAACCGATGAACGATCGCCTCGGCCGCCTGGCCGAGCTGGCCAACTGGCCGGCGGTCGCCATCGCCGGGGACATGGCCATCACCTACGGCGGCCGCGCCTATCGCCTGCTGTCCGAGTCTGAGCGCTGGCGCACGGACGCCCTGATCGGGCTCGCGCTGGCCACCCAGTCCGGGCTGCGCTGCGTGCTGCTGGACCGCTTCGATTGCCTGGACCAGCCCGGCCGCGGCGACCTGCTGGGGTTGCTCGACACCCTGGCCGCCGACGGCGAGCTCGACACCGCCCTGGTGCTGGGCACCCTGAAATCCGCCCCGCCCGCCCCCACCGACCTTTTCACCAGTCACTGGATCGACCACGGCACCAACGCCCAGCCCGCGCTGCGCGCCGCCGCCTGACACGAGGACACCGACATGCAAAACCTGGCACTTTTCTACGACACCGAAACCACCGGCCTGCCGCTGTTCAAGGATCCGTCTGAACACCCCGGCCAGCCCCACATTGTGCAGCTGGCCGCGGCGCTGGTCGACCTGAACTCGCGCGAGACGGTCGCCAGCCTGGATCTGATCGTCCGGCCGGAAGGCTGGAGCATTCCCGACGAGGGCACCGAGGTTCACGGCATCACCACCGAGTACGCCACGGCGGTGGGCGTGCCCGAGACGCTGGCCCTGTCGCTGTTCCTGGAAATGTGGGCCGGGCGCAGGCGCATCGCGCACAACGAGCCCTTCGACGCCCGGATCATCCGCATCGCGCAGCACCGCGCCGGCGAGCTGGAACACGACCTGCAACGCTGGAAGGCCGGCACCGCCGAGTGCACTGCGCGCCTGGCCACGCCCATCCTGAAACTGCCGCCCACCGCCAAGATGGTGGCCGCCAACCGCCACCACCACAAGACGGCCAACCTGAGCGAGGCGGTGCTGTTCTTCACCGGCAAGCCGCTGGAGAACGCGCACAGCGCCCTGGCGGACGTGCGCGGCTGCATGGATGTCTACTTCGCCATCCAGGACCTGCAGCGGGAGGCCGCGTAATCATGCATCCCTACATGAACCGCCACGACCGGCGCCAGGCCCGGCGCGCCGAAGGGCGCCGGCCTCGAGCGGGCCGCATACCGCGCCCGGTGGACTTCCCGATGATTATGGGCTCGGAAATCGTGATGCGCCCCCTGGAGCAGCTATTCGACGAGCTGGACCGCACCGGCAAGGTGTTGGTCAATGCCAAGGGCTACCCGGCCTTCGTGGCCTGCGACGGCCACAAGTACGAGGCCGCGCCCGCGATCGAAGGACTCATCTGGCACTTTGAGATGTGGAGCATCCGCCACGGCAAGGAGCTGCCGCTACAGCCCCTGCGTGATCTGCACATCGCGCTGCACTACCTGGTGCCGATCCAGGAACGCACCATCGAAGGCCTGCGGCAAGCACTGCCGATACTGCGTCGCGTGATCGCGTATGGCCAGCGCGACGACCAGGGCGACCTGTTCCACCAAACGCGCATCAAGATCGCCATGGAGGCACAGGCATGAACAAGATCGCGAACACCTGGCGCCTGATCCCGACCGACGCCGCGCAGAACGAGTTGGCAGAAGTGCGCGCGGCCTTAGGCTTTCTTCCTCAAGCAGAGGCCGCCCTTGCAGGTCTGAATCGCCTTGCCGAGCTGTTGACGGTCTCCAACTCTCCCGCGAATACGGCAACCAATCTGGACGAATGCGACCCCCAGGTCTACGAAACAGGCACGTCGGTAGGTCTGTTCGCCATTTCCAAGGACGACGCCAACGCCATATGCGCAGGTATCGCGGCGGCCACATCCGCACGTGTTGATTGGCACTACATCGCCGGTCGCGTCCACATCAAAGCCCTTCCCGCCCTGGCAAGCGCCCCTGTCGCCGGGGCGGCGCAACCGGCGGCCTACCTGACGCTCGATGAGGAAGGTTCGCCCTGCATGCTGTTCTTCGACGTGGTAGAGGCGCGCCGCTACTGCGCACTCGGCGATGAGCCGGAGCCGCTATTCCGGCATGCCGCGCCCCAGGCCAGCGCCGATGACGTGCGCACTGCGGCGCTGGAAGAAGCGGCGCAACTGATGGACCAGACCAGCCGCAGCAGCGGTGCCGAACTCATCCGCGCCCTCAAGCAGCCCCAGGCGGACAAGGACGGCGGCCACCAGCGCGCCCCATTCGATCACCCTGTCTTCGCCTTCCTGCTGGGCGAAGGCCCGCTGCACGGCGTTCATTTTGGCGACCGTCACCCCAACGGGCGCGGAGCATATTGGTGGCGCAAGGACCTGCGCGCCGCCCTTTTTGCCGCTCAGACCGCACAAGGAGAGCGGGATGCGTGATGCTGCGATTCTCCCAGCCACCCATGCCGCGCTCAACGTCGAGCGCGCGGGCCGACCCTACCAACCGTCCAGTGGCACCGAGGGCGAATTCTTCTTCGAGGCCTGGTGCCGCGGCTGCGCCCGCGACCGCGCCATGCGCGAGGGTGACGATATCGACCAGTGCGACGACGACAAGGTCTGCACCCTCATCGCCCGGTCCATGGCGTTCAAGCCCGGCGACGCCGAGTACCCGGTCGAGTGGCAATACGACAGAACCGGCCAGCCCTGCTGCACCGCCTTTGTGCCGGCCGGCGAGCCAATCCCGTCGCCGCCCTGCCCGCACTCCATGGCGCTGCCGCTGGGCGTCGACACCGACAAGAAGGAGAGGTAATGCAAGACCAACGCAGAGAATTCGAAGCCTGGGCAGCCGGCCACTATGCACAGTTCGGCCAGCAGCCGAATCTGGCGCCGGCCGCCGGTCAACCGCACAACTACGCCGACCTGAACGTCAATTCCCTCTGGTGGGGATGGCAGGCAGGCCAAGCCGCGATGCTGGCTCGCGGAGGCGGGGAGAAATAGATGCCACACGCAGCCCAACACCAAGCACCGGCCGCGGCGCCGAAGCTGCTGTATCGAGTGCACGAAGCGAGGGAGGCCCTGGGCCTGTCGACGGCGACCATCTACCGGCTCTGCGCGCGCGGCGAATTGGTCAAGGCGCCGATCGGCGGCACCCGGTCGGTGGGTATAACCGCCGCGTCGGTGAATGCTATGCTGGCGCGCATGTCACAGCCGGTCACCGAAGAGGCCGACGAGCCCAGCACTCCCTCGGTGGGTAGCTAAGTGGGTAGCCAGGGGCAATTACCACAACAAGAAAACCCCGGAAACCCGCACCAGTCCTATATCTATCCAAACACACCCGAGCAATACGACATCATCCTGGTTTGAGGCCCGGCGCCTTGCCGGCCGGCGGCCGGTTCCGCATCATTGCTGACACTGGAAAGCCGCGATCGCGGCTTTCTTGCCATGGACCCTTCCCATCGCGATCATCGCCACTATCAGGTGCGGCGCAAACTTTCACGTCAATGTGTGTGATTTTTGTATCGCGACACTTCGATTGAAATGAAGTTTGAAACCGATGGCGACGGAGACGGCGACCCGATAAGCTCGCCACCGGCTGGCAGGCCCCGGGGTTGAGGGGCCGCGCCATTTCCCATGTTTTCCGGAGAGTATCCCAATGAAATCCCTATTCCGTCCGTTCCTGCTGCTGGCCCTGGCCTTGCCGCTGGTGCTGGCCGCCTGCGGCAGCAAAGAACCCGAACAGCGCGCCGCGTTCACGCAGTTCCTGCAGACCCGCATCGTCGACAAGCCCGGCGTGCGCGTGCCGAAGCTGACGGAAGAAGAGAAGAAGTCGTTCGGCGACTACGCCGCGCACTATGCCGTGATCACCGATTTCAACGCCGCCATGGACGCGTCCGTGAAGCCGATGGGCAACCTGATGCAGAAAGGCGCCGTGCGCTCGCTGAACGATGTGATCGCGCGCCGCGACGACATCAAGACGGTGCAGGCCGCGCTCAAGGACATGGGCGAGGCGCTGGGCAAGGAGCAGGCCAAGGCGGATGCCGCCCGCGCGCAGCTCAAGCAGCCCGATGACCTGAAGGCGGTCTACGACAAGGCCTACGCCAAGACCGTCACGGTGCCCGCCGACACGTTCCGCGAAGTGCTGCCGCAGATCAGCGGCACGCTGGACAGCAGCCTGAAGGTGGCCGACTACGTGGAAGCGCACAAGGCGCAGATCGACCTGTCCGGCCCGATGCCCAAGGTGCAGGATCCGACGGTGCTGGCCGAGCTGAACAAGCTGCTGCAGGAACTGACCGCCCAGGCCCAGAAGGTGCAAGCGGCACAGACCCGCCTGCAGGCGGTGATGCTGGGCGGCTGAGAACGCGCCGCGACGTTTACCTGGACGGCCCTCGGGCCGTCTTTTTTTTGGGCGCGCGGCCACA
>JAEHJW020003638.1_pt1 | contig 55678 bp, 67 predicted proteins | sample 9271431 | NCBI WGS metagenome assembly JAEHJW02 | reverse complement strand
CAGTGATTGCTAGTGACCCACGATGGGCATATGAATATGCAAAAGATGTCATAAAAGGTCGTTTTCCCGAAGGCGAAAAAGCGATTGCTAGTGACCCTCGAATGGCATATGAATATGCAAAAGATGTCATAAAAGGGCGTTTTCCTGAAGGCGAAGCAGTGATTGCTAGTGACCCACGATGGGCATATGAATATGCAAGAGATGTCATAAAAGGACGTTTTCCTGAAGGCGAAGAGGCGATTGCTAGCGAGCCAATGGATGCACACGACTATGCAAAAGATGTCATAAAAGGGCGGTTTCCTGAAGCCGAAAAAGCGATTGCTAGTAAGTCTTGGTTGGCATATCTCTACGCAAGAGATGTTATAAAAGGTCGTTTTCCTGAAGGCGAAAAAGCGATTGCTAGCGATCCCGAACGGGCATTCTACTACGCAAGCAATGTCATAAAAGGACGTTTTCCCGAAGGCGAAAAAGCGATTGCTAGTGACCCTCGAATGGCATATGAATATGCAAAAGATGTCATAAAAGGGCGTTTTCCTGAAGGCGAAAAAGCGATTGCTAGTGACCCACGATGGGCATATGAATATGCAAAAGATGTCATAAAAGGACGTTTTCCCGAAGGCGAAAAAGCGATTGCTAGCAGCAGCCCTAAATGGGCACACGAATATGCAACCGAAGTCATAAAAGGTCGTTGGCCCGAAGGTGAAAAAGCGATTGCCCGTGATCCTGACTGGTTGCATAAATACAAAAAATTCCTCAAATCAATAGGCGAAAAATGAGAGCATATGAATTCCCGTATACAGAAAGTGTAACGATCTTATCGCAAATAATATATTTCATACGAGCATAAATACTCAGGTAGGTGAGTATAATGAATATCAACGAAGTAATTGCGGCTAAGGTCACACGGCGTGACTTCAAAATAATAAGTGAAGGAATATCGGACGAAATTCATCGCCTCACGGTTGACTCTGTGTCTGCTCCTTTTAACGAATTTAAAAAATTAAGAATTGCCAGTTTTTCCAAGAAACTATATGCTTGGGCTTGGAGCACTATGCAATTCTTAAAAAAAACAGCCGATTACAATCAAGATAAGCAATATATAAAAACGTTAGCCAAAATAATTAATTCTCCAAACGAGGTCGCAGAACAAATATTTAATACAATAATCGCTAAGAGTACTAAGCCTGCCAATGCCTCCACTGCATTCACTCCGCCAGACGATCTTGAAGATAGACTAGCGCAATTAGGGGATCTCTAATTATGTTGTGTGGTGTATAAATGATCGAATCAAAAAACCAGCAAACTTTAATTAAAACGCCGCATAAAAAAGAAAGTTATACGCAGGCACAAATTCTCGAGTTCAGCCGCTGCGCTCATCCCGAGACTGGTCCTGAGTATTTTTTAAGAAATTACTTTTATATTCAACACCCAACTCGCGGGTCTATTAAATGCGAACCGTTTGATTATCAAATAGAGTTAATTCATCATTACCATAATTATAAAAAATCCATTAATTTATTGCCAAGGCAAAGCGGGAAAACTACTATCGCCGCATGCTACTTGCTATGGTTTGCCATGTTTATGCCCGATAGCACTGTATTAGTTTCTGCTCACAAATATACTGGCGCTCAAGAAATTATGACTCGTATACGGTATGCATACGAAACAACTCCTGATTTTATACGTTGTGGTGTAACAACATATAATAAGGGTAGCATTGATTTTGATAACGGGTCTCGCATTGTGTCAACCACAACTACAGAAACCACTGGACGTGGTATGTCAATTTCATTATTATACTTGGATGAGTTTGCATATGTTCGGACAACGATAGCCTCGGCAATGTGGGCATCAGTGGCACCCACGTTAGCCACTGGCGGTAAATCTATTATTACCTCGACACCAAATAGCGACGAAGATCAATTTGCAACCATGTGGAAACTAGCTAACCATTGTATAGATTCATTCGGCAACGAGACTAACTTAGGTTCCAACGGGTTCAAATCATACCAAGTGCACTGGTCTGAGCATCCTGATAGAGATCAAGCGTGGGCCGACGGTCAGCTAGCTGAATTAGGGGAAGAAAAATTTCGTCGAGAAATTTTATGCGAGTTTGTAGTTTTTGCTGAAACTCTCATTGATTCTCTATATCTCACAACTATGTTCCCTCAAAACCCTATCGAAAAACAAGGACAAGTTAGGTGGTATGAGCATATTAATAAAAAAGGAACTTATGTGATTGGGTTAGACCCAAGCATGGGTACTGGCGGCGACAATTCAGCTATTCAAGTATTTGAATTGCCTACATTTAAACAGGTCGCAGAGTGGCAACACAACAAAACGTCCATTCAGCAACAAGTAAGAATACTACGCGATATATCCCAAACCATATATGAAAAAACAAATTCAGACACGTCCATATATTATAGCGTTGAAAATAACTCATTAGGCGAAGCGGCGTTAGTTGCTATTGACGATCTTGGCGAGCAAAATATTCACGGAATATTTCTTAGCGAACCAGTAAAAAGGGGTAAAAGCAGAATTCACCGTAAAGGATTCACGACTACGCACACATCAAAAACCGCAGTATGTGCCAAATTTAAGCAGCTTATTGAAACTAATAAACTGCACATAGCTAGTAAAAATTTAATTAGTGAACTAAAAACATTCGTTGCTGGCGGTGCAACCAAAACAACATATAACGCATTGCCAGGAGCTCATGATGATTTGGTTTCCGCGACACTCTTAGTATTACGAATGATTCAAGTAATTCAAGAGTACGACGAAGAAACTAATAAGTACATGCGTGAATTGCCGGGCGAAGAAATGATTTTACCTATGCCATTTATAATGCTGTAATAGTCAAACTTACCCAAATATAATAACTCTAATTGAGCTTGCAGCTGGGGCAGTTGCAAAAGATAATGTCACTGTATTAGCATCGGTGGCGGCCCAGCCGCACTGAATCGAGCTAAACGGCGTTGCTATAAGACGTGTTGTGACACTAACATCTTGCGTCCCTATGCCATGCACTACTGCGATATTCGAACTTACACCGTCACCAATAGTAGCAACATATTTTTGAACTCCATTAACTGTTAACTGAGTAGGGGAACTCGAAGATACATTAAACGCCGGGCCAAAAGTGACTGAGTTAATACCGACAAATGCATTGGCGCCCGCATTACTAAAAAAAGAAATTCCTGGAGTTGAAGAGACAGTTAGTGTATTACCTGCTAGGGCGTATGTTAACCCCGACCCAATTGCAATTGCATTGGCTGCTGGTATGCCCGCCACACTGAAATGAGGGGCAGTAACCGTTAACACGTTAGCAGTTATAGAAGTATCTATGCCTGCGCCAAAATTAACGCTCGACACTGTTGAACCAACTGCTATTCCATTTGTTTCGAAAGTAACTGGGGCATAGTCAATATTCAAAATATTTCCAGTGATCACGCCCGTTATATTTCCAGCGAAATTAATGATCTGAGGGCTAACTGCCAAACCAGCTACTTCAAATGTAACTGGATCATAATTTACGGTCAATACATTGCCTGCACCCATCGAAGTCGACAAATTTGCACCAAAATTCAAAATAGACGGGTTAACCAGAGTTCCATTTGTCTCATACAACAACTGATTAGAATTTACTGTTAATACATTACCAACTAAAGTTGGCACTAAATTTGCACCAAAATTAATTGTTGAAACCGAAGCTGGTACCCCGTTAATTTCAAATTGTGTCTGCGCGGGACGCAAATAATCTAATGTCACTGTAGTGCCGTTTGCAACCGCCGTGAGGTTACTGCCAAAATCTAAAGACGTAGCAGACGGGTATGCTCCTAGTATTAAGTTTGACCCTACTTGTATAGGCACTGTATCTAATGTTACGATATTCCCTGATACCGTTGTCATTAACCCAGCGCCAACATTTATGCCAGTAGCCCCCGTTATAACAGCGTTATTCGCTTCAACTGAAAATACCGGAACACTTAAAGTTCCATCGACCGCAATCGTTACCCCGCTTCCACCCTTGATAATCCCTGGTATAGCCGTTGTTGCAATTGGGACACTAGGTGGTTCAGATATAACATAATTAATTGATGCACCCGATACGACGGACGACACTAAGTTACCGCTAATACCAACAGTTGTGAATTGTCCTGACACTCCCGAACTTACACCATTTGTATCAAACTGAATCGGCGCATTTGACGCCACCTGGCTTACAGTTAACGCGGTTCCAGTTAAACTAGGTGCTAAACCCACAAAATTAACCGATGTAATAGCACCTGAAGACCCAAGTGCAATACCGTTGTTTTCAAATTGAATCGGAACATTGGCTGGCGGAATGTTAGTATCAATAACAATAGAATTACCCACAACAGATGACGTCAAAGCCCCATTAAAGGCCACTGAATTAACTACGCCTAGTCCACCAACTGATGTTCCATTTACAGCAAATTGAATTGGAACATTCGATGCTGGAATAACTGGCATAATTGGACTAACTGTCAACACATTGCCACTAGCGGTAGTAGTCATTGCTCCCGAAAAATTAATAGATGTAATTTGACCCGAGGCTGTTACTGCAACTCCGTTACTTTCAAATATAAGTGGAGCATTGGCTGGCGGAATGTTAGTATCAATAACAATAGAATTACCCACAACAGATGACGTCAAAGCCCCATTAAAGGCCACTGAATTAACTACGCCTAGTCCACCAACTGATGTTCCATTTACAGCAAATTGAATTGGAACATTCGATGCTGGAATAACTGGCATAATTGGACTAACTGTCAACACATTGCCACTAGCGGTAGTAGTCATTGCTCCCGAAAAATTAATAGATGTAATTTGACCCGAGGCTGTTACTGCAACTCCGTTACTTTCAAATATAAGTGGAGCATTGGCTGGCGGAATAGGTGGCGAGGTCACACTGATAGTTGAGCCGCTAACAGAAGTCTGCAACCCTGAAAAATTTATAGAATTAATTGTGCCAGCAGTTGCAATTACCGTTCCATTTGTGCTAAACTGTATAGGTTCATTAGAAGGTATAGTATTGGCTGATATAGTAGTCGTTGCCCCACTTGTTGTTACTGATAACAAATTCCCAACAAAGTCTACTATATTGCTTTGGCCTAAATACGTTCCATTTTCACTAATAGCCAAGTTCGTGTCAATCGGCACACCATTGATTAAAAATGACGTATTTGATCCAGTTAAATTAATGTTTCCAGTTGACGTGAGCCCAGCTATATTAAACGCGCCAGTTACCGTTGCACTAATCATTGTCGGAGCCAGCGCAAAATTATAAAATGCGGAGGTATTTTGGTTTATTTTAATAAACGCGGCGCGGAGATTATCGCCTGTTCCATCATTTGGTGATGAGCCAACATTTATTACTTGTGTATTGAGCGGCATAACTTACCTCGAGTATACTGTATTTATATTTTTAATAAAAAGAAATAATGGTAAATAAACAACAACGGAGTTCACATGGCCACATGGTATTCAAAAGTAACGTCAGACATATCAAAATTACCCGATTGTATTGATTATTATGATCAACAGTTAATTGAGGCTAGATCCCATATATCTGTTCACGGCAATGTTGAAAAAAATAATGCTGCATTGCCTGGATGGGTTGAAATGTACTTCGCCCAACTTCAAGATATTGAAGCAATTATTCGTTGGATGGAGCTAGAATTACGGCGAATTCGCCGTAAGTATTTTCAAAAATACCTAGAGGGGTATAATAAGGCCCTAACATCGCGTGATGCCGAAAAATATACAGATGGCGAAAACGAAGTCGTTGACTGGGAGATTCTCATAAATAACATAGCTCTTGTAAGAAATCAATATATCGGTGTAATCAAGGGCCTTGAACAAAAAGGGTATTCATTAAATAATATCGTACGATTGAGAACTGCCGGAATGGAAGATACCAACATAGGGTAAGTATGAGTAATTTGCGTGAAAATGCGTATGAATTAGTGTCGGCGTGGAGTGCATATAAAGATGTTCTCTCAGCGGCGGCTTTCGTTAATCAACTTGAATTAGCTATAGAAAAAGACAAGGTTCAACATGCTTGCATAAATTTACAGTATACGTTATTCAGCGACGAGGACGAAATTAAGCAGGCACTCACGACCATGGAAACTGCACTAAACATCTATACTGAAAAATTAATTATAGAAATAATCAAAAACGGGCATACTTTACATGCATGAATTCAAAGATAGGTATGCCAGTCATGAGCATGCATTGCGAACATTAGAGCTGGTTAGTGTATTTGATGATTTTATGGATTCTATATCAGTGGTTGCTGATATGGGCTGCGGAGGTGGTCTAGACATAGAATGGTTTGCTACCCTAGAGGATCGCTCGCCTGAAAAAAAGCCATATAACTATACATGCTATGCAGTTGATCGTGATATCACCCAAATGTCCGATATATTACCAAAAAATATTACCGTGTTTACTGAAGACTTTGACACGGTTACCTTTCCAAAATCAGTAGATTGGATATGGAGTCATGATTCGTTCCAATTTGCCACCAATCCATTAGGAACTTTAGCTCATTGGAATAGTTTAATGACTGTTAATGGAATGCTATTAATGGTTGTGCCACAATCAATGTCCCATAGCTATAATAGGTATGCTACTAGGACGTTCAATGGTAATTACTTTAACTATAATGCATGTAGTTTGATTTACATGTTGGCCGTAAATGGGTTTGATTGCAGAGATTCATATTTTTACAAAACTGCTAATAACCCATGGATTTATCTCGCCGTATATAAAACTGCTATTCCTCCCATGAACCCAAAAAACACAACGTGGTATGATCTAGAAGAAAAAGGGCTGTTACATGACTCTATCATAGCTTCTATTAGAAAGTTTGGGTATTTAAGGCAAGAAGATATTATTATGCCATGGTTAGACAAAAATTGGTATACCGTATGTGATTAGTCAAAATATATAAATACTGCATAGGAGAAATAATATGGTTGATTTACTTAGAAAACACTTACAATTATTTGAAAACAGAGACCCAAACGTCGAGTATGAATCCTTGGCCGACCGAACAATTGCTAAACTAAAGTCTCACCAATCTGCTACATACACAAAGTTGGCTCAAAAAATACAAAAGCTCTCAAACTTAGAGGAAGAAGTTTCTAAACTGAAAGAAGAAATCAAGGATAATACTAAAGAAGATATTGCTGATTTGTTCGATGCCGCAGACGAAGCAAAGACCAGAGTTGTTGAAACCCTGCAATTTATTTTTACGTTAAGCAAAACTCCCGAGCCAAGCAAAACTGTACAATATAAAGACATTTTAGAAAAATTGTCAGAAAAATTCACCCCTGAATTAATAACTATGATGGAAGGGCTTAAAGAAACTATGGTTAAAAAAGGGGCAGCAAAAAGCCCGTCCCTCAGAGTAAAAGCCAAAGAAAGTATTGACCACTCACCGTCTATTTTTTCGAAACTTAAAGCGACAATTATTAAGTGGGGGAAAAGTTACGATGAAAAATTTAATAAATTGAAGCAGGAATTTGCTAAGAAATGATATTAACTGAATTATTTCAGCGCCGATCGTTGGCTGAAGGTGCCAACGATCCAGGAGTATTCAAGGCTGTGTTTATGGCCGGGCCTCCAGGCGCTGGTAAAAATAAAGTAATACGTGACTTAGGCATGGAATCATATGGTTTGCGCCTGCAAGACATAGACCAAATTACTGCCTATCTTAAAAGCACCCGCGCAAATGCAGAGGCGGTGATTAAACGCCGCCAAAGTATTTTGGCTTCACAAATGTTAGGGCTAATAATCAATATGACAGGGCGTAACCGCGATTCATTGTTGAGAATAAATAATTCTCTTCATGCTATAGGGTACGACACTTTCATGATTTATGTTGATAGTCAAGAAGATATTGCATGGCAGCGGTGCATTGGCCGTATTCAACGTCAAACAGCCAGTAGAGAAAAAAACGAACCAGTAACAAAAGACTATTTCGATAACGCATATGCTTCGTGTAATCGCAATGCACCTGTATACGCCATTGATTTCGGTGATAATTTTGTATACATTAAAAACGATGTGGTCGTCCAAAATGATGGCAGCTACGATGCCAACGAATCTCATGCCGAATTTGTGAACTCTGTAGCGCTGGCAGGAAAAAAACTACAAAAATTCATAAATTCCCCGTTGTCCCCTACTGCCAATAAAATTTTAGCTTTGGCTAAACGAAGCGTTGACCGTTAGTCTTCCAGGTGTTATAGTTTAAAACTACAACTCACAACCTGAGGGGTCTACTGTGTTTCAACCTTTTGAATATATTATAATGGGAATGTTTATTGCCGTAGGGATCTTTATCCCCTCGTCTGTTATTTTATTCCATACTAATGTTTTCCCGGCATTACTAGCAAATATAATCGAAATTATTATATTCGTGTGCTTAACTATGCAATTTGATTTAAAGTTTCGCGCAGTCTACAAAGAAAAACTTGGCTTAGATAATGAATTCGAAGCGCAAGTTAATGCCAAAACTCAACACTTCGTTGACATGATAATCAAGCTCGAGCATTTAGCATCAGTTGACTACTTAACTGAAGTCGCTAACTGCCGCCACATAAGACATTTAATGTCTGAAGAGCTAGCTCGTTCTCATCGCACTAACCACCCATTTTCAATCATTATGTTAGATGTAGATCATTTCAAGAAAATTAACGATACTTACGGCCACCCGGATGGCGATCTTGTATTACAAGCCGTTGCTAAAGTGTGCAAAGATACAGTCAGAGAAATAGATCACGTTGGCAGAGTAGGCGGTGAAGAATTTTTGATTATTCTACCTGAAACAACCGTATTTGATGCGGGCGTTATTGCTGAACGTATTCGAGATAGGATTGAGTTTTTAACGATCGGTGATCAAGGAATTAAAGTAACTGTTAGTTTAGGTGTGTCATCAAGTGACACAACAAGTAATGTAGATTCAATGTATAAAACCGCAGATGTTGCGCTGTATGATGCAAAAGAAAACGGCAGAAATTGTGTAGTGTATTCTCTTGATATGGATAATCGATGTAATGAGTCCGCATAAAATAGTAAATACATAATAAGGTAGAACTATAAAATGAAGACGCTAATTCAAGCATGACCAATATACGAATTTTTAGATCGTTGCGTGTTTGCTATCTACGTAGAAAGCGAACTATTAAAAGTTCTATTAAATCTCAATTTCAAATTCGAGTATTAGCATTTTCTCTGATAATTTCTTTCATTACAATCGGCGCCGGTTGGGTTAGCACTTACCACTCATCAAAAGCATCTTCATTGAATGAAATCCACGAATACATCGCGGCTGTTCAAAATACGTTAGTAATATCAGCGTACGCTGACAATGCAGTTATTGCTAAAGAAGCTCTCGTTATTTTAACACACAATCCAATTATATGCTATGCACAACTGCAAACTATATCCAAATCAATGACAGTATCGAACGGTAACGAGCTCTGTAACCAAGGGTTCACCGAACCTATATCTTCTTTCTTTGATTCAAGCAAAACTATAGCAACATTAAAAATAGGCATTAATTACAATGAGATCAAACTTCGTGCATTTCGCCTAGCTGTAATAATGTCATGTATGATATTTTTTGTATTTAGCGCTACATGCATAGCATTATGGTATGCAACTGATAAGATTGTTGTCTCGCCATTGTTAAAATTAGTTAACCAAGTGCATCATATTTCTCCAGGCTCAGCCGACAGATTGCCTACTATGCATATTAAAAATGAGCTTGGCGAATTTGTCAAAGACATTAATGCATTACTCGCAACTGTTGAAACCACACTCACCGAAGAAGTTGCAATGCGAGTATTCATCGAAGGACTCCAAAAACAGTATCAAGCTATTTTCGAGCATGCAAGAACAGGAATTGCTCTCATTGATCGTTCGGGTAGATGGGTTATTGCCAATCCCGCAGTTGCGACTATGCTACAATTAGACTTTATGGCAGATGGCCCATTCTGCCTGCCTACCGTCGCTTTATCTGAATTCAGCGGAAACGAAATTTTTAATACGCTAATGAAAACAGCACTCGACACTGGCGCAGTAGTTACTGGCGATTTGCCAATACTTAACCCTCACGATGCCAAGCAAAAATCATTTTGGATTAATGTATCTATTTCAGCACACTCAGTACTGACTCCAGGGGATATCATTGATAATAGCTCAAATAATAAATTGCTTGAATGCATTTTGATTGATATCAATGAGCGTAAACAACACGAAGAAGAAATAAAATATGAAGCAGATCACGACCAACTCACAGGACTTAAAAATAGATCGTCGGGTGTTAATTGTATTTCCCAATATTTAACTACGAACACGACTTGCAACGGCGCAATTTTATTAATTGATCTAGACCGGTTCAAACTTATCAACGACACATATGGGCATGCCGCAGGCGATAAAGTATTGAAAGAAGTTTCTAAACGGTTTATTCATGCCACCAGGCCTGGAGATATTATTGCCAGGCTTGGCGGGGATGAATTTTTAATTGGGTTATGTGATATTAGTGATACTAAGAATCTTGAAAAAATACTAAAGCGAATCATCCGAAGTATTGCGGCGCCTATCAACTTGGGCAACGGAGTTAACGATTATGTTGGTGCTTCTATAGGTGTGGTTATTGTTCCACCAGTTGCTCGTGAAATAGACGTAAATACCATAATACAACAGGCAGATTCAGCTATGTATAAGGTAAAAAATGCCGGAAGATGTGGATATTGTATCTACTACGTAGACGGAGTGTATTCTGAACCATATACTGGGTTATGCACGGTCGCACCCAAGGCAAAGTAAAGGACTAGATTTTGTATGTATGAAGAAACTCAAAAATATTTTATATATGTAAAAGTTCCTGAAGAATATTGGGACAATCACGAATGGTCGTTTTTTTATTCAGACGAAGAAACGTTAACAAAAACATATGGCGTTGTTTTTGAAATGGTCGGTCTTATATTTTCAAAAAATATAGTATTTTACCAGGTTGAGCTAAACACTCCCGAGGACGAACTATTCTTTTTGATTAAAACTGGATTCACCAAGGCAAGTTTTAATGACTTGATAAATACAGTAATACTTTAATCTTAAGAGCAAAAGGTAAATTTATGATATATAATCTGTTTTGGTATTGCGTTTCACTTTCCATATTAAGTGTATTAGCTGTGCATTTTCAAGTAATTTCAAAAACATGTATATGGCTAGTTATCCTATCCATGATATCTATGGCAGCGTTAACCGAAGCTCACATATACATACGCCTACCATATGCTCACTATATAAATTACTGCATATTTGCTATCATTTTTAGTTCTTTGGTTACGATTGGTGTCCGAAACGGCATGTATTTGCCTGAAAATAGCGTGTTTCCGGTCGCCTGTGTCACACTAGGGTATAAAGTCGACGGTAAATGGAAAGTTGGTGACATTAAATTCGGGCACCAAGCCGACAAAAGTTTATTTTTTAATGGTGTTCTATGTGTTAGAGTAATGCTTCCATTATATGTAGGGATTGGTATTCGCTGGGCTGGCAAAAATCCAAACGCGAAAGAATTCATGCATACGCTAGTTGGATGGAAACTGAATGGAGCCCCAAGCATTGAATTCAGAGTTCAATCTGACGCCAGTAGTGCTGCTGGGTATACTTCACCCAACGCAGGGCAGGCGTATGGCTGGAATCAAGGAACTAAATAGCCTACAAACTAAATATGGTTGATCGAGGGAAACGGTGTGTTAATATGTGAATTGTTTGAAGATAATAGGATCGGTACTGCTATATGGAAAAATACTATTCCAGAAAAATATAAAAAATATCCTATTATTGGACAGGGCGCAACATCTGTGGTCCTTGATATGCTAGACGGCAATGTTATGATGTTAACTCGAGACTCAATTAAAAAAGATTGGCTAGTTCACGGCCTCAAAATTGCATCCTGGCCCGAAACGATCGACATACGGCATCCGAAAAGTAGAGCTCTATCGGAGATGCGCGTATATGTATTAATTATGCCAAAATTGTTTGCCTTAACGGCAAACAATAAAACGATTATTAAAAAAGCGATAACAGAATATAACCAACTCATCACCCGCGATCGCGGCCAAGAATACATAGTAAAATATCTAGAAAAATATCCAACCGGGCTATTTGCCGAGCTATTTGATTTCCTGTCTTCGTATTACCCGGAACAGTATTCCGAAGATTTTTTAATACGCAATTTTATGCAGACAGAAAACGGAAATATTGTTCTCATTGATCCAGTCGTCGACGCCGAACTGGCATCTGTTTTACGCTCGCTTAAAATGCCTCGATACTAGCAAGAGATAAATTTATGTCTAGGATCATAACTATATTACAAAAAGATTTATAGAGCTGGATCTCAACTACGGCGCAAAATAATATAATCCAACTCTTTACACTCTGCTAAATAGATGCTATAATTACTGCATACAACAAACGCTGGAGAAGTTAAATGTCACAATTAACTCGTGTATTAACTAAAAAATCGTCAAAATCAACACCATATCACGTTGAATTTGATAACGGCGTACTCACTGTCTACCATGAGTCTAGCAACGGCACTTTGGTAAAGGGAAGTTCTTTCAAAGTAGGCGATTTCGCTGAATACGATTCATACAATTTATCGTATTACGGCAACATTACTAAAATAACAGATAAGACAGTAACCATCAAAGAAAAATACGAAACCCGCACACGTCGCCTTTCAATGGAACAGTTTGTATGGAGAAATTTTGAGTTTAACCTTGCAAAAACACAAGAGCGCAATGCTATAGAATCGTGGAACTTATAATGCCATATAGATTATTCTTAGACGATGAGCGTTACCCTCCTGATAACGGCCCGTGGACCGTTATCAGATCTGTTAGCGAATTTAAACAAATTATTACAGTTCTTGGCCCACCAAGTTTCATTTCATTCGACCATGATCTTGGGGACGATGTTCCTACAGGAATGGATGCTGTAAAATGGCTCATCGAAACTGACATAGATTCCGGCGGGACATTTTTGCCGAAAAACTTTAACTTCACTGTGCATAGTATGAATCCAGTCGGCGCCCAAAATATCAAATCTATTCTCACTAATTATCTCGAATTTAGGGCATCATAATTTAAAGAAAAGCATTGACAAAGCATATAGCTGTTGCTATAATTATTGCACATGTACAGAGCAAGAGCGCAAATCATGAAAATCAAAAAGCCAAAAACAGATGAAACTTCAGTGAACAAGGCCTTGGATCAGTTGATTGCCCTTATTCACCATGGCGAAGAGTTTCCTGATGCGATATACACGATATCTTATAAGTTTAATGTATCACACGATGCACTGTTAGCAGCATACGATCAATATGGAAATAGTAATTAACACACAACATGGATGGTATAAATAACGGGCATGCGGGTGTAGTTTAATGGTAGAACTTCAGCCTTCCAAGCTGATCGTGCGGGTTCGATTCCCGCCACCCGCTCCATATTATCACAGATTGCGCTTGTAGCTCATCAGGATAGAGCATCGGCCTTCTAAGCCGAGGGTAGCAGGTTCGAATCCTGCCAGGCGCGCGAATTACAACCAACTAAGGGATTCATAATTATGAGAACACGATATTGGTCATGTTCCAAGTTTGCCGATAAATTGCGCGGAACTAGTAAACCATGTGCCCTGAGCATGGATGATTGGGACGAATGGGATAAAAAAGCTGCTAGTGATCACCCAATTCGTTTTTGGCTTGCCGAAACCGGTTTATCTAAGTTACAAGACTTCGTCTTTTACATCCCCACTAAGTATTCTAACGTGACATATTATGTTAATAACCGATGGGTAATGCACACACATGCACTTATGGCTCACCCAAGTGACATTAAACCAGGAAAATGGTATGATTACGGTAATAGATTTTTGCCTTGCTTATTTAACGAGTTAGTCAATTTTGTTGAAATTGAGCTTGCATCACACGAATATCGTTTCAGTAATGCCGAAACACGGAAAAAATATAAGCAGGACCCGTGGTATGCTCGCCATTTCTTACGTACGTGGAGATGCCCAGAAGCAGGGTTAGCACACTTGGCATGGCAGCGAGAGCTAGTAATAACCGAAGATGAAAATTATGAGCCAAATGGAGTCGTGGGTGAAAAAACATACCAGGCAAAAGTTGCAGACGAAATACTAGCATTATATACCTGGTGGACTGTTACCTATAAAAATCGTCTTAGCGCATACGAAGCTAGTGGCTGGCATTCTGTTTGTGAGAAAAATAGAGAATTATCGGACGGTAAGTTAAAGTTTACATCTCACCCATCGATCAAAGACGAGCATGATGCTGCTCTAGAGTCGTTAACTAAAATCGAAGAACAGTATAAGCAAGAAGAAGAAGAAATGTTAATACGCTTAATTAAAATTCGCGAGTCATTGTGGACATAACTCGTTAAGTCTCTATACTAACGTTCAGTAACATAGACAAGGAAGTCTAGCGTTAGTATATTTTAATTACCTTTTCCCATGTAACTGCAAAACTTTATTATGCCGCCGGCAAATCTTTTGGCAGCGGCGCTATTTTTCTATTATTAGCTAGCTTTGTAGCTGCATATTTAAGAGTCGAAAATCCAACAATCCCAAGTGAATACTTAATGAATAAATTTATCAAATCGGTATCGCGAGTTGGAAACAATTTAGCGATTTTTGCCGCATACTCTTCAGATGCAGCATCTGGCGTGATTGCAAGGGTTAACGCTTTTGCGTATCTAGCAACTACAGTTTTGATATCGCCGAATCTATTGATATAGTCATTTCCCATTGCTCTAAATTCAACATAATTTTTGTCTTGCTTGAAGTTTACGCTAGTGTATTTGTCATTGTTGCGTAATAGTTCTATAGTAGCCATAGCAAATTTTCTCATCGGAGAGATATATGACTTTGCATTTTCTTCAGAAAATGCAAGTTTCCCTATTTTAGCCATAACTTGTTCGAGAGCACTTTCGGCATAATTGTCCTCTTTATGAGCATAATCCGACATCGTCCGTTGAAACTGTGCCAAGACATGGTTATCCCCAAGAAAAACTACTAATTTTAGGTAATCTAAGTCAGATGCTAAATCTACTCCAGGTGCTGAAATACTTATGTGCAATCCGGTCGAGTTATTAGTAGTTCCGCCTTGAGCCCGGGCCCAGGCTAATGATTGGTCAAGCATGTTCAACATTTTATTTATTGGCATAACCGGGCTAACGATTTCTGCGCCATAATGATTAATTGGCGGCTTAATACTAGAGTCGGGTTCTATATACCAAATACTTGTGTTTTTTTCTTCTCCGTGATAAGCAGTTAACACTTTTACAGTTGAGTTTACTACTGGTTGAAATGTGTCTTTAAGAGTATACATCTGAGACTTGCCTTTGAATACTAATCCGTACCAAGTCTCAATCTCTTCCCATGTTTTCCCATCTAAAAACTCGTATAATGTTGGGTCGTCCCATTGATATTCCATTTCATCGAAGACTAACTCTTCTAATTCCTTAGGATTTTTAACTTCTGGATATACCCGTTTAACTGCTATGAGTGCCTTATTATATGTTTGTGGATCATTAAAAAATGTATTTCGTTTTTTAGTAACGTACTTTTCATACTCTTGTTCTAACCGTTGCATACCATGAAAATTTTGAGGTTCAGTCATATCAAGTAATTGTTCAATCATTGGTATAGAAATGCTTTCGGGCAAAGGTTTCCTTACATCAAAAAACGTGGGATTCCCCGGGAAAATTGCTTCTATTTCAAAGCCCGCCATTAAGGAGGTACCGCTACCCGAAATAAACTTCCCCAATCGACTTGGTGACATTTTTACTTCTTTTATATGTTGATTGACAAATTCATGTGATCGCATTCATATTTCTCTTAATAATATACTATTTATAACTTAGCTGTATTTTCAAATGTAAATTTTCGCCATGTTTAATACATGCCCTAAGTCAATTTTTGCTCTTACTAATTTGTCTTTTACTTCAGCGAATCTATTTTCAAAAAGAACAACCCTAAACATATCTTTAGACTTATGTGCGGTGTCTAGTTTCTCGCGAAGGCACTCTTTTGAAATTTGTAAACGCATAACAAGCCGGTCAGTTGTAGACAATATTTGCGCTAGATTCATATTGCCAACTGATCTAAGAACACAATATAAAATAGCACTACGTTTTTCACTAAACACTAAGCTATCAACTTTCCACTCAGAGTTATAGAAATGAATGTCGAAATTGCCAACTATATATTTTTTTGACGTTATCCGAACACACACCGGAGGCGAACTAGCATTTCTAATTGATGCTAACTCTTTTGTTGTCCATTTAGTAAGGGTGGCTATCCCTAAATCAACTGCATCACTGATCTCTAATTCTTTTAGTAAATTTTGTTTTACCATCTTTTATCTGCCGTTTAACTATACCTTTTTTAAGTAACTGAGTCATAACATATAACTCTTCGGATGAAAGTTGCCTTTTCATTATTTCTTTGTGCTTGTCAAACAATGATAATACCTTTGCTTCTTCGTTTGTGAGTTGCGTTGTAATACCACTTAATAATTCAACTATTTTCATGGCGCGGCCTTTGTGAAATATATATTTGTATCATTACCTCGCGTCACAAATACGGGTGACGGAATACTAACTGTTTCTGACAACCCTGTGATTACTGGGATATCAGAAAAATCATCGAATAACCCACCAACCTCTGAATCTGAAGTAGCATACAATTCAGGATGCTCTACCCCAAATTTAAACATCCATACTAAGTGTTTTCCTGTATATGAAGAGCCAAATTTCATTTTACCATGATTCACTAAATCGTATTGCATTACACCCGATGCCGTTAGCATAAAGACTTGTGCTCGCAATCCAAGCGTTTGCACAACTGCCTCCCAATTTCTTTGCTGATTTCTAGATTTGTTATCATGTGCCAGAGCCCCAGTGCTTGTTATATCCACTAATGTCCAACCTAAATATTCATATAACGGGTTAGTATTGTTCATATAACTATTTAGTCATATAAATTTCAGGCAAAAGAAAAGACGGTTTCCCGTCTTTTCTTGTACTAATCTGTTATTAGAACAGTTTGAATCCTTCGGCCGAACTTACTGTGATCGTAGTAAAGTCAAAAGCATCAACGGGCTGAGTTGGGTCAGCTGCGCGAACTCCCAAAGCTACGATAGCGGCCTGGATAGCTGCATCGTTTGCCCATCCGGTGGATTCAACCAGCAAGCTCAATTGTGATCCAGTTGCCAAAGCGTCAACTTGATACATCAAAATCGTTGCGGCTACTTCGATGGAACGAATAATCGTTTCAACGGCTGCGCCAACGCCAGTTTCTAGGGTCAAATTGTTGGGCGAATAAATCTTAAAAGCTGTTGGGTGTTTGCCAATACCAGTGCTAACGATGCTACCAACTGGTGAGCCAATTCCATCAACGTTCACTACACCATTTGCATCGCCTTCATAACGTGTTACTATTGCCATTTTAAATCTCCTAATAGTTGCAAAGTATTTCTCTGCTAAATGTATTTAGCTAAAGTAACAAAAAACTGAACTCTTGCTGATAACAGTGTCAAGCATTTAATAAGGCTATTAATTGGCTTTTAGTAGGCGCTCCGAAATGCGCCGTACTTATAGCGTAATACGAACTACAAGCGACCATTATTTCTGACTTTGGCGTTATATTCTGCAACTTAGTTGTTTCCTGATAACCAAACTTTGGAAATATGTAATTTTCAAAAAACGTTTGAACTGGTCCAAGCACCCTGCCCGACCGATTAATTATATCAAGAACACTCTCATGATCCGTTATTTCAAACTTCGATATAGAATTGAGGTTAGAGTTTGCAATTGCTGTTACTAACTCGCTTTGTGGCATATTGCCAATAATTTTGTTAATTAACGGTTCGTGCTCTTCGGTTAAATCCGCAATATGCGGGGAAAATAATAACGTATACTCGCCTATGGGGAAAATAATGTAAACGGGGCCAAATACCATAGCCTTTACAGGGCTTTTAAACGCAAACACCGAAGCAGATCTATACGGCCACCCAAAAGTATGTTGAAATGCTTCGTTAAACATGTTGTGTGTCTGAGTGCTCGAATCAAGTGGCCTTCTATCTGTTCTTGTAATCTTTTTTATACTTAGCGGCAACATCATATTGCCGCTATCCTTCATCCCTCGATATAAAAATCTTTCTTCTGTAGACATGTAAGCTAAATTTTCTGTCAAGAACGGTATACAGTCACGCTTAATAGAGTCTATCGTTGGCATTATTCGAGCAGTTGGATCTTCTATAAATTCATGCGATTTCATATGTGCCTACTGATTATTGGTGACCAGGCGGGGTGATTCCCGCCATTATTTTCAGATTCCGTAAAGCTCTGTCCTCGCTACTAATCTCATCCTCTTCAGCTGTATACGGGTCAAATTCTAATGCTTCCAAATCATATTGATGTTCGATGCCATTTTGTAATCTAACGATTACAAATTCTTCATCGGAATCCATATTAACAATCTGCCCTGAATCTCCGTAACCATATACCTTTTTATCTATTACCTTAACAAAATCACCAATTTTTAATTCCCTTTTTCCATCTCGGGTTTTTAAGGGATCTGGGCCATTGCTTCCCGCCGTTGATAGAGGGCTAGCCATACTTTCAGACGAATCATTTGTGGCCCCTCCATCTTCAGCTAAGAAATACTCACGCAATGTTTTCATTTTGTTTTAGCCATACGCTTATGCATTGCAACTATAGAATTTTCTTCCATTGTTTCTGGATTATCCCCTTGTCGATAACTATGTTTATACATATGTTTTGGACCGTTTAAGTCATCTCCGCGATTAATCATATCGGTTGTACTAGTATGCACCGTTGGATTAGGAGAATTGTCATATTCACCATCCGTTTCTGATTCAAATTCTATTTCATTTTCGTACCCAACATCATCTGCCGGCGCCGACATAATCTCAATAGATTTTTTTATGTCACCAAAGGGGTCAACGCAATTTTGCGTATCAACCACGCAATCGGGGTCACAGATGTCAACTGGTTCACACTCAATTTCATACTGCGGGTAGGTAGGATCTTGCTCTCTCATACGTTTCAACAACGATATCAATTCATCCGTGCTATCCGCTGTAACAGTAATAGATTCCTCTAATTCTGCGAAATCATCTTCAGCATTGAACTCCTCGGTGAAATCTTCAATTTCTGGCAAGTCAAGTAAAGAAATTCTTACTTCTTCGCCGTCGTATGATTCTACTTTAGGCGAGAATTTTAATTTGTGTGATTGCGTTAATGCCGATATAACAACTCTCGCTATTCTACGACCAAATATAACAAGATCACCGTTTTCAAAACAATAATCCAACCCATCCTCATACCCAAGTCGATCTAAAATTTCTCTAGCGATCGTTTCTGCGTCGTCTTCCATCAACACTTCCTCATCTAAGAAACGTTCTATAGTATCAGCTACTCCGATAGCGTTAAAAACATCAATGCCATCGTCATCGTCATCACCATCGTCGTTCGGTCTTCCATAATTATTATCGGGGCCAGTATGAATAATTTCGGGGTCTGGGTGCCAGCTTAATGGTATATCCTTCATTTCGCAATACCACCTCAATTTACCACTAATTAAATTTAATATTGCAGCCTGCCCCTCTTTTTTAATACGATATGGTATTTCACAAATTTCATTAAAATAATCATATAATTCATGAAAAAAAGCATCCTTACTATTCAACATTCCTGATTTAACAAAACTTTTAAATTCATAACGGTGTCTTTTAATTATAGCTTCGACCTGATCTTCCGGAAAGCCGTCCTTTACAAAACGTGTCGGTTCGCTTTTGAGTTTCTCAACAATCCAAGTATATGGGTCACCATCACTGCCTTTCATAATTCCATATGGCATAAGGCTATTTTGTGCATAGTAGTCATACAAAGCGTGATATAAATCATCGTCGATGATTCCCTTCTTCAAAAAAGCTCTTGTCTCAAATGGAAATCTGTCAAATACTTTGGACAAAGGACCTGTTACGTCAAACTTTCTATCTCTGAAATCAAAAAACTCATCACCTTCTTGAATACTTACTCGTGATTTGGTTTTGTTCGACGCTGCATACATACTTGCGTCACCGCTCAGAGCATCCGTGACTGCCTTACTTGTACTAGTATGCACATTACTGGGAGTTTTTTTCGATACTTGGTCCGTTTTACTATCACTTGCGGCTGGGGGATTCTGACTGCCCTCTTTAGAACTAGCTTTAGTTTTCTTAGGGCTAGCCACTTCTGGCTTTTTATTTGATTCGTCCATTTCGCGGGTAATGCATCCTGAAGAACCATCCCAAGATCCAAACTCGCCTCCATCTTTAATGCATTTGGCTGCTGCCTCACTACCGCGAATTTTACAATTTGGGTGTTCTTTTCTACATTCCTTCTTCCATACACGATATGAAGTATATTCTCCATCTGAACATTTTTCATTATCCTGTGGTTTTGACAGGGCATCTAGTGTTTCTAATATTTTTTTCATATCCATAATTACTTAACTCCGCGAAAATTTTTGCGTTGCGTATCTTTTGACCCAATTGGACTAATCTTTCCTGTTGGCAAATCGTTTGTTGTTACTAATTTTTCTTTATTCTCTGCGGCGAACTCATACTGTCTTGACGCCAATGCTTTTAGAGCTTCTAAACGTTTTGTACCTACTAACGGCTGAGTGTCTACATCTGCCGCATCATCTGAACTACTTTCATCTTCTGCTTCCTCTCGTGCTGCTGGGATAGCTATAATTTGCGACAACGAAATAGGCGTTTGCTGACATATCGCTTGACGAATTTGAGCATCTGTGCATGGATATTTTAACTGAACTGTTAATACATAAATGTCGCATGCACCCAATCCAGCAAAATCAATTTGATTTTTTGATAGTATTTGATGTTTTGGAGCCGATATGCTAGCTATCTCAAAAGGTGCCAATGCTCGTTCAATCTGATCCAACACTTTATTAGTCGGTTCAACGTTTGCTAATTTAATTTTATACTCGTACGTTTTATCTGCGTACTCAAGCATGTATGAAAGAAATGGTTTCATGTAAATAATCCCCAGTATATACTATTTAGTATTTTTTGATTCAGACAGCAAGTGGCGCAACAATTCAGTACGTTCAATAACTATCCCTTCGCCGCGTATTACTTTCTCTTCAGCTGGCTCGGCAGGCGCTTTTTGATCTAATGCCGCTTTCTTCAATTGCAGCTCAACTATTTTCAATTTCTTGTTCATTTTTGCCATTTTTGCAGTAACCGCATGCCCAAGTAGTGTTGACGCCGACTGAATTATCGTCCCACTAAATCTTGGGTCTACATTAAGTGACATCTCAATCAGATCATTAAATGTATCGGTTGCCAGTTTTGCTATTTCGTCCATTTCAGCATCACTTGACTCCAAATCATTTATTCTAGGCAATGCTGCATCTATTTTTTCAGATGCTGTGTCAGCTAAGTCAAAAACACGTTGAGCGTTATTGATTGCATCAGCAACTGATTCCTCAGCCTCGCCAGTTTTTGTGTCATATGTAGGTGCCGGTGGTAAATTAAATAAAGACTCTAATTTTTTACTCATTATGTTTTTCCTTGCTGAAACATATCTGCTTCTGATATTACTCTAAAACGTATGTTTTGCATTTTGCAAAATTGGCTTGCAGCTTGCCATTTAGCCATATTAAGAGCTACTGCCAATTTATCACGCCTACTTTTTGCAGCCGCTAACGATGTTTCTTTTAACGGCTTTATTTCTATTAATTCAGCGTGGTTTTGCCCATTTGCATCCTGATATACTACGAAAAAATCCGGAACATATACAGTTTGCTTACCAGTTAATGGGTTTCTATACGGAATCTTCATCGACTCAGAAGCCCATGATATCACACTCGGGTGATTATCTAAAAACCGCATGAATATCATTTCCCAACTTGACCTAAACTTAATTGACCCAACCCCTGCATATTTTTCGGGATGAGTTGGTTGGAAAATGCCTTGCACATATTTACTCATGGAAGAATAGTCCTCGCCGCATAACCGACAGCTGGTTTACTTCCCGTCGACATTCCCAATAAACTCGTAGTTTGGCGGCCCATATTCAATAAAGTGGCTACATAACTAGTCAAATCACCTTGAGGTAAAGTCATTAATTCTTGTATCATACTCATTGGGTCTATGTTGTTGCTCGCGCATGTTGTAATAATCGAACCAGCTAACAATGCGGCGCTTGCTGAATTTCCTGTCATTTTTTGAAAAAAACTAACAATAGCATTATCAACATTTGTCGATACATCAAACGATGGATTAAAAAAATTATTATAAAATGCCGTTGTCTGATCTACTTGAACATTCTGCAATACGTTATTTGCCATGATTCCTCTCTTATGGAGTTGTCGTTGTCGATGGTACTACTGGCACCGATATCGAAGCTGGATTATTTTTACCAGCACTTGATATTGCCTGCCCTATTAGCCCAAATGCTTCATTCCCAGCCATGGCTGAAAAATTTGCGCTTTTGAGCGTGTTTCCAGCTCGTGCTGCTGTGAATAACCCACCGAGATAATTCCCTTCTTTAAATTGCGAAAACACTGCTGATGCCGAGTCAATAGCTCCGCCTTGGCCTAAAATACTCTTCGATCCGCCACCTTGCGGGGTTAACGGACTTGGCCCTTTATCATAATGAGATGAGTTTTGGCCAAAATTCGGTATAACATCGTTCCCAGTACTAATAAATGTTGATATGCCTTCATAATCAAGTGTGAGCTCAATCCCAACGGTTGACGTTGATTCTGAGTATGCATATTTTCCGCCCTGTATTCTATTAATAACTGGATTTAATAACACAACTCCTTGATTTTTCTTCAGAGCCATACTGTATATTGTTATTGACGACAATAAAGGAACTAATTCTCCTGACGAATTAGCTGGTGGATATGCCGTAGTATACCCCCATTGGCTTGACCCTTGCCTAGGCGTTGTTATTTCATTATGATACCGCATTGCATTTTGTGCCGCATCACCTGTTGGCCCACCTAGAGCCCCCTGTTGGCTCCCGTTTAATGTCACTGTATCTCGGTAATAGTATGCTTGGTAAAACGTAATAAATTTCTGAGCTAGCGATGCATTGTCGTCGTGTAGTCCAAGAATCACTGCCTGGTGTGTTGCTTTTGTTTGTATATAGTGCGGCCGGTTATATGCATTTAGCTTTTTAATGCTGAACTCCATAGACGGCCAAGTTACATCTTTTACAAGCAACGACAAATTACTGAATTCCTTTAATTCTTGTGCCATCTCTGTTCCCCATGGAGAAGCTAAAACGGCTGGGTTAATATCAAACGTAACATGGTACGAGAAGGCGACACGTGGTGCTAATTCATAATTATTTGATACGAAAATGTCAGACGCATGCTGCCAATCACGAAGCGTATCGCCTGTTATGATTTGTTTCGGAGCTTGCTTTAACTGTGTTGCTAAATTACTGAAAAAATTTGTCATATCTGCCCATCCCTAACATATTTATTAAATTCAAATTGCTGGATCCGGCAATTTGATCCATTGATTATTTGCATCAGGCATAGAATATGTATAACTACCGGTAAAGAATCTTGTCGCACCCATATCAAACATTGTAGAATTCTGTTGGGTAAGGTGAGTGGTAGTTAAACGCATATATGCCGGCACTGTTTTTCCTATAGGAACAACTGGATCTAAATATAGCCGATCGTTTGCATACGTTGCTCCACTTTTTACAAACACATAATTATTAGCTTGCACCGCTGACATAAACACTAAAGTTACTATATTATCAGAATCAATAGTTATTTGCCATATGCCAGCACGTTGGTTAACGACTCCCGTTGCGATTTGATCCGCATACCCAGGTACTGGAGTGTATCCACTGTAGGCCGAATCACCAAATATAAAAGAACCAAACAAAGACGGAGCAGTATTATTCCAACCATCATTATCCGTTGAATATTGCGGAGGAGTAATTGAAGTTTGATTGAATCCAATCGTGTCGAACCCATTCTGATCATATACATCTTGCGTTATAATTTGCGTTAAACTTGAAGTGTATTGTTCTTGGACCGCAAAAATAAGGGTCTGCCCGGCAGTCCAATTTGTCACTCCATCTAACCCTCCATACTGGTTTATATAATCAACTGATCTGCAATTAATTTGATCAAATGGAATGCTCAATGCGTAATCAACCGCGCCGATAGATACAGCTGAACTATTTAAGAATGAAATATTACGGTCAAATGTTGTTTCTGCCGCTGCTGTAAATGTTTGGGTCGTTGTGTCATAATTAGTTGTTAGTGTATCATCTAATTGATATCTATCAACCAAGAAGTTCACATTATTAAATTGAATATTCCGATATGACAATCTATATGTAATTAATGCACTTGCGCCAGGCAGAGTATATGCTAATACCACTACTTGTTTGAAGCCAACTACTGACCCGTCGGGTTGCCGCGATGTCATCCACGAAGGTAATGCGCCCCGATTGGTGAATCCAATGGTGGCTATGTTGTTATACATATTTTGTAAATCGTCAGGGTAAATTGTAATATTGTGGTTAATACTGTCTAAATACGACGCAGGTCTAATCGCATTATTAGGGTTTTCTGGATCAAATACTTCTACGTACACTACTTCGTATTTGACATTGTAATTCTCATCCAACGCCACTGCTGTTTTTATATTATTCAGTATTAGTCTACGTTTGACTGTATTATTAGCTATAGCCAATGCATATTGCGAAATTGTGGCCGGAGTAAGGCCAACTGCAAATAATGACTTGATATCACTCGCTTTACCAAAGTTAGGGTCATACTGGCGATATATTAGTGAATCCGGAAACAAATCTTGATCTTGCAAAATTTTTGTAAACCAGTTTCTAGTTGATGTATCGTTTATTGAAGTTAAATATAAATTTTGATACGGTTGTTTATTGTAGTTATTCACTGTAATGGTAAACGTTCGCGTATCAGTAACAGTTGCGATCGAATGTTGAACACTTGCCCCATGTATTACTGGATCATTTATAAATAAATCATCAAATTTTGTAAACCCATTGTCAATAGTTGTCTGCCCAGCATCTAACTCAAAAATTGTAGCATCAGTCGCCGTTACTGAAAATGTGTATGTATTATCAAAAGTCGTGGTTTTACTATCGAATGTTGTTTCGTCTGTGTCCATTTTAAAATATTCAAATGACACACGGCCTGCGATATCACCGTTATCTAACAATGTTAACCCTTGCGGCAATCTACTAAACGCTACTGGCGTATATGTCAATGCCGTGACCGTTGGGTCGACATTAGCCGTTGACGCCAATGGCGGAGTTAGGCTAAATCTCAATGGTCTTCCTAATCTTGACGTTGCAACTATACTAAACTCGCTAGTATTTCCATTATCTATAGACCCAAGATAACTTGGCGTATTCCAATCAATGACATTATTCAAATTACCAAGAACAGTTAATGAAAATTTAACTGGTGGGCTAACTACCGACGCATCCGCAGCTAGATAACAAAACACTTGAAACGTATATGTTTCGGATACTGCTACTTGCGAGCCAACAGTCCCAGTTAACCATCCTGTCATACTATCTAAGGTTAGCCCCGCTGGCAATGTAAACCCTGTCTGAGAAAACGGCTCGGTTACAAAATCAGCTGGAGTTGGTAACCCTGGAGCAAAATATGTTTGCCCTATAGGATCCATAGCAAAATATATTGGGCGATTGTCTAAATCTAATCCAGTAAATTTGAATGAGAAAAATGAATTTTGCCTAATTGGTGGCAAAGATTGAGCCAACGTAGTTACAATTGGTACCGTGACCTGATTCACATCTGTTGTTATGTTGGTGTTATCAGCAGTTAAAATAGCATTATCAGCAGTAAAAGAACTCTTAATATATGTAGTAAAGATATAAGTCGATTGATCAAATCTTGACCCATCTGTAACTTGCATTTCGAATTGGTATATCATGAAATCAGACACGGTCGATGGACTATCCCAAGGGATATAGCCCCATCCTCCAACATCCCATCCAGTTAATGATACGTTATATTTGTTTACCGGTGGCAGCAAATACCCCGATAAAAGTCCACTACTTGATAGTGTTAATCCTGCTGGGATAGTCCCTGATAACTGACTCCACGTTAGTGATAATTCTGGACTATAATCTATGGCTGTAAGCTGAATGTTAATATATGAGCCAGTATAAAATGCGCCCAGATTTAAATTTTTTGGTATGATTTGCGGAGCCGCGATTGCATTTATTGTAATTGCAAATGTTCTATCTGCAATGCCACCCGATCTTCCCGTAGCACGAATCGTGAATGTTTGGGTATATTCTGACGCTGACGTTGGATTAGGCACTACCGGAATACCTAATATAACACCCGCTGGCGTTAATTGCAGTCCATCCGACAAAACTCCAGCAATCAAAGTGTATGTTACGTTATGCCCTGATCCATCGTATGCATCTAGTTGTAATTGGCAGTATTCTTCTTCTGCAAATGTGCCAAGCGAACCTTGTGGGGTTAACCACGTGACTTGAGTCATTATATCACCACCGCATATATCGTATTTTCACCTTCAACTGTTGATTCTGTTAATGCTTTTGCAAAAACAGCGGACCCATAGCTTTGGTTAGCCCCTACGCTTTGTGCAAAACCTGTTTTATAGCTTGTTACCAATAAATCACCGGGGTTCACAAGTCCAATAACGTTTACTTGTGTAACACCACGTAGAACAACGGGCAATGAATGCGCGGCCAATGCAGAAGAGGTCAATCCCGGATCACGCGAAACAACTCCTGCAACCGAAGTATCTGCGGTTTTGCCCGTGACCGTAATTTGCTTTGTCCCGCCAAAAATAACCACAGAGCCACCTGAATACTGTGCATCTGTAATAAAATTTTCAATTAATTCAGTGCCACTAATTTGCATTTATTATGACCCCAGTATTAGCCCATTGGCAGTTATTGTGTTAATAGTCTGGCTATCTCCACCCGTAAAATAAGTTAATAATGGCGAGGCAAAACTAGATATCAGAGCACCGGCATTGGTTATAGTACCTAGCGCATATCGTTTACCAGTTGAAGCAGTTCCTGTGGCTGTCATTCCGTTAGTTGATATATTTGATGACCCAGTGCTAGCACCGTAAAAATCAAAAGTTTGTGCGGTAGCTGGCATTTTAAGTGTTTGTATTTGAAGTGAAAAACTATTGCTCATAACGATGGCATATCCTGTTGTGCACGCTGTTAAATCTAAAATAGCACCACTAATATCAGATCGCACAAAATTCATTGATCCACTCGCTGATCCTATAAATGTGTCTGAACTTGAACTACACCCAGTTAATTGTGGTGTTATAAAGGTATTTAAACTAAGTACACAATTGGTCAGCTGCGGAGCTACTCCTAAAGTCGAGTTACTCACGTTGCAATTGCGTATCACTGTTAGTGACGATGCTGCACTGTTAAGGTTTGAAATACTACCACTATTAGTAAATAATAACATATAACCATTAGTAGTTAGCCCAGACGTTCCGCTTATTGGTGCTAAGTTTATAACACATGCCGAGCCTACTACAGTCGCAACCGTGCTCGACGATAATGTTATGGTCCCAACAATGTTGGGGGCAAAACAGTTTTCAAAAGTTAAAAACCCATTAACGTTTATACCCGGGCTAACCACAAAACTTGTCGTATTAACAGTTATACCAGTACCGAGAGCAACTATAGAAAGTTTGCTATAATCACCACTTGTTCTGGTAATTTGTTCAGATAGTGTAGTCCCTTGTGCTATTTGTATTTGGCATGTTGCATTATCCAACCATACTGCATTTTCAAATGCTGTCATCGCCGCAGCCAACGTAGCATAAGTACCGGGAACTGCAAATATTTGGTTAGTAGTATACGCCGTTATGCTTCCTGACCCACTACCACCTCCCGATTCTGACACCCACGCTGTCCCATTAAACATCACCGGTGTAACAACTGTTCCTCCACCTGTTAATGTTCCAGTAAATGAAGGATTGACAGCATCCGTTACATATGCTCTCATGCCTTCTGTGCCGGGAGGAAGCGTAGCCACGGTATATCCGCCCGTCTTCAGTGTTGTTAATACGGAACACGCACCTTGTACCTGTAATTCAGTTACTCCATCGTCAGTATAAGTACCAACTGTTACTCTTCCTCCATTGGGATTTAAGTAAAGGGTATTATTACTTAACCCATTTAATGTAGATTGAAGTTCGATTCCAGTATTTGTAACATTCTTGATTGCGAATAATTGAGGGTTAGTAGCTTCCGAAGTATGGAATGTAGCAATTGTATTATTGGCCGTTTTTAAGCCGTAACTCACTTGTAAGGTGCCAGCAATTGTAGTATTTCCCGATCCGTCATCGAGTGTATTATGAGCAGTTGTAAGCCCACCCGACAATGCCATTCCGGTAGTACTTAAACTCGCAGTTAGTATCTGTGGAGCTGCATTACCAACTATTCCTACCGGAGAACTATACCATTGAAACTCCCCTTGTGTACTTCTGAAAATACTACCTGCTCCGGCATTTTTATATATCCAATTAACACCATTATTGTATAAATTACTTGCAATATCAAATGTTGGGAAAGATGGTTCGCTAGCTAAAGAGGCATATGGCCCCAAATCAATTCCAATATTTCCCGATGCATTCCAAGAATACGGAATTACACCAAGCCCTAAATTGCCGGCTCCATCAAAATAACTTCTCAGTCCTCCACTATTAGTTGCAGTCTTAATAGAATATCCGCCATATGGAGTGACCGCTGTAACATAAGATGCATCAACATATATAGGAGCACAATTATTAATGGTTCCAGCAAACAAAATACCTTCATCTGGATGGCCTCCAGTCAGCGTTGTTTCAATTGCATGATATACTGTACCACCATAATTTACTGTTACAGTTCGGGTAATAAACGCTTCACCTGAAAGAACCGTCACATCAACATAAAATGAATCGCTTGTGAAAGCTGTTTTAGATGTAACTGTATATGTGTCACTACGATTGCCCGAACTTATACTACCTCGCTGAACGTAAAAAGTACCTTCAACCCACGACGGAGCTACATTACCCGTAGTGTATGCTTTGGCTAGTAACAAATACCCATTGTATACCCCTTCATTGGGTGTACCAAGTGTCTGTATGCCCTGTATTGAAAACGTTGGCGTTGCAGTATTGCTTATAGTTACTGTACCGCTAAATGACGGGTTAGCACTAGTTGCGCTGGTCGATATAGCCGACGTCATTTGGCCTAATGTAACCAACTCAGTCGAAACCGTAGCATTAGCTGCCGTAACAGTTCCAGGCGTTGACATATTGCCTGAGTTATCAACAGATAATACCGTAGTCCACGCTATTGCATTTCCACCTATCCCCGTCGGCGCAGTATTAACCTGTAGCCCTATATTCCATCCCATTTGTAATAGTTGAGCATACCCATTATTTGCATATTCCCATGTAGTGAATCCTGGGTCACCTGATCCCGTTGCTACTGAATTTGTTGATAAAAATACATGATTATTCGGCCCTTGCGTTAAAGATCCAACGGCCCCGACTCCATGCGAAAATTGCGCAACTGCCGCCTCCGGCGCCCAATTACCCGGCGTCGTTCCGAGACCAATTATCCCGCCAGCTGAACCCGACGATAAAACAGTAAGAGGTGTTTCCCATGCCACAGTGTTTCCAGCAGCCCCCGGTACTGCTGAATTAAAATAATGAATGCCATTTGCTTGATAATATCGTGATGCAGCATTGGCGGCTGACAAGTATATGTCGCCTGATCCATTATAATAAGTGTTAGTCCCTATAACTGGAATATCAGTAGTTGTGTAACCAGAGTTAAACCCACAATAAGCATTTCCCGATTGCGTTACTTTATATGTTGCTCCCCATGGACTTGGAGTTGATCCAAGTCCAAAATTTCCCGATGAGTTAAGTAATGCATACCCAGTTCCGTTACCCGCCGCCAATTCTAATGCCCCGCTGCTCGTAACCGAAATACTCGAGGCAGTTTGATTAATTGACCCTGATAATCCTGAGGATGAATTTAAAATAGCAATCGCCGTTGTTCCATCAACTGTCGGCTTCAAAGTAATCCCATACTCTGCGTTTGACCCAGCATACCCTATCGTTAATGCCGATGCATACCCGCTAATTAGCGATGCCCCTTGCAAAAACATAGACCCCGATCCATTATCTAAAATGTTACGGGCTGTTACTGTACTCCCAGTAAATGCTGCATTGTTAATAGGAGCTAGCCCAGCCGTCACCAAATTAGCGACTGTAATTATACCAACCTGGCCAGCGACACTGATAACTTCAGTTGGATTTCCGTCACTTTTTTGCCATACAGTACCGTTAAATGTTAACGAATCACCGACATTCCACTGACTCACTCCATCAATAAGAGTCGTGCCAGCGACATTGACAGTATATTGATACCCTCTAGTGCCAACACCACTCACTATTTGTGGGGTATTTGTTGCTGCATTCCAGTAACCTTCCCAAACCACTGGCTGAAATGGCATTTGTGCTACGGGCAAGTGGCCATTTATGTCTAATGTGGCCAATCCACCGTTTTTGCCGGCATCCCCAAACGTACTTCCAGCGGGTATATTTACAAAGTCATCAAAAGATATAGTCATCATTAGTCCCTAAATTTCAAAAAAATAAGGTAGGAGAAAAGTCATCCTACCTTATGTATTTATCGTAGTTGAGTTCTCTTATTAAGTTGTTATCATCGTTCCAAGAGTACGTCCAACCTGCGTTCCAATACCAGTTCCACTAGGAATCTGCAATGCGTTATCCATCTTAATACTTAGATCAATCGTAACAGGGTCATTCTGAGAATAATCTAGGTCACCATATTTCGTATCAGTTACCATGCATCCATAACATTCCCAGGTTTCTAAAATATTTGGCGTATAAGAACCATTACCACCATCGAGCATTTCGATTCGCGTTAAAAACTTATAATCAGCACCTGACGCCGCACTTGACTGTTCTTGGAAGTCGAATTGTTTCTGCATTTGTTCGCCAACTAAGCGCGATACATTACCAAGAGCATCATCGCGAATAGTTACTGCTATCTCCGCCCAGGACGGCTTTCCAAGGAGATTAACTTGACTGTTATACGCATGAATTATAATTGGGTCAAACTTAACGGTTGGCCTTCCACATTTCACAACTTGTTTAGTTAATTCAGTGACATCTGAACTTACACCAAAATTTTCAAACGTAATTCGAAATCTGTACTTTAATTTTGGCATCAACAACCCTTGTGAACTTGCACTTTGATTGGTTGCCAGTGGAACTGTAAAATTGGTTAATGATGCTGAAGACATGTTAAACTCCTTATTATAATGTATTTATGTTAAATGCTTCAAATATATTTAGCAGTAACCAAGCAATTAAATAGGTAGTTTATACAATTATGTTCGCGGCGATAAATACAATAATATATGGAGAACTATATGCGTTTATATGAAATCCTTCTTGAAGACATTTGGTCTGACATTTCAAAAAAATGGAGCGAGGAGGGCGTACCAGCAGCGGCTATCGCAAACGTTGTTGGCGAGTTTAAGCGACTCAAAGCCCAAAATATCATTAAAAATAACGATATTCAATTCTGGGCCAATAAACCATTCGACGATTTTTACGAATTTGTCGCTAGCCATGCAGACATAAAGTCAAAAACTCAAGTGAAAAAAGAAGCTAAGAAAGATCAAATTGTATTAAGAAACGACGACGAATGGTATATTACTATTCCTCTCACCGAAGAAACTTCGTGCTTAGTTGGAAAAAACACAACGTGGTGCACAACCTCTTCGGACCCTGGAACTCTCAATGTATTTAATGAGTATCTCACGCAAGGCGTCACTTTTATATATTGTATACGCCGTTCCGATAATAAAAAATGGGCAATATCAGCAACCAATAGAACTCATATTATGGAATTTAATCTAGAAGACGGAAAGACTATAACCCAAAAACAATTTGTAAATCAAACGGGACTCGACCCAGTTGAATTGCGGCGCGAAGCGTTATCTAAAGAATCCCAGATGACAAAATATCGCCAAATAGCCAAAGCCGGGTTTGAAAAAACTGGGCCAAGCAGAGACATACAAGCTATCAGACAAGATGTAGAAGGCGAAATAATCAAGGCTGGCGCAATTGCAGATGCATATGTTTACGCAACCGAATACACACATAGACGGTTTTTGCGAGCTGAAGACATGATAGCCACTGATCCAGAAATAGCCGTGGACTACGCAAAAGATGTTATCCGCGGAAGATTTGTAAAAGCCGAACCAACTATATTAGCTAGTGAGTTCAAAGACGATTATCTAGCGTTCCTTGCATCAAAAGGAATTAAGATATAAATTTCATGCAGCTACGTTAATAGCATAAATATAGCAAAGGAGAACAGCCTATGTCCAATGAAAATAGTCAACATACAGTAATACTAGAAAAAATGGTTAATGGCGCAAGAGTTCTAGAAGAACATATTGTGTCGGATTTTAAGTCAGCAATTGAAAAATTGAAGAGCATGGCCCACGTATCATTCAAAATTTTTGATATGAACAAGGCCCTTGTTGGTAAAGACGGAGTTACCGAGCTAAATGCACCAATGCCGGAAGCGAAAGTTGAAGCAGCCAAGCCCGCTCCCGTAGTTGAGGCGAAAGTTGAAACAGCCAAGCCCGCTCCCGTAGTTGAAGACCCGACGCCGGTAGTTGACCCTGCAATTGAAGAAATGCCAGTTGTTGCAGTTCCATCAATGACTCAAGCACCCGCTGAAGGTGACGGTCCATCTATTCTTTAATTTAAAATGCTAGAAAAAGGAGGAAACTCCTTTTTCTTTGACTCTAAGTTTGCTATCGTGTATAATATGATTTTCCATTAGTTTTGTTACTATCATTCAAGTAATCAAGAATCATTCAAATATAAAAACTTCAATCTTATTTGGTATTGCGTCCATAGTAAATGGATAGGAGAGTCAACATATAATGTCACCTGAAGAGCTTAAACAAGAACTATTACTTATCCCCGCTAACTGGCGAGCTAGAAGGGCTAGGAAAAATGCTGAATGGGTATCAGTCTTAAACGATATTTTTCCAAACATAAACTTAAATACTCAAATTTTATGTTTGATGAATAATAAGTCCCCGTATTGTGTAATTTGCCAATTGCCAAGTTCATCGTATGCAGCTGATACTTGTTCAAATAAATGCAATATAGAATTACATAAGCGAACATGTTTAGCAAAATACGGAGTTGAAAATATACAGCAATTGTCAGCAACCCAAGAAAAGCGAATCAACACTCTTCTAGATAAACACGGCGCTAAAGTATCCGACAAAACAAGAGTATTGGCTAAAAATCGTGCGCAGCAATTAAACGAAAAGGGTAAAAAGACGCTTAAAGAAAAATACAATGTAACTAATCCAGGGCAATTGCCCGAGCATAGGCAAAAATGTATTAACTCACTGCAAGATCATTATGGCGTATCCCATTATCTTTTATCCGCCGAAGCAAAAGAACAATCAAAATCACGCAGGCTAAGTAAATGGGAAATATTTTCGCCGTCGTCAATACAGATTAGTAGCATTTTGCCCGATACCCAAAAGTTGGCTAAGTTTGATAACCCAAACCAAGTAATTACATTTTATTGCGCGGAATGTGAAAACAAAGAATCTTTGCCATCCGAAACATTTAAACGGAGGATACAAACTAGCGGAACTCCTTGCCAAAAATGTGGTAATACTCATATAGGAAGATCAGCAAAAGAAAAGAAACTATGTGACTTCATAGAATCATTAGGCTTCCACGTAGAAACTAATACAAAGTTACTTGATGGAATGGAAATAGATATTTTTATACCTGAAAAGAATATAGGGTTTGAATTTAATGGCCTTTTTTGGCATAATGATTTAAAAAAAGCTAAGACATATCATATTTCAAAATTAAACATTGCTGAGGGAAAGGGAATCAAGCTAATTCAAATATTCGAAGACGAATGGGATTTTCAACGCAATATAGTTGAGTCTCGAATTAAAAACATTTTAGGTATTATTAACTCTCCTAAAATTTATGCTAGGAAATGCTCCGTACGGATTATACCTTCGCATCAAGCTAAACAATTTTGCATTGAAAACCATATTCAAGGATATGCGCCAGCGGCTATTAAACTAGGTTTGTTTTTTAATGATATATTAGTATCAGTTATGACATTTTCAACATTATCACCGGCCAAAGGGCAGACACGGCAAAAGGATCATTGGGAATTATCGCGTTTTTGCTCGTTGGTTAACTGTTCTGTAGTTGGCGGTGCAAGTAAATTATTTTCATTTTTTATAAAGAATCATTCACCTGGATTAATTTTGTCTTTTGCCGATAAACGTTGGTCAACTGGAAATATATATAATATTCTTGGGTTTAATAAACAAAAAGATACTAATATTGGATATTGGTATATATCAGATGGAAAACGTATTCATCGTTATGCACTCAGGAAAACAAAAGTAGATAATCAAGAGTTAACTGAATATGAAAATCGGTTAGCACAAGGGTATCTTCGTATTTGGGATTGTGGTCATAGTAAATGGATCTGGGAATCAAAGAAAAAGGGCAATTAAGCCCTTTTTCAATATCGTAATTAATTACGATGGGTTTGCTTCTAATGCACCAGTATTCATTAACCGAATTGGAATATATATAAATTCAACATCCTTCATCGGTTCAATAGCAACATCACAATACATTTGGTTTTGTGCTATAATCTCGGGTGGGTTATTAGATTCGTCACATACAACAAGGTAACTATATATTCCTCGTTTTGTTACAAGATCATTAAAGAATGAATTAATCAAATTCTTAAATTGGTTTCTAGTAACAGTGTCATTTGGTTCGAATAAAAACCCTGTGCCAATATTATCTAATGCAGCTCTAATATAGTTAACCAGACGGGCAGTAGTAACGCGGTCAAGGGACGACGTTGTTCCACTTCGTGTAAGGTTACCAAAGTTCATAATACCAGTGCCTGGCAAAAATGTGATTGGGTTGATATTCAAGGGATACATAGCATCACGCATGCCTTGATTAATACCATCATGCACCCATGCTCCTGAATTTGGATCTATATATCCGATATCAGTTGCATTATCAATCAAACCACGACGTGTTCCAGCGTATGCAAACCATGGATATGATGCATTGTCACTCTTAAGAGCAGCACGCAAAATCATATGGCTTGGTGGAACTGCAATAGTATTACCCGATAAGTCAGTAGACAGTCCCGATGGGTAATAAACTGCATAATATGGATCGGCTACCGCTAGTCCATTGCCATTAGTGTCGTTTGACCACTGATTCAATGTCATCGCATTAGCTGGCATAGTCATTGGTGAATCACCAATAATAAATGCGGTATTTAGGCGATCGTTATTAAGCGAAACCATTTCTGGTATCAGTTCAGGGTAATTCGGGCAAGCAATCAAATTGAATGTATACATCGATTCTCTTAACTGCTGACTTGCCGAAATAGCTGCACTAAGTGCTTGGATTACCATTTGCCGTTGTGCTGCCGATCCAGTATATGGAGCTCCACTATTCATCAACCCACTTGATGTTACCCAAGTGCTAGGTTCAATTACAGACCATGAAGTCCCAACCGTTGTTTCTGGATTGTTTCCCATGTTGTTATTAGTCATTGACGCATATAATACTGACCCTAACATTACCTTGCTGCCAATCGAATAAGAAGTTGACAAACTATATGCATTTGGCTGGAAAGCCGAAGCATTAAAATAATTATTTACATAATGCTTAATGTTATACCCAGACCGTCTTAGGTTAAACAGCAAGGTGCCACGTGCATAAAGGCGATAATCAGGAGTATCTAAATCAACATAATCGCTAGTTAATAGAGATGCAATTGTTGGCATTGCGTCAATGGCTGGGTTTGCCAATCCTGCACCATCCCAACGTGCATCTGCAAATACTATTCCATTTTGATCAACGTTATCGGAATTATTAATCAATATCCATGATGCGCCATTCCAACGACTAATTACTGGAAAATTCTCAAGATCGCCAGTGTTAATCCATAAATCACCAGACGCTAGCGGCGAAGTACCATTTGATTGCGTTACTGGAGCTATCGGGGCAAATATTACTCCGTTTGCGTCGGTTAAGCTCAAATTATAACCACGTGCATCGCTAGTGACATTATGATATCCGCGCCATGCCGTTCCATCATTAATCATAATGTCAACGTCAAGAGGACTATCGAAATACCACAATGTTCCATCTTGTGGAGCAATATAAGGTGCCGAAGCTGAATAAGTATACATTAATGGAGCAAAGTTACTCAAAATCAACAAGGGTGACCCAGCTGTTGGAATAATATTGCCATTCACGGTGCTTGACGTGAACCCTGCGGCCGTTAAAATTCCATTAAGTGCGCTATCTTGCAAGGTAATCGTTCCACCGGCAGTATGAGTAATAGTAATCGCACCTGAAGCTGAGGCTGAAGCTGTAACATAAGGAATGTTAGCTGCCAAAATTGCGCTTACGAAATTTTGTGCTGGCGTTGGAGAATTTGGTTGAGCTGTTCCAATTGCCGCAACATTTACCGCTGGGTATTGAACCAAACTTGCATTGCCCGGAACTGTTGCCGATATAGTAAATGATCCAGTTGATGCATTTGTTAGTGTGCTAACTGATCCAGTTACATTTGTTGCTCCAGCCATCGTTCTAACAAAAGGACGATACGTCAATGTTCCATTTCTGAGTGCATCGGACAAAACAAACAAAGTCCCTGCAGGAATATTAGCTCCACCGTTTAATGGATCCAGGGCATACAGTGCTCCTGATTCCGACGTATATACGGGAGCAGCTTCAGGAACCCATGCGTTAGTCGTTGCATTATATCCATTAATAAGGATATTAGCACCGCCACCAACTGAAGTTGTTTTTGCCCATACACTGCCGGATGGACGCGGGCCCATCGCCGAAGTTGGCATTGCTTGCAGAGTGTTTGAGGATTGCCATGCTGGCACCTGAACATATCCGTTGATATTCAATGCAGGCGAAGCAAACTTAACATTAGTGGTCGTGCCGCTAACAAAGCCCATTTTCTTTAACGGAGTATTAACTGGATCAATTTCAGTTAACGAAATTAGTCCATCTGCAATTACGCCATTACTCATAGCTGTCGAATCTGCATATAACGTCACTGTATTTCCCGAATACGTTGCGTATACGCCAGGAACATTAGGCTGGGTAGGATTAGCTATAGCGTTCGCGGTATTGATTGCATTAACTACCGAGCTAATCGACGTTGAAGTCGTGATCGTAAATCCGTTAATCGTAAATGTCGAAACACTCAATGTCACGGTTGATGTTGGCGGGACACTTACTACCGTTGGCCATGCTCTTTGCCATTCAGTAGTACCAACCTGAGCCCAAACTGGAACCTTGAGCATAGGGTCTATAAATTTATAAAATACATAATTAAACGAACTTGTCGCTACCACGGCATACGAACCAAGGCTACCCAAACCAATGTTTGGCGTTTGCGGTGACGTATTAGGTTGTAATTCAGATACGCTGGAAATCGCAATAGGCGTTTTATTGTTGAATACTTGATTTACTGCATCCCATTCAAATATTCCCCACGTGGAATCAGTTGTGTCTAACCATTGAGTTCCGTTTGCTGGGTCACCAATTGGGCGAATTGCCGTTCCTTTCAACTCATTTAAATCAATATTCGCTCTCATAACATACATTTGATTAACCACGCCTAAGGCGCTGTATGCTGCCATCAGTCCATATTCATTTAACTCATTGCCGTGTAATGGGGTTCCTGCTGAACTCGTTTGAAAAGTTGGAAACCCAAAATTAGTAACCAAATCACGTTGACTGGTCAACGACAACAATTGGCCTGCATATGCTGCCGTAGTATAAGGTGCAATAGTGTTATTATATAATTTATTTTCTGCTGATGCTACCAAAACAAAAGGGATAGTACCAATTGCTCCTGAAATGTATTGACTTTCGTCGATAATCGATACACTTGTGCCTGGTGATACGAGTGTTGCCATATGAGTAACTCCTTAATTAGTTTCAATATAGTATTTAGCGAACACCTGTAAAAAGTGTGTCGTTTGACCATGAATTCATGGCCTGCATAAATACTATACAGGAGTTACTATGACTGAGAAAAATAGACCCATATGTCCTTGTTGTTTAGTCAAGCACGTTGCGATTTCTAATTATAATCGAGGGAAAGTTTATTACCGGAATCGGTGTGACCAGTGTTACAGACTCAATAAAAAACCTGCTCCACCGGGATGGGTCAGGTCAGGGTATATTAAAAAATCAAAGTGTGAAAAATGCGGGTGCAAACTAAAATTTGTTGAACAGTGCGCAGTATATTACATTGACGGAAATACTAAAAATAATTCCTGGAGTAATTTAAGAACAATTTGCCTGAATTGTGAAATTGACATAAAGCATAGTATTCTACCTTGGAAACCATCTAATTTATCACCTGATCTTTGATATGTTATGCTCGTTAAGATATCCGCCAAATGATTCTGTAAACTCTCTTAGAGTTCCGTTATTAGTTAATGTTGAATCAAAGTTATACCCTGCCCATACCCATTCAGATTCATGAATATTATAATTAAAAATGTTAGGTATATCGGTTCGATTTTTTAACAGTAACTTGTTCTCACCGGAAGCTGCATTATATTCAACCGCTGACCTATACCATTCCGGCAATTCTCCCCGAACGACACATAAGCATACGCCACCCATACTTCGGACTAAATCTAATTCATTTACGAATCTGGCATCTGAGATAATTACATTCTTGTTTTTCATTTTTCTCAATGTATTTTCTAACGAAGCGAGCCAAATGTCAGAATGAAAATGCTTGCGTAAGCAATCTGTCCCAAGGTGTTGTAATACCCATCTTGGACTTAACTCTGGAATACCTAACCTATTTGCCCACCAAAAATCTATTTCTTCCCTAGCTTCCCGGGCTTCTTTTGTTGCCCCTTCAAGCATTTCTCTATCCCAACCAAAGATAGCTGCCGATGCATCTTTCAATGTCGAGGCAAAGGCTACCCGAATAAAACCATAGTCACTTACTAAATACTGTGCCAGTGTATCTTTGCCTGACGATATTAACCCACTTAATGCTATTATCATTGCCGCCCCATATTGCTAATTAAGAAATTCACATGTGTTTTTTCAAATATGAAGTAATACTATCTAACCGCGTGGTTAAGTTGCGTAATTTATTCTTAAGAGAATCTATTTCTGTGTGCATTTCATTCATCGAACGTTGATATCGGTCAAGCAACTCGTTCATTTCGCGTATAGTTTTATCATGTGACATCAAATTAGGACGCGGCGGTAGGTTGGGGTCTCGCTCTTTTTTTACTGGTTTTCTATTATATATTGACATCAGTTATCCTTTTGATTACGCTCTTGTACTGCCTTCGCAAACTGTCTTCCAGTAATTAACCAAAATTCTGTAGGCATTGAATTTAAGCTGTTCACATACACGGATTCGGTTTCAAATACTGAACCGTCATCATACACGAAATAATAATACCCATTAGCTTTAACCAAAGAAATTGGATACCCTTCTTTTTTTAAGACCGAAACAATACTGTTTATGGTTGCCATTATAGTCTCATTAGTAATTGATCTACTTATAATACATATAAGCAAAGTAAAAGTCAATACTTGGAAGTATTATTCTTTATGAAACACTAGCGGCGTTGCTAGCGACTACTTCTTCAACAGTGTCAATAACATCGGCCGAATCATCCTTTTCAACGCTGTCAAATGTCACACCAAGTGAACGTAATGCTTGAGCTATATATCTAGGGTTAGCCTTATAAAAATACTCAAATAATTCCATAAAGGTTTTGCTTCGCATATCTTCCGTCGCGAATGCATTCTTATATACTGTTTGCGTTGATATGTCAAGTATAATCCGCGCTTCTTTTAAGTCTTTTGCTTTGATGCCACGGCTAATATGCATCTTTTCATTTAACGAAACGTTGTCTTTATTTGCCATATAGCCTTTAGCACTTGTCATCTTTGTATTTTTTGGAACCATTGAATATGACGCTATTAAATAAATGTTTTTCATTTGTATTTCCTAGTTGTTAGAGGTGTAAGTAAAACATATAACTTTCCGTTTCCAATATAAACCCTCTTTGACAAAACCATGTAAGCTTCATCTTCAGAGTTGCATGCACTATGCATAAGTTGATCAATTTCTTTAACCCAAATACAATTGCGTGGCATCCATTTATCTATACCCACCCATATTGTGTTGGTCCTAATTATTTCACTGAAAGGTTGCCTCAATTGAGGAATATACGCAATAGTTGTGCCACCAGGATACTCAGCTGATATATACGACACTCGTAACACGCGATATCCGCGAAATATATGCAAGAAATCTAGCATTTACTTTTCTATTTGCCCTAATTCAACTAGCATAGCCGAAATATTTATTTCTATGTCAGCAACTAATTGATGGTTAACTAACCCTTTACGAATTATGAGAATTGCTTCGTCCTGACCGTCGTTTGTTTTTGACCATAAGGGCAAATTATCATAACTCCACCGAAAAAAATCATCTGCATCTTGTGGTGTAATCTGCGCACAAATCAATTGCCTCGCTTCACGAATCTTTCCTTTCTTAATTAATTCTACTGCCGATAACTTATAATCATCTGTGCTTGACTTGGAGCTATTAGTCGGACTAGCTAATTTACCTGTCACTGAATTCATTTGGCATGAATTCAAACATTTCCTTAAATCAGGATACGTTGCAGTAACAAAAGAATCAAGTATATCCAAATCAAATTCTATATTTTCGCTTATTAACACTGTAGCAATGCGAGAGGTAAATTCTGTATGGTCCAACTTATCGATATGAAACCCTTGGCATCTGCTATGCAATGCTGGAATAATTTTATTTGGATGGTTACAAGTAAGAATAAATCTTACTGTTTGACTATACTCCTCCATTGCCCCACGTAATGCGGCCTGCATATCAGGGCCCATAAAATCTGCTTCGTCGAGCACAATAATTTTCAAGTGGCCATATGGCATAGTTTGGCTAAAACTTTTTATTTTGTCTCTGACCATGTCAATGCCACGATCTCGTGATGCGTTAATGAACAATAGGTCAAAATCATGTATTTCAAGTTCTTTAATTAACACCTTCGCCAGAGTTGTTTTTCCACTTCCGGGAGGGCCCGAAAGCAAAAGATTCGGCACGGCTTTTTCTTTAATCCAGCTTGATACTTGCTCACGCTGTGCTTGATCTATGAAAACGTATTCGTCTGCGGTTTTTGGACGATATTGTTCAGTCCAGACTTGTTTCACTTCTGACATGGTTAATTTTCCTATTTATATAGAAATTTTACATTATGTTGTATACATATGCAATTGTTTTGAATACAGCTTAGATAGGAGTTCCCATATTTTCATCAAGCACTTCAACGTCCGAAACTGCTAATATGTCGTTTATATCAACTTTTCTTAACACATGATTGCCAGTTTCGTCCTCTATAGATATTCCGCGAGTCCATCGCCCATGTGCAATTAAAATCCATTGTCCTACTGCAATATCTTTCTGTTCAGGGCCAACTGCATACACCTTTCCCCAACGTGGGTGAATTCCTTGTGATTTGCCATTATCGTTTGTTAGGAGTAAGCCGCCGTATGTTTTCCGCTCACCGAATGCCATATTAGTGACCAAAACAGAATCTTTTAATGGGCGTAGTTCTTTAATTTTATAGTTTATCATCGTTATTCCTTTTTAAAAACGTTGTATGCCGTTTGCTTTTGATGGAGGTAACATTTCAGTTTGTGTAACTACTGTATTTTTTGCAATAGCATCAGCCAATGATCCCCGAATTACTGGTGCCACTTCGGGGGCAATTTCCGGGTTAGCTGGTTCTACCGGTATATTACTTGGCGAAGTTGCAGCAACCGCCTCGGGTGGAGTAACAGGCAGCGCATCAGGTTCTAATTTCGCTGTAACTATTGGTTCTGGAACCTGGGTAGACTGAATAATTTCAGGTTCTGCAAAGTCTTCAGGATCTAGCCCAGATATTGGGTTTACTACTGGTTGAACTGGCGCACTTTGCTGTTTTGCTGGGGTGGGCATTTCATGCGACGCCACCGGAGTGTTCAATGCATAATACTCATTCATAATTTCGGCTTTAGTTTTGATTATTTTCCCACCAGCGCCTAATTTATCGCCTCGAGCATTGACTTTTTGATTCCCCAAAGCAATGACCGTTTCATTCTTTGCTTTAAGAATATCTAGGTCAATCGCCTTTCCATTTGAAGCTCGCCGTATATTAGCCATAATTATATCTCCACTTTCCTATTTTAATTTGTTTATTTCAAAAACTCTGTGATATCAAGATCATAAAACATAGAATTTATTTTATGAACTCCAATTAAATAAAGAACATAACTTGCTACTGAACTTCCGCGCCCTACTCCCCATACCAATTTATTTTTACGCATTGTATCAACGAAATATTTCATAAAACGTAATACATCTAGTAGGTTTCGCTCAGCGAATAACAATAATTCTTGTCCACAACGTTGCAATTCTTCATCTGTTTTACATTGTTCTAATACCCATGTAACAATATCTAGCTCTTTGTATTGTTCCGGCATATACCAATTATTTTGCATCTGTGCATCGTATTCATTTAACGGTATATCAATTGGGCGCCTTTCTTTTAATTTTGTTGAAAAATGAAACTCCTTAGCACTTTTATTAAACTCAATAGCAGTAGCTGGCTCAGTTAAAAGATCGTCCAATATAATGGACGAATCTCTATATAACAGCTCGCATAACTCTTTTTCTGTGAAATATTCTGATCCATATTTATCTAACATGGTTTACGCCTTACCCAATATCAATAAAAGAATCCAAATCAGGTGTGTCGCTACTTTTCATCGCTTCGTCAAGTGCCTTATTGTGTCGGGCGTCGATTTCTGCTTGATAGTCTGCTATAAACATCTTCAGTTGCTCTACAGCATCTGGATACCCAAGTCTTAATGCCCCATACATCTTTTTTTGTAGACTTGACATATTCTTAGTCAACTCATCCGACGTCATTTTTGTTAAATCACCCACTAATGGATGCGGCATATATAACTCCTATATTATTGATGCATTAACAATGGCACTATCGTTACCGTTGCGCCTCCGTCAAGACTCGCAAACTCAAACATATAATTGCCGGTTGCTGTTGGTGTAAACACGTTACTTACGAAACCACCAATTGCTGTAGTTCCGATATAGGTTCCGTTTGGCAATGTCATCGTATGAATTACGTTTGATATATTAACCCAAAATCTTAGTTTGCCATATGAACCGGTTGCTGGCCAAGTAAACGCCAATGTAAACGGGCCAGTTGTTGACGGAGCGTAATACATATATGACGTTCCGTAATTCAAATTAATAGTTCCCGAAATTGCTCCTAATCCAGTTGCCGCTTCGGCTAGCCCTACTATCTGCGCCCCGGCCGCACCATTAATAACAGCGCCCGCAGCTAAGTTACTAGTCCCAGTTAATAGTAATGTGCTATTCTGCAATGCCGTAATTTCCGACGCCGCAGTTGTGAAATTGTTTGCTATATTCAGAAAATTATCTCGAAAACCCTGGGAATCGTTGTCTTGCCCAGCGACTGGGTAATTTACCTGAATTGTAGATGGTTGAATATTCGATGTCATGCGTGACCTCTCCAATAGTTACATGTATTTAGCGTCGGGCACGCAGAACATAAAATTTCACTTTCTATAAACTATTCGGCCTTTAGTTGCATCATATGGTGACATCTCTATACTAACACGGTCTCCCAATACGATATTGATCGAATGTTGTCTAAGTTTACCACCTAAGTATGCCAAAATTACATGTAAATTTTCAAGTTGCACTCGAAAAACTGCATTTGGCAAAATTTCTGTTACTGTGCCATCTATACATACTGGCATTTCTTTAGTCATTTTATAAGTCTCAAGTATTACTTATTGTCATTATAATTACACCTATTCACTCAGTACATTCTTTGCTATGTTCCATTTACAATTAAAAACCCACCTAGATTCATCAACCTTTGTTTGAGAAGTGCACATTTTACGCAAATACCCTATTAATAGTTCATACGCCGTACGCCCATATGCTATTTCGAACAAATAGGGGCGAATTCGAACATCTTGCTTGTTGGCAAAGTTAACCGCAAACTCTTTCTTAGTTGGGTATTTATCTACATTTGCCGTGTATAATCCAGTAATATCGTCCGCGGTCTTCTTAACCCCTTCCCAAAATTTAGTTTCAAATGCTTCAAACCTAGCCTTATCCTCAGGAGGCAAAAATGCTTTAATGTCGTCTGCTTTTTCATTGACAATAATATCGACTATGTTCTTTTCAAAAAGCATAAGTTCTTTACTTTTATGCTTAATGATATAATCTTCGCACTTAATTTTAATTCTATGCCCATCGTCCCATGCTACTACAAACCCTTCAATCCCTTTAAGTTGGCGCGTAGTTGAAATGAACTCTTGGGCCGACTTTACAATTGGATGTTCGGCAACTACTGGAATTATCCCAGTATAACCAAAGTCACGAACTATAGTTGCATGATCAAAATATTCACCCGTATGCATGTGTCTTACAGCTAGTAACACCAAATTATCAACTGGGTAATCAATAACAATACGCTGTTTTCGAGATGTCCACTCAAATATAGGTGTCATATCACTGGCTAAACATAATTCAGAAAATGATACATACCCATCGTGATTTCTCGCAAATTCTTCTGCTTGTGCTGCGACGTCGGTTAGCCCCATCTTAGTCCCAAACCGTACTTCGCCATTAACATAAAATGGCCGTATCATTGATCCATCTAATTTTGTAAAAACTGAATGCTTTTTCGTAAAATCTAAAGCATTAAGCAAAGTCTCTTCTCTCTCATTCGCATTCCAAAATTTATGAAATGGTCGACTTATAATATCGCCTGTTTCACTATTGAAAATGATTCCACGCAATTCGCGCAATATAGCATCCCCTTCTGTAACGACGTCAGGGAATGTATCGCTCATGCTTACCACATAGTTTACTACCGTAAATTCGCCGCGTTGCGCTACTACAAATTCTGGTTTATTTGCGATAAGCGGCAATACTTGTGATATATTTTTGATGTATGGAAATGGGTACTTCATTTTCAACTCCGTATTAGGACTCAGACAGTTGATATTACACCCTTAAGGGCATAACAAAACTCATTCTTTATTCTAGGAAAATCTTGTACTAAAAAATCCGAAGAGCAAACTAGAACTGGAATGCCATTTTGCAAATCTTCAACTACGTTGCCTATACGAGCAGTTGATAAATTAAGGTAATTTGTTAATGCAGCATATAATAAATGATTGATCAACGGAATTTGCTCTATTTTTTTGTGTATACGCGAAGTATTATACATTATAACATATGATTCGCCAGTTAATGTTTTTAACAATAGATCACCAGTAATTTCTAATCTATCGCCACTGTCCGAAAACATAGCATCTACTGCCGCCGAAATGACACGCATGCCGGTATCAGAGCTACCAATGTCTGTTGTTGTTTTGCCTAATGCAAGAAGAGACATAACCATCTTCTCTTTTTCGTGTAAAGCTAACTCTGCATATCGAATCATTTTAATCGCCTATTTATATGTTATAAGTATACACAAAACATAAGCGAAAGTAAAGCATTTATTAATAATTTCCGTTAGTGACTTGCATACATCGAATACCCATTTCTCTCCAGGCATCAACAACTTGCGTCCTATCTTCAAACACCATAAATATTTTACCAAAATCTGTTTGAATCGTATTACCTAATTCTGGTTTAACTACATAATCAGGCCGATAATCACGTATTCCACGCATGTACAAGCCGTCAAACTGAACTCTATGCTTTATTAACCAGTCTACAGTTGCATCTTTGCCTGTTGCCTCTCTTCCAGTGCATATAATGATGTTATGCCCGAGATCCTTGAAAGTCTGAGCTAGAAATACTACGTCATCATAGGGCGTATCGTCTTCTATCCCCTTAATAAATAAGTCCCAGCGTTTTGGCTTTTTTTCAATGAAATGCAACCTATGTGCACAATTGCATAATGTACCATCAAGATCGAAAACGAAATTCTTACGTGAAACCATAAGTACACCCAAATTTTAGTTAAACGAAAATTATCCCGCAAAACCCTTCATCTAATGTTGGTTCAACATATGTTTCAAGCATGGAGTCTACAACATGCGGGTGAATATTCTTTCCAGTAGTTAGTCGCCTATGTTCAAGGCGTCGATCTAATTCACTGCGATCAACCTTAAACACCACCGCGACTATTTTATAGCCAGCTGCTTTTAACTTACTTATTTTGGATTTTCGCGATTTTGCTGACATATTTGTCTGATCCCAAATAATGTCGTGTTCGTTATCAAACGCCGCTTGGAGTGCTGCCGACATAGCGTCACACGCATCTCCGTATACATGCGAAAACATGTCAGAGTATGTTACTCCTTGTTTTTTTGCTAAGTCCTCGATATATTTGTCCGTTGAAATATGCGCTATGTCCGGAAAATCCCGAATTTTCTGATCAGCCCATGTTGACTTTCCTGAACCAGGAACTCCAATTAAAAAATATGCTGTGTTCATTTACTCTCCTAGAGCTAATCGAAGTAATATTTGATACTGTTCATACGCTAGTTTAACTGATTCATGCGTTTCCTGCAACCTTTTTTCTTCAATTGTTCTAGCTGCCCATTTTGAAAATGTGGCATGTGATAACTCAGAACTCGCGCCATTGTTAAAAAAAAGTGCATGCATTGTCATTAAAGTTTCTAGGTCTTTTTCTGGAATGGATAATGTTATTAAATTTTCAGGCAAACACGGCACTCGAGATTGGTTTAACTGCCCCATTTCTGATAAATAACTCATCATTATGGGATTGACGTACCGCGGTTCAGTTCTAAGTATGGTAACATTATACGAATTTAAAAAATCATTAATTCCAGCAAGAGTCGGACTCATAATCAAGATCCATAATAAAGGTAATCGTGCTAATTCTTATATAAATTATAATAGGTAATTGTGGAGAAGTAAATTATTTTGACTATACCGGAGGAGTTCCCGCGAGAACCTGTGCTGCACGTCCGCTAGCTATTAACCCAACTGTTTCTAACATATTGACACCTGCTATTGTATCGGGATCTGATAAATTGACCGAAGTACTTAGTGATAGATCGATAGCCATTGTGTTAAGCTCTGCCTTAGCCGTCGCTGGCAAAGTTGTGCTAGCTTGTGCGTTATCAATGGCTACTCTTTCGGCCAGTGTGAACAGTTTTCTAAACTGCAATTTTGTTAAGTTTGTTAAGTTAACTCCTGTTGGATTAGCCGCAATATATGCATCTAACGTTGCCTGCGGTGGCAAAGCGGTTCCGCCTTCCCATACTAAATCAGTGTATACTGATCCATCGGTGGAGCACGAAACAAAACACGTCGGAAACCCAGAACCAACGGCCTGCAAATATGTAATTGCCATTATTGTTTAACCTCAGTGATAGTAATTGTATTTTTAGCTAGCATGCCACCAAGCATTTTTGAAGGATCTTGGCCAACATACCACGAACCCCAATATCCATCTGACCAACCACGCAAGGTATAAGTTACATTGCTCGTAGTATTTGGAGTATCCGTAAAAGAATAACCTAGCATTCCGGCTCCACCACTTACGAAATTTGTTGCTACTCCAATACATGTTGCATTGGAAAATGCACCAATTGAAACGTACGATCCGTAAGCATCTGCCGTAGCATATACTGCACCCGATAACGTTATTAGACTATTTGCGTAATGCGGGGTAAATGACCCCGTCCATAACAATGTTCCAGTAGTTGATTTGGGCGCCGATGTTCCTAAATTGACCTTATTAGTGCTTGATTTGCTCGGAATACTTGAAATTGCCAGTTGCACAACCGGAAACCGCTGACTAACCCACGTTGCCCCATTGTCTACCGACACAACTCCCGAATCTGTTGCAACAAAAATTCTACCTATATTGCCTGCTAGTGGAATGGACGTTGATGCTCCCGTTTGCAATCCAGGCGCGTTGCCTAAATTTGCAACTGCGGCCGTTGAAACTGTTGTTACATTTCCAGGAATGCCCGAAATGCTATTCCAATTAACTATTAGATTTGTGTTTGTCCACGTGGTTCCTGTGTATTGTAGTGTTTGCCCAGCTGTTAAGTTTGATACGGTAACATCAGTTAAATTTTCAAGTGACGTAATACTCGTCGACCATGCATTACCATTGAATACTTGCAGAACATTTCCGAAATTCGGCGAAATTTGTATTGACGATGCTACTGCCACTGGTTGTTTAGTAGCATTGTATGTCGCTATGTAAGCATCTAAGACCGCTTGTGTAGGTAATGGCGGCCCACTTACCCAAACCAGGGTCGAATACACCGACCCATCGCCGCTACTATAACACACGGTCCCCGGAAACCCTGCTGAAATAGCTTGTATATACGTCATACCCATCAAGATAGCTCCTGCAACGAAACAGTATTTAACGCCATAGCTCCTGCCCATAATGGGCCAAGCGATGATTGGTTTATATACCAAGTATTACTTTGGCCCGCTACATTTATTGAATACGTCACTGGCACCGTTGTCGCCGGCGAATCAACAAACGTAAATGCAATTGGTTGTGGGTGCCCATGTGTCTGAATATTAACACTACTTACACCTATACACACCGCATTTCTATAAAAAAATGCCCACATATAACGGAAACTATTTGAATTATCGCACAAAAAAGTTCCCGAAAAACACACACGGCTGGACGTTGCGCTCGGTTGTATTGCCATAGATAAAATCGTAGTCCCCATTGACGTAGTTGGCATAACATTCGCATCTACTATCGTTGATGTTCCTGATATGGGAGCAATATTTGATACTATTGTTTGTAGTACCGTCCCTGCCCCAATAGTCGTCCCACTAATTGGAGTGTAACCTAATGCCGTTGTTATATCACTTTTTCCTAGCGTGGTCGCTGATGTTATTAGGCCTTTTTGATTTACTGTCACCTTTGTAAATTGCCCCACGTTAGCATTTATTGTATTGAGTGTAACTACAGTGTTAGCCCCTGTTACCCCCGAGCCAGTGGCATCCCCAGTCAAATGTATCGCTGTGGAAGGCAACGACGTCGTAACGAAAGTTTCTGTAGCTACATTTGCCCAAACTCCATCGTAAATTTCTAGTTTGCCAATATCTATATTAAAACGTTCGCAACCTATAGTCGTACTTGGGCGTTGAATAGTATTGCCAATTGGTAACACAATTCCTTCAGGTGAATTAATTGTTAGTAACGAGTTAGGAGAAAGCGTTGACACATTACTGATAGTTTGAGTTGTATGATCAAAATTCATGCGATTGCGACCTCAGTAGTTAAAATATTTGCTACCCATCGTATCGTTTTCCCTGTGGCTCCCGTTACAGTAGTCACTAATGCTCCCCTTGCTGTATCAACACTAGTCGATGCTGTCCACGTTGAATCGGTATGCCCAATAACAGTTGTTGATGGAGTACCTAGTAATGAAATTGATGCTGCTGTAGCTCCACATGTGACAGCTCCGAGTATTTTAAAACTTGCATAATCAACGGCATCCGTACGTATCGCCGACACTGTAATGTCAAATGTCCATAAGGAATTTAGTGTTACTATCAATTCTTGAGACAGTCCATTTGTATACAACGGCGTTGGCGTATTGGTGGATGTTATATTTCTTTGGATATATGCCGCCGAAATCGCATCCCCGTCAGTTGAAAAGTTACCGTTTGAAATATATAATTGCCCGGTCATTAGCGGGGCGTTGCTTATCACTGCTATATTTGCTGTGGGGGTCGTCGCTGTTGTGCTAGTAACCGCTAATCGAAATGCTCCATTTGCTTCGTTCCATATAAGCGCCACGTTTGGCAACGACCCACGATCCATAACAAACCCGATGTCATTTGTATTGGCTCCAGTCTGCGCCTGATTCATTACTGCTAAATTGTCAGTAATTCCAGTTTGAGTGGTATTTACTTGATATTCTTGGATTCTAGTTAATGACAAAATAAATACCTCAATAATAATGTATTTATATTTTTAATAACATTGGCCAATTTTCAGAAATCCTGCAATTTGTATTTTTTGAAAATAAATCGCAACACTGTGTCAAATGTGCTTGCTTTTAAGCGCCGCCACTGTTATAATTTATCAAATGCGCATCAAAAGATAATAGACAGTTCATTGCTCATTATTTTTGCGACATGCCACAAACGAGATAAATAGCATACTTGTCAATAGGAGATAAAAATGGCAGAATCAGATGTAGGTTTAACAATCAACGATATCGCACTAGCAGTTCAGGTTATTCAGGCAGCGGCTACGCGCGGAACTTTCAAGGCAGAAGAACTAAGTTCGGTTGGCGGCTTGTTCGACCGCATGTCTAAGTTTCTAGAAATGTCAACGGCTGCTGTAGAAAATGCAACATCCGCCGATGCCGCTAGCGAAGATGCTCCGGTAGCCGATGCAAGTGCAGCACCAGTTGCACCAGTAGTTGAAGCTGCACCAGTTGTTGATGCAAGTGCAGCACCAGTAGCACCAGTAGCACCAGTTGTTGAAGCTGCTCCAGTAGCCGATGCAAGTGCAGCACCAGTAGTTGAAGCTGCTCCAGTAGCCGATGCAAGTGCAGCACCAGTAGTTGAAGCTGCTCCAGTAGCCGATGCAAGTGCAGCACCAGTAGCACCAGTAGCACCAGATGCCGTAGCAACCCCAGCCCCTCAGCAGGTGTAATATATGATTAAGCATGTAGGCAAGCACAATGATAAGAAGGTGGTTATCCTGTACAGGAAGGTCCCTGACGAAGATTGGATGACCTTGCTCGTGTATAGTGACAGTTTGTCAAATGCGTTGCATGACGACGTGATGCGAGTTCTAGAAACGCCCGGCGGCCAAAATGAAGACACATTCGCCGATGCATTGTTTCGGGACATTGGATCTAATGGCCAAAATTTATTGCACACTTTGCACCATGGTGGGCATATAAAAAAGGTGCCAACATCCCAAGTCATGATAACTCCAATGCCTGGGCAAAGAATTCGTTTAGATCAGTTGAACGAGTTACTTGATAAGTTGGCAAAGGGCGAAGATGCTGCAAAAGAAATGCTCAAATACGATAGCGCAACGGCAGACACTGGTATTGCTAGTGGAACCCCAGCACTGTTAAGTGACGCAGATCTTGCAAATCAACGCAGAGACCAAGCTGTAAAAATGGAGAGAGAAGCGGCGTCATTGCTAGCTGAAGCTGCAAAATTAAAGGCTGAAGCTGAAGCATTGTCACCTACTCCCGTCGCCGTTGAGCTTCCCGAAGCCAATGTAAACACACAAGTCATTAAGAAGGTTACTAGAAAAAATGCCAACGCCAAAGAGAAGTCCAAGGAAACACCCGTCTAATAGAACGATTCCTACTGCTCGGGCACAATGGGAACACATCCTTAGAAATATTTCTAAGGATGAGGTTCCACTTGACTTAGTAGGGTCAATAGTAATACGCCTTTTCGATGGAGGGAATGTTCCCGTTGATATTGACGAATTACGCAAAGAAGGGTTCAGTTCAACAGAAATTGAAAGGCTAGTTAGTGAACGTATTAACGAGCATTCTACTAACCTCACGGATGTTGATTTTTTTATAAACATCGACTCAGTCGCATCATACATTCAACCAATCACCGACGAATTACTCAAGGGTGTATAACTTTCTTAAACTGAAAAGAAGGAATATTTGAAATGCACGATATAAAGACTGAAACAACTTTTAAGATAGCCGACGTATCTTATTACTGGCCTAATCACTACATGAAGAGGACAACTCCATGGCATAATTATGATATGGATGCAAGTAAGGATATGGAAGAAATAACTAATCTCCCGGCCTATAAATGGGCAGTATCAAATAATATTAAAGTAACTATCGCCGACTATGTCAACCCTAATACCCAAATAACTCATGTTAGTGCATACATTACATTAAGCGATGACGATCAACGGGTGTCGGAGTATTTACTTCGGTTCAAGTATGAATGACCAGTTATTGAAACAAGGCGTCGGCGCCCTTGTCTATTCTACTACAACCAACCGATATCTATTTTTACTTCGAAACGGAGCAAAATACTCTGGAACATGGGGAATGGTTGGCGGTAAAATTGAAGGGAACGAACGAGTCATAGTAGCTCTCAATAGAGAAATAATTGAAGAAATTGGAGTTGACCTAAGTCATAATAAAACAATTCCAATCGAGACTTTTACTAGTGCTGATCGGCATTTTATATATTATTCATTTGTGATAGTCGTAGAGCATGAATTTATCCCAGCATTAAATCACGAACATCGTGGTTACTGCTGGGTTAACATAAAAGACCATCCAAAACCTTTACATCCGGGCGTATGGAAAACGTTCAACTTTAAATCCGTTATAAGCAAAATAGACACACTAGAACATGTTCTACGAAGCCACTAACGAAATTATAAATCCGCAGCCAAAATAAAAGCATGAAAATCAATCTGTGTTAAATTAGTCACATATTTCCATGATTCCGGCATAATTGAGTAAATGGATGGCATTACTCTAATGAAGTTGACGTTGGGATACGTTTCAAATACGTTTAACATAGTCAATTCAAAAAACTTAGGATCAACTTGTGCTGACGATTGCCCTTGATAATTTGCTGTTCCAGCATACATATTATAATTAGCACCAACGGTATCATAATTATCAAACCCAAGCAAATACACTGTAGTATGTCCGTCAAATGCAGCTAAATATGCCGCAACTGAACCAGCATTCCAACCCGGATCTTGCGGGATTAAATAAAATTTTCCTGGATAGCTCTGAATCTGGGACGCCGATGCATAAACCACGTTCGTGTCACAATACCCACTATTAGCCACTTCTTTTACCATACCATCATCGAACCCTGATACAACTAAAAAATCAGGGGAATGGTCACGGTATAATGCATTGCATCCATAAGTCTGTAGTTTAGAGCGTTTTAATAGTCCACCAAAATGGTTAATAACTAACCCCAGGTTGAACCCTTGTCTAGATACGCCGTTACCAATAACACACGCTTGGTTTGAAATTTGATTGTTAATAACTGAATTGCCAATAAACTCTGATGTTATGTTCCATTTTGCTTGTGAAAAATTCAAGTCAGTAACGACCGACTCCCCAGCATATGAACTTCGAAAGTAAGGTTTGATCGTCCGCATAAAATTCTCCGCAGTATATACTTATTTATTGTTTTTGGCGAAAAATTCTATTAGCACTAAATGTAACTCCTCAAATGGCTTGTCCCAATTTTGGTGATCTGTTTGCCGTAATACTGTTACGTTATCACCATACCATATACTTGTCTGATCATGTGTTGATGCCCAAGTATAATATGCCGATATAGGCACCATTACTATTACTTTTTTGCCCATAGCCAATGCAGCATGGGCAACCGATGTACAACTTGTAATTATTAAATCCAAATGAGACATTATGCCGAGTGTATCACTATATGTTTGCATACTGCCCTGCAAATCAACAATTTCAGGATAATTATTTAATATTTCAGTATTTTCGTCACGTTGCAAGGAGTATATACATGCTTTATCTCGAGGCAATAAATTGAACATTCTTTCGGCATCTAACACTCTATGTAAGTCTTGTTCATATCTGGAATTTCCCGACCAACGAACTCCTATCTTCTTTTTATGAGCTGTATGTGAAAATAACGGAGCATGCTTTTCAATATATTCACTATCCGCAGTTAGATACGGTCCATCCCATAAATTATCTGGTTGCACATCCAAATATATAGGCAATGCCATAGAATAGCACCACATTAAATCTTGCCCTTCGTTTTCTACAACCTCTTGTAAATTACTATACGAGCGAGTTCCATTTTTCGAAAACACATTGGCTAAATCAGGCCGGCCAGCAGTCATCCAAATTGGCTCCATGCCAAATTCGCGAAGTTGTTTGCAAAACCTAAAATTAATAATTTCGTCCCCAATCCCTGCTTCTGCTGCAATTAGCAATTTCTGCCCTGGGATTATTCCACCTTCCCATTGCTTGAATGGAAGTGACCGTTTTTTCGTGATATCAATTTCCTTACCTGTCAGAATGAATCCACGCAAACCTTCTTGAAATTTACCTTTATACAAGTCGTATGTTCCAAGATTAAAATTCACTCTATTTCTTACATTTTCGTCAATGTCATCACGTTGTGCTAATACGCGCAGTATTTTTTCTGATTCATCTTTTTGATTTAATAGAAAAAATGAAAATACCTGTTCTAATAAAATTTCTGGATTGTTTGGATTAATACGTTCATTAATTTTAAGATAAAATAACGCCTTTTCAGGGTCATTCATGTGGTTGCATAGCTTAGCCAAATTTGCTCTACATGCGTATAGGCTTTCGGGTGTTTTCGCTATCGAAAGTGCCATTTCTGCCCATTTTCGTGCAGAATTATACTCTTTTATATCGTGATATAGTCTACCTAAGGTATCATACTCTTCTATAGAAGAAGCGTACTTAGCCATGGTATCAAGCAAGATTTTTGCTGCATCCAACTCATCTTTTTCTTTAAGAAACTTAATTATAGGATCTAGCATTATTTCACCACAACTAATTTAATTAGTATCAATATGCAAACGTTCACATGCTCTCTGAAAAATCTCATATTTTCTTCTTCTGTTTGCCGTTGAATAAGATCATAATAAAAGGGATCAGGTACAAACTTAAAATCAACTAATTCAAAATCAACATCGTACATTAATCCAAGAGTGCTCGACTTACCCATATTGTCAATTTCGTGTTGATTGAACTTCTTCGAAAAAAGTCTCATCCCTTCAACCATAATTGGTCGCTTATGTGTTGGGTCATTCATGAATGTTTCGTGCAATGGATGCGGGACTTCAATATCAATGATAGCCCCGTTTTCACATACTCTATAAATTTCTTGCAATAAATGAAAATACCCTTCACCGATATGTTCAAGTATGTGATGTGCTTTGACTTCCGAAACCGAATTGTCATCAAACGGCAAGTTATCCTTTTCTAAATTAACCAAATAATCAGGATAACAATTTTTATCGCCGTCGACGTTCACGAATCCCTCATATCGTTTATAGCCCGATCCTAAATTAATTTTAAGCACGCCATACCTCTGCACCTTTGAAAGTCTGTTGTATATCAGGCGGAAGAATCATTTTACGTTCAACCCATTCTACCTTCTTACGGGTTGTATGCAAACCTTTTAAA